>Ga0247831_1008191_pt1 | contig 11201 bp, 5 predicted proteins | sample LaCruzMarch2015__9_FD_192406 | JGI IMG/M metagenome (GOLD analysis project Ga0247831, IMG submission 192406) | Freshwater microbial communities from meromictic Lake La Cruz, Castile-La Mancha, Spain - LaCruzMarch2015_1m | ecosystem: Environmental > Aquatic > Freshwater > Lake | place: Spain...
CCGCGATGTGCGCTTTTGCTCAGCGAGCGACTACAAGCGACCGGTGAGTGAATTTATGACCAGTGAAGGTTTGGTGACTGCCCGCGAGGGCACCACGCTTGACGAAGCCAAATTGCTGTTGCAACGACACCGAATTGAAAAATTGCCATTGGTCGATGCTGATGGTCGCCTGCGCGGGCTCATCACGGTGAAAGACATCATGAAAGGCCAAGAGTTTCCTAACGCCACGCGCGACTCGGCGGGTCGCCTGCGTGTTGCGGCGGCAGTCGGGGTGGGTGAAGACCTCGAGCAGCGAGTTGAGGCACTCGCCCATGAGCAGGTTGATGCAGTGGTCATCGATACTGCGCACGGCAATTCGATGGGTGTGGTGAAAGCGATCGAGCGCGTAAAGGCCAGTTGGCCTGATCTGGCCGTGGTGGCGGGCAATGTGGTGGATGAAAGTGGTGTCGAAACATTGCACGGTGCTGGGGTTGATGCCGTGAAGATTGGGGTTGGTGCTGGTTCGATTTGTACGACGCGTGTGGTTGCTGGTGCTGGCATGCCACAGTTGTCGGCAATTTGGTTTGCTTCGCAGCGTGCCCAACAACTTGGCGTCGCCGCGATTGCCGACGGTGGCGTTACGTATTCGGGTGACTTGGTCAAAGCATTGGCCGCTGGCGCCAATGTGGTGATGCTCGGCAGTTTGTTCGCCGGCACAGATGAAGCGCCCGGCGAAGTGGAGCTGTTCGAGGGCCGGCGTTACAAGAGTTATCGCGGTATGGGTTCACTTGGCGCGATGGCGGGGTTGGGTGCTGATCGCTATGGCTCGGCCCAGGGCAGTGGTGGTCGCAACAAATTGGTTCCCGAAGGCATTGAGGGTCGCGTGGCGTACGCCGGTTCGCTGGCCGATGTGGTGTATCAACTGGTCGGTGGATTGCGCTCAGGCATGGGGTATGTCGGTGCCGCGACATTGCTTGATTTGTATCGTCGTGCCAAGTTCATGCGTGTGACCACCGCTGGGCGCGAAGAGAGCCATCCTCACGACGTGACGATCACGCACGAATCACCGAACTATCACCGTTCGTAACCCGACTTTGGCGCTGCTACCTCAGTAGCGACACGACAACTGATGCAGCGCTCGCTACGGCCGAGATAGAGGCAACGACGAGAGTTTTGTTGAATCGCAGACGTTCATCCAATGCGTCAAACCGTTTGCCGGTCACTTCTCGAAAGTCGCTGAATCGTGAATCGAGGGCGACGACTTGATTGGAGATTGTTTGAAGTTGGGCATCGGCAATCAGTCGCTCACGCTGCAGCTCGTGGCGCAGGTCAGCCACGGTGACGACGCGGTACTCAGAACCGCTTGGTGTGGTGGTGGGCTCGGTCATGGTCACTGGTTGTATCACTCCTACGAAAGTTGTCAAGTCACGCAAAATGTTGACGTTTACAGAAGTGTGTGCGCGGCGCCGCCAACAAGGTCGCTGAATTTCGCGAAAATATTGGGCAAAACTTCAGCCATTTACGTTGCGGACCAAGCAGACAGGTTAATTCTTGAAGTAAAGCCCAGGCGAGTTTGTTGGATGTTTTCGCGACTAATTTCGAGGTGCACGCTGTTTGGCTTTAGTTCTTTTGAGTCGTTGACTTCTACCGGAAACCCAGCCGACGATTTCAGACGAAGGAACAGGAAGAAGATGGCCAGTGGACATGTACCCAACGAATGCCATCAACCCAAGTACGGCCTGCTGGGCGGCTGCCTTTTTGGTTAGACCGTACTTATCGACAAGTTGATTTTGATATGTCGCCAGCACAGATTCGGCAAGAATTCGTAGTTGTGGCTCTAGTTGCGGGTTCCTTGCTAAGTGTGTGTACAGCTGGAAGAGGAGTACTACTTCAGGGTCGACGTTTGACGAGCCTTTTGTTCTGAACACTGTGGTGCCAATAATTGGCTCTGTACGCGTGAAGAGCAGTTGCATGGTGGCGGCAAAGAGAAGATGGTCTTGGCTTCCGAAGTAGCGCCCGACATACATTTTGTCAACTTTTGCACACTTGGTGATTGCCAGAGAGGTTAACTCGTCAATCGAGGTTCCTTGACGGAGAAGTTTGATGGCGGCAGAGACGAGACGATCTTTGATTGCATCAGCATCTTGATAAACCGTGCCCCGTGCTGGTCCAGGCTTCTTTCTCTTTGGTTTCACAAACGGCCCCGACGCGAAGCCTACTTCTATTGGCTGTGAGGAGATTTAGCCGAATGCTCGGATAGGACGCACCATCCTGATTCCGAACTTTACTTCTCCATATCTGACCGCGTAATCCATAGTCTGCATGTAAGCGTGTTGAAAGTCGTTCTCCGTAGATGACCAGTATTCACCCCAGAATCCGCTGGCGCCAGGCCCGGTGTTGGCATTTCCAGCACTAGTGCATTCGTCATTGGAAGCTGATTGGTTTCTCACCCAGCGGCACATTTGGTTGAGTTCGTCAAACGAAGGTAGATACCAATCGGTCTTTCCATTGTTTGAATACGAGTTTGCATATACCGCAGCCGAGGTATCCGAGTTGTTGCCAGATTGATTGACAATGTCAACAGTGTTTTGGAAGCCATTGCCAATTCCCGTTGCGTCAGCACCAGATACCGTGAGATACTGATTCGCTCCAGTTGACCATGTGAGTGAAACTTGGCCGCTGAACGGCGCAGCCTCGAGGTACTTACAGGCTGTGGTGCAGTCAGAACCGGTTGAAGTAAAGAGGTCGTCGGCGTCGTCATGCACATAAAACACGATGCCGCCGCCAGGGCCCGTGTCACCGACGACGCAAGTACCGCCGTTTGCACAACTTGGCCCGAAGGCCCGCACAGGGCGAACCCTGTATGTGTCTCCCTTGACTTGAAAGAACTGAGCCCGGCCGACGAAGCTCTGGGCTGAAGCGTAGTTTCGGTCGTAGTACTCCGAAGAACTCCAGTATTGGGTCGCAACAAAACCACCAACGCTTTCCGCCTGTTGTCTTAACTCGTTCAACTCGTTCCTGCTGGGCAGATGCCAATCGCTCTTGCCGTTGTTGGTGTAGGCCCACGCAATTCCAGCAGCATACGCACTCGTCAAAGCTGAGCCTGCAAAGGTGAGCCGATTATAGATCTGATTTGTGTTTGCCATTCCCATTCCGATTCCTTCCCCTGCGGTTCGTGAAGCGGCTTGACCGGACGTGTTCGAGTAAATACTGTAGAGTTCGCAATCATTCGTCCCTGAATCAGACCCATCTGCGTAGCAAGCTCTGGCTCTAGTTGCCCACGCAACCCCAGTGGATTGATCCGTTGGCGCGGCCTCGAGATATCGACATGCGGTTGCACAATCGGAGCCAGTCGACGTGAAGTTCGCGCCCGCAACATAAAATACGACTCCCCCACCCGGCCCGGTGTCACCCACCGCACAGGCTCCACCGGCTGCACACGTTGGTCCAGCGGCGGTCCATTGGGCGTAGAGGGTGAAGTTGGCAGTTTGGTTGTGCGTGTACGGGAATGACAGTGCGCTGCCGCCGGTGGATGCGGTGAACCAGCCGTTGAATGTGTAGCCGCTGCGGGTCGGTGTGCCTGGTGATGATGAGATTGTTCCGCCGGTGGTAGTCGACACGCTGTCGATTGCGCTGCCGCTTTGTTCGTCGGTAGTGACGGTCAATGTGTTAGCAGTCCATTGGGCGTAAAGGGTGAAGTTGGCAGTTTGGTTGTGGGCGTAGGGGAATGTGAGTGCGCTGCCGCCTGATGATGCGGTGAACCAGCCGTTGAACGTGTAGCCGCTGCGGGTCGGGGTGCCGGGGGATGATGAGATTGTTCCGCCGGTGGTAGTCGACACGCTGTCGATCGCGCTGCCGCTTTGTTCGTCGGTAGTGACAGTCAGTTGACTCGCGGTCCACTGGGCGTAGAGCGTCGTGTTGGCCGACATGGAGAGTGTCGAAGAACCTGCCGTGTAGGTGGTGCCAGAACCGTTGGCGGCAGTATTCCAGCCTGCAAACGTATAGCCGGCTCGGACCAGCGCTCCTGAATTTGCAGCAACGGTGAATGATGAACTGGACGTGCGGGACGAGGGAACCGAACCCCCAGTGTTGCTGTTGCCGTTGTAGGTGACCGTATACGTCGGTGACGGAATTGTCGTGGTCGTGGTCGTGGTTGGCGGGACGGTTGTTGTTGTCGTGGTCGTGGTTGGCGGGACGGTTGTCGTGGTCGTTGTCGTGGTCGTTGTCGTGGTTGGCCGGACGGTTGTTGTCGTGGTGATAGTGGCGCGTCGAACGGTGGTGGTTGTCCGAGGCAGTGTGGTGGTTGTGGTGATGGTGGTCCGAGGCAGTGTGGTGGTGGTCCGAGGCAGTGTGGTGGTTGTGGTGATGGTGGTGCGGGGGAGTGTGGTGGTGGTCCGAGGCAGTGTGGTGCTGGTGGTTGACGTCGCCCCTGGGAGTGTTGCTTCGGTGCGTGCGGTGTCGTTGGCGTTGGGGCTCACCGGTGCGGTGGTGGGTGTTGGGGCGGTGCGTTCTGCTGTGGTGGTGGGTGTTACTCCTGCGCTCGGAACGGTGGTGGATGATTCGCTTAACGGTTTTTGCTGTTCGATGACTGGTGGCTGGTAGCTGGTGTCAGCCTTGTAGTCCGGGTTGTTGAGGTCGCGTGCGGCGGGCGTTGGAAGAGTGGGGTTGGGTTTGCTTTCCAATGTGGCGGGCAGTTCTGGAACAACCGTGGTGAGATTGAGCGGCTCAGTAGAGATGCTCTCGGTGCGTCCACCGTCGGGGGCGATGTCGGTCCGTGCGACCTGACCCGTTTCGGTGGACTGTAAAACGACGACTCCGCCCGTTGCGGGATCCACTTCTGCAAGGAGCGCTGGTTTGCTTTCGTTGACTTCTTGCTGAACGATTTCACCGTTGGGCAGGGTGACGGCGACGTCCAAGCCGCTGTCATTGAGTGTCAACGAAGTGGACGAACCTGAAACGCTGGCAACAAGGTTCCCGGCGGCAACTTTTAGTGAAACTGTCGGGTCAGTTGAGCTCACCGAATTCCCGGAAACCACCACCGGGCTTTTTGTTTGGGGTGTTGTTTGGAACTGTGCAATCCCCGAGGGCAGTACCGCAAACACACTGGCTGTTCCAGGAAAGCGCAACCGGGATCGATTTGCTTCTGCAGCATCCTCTCTGATCGGAATCTTGACTATGTAGTCGAAGGTGGTTACTCCAACGGCACCTTTCACTTTGGTGACACTGGCACCTTCGGGGAGGGCCGTGCCGTCGGCAGTGATGGTTCCTTCCTCGGTTTCGATGCTGAATTCGGGTTGATCGGTTCGAATCATGAACGTGGAGTTCTTTACTGCGACATCCGTGGCACAGAAAGGACACGTCAGTTTTTCGAAGCTAATCGATGTCAGATCCGCGTCACCGGAACCACCGACCCATGGTTCGGGGTCGGTTTGTGGATCATCGGCGCTGTATGAAAAGGTCCACGTGTCGGCTTTCAAGTCGAAGTCGACGTAGCGATTTCTGCCTGGCCAATTGGAGTCGTACACCATCATTCGCGTGATGCCTTCACTCGGGTACTCCACCGCGAACGGGCTGATTGCATGACCACCGTTGGGGCCAAAAAGCCCCAAGGTGTACTTAATTTGATTCTTCTCCAAGGATGTTTTGACTGCTTCAACAATTTCGGAGAGAGATGAACCAATCCATTTCTCCGACTCTGCTTGTGCTTCGGGAAGGAATTGCGTAGCAAACGCGCGCATGATGGTGCGCAGCGTGGATTCGTCCGATGCGAGCGTGGAGGTCACGGGCGAGATGTTCTCATTGAAGCGTCGGGCAGCGATAACGGCAAGACCCAGACAGTGGCCAGATGAGCGCGACTGGTTCACCATCTGCGCCCATGACGCAGCCTCAGCCGTGAGCGTGCACGGGTCGACCACCCCGTCAATACACACACTCGGGTCGTCACCGAACATTGACGCCATGTCGGCTGCGTCAAACTGCACATCAGGAAACGACGACGCGGGATAGTTGGCAAACGACCAACCGTGGTCATTCGGACGAAGATCGGTAACAACAGGCAACGCCTCAGCCTTGGAACCCGCACACCCAGCAAGAGACAGAACAAGCAGCGCAACTAGGCCTACTACGCCCACACCCCTGGTCTTCGCGTGGTCCATAGGGTTAGCGTAGCAAAGGTTATAAGTCGTACAACTTATAACCTTTGCTACGGCTGACCCGAAGATTAAAGTTTGAAGTACAGGCGAGCACCCTTGACTTCTTTGCCGGGTGTCACATCGATGTAGAAGCCCTTGTCGTCAATTCCGACAGAAGCACCCAACTTCACGTCAATGCCCTTGATTGTGGTGGCCTCAGAGATTGTTTGGCCACCGGTTCGGTTGGTGTAGTACTCCGTTCGAGAGCTACATTTCTTGACAACCTTGGTTCCCTTCCAGTAAGTGCAGGAGGTGATTACCTTCGGCAGTCGCGTCACGGTGACAGCCACGGTCTGCTTCGGAATGTACACATCGGGAGTCTTAAAGCCGGCGGTCGCATTGAGGCTGCCTTTGCCGAGAGAGATTCCCTTATCCGAGATGACCATTGCGCCCTGTCCCCAAGCCCTGACACCGACCTTGAAGCCGTTGCTTTCATAACCGAGGTTTTCATCAAAGTTGAACTTGAGTTCCTCTCGGAAACCCCAACCGTTCGGATTCACCTCGAATGAGAACGATTGCTTTGGCATTTTGTAGAGCGATGCTGAACCAGCAAGAGTGGCCTTCGGCAGGGTAAGTGGTTCACTGCATTCCATCCGTGGACAGTTCGTAATCGACAGCGATCCATCTACCGATGCATACTGAGGCGCTCCAGGGATTGCTAAGCCTCCACCAACACCCATTTCGAATCCGAACTTGTTGTTCGGGAACGACTTGAATCCAACGGTTGTTGTTCCTTGGATGACACCGAACTTCTGACTGCCGGTACCAACGAATTTCACACCATTCTGATTGGCGACGAAATCCAGTTTGAGTGAGCCGAGATCAACGCCACCTGGCTTAAACGCTCCTTCGCCCAACAGTGAGATGCCACCGTATGGATCGAACGATCCCTTCATCCGTCCGGTAATTCCGTAGCCAGAAAGCCCACCAGAGAATCCGAGATTCAAACCCGATGAATCCCGCACAAGAGATCCTGTAGTTTCGTCGAACTGAAAACCGCCAAGTTCGAAGGCACCAACTTCAAATTCGATGTTGTAAGAACCTACGCCGATCGCGCCGTCCACCATCACCGGGGTTTTGCCAAATTTTCCGCTGAAGGCCATTCCTAGACCTTGTTTGTACGAGACACCGCCAATTGTGGCCCCTTGGCTTGAGTACGACGCTTGGATGAACTTGGCTGAGAGAACGTTCTTGATGTTGAAGATGTCCGCACCGTTCTTATCCCCCAGAGACATCGCGACGGTTACACCCACCCCGACTTCCATGGCAGCAGTAAAGGGTGTACTTGGGTTGATACCGAGATCTTCGAGGAATTTCGGGATGGTTCCAGAGATAGAAAATCCCATGCCTTTCGGAACACCACCTACGAAGGTGTTTTTTCCAGAAATGGCCTTGATGTTAAATCCAGGAATTCCCAAAGCATCGTTGTAGTTGACTTCATTGTTGTACATCTCCATAACCACAGTGGTTTCTTTGGGTATGAATGTGCCAACGAGCGTGAGCGGAATAGCCGGCCCGCCGAGCCCGAGTTTTACGTCTGAATTGACGGAGTATTCGTAGTCTCCTCCATCAGCCGCAACAATTAGTTGGGTCTTGCCGATTTCAAATCCGTATCCCTTGCCAGCCGGCAATTTGATCGTAGAGCTGGGAATCGTTGCAGCGACCACGAAAGATGTTGGACTAGAAAACGTCACCTCCGCAAAATCAAGTGCGGCACAATCCAGACCGACGAGATTACAAAGTTTTGATGGGACAACGATGGTTTCCGTAAAGGCGACATCGACTTGAGCCGAGGTCTTCGACTTAGACGTTCCGTCTGTGGTGTCACCTGGTGTGGTGGTTGCGGTGGTGTCGGGTGTGGTGGTTGCGGTGGTGTCAGCTGGTGTGGTGGTTGCGGTGGTGTCGGGTGTGGTGGTTGCAGTATCGGCAGGCGCAACGGTCGTAGCGACCGGCAGGGCAGCGTTCTTTGAGCGAGGGGTCTTGTCGGTCGACTCCGTTGAATCCGACGAAGATGAGCATGAGCTCACCACCATCGCCATTGCGAGACCGACGAGAAGAAGACGAGATTTCACGCGCATGACGACACCTTTTGTTGTAGTTATACGATGCCTATCATTAAATGTCTTCCGCGTCAACTGCATAGAAAGATTTTCGTGCGCGCCCACCCCCAAATTTCTGCGATTTCCGCTAGCCGCACTGCGCGTCAATGAACTTGCTATTAACGTGGCGCAAATTCGCCTGACATTAGCCCTGGGTGATGGCGTCCATGGAGGCGCGAACCGTCATCACGTACGCGTCACCGTCGGTAGTTGCCGCAACCGACTTCGCTAGAGACTCTGCGTCATTGGCGGAAGCAACCGGAACGAACTGCACGGTGTCCCACGCTCGACCATCGCCGATGATGGTGCCCTCGGCGGCGAGGTTGGTTGCCCCAGGCACGGCACTGAAGGCCGCAGCACGATTCGCGGTTCGGCGAACCACCATTGCGATAAGGCGATCATCGTCAGCCTTCGGTCGCCCACGGGCATCGAGTGACACGTCTTGCGGGCGACAGCACACGATGATGGTGCGCTGCATGCCGGCTGCCTTGTGCACATGTTTGTCGCCGAAATCTTTGCGGCTCTGCATCTCGATGAACGATTTGCGGGTGGCATACCGCACGATGGCAATGCGATCCCAGTCTTCTGACCCGACGTGGTTACCCACCACATCGCCGACGAACACGATGGTGGCGCCAATTTTTGCCAAGATCGACGATGGGTTGTACCGATCGTCTGCTTCGCGCCCGCTGATCGGTTTGTCGACGCCAGCATCGGCGGTGTATTGCGCCACCTCGTGATACTTCATGAGGTTGACCATGTAGATGGGGCCGTCATCTTCAGGGGCACGCGTGGCGAGTGCCATGGCGTAGTCCTTATCTATACGTCCGTATTTGTGCTTCAGTTGTGGTGCCTCATCCATGGGTGTCTTCCTCTGCGGCGAGCGTAGTGATGACGACCCTCTGACGAATGGGTCGGGGACCAGGACGTGCCTCAGCCGAGCGGAGGCGAACCCTTGCTTTAAGAGATAATCCCTGTTATGTTTGCATCCATGACCAAATCGCAGTTATCTCTTCTCTCTGTATCGCGAACCCGCACCACGCTTGCACTCGTAGCGGTCGCAACCATGCTCGTGGCGGCGTGCGGCGGAGACACCACCTCGAGTCGCAACAGACAGTTAAACACGGTGCTGTGTTATGACACACAGGAGCTGAAGGACGCCGCAATCGCCGAAGCAGAGCGTGCATTGAACGAAGCGAAGCCACCGAAGCTCGAGGATGCATCGGGAGTGAGCAATGTCGCGTTTATCGGACCAAAACTCTGGTGGCGAAAGGCTCCACTCGCCGTTACCACGACGACCGAGGTGCCAACGACCACGGTCGCACCGTCGGTGACATCCTCCAGCACGACCACGGTCGCACGGTCGGTGACATCCTCCAGCACGACCACGGTCGCACGCGAGCGCACAATAGGCGCACCGCAGAACCTGTCGGTGACGAGCACGAGCGATCGCTTCGTGCTCTCATGGGAAGCACCAACCGAAGGAGGGTATTCACCGGAGCGCTATGCGGTTCTGTGGATTATCGACGGACAATACCTAATCCATGTCTCGAGTGTCACCAGTTATGAGATGCCATTTGCTTGGTTCAGGTCGGGCGCGACGGTCACGTTCTCCATTCGCAGTGACAACGACAGCGAACGTCTGTTTTCGGCATGGTCTAATAATGTGACGACGCAGGTTCCTGGCGGCGAATCAAGCTCGCCTAGCAGCGATGCTTCGTCGGAGTCGAGCGAGGAATCGTCAGATGCAACCGAGTCGGGCGGCGAGTCGTCGGAAACGACAATTCCGCTCATTGGCGATGCTGTGATTCAACAGTTGGAGGCCCAGCTTGACGCTGCGACGAATGCTCCGTTGTGCAGCGACCTTGAGGCGTCGTCAGACCCAGTTGACACAGAGTCAGTGTCGTCTGGCTCGGTAGCAGAGTGCGACGCCGACGCCGGCTATGACCTCAACGCACGTACTGCATTTGTAACGCCGTGTGAGGCGGCCACACTGGTGCGAATCACCTTTGATGATCCGAATCAGGGCACGTCCGAGTACGTGACGTCCAGTGGTGGCACCGTAAACTTTGCGATTCCGAACGGGGAGTCGAACTTCTCCTTCATCGTTTTCGTCGGTTCGCAAGAAGCGACGAGTGGCAGCGTGACGTACCCAGAAGACCCTCAGGTGATAACCAACACGGTGTCATGCCCGGTCCAGGCGAGCCTGACTGAGATCAGCGGAGAACCTTATGGGCAAGCAAGAGCGTGGTCTATGCAGGTGAACGCCTGTGACGACGCGTTGGTGGGACTAACTGTTTTCGATTCTTCCGGATCTTCATTCGGTCCTGATTTCAGTCGATTGATGAATTACGGGAGGCCAGACGTGCAACGCGTCGTTGTGCGAGTCACCGTAGGCGAGCAACTGATTGCCGAGCTCGACGTGCCGGCGGGGCAGACGATCACCGCCGGTGGCAACTACGAAACGACCGAATTCGCTCCGGTTGTGGGGCAGTTCTCCGGTGAGTTTGTCCCGGAAATCACGGGGACCGACTCGGACCCAGCCACCGGACCTGAGGATGAGTCAGTCGAGACGGTCACCTGCAGCGGCACCTATGCGTCACGACAGCTCTCGTTCGACTGCGCGGAGAACTTCCGCGTGATCCTCACCGTGACTGATGATTCGGGCCTACTTTGGTACGAAGGAACGAATACCACGGTATTCAGCGTCACGCCGGAGTCGCCGAGGGTGGTATTTGCAAACATCTTCACCGACTCCGGAATTCTGCTCTTGGAAACCATCTTGACCGGTGACGGCTACGGGGGTGGCAGCGTGGCAGGCAGCGCAGAAGGCTCGGGAACCTTCGAGTTTGAGGTGCCTGTCGGCGACTGTTGCGAGGAAGAGTTCGGCTGGGGCGATGATGAACCCGACTACTTCGAGGGCGTGCTACTG
>Ga0247831_1008192_pt1 | contig 11200 bp, 10 predicted proteins | sample LaCruzMarch2015__9_FD_192406 | JGI IMG/M metagenome (GOLD analysis project Ga0247831, IMG submission 192406) | Freshwater microbial communities from meromictic Lake La Cruz, Castile-La Mancha, Spain - LaCruzMarch2015_1m | ecosystem: Environmental > Aquatic > Freshwater > Lake | place: Spain...
TTAACTGAAGTTGTAAAAATAAAATCAGATTTTGCTGAGGCATATTTCTATCTTGGGCTAATTTACCATAAAGCACGTAACTATGATCTTGCATACGAAAGTTTTAAACAGACCATTAAATTTAATCCTAAACATGCATCTGCTTATAATAACTTAGGACTAGTTTGTGTTGAATTATTCAAGTTTGATGATGCTATATTTTTTTATAAAAAATCAATTGAATTTCAGCCCGAGCAATATTTTTTCTATACTAATTTATCTCAAGTTTATCTTTCAAAAGGTGATTTTTTAAATGTTAGGTCTTGTATAGAAAAAGCTCTTGCTATTGATCCAACAGATGGTGAGGCCCATAGAATTTTAAGTGTTATTACTAATTATAAAAATGAAAATAATCATTTTGAGCAAATGAGAAAGATATTTCAATTTAATTTAGAAGAAAACAATTCTAAGATGCAATTATCTTTTGCTTTAGCTAAGGCATATGAGGAAAAAAATGATTTTAAATCAGCAGCAAAAGTTTTAATTTTAGCAAATAAAATTAGACGCAAAAGTTTTGACTTTGATATAAGTTTTGAAGTTAAGCAATTTGAGTTGTTAAAAAAAAACTTTAGTAAGTCATTTTTCCAAAAGCATATTTTATCAGGTTTTAAATCTAAGCAACCAATATTTATAGTTGGAATGCCAAGATCAGGAACTTCTTTAGTTGAGCAAATAATTGCAAGTCACCCAGAAGTATATGGGGCTGGAGAACTTGCTTATTTGGCAAATGTTGTGAATAAATACTTTAAACAAATTTTTCCTGAAGATTTTTTTAAAGCTGTAAATTTCAGTGATAGTTCAATTTTTGCAAATATAGGCAAGGATTACGTTAATTCAATAAATTTAATATCCAATAACAGTAATTATGTAACTGACAAAATGCCTGTAAATTTTCGATTAATCGGTTTTATTAAAATTGCTTTACCTAATGCAAAAGTTGTTCATTGCATGAGATCATCCAAAGATATTTGCCTTTCAATTTATAAGAATTTTTTTGGCCAAGAAGTAATGCCGTGGGCCTATGATCAAAAAGAATTGGCAATTTATTATAATAACTACGTTCATTTAATGGATCATTGGAACGAAATTCTTCCAAATTATATTTACAATATTCAATATGAGGATTTAATAAGTAATCAAGAATACGAGACAAAAAAATTGATTGAGTTTTGTCAACTAAGTTGGGATGATTCTTGTTTAAAATTTTATAACAACAAAAGATCGGTTTCTACTGCAAGTGTAAATCAAGTTAGAAAAAATATTTACAAAAGTTCAATAAATTCTTGGAAGAATTACGAAAACGAACTAGCTGATTTGTTTAAGGTTTTAGATTAATTTATTTATAAATTTCAAATTATTAATTATTCTTATCCCAGATATTCCAACACTCTTTGTAAGTTGGATTCTTTTTATATTTTCTTTATTAATTCCCCCAAGTCCACAAAATAGGCTTTTAAAATTATATGTAATTAAATTAAATTTTATAACCCCTATTTTTTTATGATCTTCACCGAACATTGGGGAAATAAAAATAATTTTACAGCCCTGTTTTTGTTTCTCATAAATTTCTCTATAATTATGCGCGGAACCTATTAAAAAAATTTTACTATTTACATATATTTTTTTTTTAAAAAAACTAGGAATATAAAATCCATCAACTTTATATTTTTTTATTAATGATTGATGATAAGATACAAAGAGGGGAATTTTGTGTTTTTTTGTGACGTTAAAAATATTTAAAAATTCATTTTGGTAATTCTGGCTATAATTTCTATAAATAATTGAAATATTTTTGTATTTAATTATTTCATTGATTGAGTTATCAATATTTTTATCTATAAATAAATAAACCTTTTTTTTCATCAAATATTAATGAGTATCATCGATAACTTTAATTTAATAAAGCAAAATATAAATTCTTTAAACACAGATGTTGTTCTTAAAAATGATATTAATATTGTGGTTGTAACAAAAACAATACCCAGTGATAAATTTTTTCCATTAATTAATATTAATCACTGTCATTTTGGCGAAAATAGAGTTCAGGAAGCTAAATTGAAGTGGCAAAATATTAAAAAAAATTATAAAAATATCAAGTTACATTTACTTGGCAAGTTACAATCTAATAAAGTCGATGATGCTTATGAGATCTTTGATTTTATTCATTCTTTAGATAGTAAGAAACTTGCATTAAAAATTTTTGAAAATGAAAAAAATTTTAAAAAACAAATTGCAATTTTTATCCAGATAAATACTGGAAAAGAACAACAAAAAGCCGGGATTGCCATTGAAGATACAAAAGATTTTGTAAATTTTTGTAAGGAAGATTTAAAGTTAAATGTTATTGGCTTAATGTGTATTCCACCCGTTAGTTCTGAACCAACAGAACATTTTCTTATTCTCAAGGACTTGGCATCAAGGTGTAATTTAGTAGAATTAAGTATGGGGATGAGTAACGATTACGACAAAGCAATAAAAAATGGTTCAACTTATGTTAGAATTGGCTCCGCTATATTTGGAGAAAGAGCTAAATAATCTTTACTTTGGTATTTTTGTTTATGAGGGATGTAATTTTAAATAAATCTTTTTTCCTTAGTGAAATACAGCCTTTAGTTTTTTGAAAATTGTTTTTTTGTATATGTATAAAAATTGCGCTGCCTTTATTTTTTACAATTGGTTTAAAATTATAATTTAAAACTAAAATCAAATCGTAAATATTATCTTTCCTATATAGTTTTTCATGACTAAAATTGCATGGCAATGATATTAATTTGTTATAATTTTTACTTTTAGGATCATCACACCATCCCATATTTTTTTTGATTTCAAAGAGTGTAAATTTTGAAACAATATTTTTTATTCGACCCTTTCTGTAGTAAATTTTAACTATTCTATAAGTGCCTCTAGGAGTGATATTATCCCCTTCTGTTTTCTTAATTCCAATCCCAGCTTTTCCTATGCCGCATCTAAATTTTAGGTTTTTGTATTTTAAATAATTTGAATTATTTATAATAATCATGAATTATATAATATATACATTTATATGATAAATAATCATTTAACTATTTTGGGATCAGAAGCATTTTCAAATATTCTTAATGAGTTAGAATTTAGCAACACAATTAATGATAATAATAAAAAATTTTTAATTAAAATTATTTTTGCTGAAAATTTAAAAATAAAAGAAGTTAAAAATTATTTATTAGAGAATGAACCAGCTATTATATTTGTAACTCATAAAGATTACTTAAAAAAAAATAATTTACTTTTATTGGATTTTCATGTTTGTTTAGAACTACCAATTGAGATTATATCTTTAAAAGAAATTATAAATATTTTAATTACTAAATATATTTTTTTTAAAAAATCGAAAATCATTATTAAAGATTATGAAATTGATTGTAATAGGAGAATTGTTACTAAAAAAAAAGTAAATATTAAATTAACAGAAAAAGAGTTAGAGTTAATTCTAACACTTAATAAAAGTAATGGTTTAAATAAATCCTCATTACTAAAAAGCATCTGGAAGCATAATAATGTTTTAGAAACTCATGCACTTGAAACTCACCTTCATAGACTTAGAAAAAAAATCTATAAGTATTTTAAGGATGAAAATTTTATCATCGAGAAAGATTCACTATACTATTTAGTTAATAAACTTAATTGAGCCTTGCGCCAATTTTCTGAATAATTTTTGCAGCTAGTTCAGAGCCAGTCTGAAGGCATTTTTTAATATTAGATTTATCCAAATATTCTTTTAAGAATCCTGAGGCAAATAAGTCGCCTGCTCCGGTTAAATCCAAAATTTTATCGACTTTAACACTATCACAGTTAACCATTTCATTTTTTAAAATTGCTAAACTTCCTTTCTCGCCTCTAGTAATGATAATAAGTTTATTTAATTTTTGAAGTTCTTTAATGCCTTCAAATAAACTTTTCTTATTTGTTAGAGCATTTATCTCATTCTCGTTACCAAATAAAATATCTAAATCATCTTGTAAAAGCTTAAGAAAATCTTCTCTATGTCTGTTTACGCAAAAAATATCAGATAAGCTCATTGCAATTTTTATGTTATTTTTTTTTGCTAGATTAATAATCTTTTTAAACATTTCTTCAGTTGTACCTTTATCCCAAAGATAACCTTCTAAAAAAATAAGCTTCGAGTCTTTTATATAATGCTCATTAATATCTTCGGCTGAAAGTTTAGATGAAATACCAAGATAAGTGCACATGGTTCTTTCAGAATCTGGAGTTATAAAAATGATTGATGCACCCGTGGCTAAATTCTCATTTTTTTCTATGTAAGAAAAATGTACATTAATTTTTTCAAGACCTTGCTTATAAATTTTACCAAATCTATCAGAGCTAATTTTGCCTATAAAAAATGAATTACCATTAAGATAGGCAATGCCCGCCATAGTATTTGCAACAGATCCTCCCGCCTCAATCTTTTCAATTTTAATTTTATTCTTTAAGTTTTCAAATTCATCTATTTGAATAAGTTTCATTGAACTCTTTATAAGGTTATTGTTTGATAAAAAATTATCATCAACTTTTACAAATACATCAACGATGGCATTACCGATACCAAGGATTTTTTTAGACATTTTTTTCTTTATATAGACAAATTTTATTTATTATACATTTTATGCAATTAGGGTTTCTAGACTTACATGTATATCGGCCATGCAATAGAATTAAGTGATGAGCCTTTTTTAAGTATTTATTAGGTAAAATCTTTAAGAGTTGTTCCTCCACTTGATTTGGATTCTTGCCTTTTGTTAAACCTGTTCTATTACTTACCCTAAATACGTGAGTATCTACCCCAATAGTTGGCTTATCAAAGGCGGCATTTAGGACAACGTTTGCTGTTTTCCTGCCAACGCCTGGTAGATTTATTAAATCGTCAAAATTTTGAGGGATTTTGCTTTGATGTTTCTCCACTAAAATTTTTGACAAATTATATAAATTTTTAGCCTTCATATTAAATAGGCCAATACTTTTAATCATTTTTTTTATCCTTAAAATACCAAGATCAACAAAATGTTCGGGTGTATAAAATTTTTTATAAATATTTTTTGTAACATTATTTACATTTAAATCTGTACATTGAGCAGAAAGAACAACAGAGATTAAAAGTGTAAATTGGTTTCTAAATTTAAGTGAAGTTCTAGGTTCTTTTATTTTATTATTTAATAATTGAATAAGTTTTAAAGCCTTAGATTTATTTAGTGGCATTAAAATTATTTATTTAAGATTGAGCATATCCTGTATATTAAATAATCCTTTTTTTTTCTTATCTATCCATATTGCAGCATTTAATGCCCCTTCAGCGAACAATTTTCTTGAGAATGCTTCATGCCTTAATTCAATATTTTCGAATTTATTTTTAAAAAAAATTGAGTGTTTTCCAACAGTTTTGCCCTTCCTAGTAATAAAAAAATTAATCTTTTTCTTATTCAAAGTACCCTTTGTATTTAAATACATTTTACCTTTTATAGCTTCTAGATTTAGTTTTTTTCCTTCCGATGCTGCTTTAGCAAACATTAAGGCTGTACCTGAGGGATAATCTATTTTTGCTTTATGATGATTGTCATTAATTCCAATGTAATATTCATTAGGTATTTTCTCAGATAAAATTTTTGTAATATATTCAAGAATATTAACACCTAAACTCATATTACCAGATTTAAATATAGCAATTTTTTTTGAGTAATTTTTAATTAAATTTTCTTGTTTTTTGGTAAAGCCTGTAGTTCCAATAACTACCTTCTTATTTAAAATTTTTGCAAATTTACAAACCATAACTGAACTAGAAGGCCGTGAAAAATCTATAATGACATCAGCATTTTTAAAAGCTTCTAATTTATTTTTTTGTATAATTATTTTACTAGAAATTCTTACACTTTTTAGATCATTTAAACTTTCAAGTTTTAATTTTTTATTTTGGGTTATACATTTTATTAATGTTCTTCCCATTTTTCCAAGGGCACCGCAAATGCAAATTTTAATTCTTTTCACAAATATTTTAAGTTTATTTTAATCTATATAAATATTTTCTGCAGGTAAATTTAATTTGTTTCTTTCGTATATTCTTTTAAACGCATCTTCAATGTTTTTTGTATACAGACTTGTATTAAAAAGAGGTCCACTCGTTTTATTCATAGCTAACTTATTTCTTAATTGTGCATAATATAGTTTATTGGTTGACAACATAATTGCTTTTTCTTCATATTGTTTTTTATCAAAACAAGTTAATTCATCACTTAGGTTTAGAGCGCTTAGCAAACTATATCCTACACGGCTTGCAAATGTTTTTCCACAAAGTGTTAATACAGGAACACCTGACCATAAAAAATCTCTCGCAGTGACGTGGGCATTGTATGGATATGTATCTAAAAAAAGATCAGCATTTTGAATTCTTGATAAATTTTCATCGAATTTTATAATTTTTGAGAAGATTATTTTATTTGATTCTACATTTCTTTTTTTTGCTTCATTTATTAAATTTTTTTTACTATTATCACCATACTCAAGTAACCATAGAACACTCTGGTCTACTTTATTTAGAATATTCATCCATAAATCAAAGACATCGGGTGTAATTTTTCCAGGATGATTAAAACAGCAAAAAATAAAGCCTTTTTCTGGAAGTCCTAGTTCAGCTTTGGTAAATTTTTTATTACTAATCTTTTGTTTATCATCATTTGCTTGATAAGAATGAGGTAAATAAATTATTTTTTCATAGTAATTGTGTTGTTGCTCTTTGGGGATTATTTTAGAGTCTGAAATTATATAGTCATATAATTCAGGTCCTATCGTTCCAGGATAACCCAAATAATTTATTTGTATGGGTGCAATTCTATTGTAAAATATTTCTATACGATTAAATTTTGTAAGACCACTTAAATCTATCGTAATATCAATTTCGAGATCTGCACAAAGTTTTTTTATTTCTGTTAACGTTTTTTTTTTAATATCTATTATCTTAATCGCGTTAATTATTCGTCTTGTATAATAATTTTTTTGATCTTTTAAATCGATTGTCGATAAACCATAAATATTAAAAACCTCTTTATTATGATGTTCAAAGACTCCAGTAATTAAATGAGCTACTGCATGATCTTTAAAATCACCGGAAAAGTAAGCGATATTAATTTTTTTATGATTTAAATAATTGATTTTTTTTTTTTGAGTTTTTGGTATTTTGTTTAAGTAGTTTTTTAAATAGATTTCAATATTTATTTTTTCATATAAAGGATCTTCACAAATAAATAAACTTTCTAAAGGCCAATAATAAGATTTTTTATTTTTAATATTATTTAAAATTTTATCTTCGTAATATTTATAATTTTCCCAATTAGCTAAATGTCTTTTACATTTAAAAATATATTGATTTATAAGGGGTATCTCTTTATTAATTGAAAAAACTTTTTCAAATAGATTAAGGGCTTTAAAAACATAATCTTTGTTTAGATAAAAGGTTGCAAGGGCTAAGTAACCCTCAAATTTATTGGGATCTATTTTTATACATAAATTAAGATGATGTAAAAATTTGTCATCATCTTCTAAAATGCCATAAGCTGTACCAAGATTAAGATGCGTATAATAATTTTTCGGATTTTCTTTATTAGAGGCCTCTAATAATCTAATAGCTTTTTCATTTTCGCCGTTTGCAGCATATAATGTTCCAAGAAGCCTTAAAACATCAGGACTTTTCTTATCTATACTCAATAAATATTTATATATTTTCTCAGCATCACTAAATTCTTCCTTTATTTGATGATTAAATGCTTTCTCTAGAAGACTTTTGAAACTATTGTTATCTAAACTCATAAAATAAAATTTTATTTATTTAAAATATTAATTAAAATCTTTATAAAACTTTTTAGCTTTATTAAAAAAATTTTTTATTTCTGAGTTATTATCAGGATCTTCTAAAGATTTGAATTTTAATAATAATTCTCTTTGTTCTTTGCTTAAGGACTCAGGAATTTTCACATTGGTTTCAAGGTAAAGATCACCAAATTCATTTTCCCGCAAAATGGGCATTCCTTTACCTTTTAGTCTAAACTGTTTTCCAGATTGAGTTCCTTCAGGAATTTTAACCTTTGATTTTCCACCATCAATAGTTGGAACTTCAATTTCAGCGCCAAGTGCTGCATCGGTCATCGAAATGGGCAATTTATAGTATAAATTTTCCTCAGATCTTTGAAAAATTTTATGTTTTTGAACATTAATTAAAACATAAAGATCGCCATTGGATCCTCCTCTATACCCAGAATCACCTTTGCCAGATAATCTCATTTGTGTGCCATCATCAATACCTTTTGGTATTTGAATGGATAGATTTTTTTTAGTTTTAACTGCGCCAGAACCTCTACAATCTTTACAAGGATTTGATAACATTTCACCATCTCCACCGCAGTCAGGACAAGTTTGTTGAAGTGTAAAAAAACCTTGTTGTGTTCTAACTTTTCCATAGCCATCGCAAGTTGAACATTTTTTTGGTTTTGAGCCAGGTTCAGCTCCACTTCCAGAACACTTTTCACATTTTTCGTTCGATGATAAATTGATGGTTTGTTTTTTTCCAAAATAAGCCTCTTCTAAACTGACCTCTAAATTAATTTTTAAATCAGATCCTCTATTTGATCTTGATTTTTTAGAGCGCCCTCCGCCTCGACCAGAGCCCATAAAGTCGCCAAAAAAATCATCAAAGATGTCAGAAAATCCCCCAGTTTCAAATCCACCAAAATCAAATCCACCTGTACCTCCGCCCCCGCCTTCAAAGGCAGAATGGCCAAACTGATCGTAGGAAGATTTTTTTTTAGGATCCGAAAGTACTTGATAAGCTTCGGACGCTTCTTTGAATTTAGATTCTGCAGTTTTATCACCTTGATTTCGGTCAGGGTGATGTTTCATTGCCAAAGTTCGATATGCTTTTTTTATTTCTTCAGGAGATGCTTTTTTATTTATGCCAAGAATATCATAGTAGTCCTTTTTAGGCATATTAAACCAGGTTTAAAAGCTAATGAATGATTAGCCTGTTTTTTTGTTATCGTCTTTTACTTCTTCAAACTCTGCATCAACGACATCTTTTTTGTCCTCTGGTTTAGCATCACCTTTATTATCCCCAGGTTTTTCTTGCTGAGCTTTATAAATTGCTTCACCTAATTTCATAGAAGAAGTCATGAGTTGCTGAGTTTTAGTCTTAATATCTTCAGTTTTGTCAGATTTAATTGCTTCTTTTAAATCTTCCATATCTTTTTCAATTGCTTTTTTATCTGTTTCAGAAATTTTACTTCCATGCTCTTTTAAACTTTGTTCAGTTGAAGCTATTAAAGAGTCCGCGTGATTTTTTGCGTCTACTTCTTCTCTTTTCTTTTTATCAGCTTCTTTATTAGCCTCTGCTTCTTTAACCATTTTTTGAATTTCTTCATCGGTTAAACCGCCTGATGCTTGAATTTGAATTTTTTGCTCTTTTCCGGTTCCTTTATCTTTTGCTGAAACGTTTACAATACCGTTTGCATCAATATCAAAGGTTACTTCAATTTGAGGAACACCTCTTGGTGCAGGCGCAATTCCAGTTAATTCAAAGTTACCAAGTAATTTATTGTCATTAGCCATTTCTCTTTCTCCTTGGAAAACTCTAATGGTTACCGCTGGCTGATTATTTTCTGCAGTTGAGAATACTTGGCTTTTTTTAGTTGGGATGGTTGTGTTTTTATCAATTAATCTTGTAAATACACCGCCTAAAGTTTCAATACCTAAAGATAAAGGAGTAACATCAAGAAGAAGAACGTCTTTTACATCTCCTTGCAATACTCCTGCTTGAACCGCAGCACCTAAGGCAACAACTTCATCAGGATTAACACTTTGATTTGGTTCTTTGCCAAAGAAACTTTTTACAGTTTCAACAACTTTCGGCATTCTTGTCATTCCACCAACAAGAATAACTTCGTTAATTTCAGATGCTGTATAACCAGAGTCTTTTAGTGCAATTTTGCAAGGCTCAATTGTTTTTTCAATTAATTTTGCAGTTAAAGCTTCTAATTTTGCCCTTGTGATTTTCATGTTCACATGTTTTGGACCAGTTTTATCTGCAGTAATGAATGGTAAATTTACTTCTGTCTGCGCAGAAGAAGATAATTCAATTTTAGCTTTTTCAGCAGCTTCTCTAATTCTTTGTAAAGCTAATTTGTCAGTTTTTAAATTAATTCCACTTTCTTTTTTAAATTCTTCAATAATATAATCAGTAACAACTGCATCAAAGTCATCACCACCTAAAGAAGTATTTCCATTTGTAGATTTAACTTCAAAAACTCCATCACCTAATTCAAGAACGGATATATCAAATGTTCCTCCACCTAAATCATATACAGCAATCGTTTTTGCTTTTTTCTTATCAAGACCATAAGCAAGCGCTGCTGCCGTTGGTTCATTTATAATTCTTAAAACTTCAAGACCTGCAATTTTACCAGCATCTTTGGTAGCTTGCCTTTGTGCATCATTAAAATAGGCTGGAACTGTGATGACTGCTTGCTTTACTTCGCTGCCTAAATATTTTTCAGCAGACTCTTTCATCTTCATTAAAGTAAAGGCAGATATTTGACTTGGTGAATATTTTTTATCACGAGACTGAACCCAAGCATCTGTTCCATTATCAGATTTGATAACTTTGTAAGGAAGTCCTTGGATATCTTTTTTTAAATTAGAATCATCAAAACTTTTGCCAATTAACCTTTTAACTGAAAAGAAAGTATTTTCAGGATTTGTAACTGCTTGTCTTTTTGCAGGAAGACCTACTAATTTTTCACCAGTCTCAGTAAAGGCAACAATTGATGGTGTTGTTCGAACTCCTTCAGCATTTTCTAATACTTTAGGTTGCGCACCATCCATAATGGCAACGCATGAGTTTGTGGTTCCTAAATCTATTCCAATTATTTTTGACATAAAATTCTATTTTTTATTAATTTGTTACACCTATGTGGTGCTTAATTTAAAGATTACAACCTTTAAGGCTTAATTTTTTTAACTTAAAAACCTTTAATTTATTTGACTTTATTACCTTATGAATTGGTATTGGTCTTTTTTTTTGAGATAGATACAAGGGCTGGTCTTAAAAGACGGTCATTTAACATATAACCCTTTTGAATCTCAT
>Ga0247831_1008193_pt1 | contig 11199 bp, 7 predicted proteins | sample LaCruzMarch2015__9_FD_192406 | JGI IMG/M metagenome (GOLD analysis project Ga0247831, IMG submission 192406) | Freshwater microbial communities from meromictic Lake La Cruz, Castile-La Mancha, Spain - LaCruzMarch2015_1m | ecosystem: Environmental > Aquatic > Freshwater > Lake | place: Spain...
TTTTAAAATCAAACCAAATGAATCTCAAAAAATTAAATTGAGTTATTCTGTGAAGTATCCTAAAGGCAAAGTAGTACAGGAACAATAATTAAAAGGAAAGATTGTAAGGGCAAAGCAGCAGTGTTTTGCCCTTTTTTTGTTTTAAATGAATTTACAATTAAATCTATTTAGGTTTTGCTCAAAAAGTCAGAAATGCGGTGGATGCGAGGCACAGACATTGAAGATGTATACTTAATACTTCGAAATGGCTGTAACGAAGCAGACACCGTATTTCTGGCTAGCTTAAAAACCCTCAAATTGAAGTTTTCCTAATCTAGAAAGCACAGAATTATTAAGGTTTTTAAAAAAATCCTTCGATTCAAAATTTTAAAAATTGAATTAAACACAACTTTTAATGATTTTTAAGCGATTTTGAGTGAAACCTATTTACTTTTGACTTTTAAGTAGCGGGAGTAAAGCAAGTATTTTATACGAAATATTTATTTCTTTCGTTTTCTTTTTTGATTTATGAAAAAACGATTACTATCACGCCCATTTGTTATTGTATATATTATCGCTGCTATCGCTGCGACTTTTTTATTGTTAAGTAATAAAGGAGCTTCTGAAAAAGAGGCAATTTTTGCAGAAGTAAAGCAAGGTGATTTTGAAATTAATATTGTAACCACTGGCGAAATAAAAGCTAAGAATCAAACTGATATTGCTGCACCTGGTGCTGAAATGCAGGCCGCAAATCTTTGGAATGGTACAAAAATTCAAGACTTAATTGCAGAAGGAAGTGTTGTAAAAGAAGGTGATTTTGTAGCATCTTTAGATAAGACACCACTTATGACAAGGTTATCTGAAGTGAGCCTTGAATTAGATAAGAAAAATTCAGAACTCAAGCAGGCAAAACTAGATACTTCAATAACTTTAAGAGATGCAAGAGATGAGTTATTGAACTTGAAATCTGCCAAAGAAGAAGCCAAGTTAGAATTGGAACAAAGTGCATTTGAAGCGCCAGCAGTGATTCGTCAAAAACAATTAGCGTTGGAAAAAGCAGAAAGAAATTTCCAGCAAAAAACAGATAATTATAGAACCAAAGTAGAACAATGTGCTACCAAAGTGGCCATAATTAGCGCTGATATGCAAAAGGCTCAGAACAGCTTAAACCGTGTGAGCAGTTTAATGGATATGATGGAAATAAAAGCTCCTAAAGACGGAATGGTAATTTATGTGAAGAATTGGAATGGTAAGAAAAAAGGTGTGGGAAGTACTGTTAATCCATGGGAATCGGCTGTAGCTACGCTTCCAGATTTGCGAGAAATGCAAGTTATTACTTATGTAAATGAAGTGGATATCAGAAAAATTAAAGTAGGGCAAGCGGTTACAAGTAAGTTAGATGCAGAACAACAAAAAATTTTAAAAGGTGTGGTTGTACAAGTGGCAAATATTGGGGAACAAAGGCCTAATCAAGATTCTAAGGTGTTTGAAGTGGTAATTGATATCCTGACCAAAGACCCTGATTTACGACCTTCGATGACTACCAGCAATACTATTCATATTGAAGAATACAAGAATATTCTCTCAGTTCCACTGGAGGCAGTAACCACAGAGAAAAAACGTTCCTACGTTTGGGTCAAAGAGGGTGGAGGATTTAATAAACAGGAAGTAAAAGTAGGTGCTGTAAATGATGTAAGTGCATTAGTGTATGCTGGGTTGAATAAAGAGAATAAGGTATATCTAACAACTCCGGAAGACACTTCTGGTGTTGAATTTATTCCAGCAGAAGCAACACTAAAAATGCCAGCGCCTTTTGTTGACAAAAAAGAACAGGAATTATTACAACAACATATTAAAAATACTACCATATCACCTAAAAATAAAGACGAAGGAGGAGGTGGTATGATGATAACTATAGGAGACGAATAAACACCCATGGAATTAGAAAGATTTATCTTTAATTTTAAACTGGGTGCTGAAGCGCTATTTGCCAATAGATTTCGTGCAATTTTAACTTCATTGGGAATCATTTTCGGAGTAGCAGCGGTTATTTCTATGCTGGCAATTGGTGCAGGAACTGAAAATGAAATCATTCAGCAAATCAAACAAATTGGCTCTAACAATATTGTTATTAAATCGGTAATACAAAAAGATGGACCACTGGATGAAGACCCTAATTCAAAATCAAATAAAGAAAAAGGTAGATTCAGTCCAGGTTTGTCTTTAGCAGATGCAGATAATATTCAACAGTCAATTCCTGAAGTAAATTTTGTAAGTCCAGAGATTGAATCTGAAATGTTATTTTACGGGGAAGGCTTAACAACGTCAGGAAAATTGATTGGTATTACTAACCACTATTTCGAGACAAATAATTTAAGAGTTGATGAAGGTCAGTCGTTTACAAAAGAACAACACGGCAATGCCGATCCGGTTTGCATAATTGGAAGAGGAATCAAAGCAAAATTGTTTTCTAAAACAGAGCCAATTGGACAAAAAATAAAATGTGGAGGTGTTTGGCTCACCATTATTGGAGTGCTGGAAACGAGAGATGTGTCTCAATCTATTGCGCAGAAGTTATCAATAAGAAATGTAAACACTGAAGTTTATATTCCAATTAATAGCATGTTAATGCGTTTTTACAATAGGGCAAATGTTACTATAACAGATATTAAAGTTGCAAACGAACAATCGGAAAACGAAGAAAATCCGCAACCAGAAAAAACGAAAGAGAATTACCATCAAATTGATAGAATGTTGGTAAATGTAAGTGACAGTAAACATATTGAAGGAGCAGTTGAACTGATTGGGAAAATTCTTAAACGCAGACACAACGATGTAGATGATTATGAAATTGTAGTGCCTGAATTGCTGCTGAAACAAGAGCAGAAAACAAGAAAATTATTTAATATTGTTTTGGCTGTAATTGCCGGAATTTCGCTCTTGGTAGGAGGAATTGGAATTATGAATATAATGCTCGCTTCTGTTTTAGAAAGAACCAAAGAAATAGGTTTGCGGCTTTCTATAGGTGCGCAAAGAAGAGACATTGTTTCACAGTTTATTTCTGAAGCAGTAATGATAAGTGTAAGTGGTGGTTTAATTGGAATTCTATTAGGAATAACTATTAGCCTTGGCATTGAAAAAATTGCAGGTATTCAAACAATTATTTCTGGGACTTCAGTTATGCTTGCATTCTTTGTTTCTGTTTCGGTAGGCCTTTTGTTTGGAATTTTTCCTGCCCGACGAGCCTCCAACCAAAGTCCCATAGAATCTCTCCGTTATGAGTAAATACAAAATTTTTGGTCTTTTATTACTTCAAATACATTTGCTATCAGGGCAAGATATGCTCAGTTTACAAGATGCAATTCGGCTAGGGCAGGAGGTAAGCCCAATTGGAAAACAAATTCGTGCTACATATCAAAGCAACCAGTGGCAATTTAAAGCTGCAAGGGCAAGCAGATTGCCTCAAATGGGCTTAACAGGCTCAGCTCCTGGATATACCAAAAGAATCAACCAGAACTTTCAACCTGATGGGTCTTTTATATTTTCACCCATTCAACAAGCATTTTCGAGCGGATTTTTATCTGTAAACCAAAATATTCTGGCAACAGGCGGCAGACTTAGCATTGGAAGCGGTTTAAGCAGAGGAGATATTTTTACTGGAACTAATTCCACCTTCTACCAATCAAATTTGTTATCGATAAACCTTTCTCAACCACTCTTTCGATTCAATAGTTTAAAATGGCAATGGAAACAAGACAAGTTGCAAATGGGCATGGCTTCTCGCCAACAAATTGAAAATCTCGAAGACCTTTCAATTACTATTACCCAGCGTTATTTCGATTTATATACAGCAAATCTACAGCTAAAAAATGCTGAATTTAATCAAGCCATTAACGATACCATTTATAAAATTGCAAAAGGTAGATATGGGGTAGGTAAAATTGCTGAAAACGAACTTCTACAAGTAGAACTAAGCTATACCAATGCTAGAAATGCTGTTGAACAGCAAAAATTAACAATTATACTTGCAGAAAGGCAACTTCAATTATTAATAGGGCAACCAGTTAAAAGCAATGAGGTACTTCCTCCTTTAGTTATTCCGACTTTAAACCAGACCCGAATATCGCAGTAAATGAAGCACGAAATAATAGAAGCGAATTGCTAAATTGGCAAATGAGTGAAAATCAAGCGCAAAGAGGTTTAAGAGAGGCCCAATTGAGTAGGAGGTTTTCTGCTGATATGAATATTAGTTATGGTTTAAATCAAACTGGAGCAACATTCGATGCTGCCAATCAAAATCCTTTAGAATCTCAATTTGCAGGAATAAATTTCTCAATTCCCATTACTTCTATGGGCATGAATAAGGCCCAACAGAAATCCGCCCAGTATAATTTACAAGCGCAGCAAGCGCAAAATGCCAACAATCAGAACAACTTAGAACAAGAAGTTTTTGCTTCAACTATGCAGTTTCTTCAGTTACGTTCCAGCCTCGAAATATCAGCAAAAGCAGATACTATAGCTCAAAAAAGATTTGAAGTAGCACGCAACAGATATAGAATTGGGACAGTTGATATTACTAATCTTTTAATTGCTCAAAATGAAAAAGATCAAGCTTTAATTACTTATGTAAATACCTTGAGAGATTTTTGGGTAGCTTATTACAGATTACGTCGACTTACGCTTTACGATTTTGAGAAGAACGAAAAGCTTTTCAAAGAATAAAATATTGGCAAGGTTATTTTTTATTTTTCTCTTCTATCCAGAGCGACATATATTTCAAAGCATTTGCAGAATTTTGCATAAGTATAGTCCCGAAAAAATTATTGAGTCTGTGACTTTCTAAATGCTCAATTAAATTATAAATTCTTGAAACAAACAATGACTCTTCCTGGCCTGTAGAAAATAGCTGGTTGATTATTTTTATTCCGTTTTCTTGGGCCTTTTCCCAATTTGCTTTTTCGGAGTATAGTTGAATTGCCTCAGCTGCAAATTTTTCTGGTTCATCAGCTACATAACCGCTCCATTCCAAAGAACCATGCATTGATTCAGCGCCAACAGTTGTAGTTACAGAAGGTGTACCCACAAGCATTGCTTCCGCCAACTTCCCTTTTAATCCTGCACCAAATCTAATTGGCGCCAAACAAACCCTTGCATTTCCCAAAACTTCTAAGGCGTTTTTTGCTCTTCCATGCACAATAAATCCTGATTTTTCATCGTGCATTTCCATGAATTGTTGAGTAATATAGGAACCATAAATATGCATTTTCGCACTTGGTAATTGCGTTCTTATTAATGGCCAAATTTTGGTCTTTAATTGTTTTACAACATCTGCATTTGGTGGGTGTAAAAAATTTCCAATGCTAACAAAGTCAACACGCTCATCAAATAATTTCCAACTTTCAGTGTTTTTATTTGTGATAGGCGAAAAAGAAAAAGGTAAATAATGAATAATTGATAATTCAATTTTAAATGAATCATTTAGTAATTTCATTTCATATTGTGATATAATTAATGATAAATCACAGCGAAAAATAGCCGCTATTTCCCTTTTTGCAATATCACTTTTTAAATCCGAATTAATTAATTCTCTACCTTCTTTTAATGCATTAAATCTACCATTTCTCAAGAAATGCAAATCTTCAGTATCAAGTATTTTAATCGCATTGGGGCAGCACTCTGTAACCCTCCATCCATATTGCTCTTCCACCATAAAACGATCAAAAACTACTACATCTGGATTTATTTCTTTTATGAAATCATCAAAGCTAGAGTTATTCAATTCAATTGAAACTTCGTTAACGCCAATAGAAATGAGATCTGCGCTAAATTCACTTTTAGCTGCAGCGCTAGAAAATGTTACCTTCCAATTTTCATTTAAAAATAATTTAACAATTTTAAGTAACCTACTTCCAGCAGCAGAAGAACTAGGTTCTGGCCAAACTAAGCCAATTATTAGAATATGGAATGAAGTTTTCAATAAAACAGTAAATGTAAAACAGATATGCTTTGAATAGACTTCTTTAAAATTTTAAAATGTAATGTTAATTCTTGCTACAATTATTGTCTTAATATTTGTTAAAATCAATTATTTTATTTCTATTATTTATTGAATATTTACAGAAATTTAGTTTAGAATGAAATTGAAGATTCCACTCAACTTTTTATTTGTGATAATTCTTGTTTTTCAAGCATGTCATAAGAAAAATCAAGAGAATATAAGTACTGATTTAGAATTTATTCAAGAGAAAAATATTAAAATAAGTCCAATTCTTTCTGCAAAGCCTCCAATAATTGTGGAAGCGGGTAAGCCAATTATTAGAAAAGCAGGAAGTCCAACTCCATATATTTTTCAAGAAGGTATTGGAGAGCATGGAGGATATAGTCAAATGAGATATTACACAACAGATGATGGTTTAGCCATGGACGTTGTGCAATGTTCATTTAAGGACAAAATTGGAAATCTTTGGTTTGGCACCTTAGGAGCTGGAATCTCTAAATTCGACGGAAAATCTTTTACCAATTACAATACTTCTCATGGACTTTGTAGTAATCAAGTATTTTCTATTTGCCAAGATAATGATGGAAATTTATGGTTTGCAACAGCTGTAAATGGGGTTTCAAAATTCGATGGACATCAGTTTATAAATTATTCTACAAAAGATGGTTTAATATCTAATAACTTTTATTCAGTAATTACTGATAAACAAGGCAATTTATGGTTTGGTTCTAGAGATAATGGAATTTCAAAATTTGATGGTAAAAAGTTTGTCAATTACACAATCGCTCAAGGCTTAATAAATAATAATGTACAAACTATAAAACTAGATAGTAAAGGTAAAATTTGGATAGGAACAGAAGGTGGTATATCCGTTTGGGACGGAATTAAATTTATTAATTATTCTACTCTCAATGGACTCCCTGATAACCTTGTTAAAACTATCACTGAAGATAGAAATGGAGGAATTTGGATTGGTACTTTAGTAAAAGGATTCTCTTGTTTTAAAAATGGAATTTTTACTAATTATTATGATGAAAAAGAAACTTTAGGCGAATCAATTTTCAGTAGTATTTTAGATAAAAATGGTAATATCTGGTTTGGAACTGACGGTGACGGAGTATTAAGATACGATGGAAAAAAATTTATAAAGTTTACAACAAAACAAGGACTTTCTAATGATGCTATTTTTGATATAACAGAAGATAATGCTGGTAATCTATGGTTTTCTACCTATGGCGGAGGAATTATTAGGTATGATGGAAGTGCCGTAACAAATTATACAACAAATCAAGGTTTACCATATAATAATATCTTAAGTATTCAAGAAGATAGTAAAGGAAATATTTGGTTTGGTACCATTGCAAATGGAATAGTTAAGTTTGATGAAAGGTCTTTTATTACTTACAATACAAATCATGGAATATCAGGCAATACCATTGCTTCTATTTATGAAGATAAAGATGGAAATATTTGGTTTGGCGATGATGATAAAGGTGTTTGCTTTTACGATGGGAAAACGTTTACTAATTATACAGAAGAGCAAGGATTAATAAGCAACCATGTTTTAGGTTGTAAAGGCGATAGTAAAGGAAATATTTGGATTTCAACTATGGATAAAGGTATTTCATGTTTCAATGGGAAAACATTTACTAATTATTCAGAAGAACAAGGCCTTGCAAGAAATATGGTCTTGGCAATATTTGAAGACTCCAAAGGAAGAATATGGTTTGGGTCTTATGGTGGAGGTTTATCTTGTTTTAATGGAGAAACATTCACCAACTACAATAAACAAAATGGACTTTCAGGAGATAATATCTTTTGCATAATAGAAGATAAAAAAGGAAATATTTGGGTGGGTGTAGACGAAGGTGGAGTCTCTGTAATTAGCAACATAGAAAAAGAATCTGCAACTATTAAAACAATCTCAACAAAACAAGGATTAACTGATAATTTTATCACGCAAATATTGCAACTAAAAGATGGACGCATGATGCTGGGTACCAATTTTGGGGTGAATATTTTTGATTGTCCAGATTTTTCAAAAAAAGAAAAACTAAAAAACCTTCAAATTTTAAATACTGAAAATGGCTATCCAATAAAAGATGTAAACGTTGGTCAAAATTGCATGATACAAGATAAAAATGGAATTGTATGGTTAGGAACAGGAAGTGATAAAACTGCTGTAGTTAGATTAGATATTTCCAAACTAAACACTAATGCAGAAAGACCAAAGGTTTTTATTCAAGGCATTAAAATTAATAATACCCCAATTGTTTGGAATAATTTACTGAAAGAAACCAATTTTAATGACACAGTAAATACCCCGCCAAGTATTACCGAAGAGATTTCAATTTTTGGTAAGCAATTGAGTACTGCAGAAAGAGACCAAATGAAAAACAAATTTGGTGATATTTATTTTAGTGGATTTAGCCCTTTTTACAATGTACCGCAAAACTTAGTACTTCCTTATAAAAATAATAGCATTACTGTTGACTTTATAGCAATTGAACCTGCAAAGTCAAATCTATTGGAATACCAATATTTTTTAGAAGGTTATGACGATGAATGGAGCCCAGTTTCAAATAAAACTTTTGCCACATTTGGGAATATTTTTGAAGGTACCTATACATTAAAAATAAGAGCAAAGTTTTCTGGACTCGCCACTGAGGAAGCTTCAAAATGGAGTGAACCAATTTCCTACACTTATACAGTATTGCCTCCCTGGTATAGAACCTGGTGGGCTTACTTATTTTATATTGGTTTTTGCGGGCTTTCCATTTTTTTGATCTTTAGATGGAGAACTTCTATCCTAAGAAAGGACAAAGAAATTCTTGAGCAAACCGTAAAAAAACGTACTTCCGAATTGCAATTAGAAAAGAAAACGGTAGAATTAAAAAATCGAGAAATTCTAAGTAGTATCGAGTATGCAAAAAAAATACAGGCAACAATTTTACCTTCGCCGAGAGTAGTAAAAAAATACCTGCAAGAATCATTTATTTTGTACCTTCCTAAGGATATAGTTGCTGGAGATTTTTATTGGATGGAGAGTCCAATTGGTTCTGATACAGTATATTTCGCAGCATGTGATTGCACTGGCCATGGCGTACCCGGTGCGATGGTAAGTGTAATGTGCCACAATGCCTTAAACAAATCTTTACTTGAATTTGGGAAAAGAAAACCATCTGAAATCTTAGATAGTGTAGCTGAGTTAGTTATTGAAAATTTCAAAAAGAATTCAGAAGACACAACTCAAATTTACGATGGCATGGACGCATCACTTTGTGCTTTAGATGTTGAAACTGGCGAATTGCAGTGGGCTGGAGCCAATAATCCACTTTGGATAATTAAAAACAACAATGTTTTCATTGAATCAAAAGCCGATAAACAGCCTATTGGATTTTCTGAAAATAGATTTCCTTATAGAAATCATTTATTCACAATGGAAAAAGGCGACGTAATTTATTTAATAACAGATGGTTTTGCTGACCAGTTTGGAGGAGAAAATGATAGGAAATTTCAAAAATCTATGTTAAAACAATTATTACTTGAAATTAATAAAATGCCAATGGAGCAACAAAGGATTAAACTCTATGAAACTTTTACAAGTTGGAAAGGAAACAATGAGCAAGTGGATGATATTACAATAATAGGAGTGAGGTTATAAAACAAATTGTCTAACTATCATTCAATTGATTTAATCAAGAATTGATTACTTTTGACCCTCATTAATAAAAGTATGTCTAAGAAAGGAATTAAAGAACAATTGGTAAATACTCTTTCAGAATTTCCTTTAACACGGAATTTGATTTTGAATCCAATAAGGAACTACCGAATTCGTAAACATTACGATGAGTTAATGCAAATGAATGACCTTACTATAGAAGAAAAAACGAATTGGGAAAGGCGCATTAAGCTTACGGGACAAAGCACTGATATTCAAAAAATAAATAAACTACCAGGTTCAGGAACTCTTATAAATGGTAAACTATTTATGCACAACGGTCTGGTTATAGATCCCTTAAGCTATTATGGTGCTCCGATGCTTCGTTTATTAATGGAGAATAGCTCTATACACGAACCTCAAGAAGAATATGTATTTCAAGAGGTGTTAAAAAATATGAAGCAAGGAGCTGTAATGCTAGAGCTAGGTTGTTACTGGGGCTTCTATTCTATGTGGTTCTCAAGTAAAGTAAAAAATGGTAAAAATTACTTAATCGACAATAACGACGGAGTTACTAGAGCAAAAAGCAACTTTGCAATGAATAATCTCAATGCAACATTTATGGTAGGTTATATTGGGAAAGATGTTGCAGGTTCGCAACCTCCAGTAACTAACGTAGATCGGATTTGCAAAGAACAAAAACTCGATTTTATTGATATTCTGCATGCTGACATTCAAGGTTTCGAAATGGAAATGTTGCAAACTATGCCACTACTTATTGAAAAAAGAGGAATTGGATACATTTTTATATCAACGCATTCAAATGAACTTCACGCCAATTGTTTAGACTTTCTTGTTGAAAACAAATATGAAATCTTATGTGATGCCGATTTAGATGAAACTTTTTCTGAAGACGGATTAATTGTAGCAAGAGATCCAAATTATCCAGGAATCGTTAAAATTGAAATTTCAAAATTAAACGCAAAATAGGAGGCCAATTTCCTTCTATAAATTGATGCAATCGACCTTTACTTTTGTGACCCTGGAGGGATTCGAACCCCCAACCAACAGTACCGGAAACTGTCATTCTATCCAATTGAACTACAGAGCCAAAATTATTGCAGCGAAATTAATTAAAAATTGCTATTTCTCTTTCAATAAATTCTCTAAACCAAATAATTCATCACGCAACCTTGCAGCTTCCATAAAATCAAGTTCTTTGGCTGCCTTTTCCATCAACTTCCTTGTTTGAGATATGCTTTTCTGAATCTGTTCTTTGGTCATGTATTTCATTACAGGATCTGCTGCAAGATTCACTGAAACATTTTCTACATAAGCTTTTGATGTGGGGCTTTTCGTTCCACCTGCCGAACGCGCAAAAATAGAATCATGAGATTTCACTATTTGAGTAGGAGTAATGTTGTGTTCAATGTTGTACTTGGTTTGCGTTTCCCTGCGTCTATTCGTTTCCTCAATGGTTTTGCGCATCGATTCTGTCATCTTATCAGCATACATCACAACTTTACCATTCACATTTCTTGCAGCTCGTCCAACAGTTTGC
>Ga0247831_1008194_pt1 | contig 11199 bp, 6 predicted proteins | sample LaCruzMarch2015__9_FD_192406 | JGI IMG/M metagenome (GOLD analysis project Ga0247831, IMG submission 192406) | Freshwater microbial communities from meromictic Lake La Cruz, Castile-La Mancha, Spain - LaCruzMarch2015_1m | ecosystem: Environmental > Aquatic > Freshwater > Lake | place: Spain...
GAAACCCGATGATAATTTTGCTAAGGAAGTAGCCCAAAGATTAAAAGAAACACCACCGAGCTCAGCAGGATGGGCAGCTTACGCACCAAAATATGATGAATTAATCATTTCGGCCAGCAATGACCCAACCAAACGTAGTTTTGGGTGGATGACTCGCATAAAACCGCTTCTATTAACAAATAAACGCATCGTTTTGCCACTTTATTCCGATGGTTTCAATATGTCGATAATGGCAATTTCGGATGATGATGGCTCAACTTGGCGGCCAAGTTTACCTTTGGTTGGACGAGGGCCAATTCAGCCTGCAATTATTCAAAAGAAAAATAGTAATCTTTATGCACTCATGAGAGACAGCGGTGATGAGCCTGCTCGTGTACATACGAGCGAATCGAGTGATAATGGTGAGACTTGGCGGGTAAGCACAAAAACTGCAATTCCTAATACTGCAAGTGTCGAGCTTTTGGTGCTACAAGATGGCCGATGGGCTTTTGTTGGGAATGATATTGAAAATGGACGTTACCGAATCGGCTTATTTTTGTCGGATGATGAAGGAAAAACTTGGAATTGGAAAACGTATCTCGAAAAAGTCGAACCCAATAAAGGTAGTTTTTCGTATCCATCATTGATTCAAACTACAGATGGATTGCTACATATTACGTATTCGTATCATCTCGAAAAAGACAAAAAATCTATTAAATATGTGGTTGTCAATCCTTTGAAAATTACGAACAATTGATTTAGTTAAAATAAAATATCAACTCTTCAGCCAATGAAAAATATACTTTTACTTCTATTTACACTAAAATCCTGCTTTGTTTTTGCTCAGACCAAACAATCAGTTTATCATGACAAGCCTTTTCTGCAAGATTATAGTATTAAATATTATACCAAAGACGACAGAGTTATTCCACAAAAAGCCTATTTAGACCGAAATAGTAATATAAAAATTTACTCAACGGCAGGCTTATTGGTTCCGCACAATGGACAGTTTCTTTATGCAGGAAATTTGCTCCCCGATAAGACTTATCGAACAATTCAGAATAAAAACATCAAGGCAATTGGACTTTACGAAAATCAATTTGTTTTGTTAGATGATAAGTCAGTTTTTAGCAATGCATGGGCAGGAAGTTTATTAGCCAAACACGATTTAACTGATGCAAAATTATTTGTCGGTGGGCATAATTTCGGTTTTCTACTTTCTAATGGAAAAGCCTTACAAATGATTGACAAAACACAAATTTTGTGGAAATCAGACAACTTTAATGATGAAATAATTGACCTAAAATTTCAAGCTACAACTAATCTTTTTTGGATTTTGGGCAAAAAGTCAATCTCTACTTTTTCAGCAGAAACGAAGAAAATTACTAGTATTTTTAAAGGAATTAATTTCACAGCTTTTGACTTTTCGTCAGACAATAAAAATCTCTATGTTGGTACAGATGATGGCTATTTTTTAGTTGATATTGGAAAAAAAAAACAAATCGGCATAAAGCAAACCAAAATACCTACGACTGAAATCACATCTATAAAAAGCATTGACAACAAAGTTTGGTTTGGTACTAAAAATGGAGCGTTTGCCTTGAGAAAAGATGGAAAATTTGATTATTATAATGGTGAAAGATGGCTTGTCAGCAATGAAATTATTCATATTTCTGAAGGTTCAGATAACTCAGTCATAATATTAAGCGATAAAGGGCTTTCTCAAATTTGTTTCAAGAAAATGACCTTGCACGATAAAGCCGTTTTCTTTGAAAAACAAGTCAGAACTCGACACATCAGAAATGGTTTCAATGCCTCGCTTGATAATATGGAAAAAGGCAATCTCTCGACTGGCTATTTAGCCGACTCTGATAATGATGGACTTTGGACTTCAATGTATTTAGGTGGAGAGATTTTTAGGTATGTAGTCACAAAAGAAGCCGATGCCTTACAAAATTGCCAAGAATCATTGGATGCCATGGAACGACTCTTTTCTATTAATCAAATTGCAGGTTTTCCTGCTCGTTCGTTTGAGAGAAGCGGATTTATTAAGCAACTTGCCGACCCCGACCGTTGGCAACATTCGCCCGATAAAGAGTGGGATTGGAAATCAACCACAAGTAGTGATGAAGCTATCGGGCATATTTTTGCCTACGGAGCTATGGCTGAACTCATTAAAAACCCAGAACTCAAAAAACGTTCGATTGCACTCATTGATACGCTCATGGGCCATATTGTACGAAACGATTTTTACCTGATTGATTATGATGGAAAACCAACTACTTGGGGGCGTTGGAATCCAAGTTATGTGAACGCTTTTCCAACCAACGTTGGCGACAGAAAACTTAATTCATCGAATATTATTGCTATGCTTCAAACCGCTTATCATTTCACCAAAAAGCCAATTTACAAAGACAAAGCCTTTGAATTGATGAATAAACACGGCTTTTATGAAAACTTAATGCGACCAATGAAACAAATAGGTTATGCCCCTGACGATGCCGATGCTCACAGCAAAAAAATGTCAGATGCATGGAATCATTCTGATGATGAAATGTATTTTGTTGGCTATTGGGGATTGTATCGTTACGCTTTTAATGATACGCTCAAAGCTCAATACAAGAAAGCAATCATTGACCATTGGCAGGCAGAAAGACCCGAAAAAGAAGGTTTATGGAATATATTCACGGCTCTGACAGGCACAAAAGATTTTGATTTAAACGAAGCTGCTTGGTATTTAAGAGAACACCCACTCGACCTCATTGACTGGACAATTATGAATAGCCACAGGAAGGATATCGAGAAAATTTCTATCAATTTCCGCAGCCAAACCATCAAAAATGTGCTACCACCCGATGAGCGACCTATTCAAAGGCATAATGCCAATATGTTTAATCTTGACCGAACAAATAACAACGGAACCTCGGAACAAAGTGCGGGCGATATTTGGTTGCTTCCCTACTGGTTGGGCAGGTATTTAGGTGTGATTAGTCCACCACAAAAATAATTTTGGCACACCATGAAAAGCTATATCTTTTTAATTTTTGTCTTATTTACAAGCTGTAAACCAATGTTTTTACCCGAAATACAACTCACAAATGACCCAACTTACAACCACGATTTAGACAATAATGATAATTTTTCACCCGATAATCAATGGTTAATATATGATACTCGCACCGATCATGGTGGCATTGCAGCTTCAGCCAAAATTGAAAAAGTTAATGTAAATACGGGCGAGAAAAAAAATGTGTATGAAATAAAAAACAATCAAGCATTTGGGCCAGGCGTCGGAGCGGCGAGTTATTCTCCAGTTAGTAATCAAATTATTTTTATTCATGGTTTAAAGAATGTCACCGACGAAAATCCCTATCAACAATGGCGACGGACTGGCGTGATGATTGATTTATTAATGCCAAATAATCCTATTTTTATTGATGCCCGTGATACTGCTTTTCCATTTACAAAAGGTGCATTAAGAGGTGGAACTCACAGACACGAATTTAGTGGCGACGGAAATTGGATAGGTTTTACCTATAATGATGCTATCATGAAAGCCATGGAAGATTCGACTGGAGAAAACCATAATTTAAGAACAATTGGAGTTTCAAAAAAAGGAAAATCTGTTGATATTATTGATAAAAATAATGGGGAAAATCTTTCGGGCGAATGGTTTTCAGCATTGGTTGTGAATGTTGTGTCGAAACCCAAATTTGGAAGTGATGAAATCAGCAAAGCCGCAGGCGATAGTTGGGTAGGAAAATATGGATATCTTAAACCCAATGGAACACGTCAACGGGCTCGTGCATTTATTGGAACAATAAAAAATGAAAATGGAGAAAACATAGATGAAGTTTTTATCGTCGATATTCCAGAAAATATAGAAATTGATGGCGAATATGGCTTCTTAGAAGGTTCTGAAACGCAATTACCAAAACCGCCAAAAGGTACTTCGCAAAGACGTTTAACTTTTACATCAAAAACCTCAAATGCGGGATGTATTGGAATTGTCAGATCAACTCTTGAAGGAAATTTGCTTGCCTTCTTGGCTAAAGACTCAAAAAATATGAATCAAATATTTACAATTTCACCAAATGGAGGAAATCTCAAACAAATTACTTTTCACGAATCTAATGTTGAAGGAAACATCCGTTGGCATCCTTCGGGCAATAGTATTTTTTATATTTGGAATGGTTGTATTTGCGAAATTGAAATTAACGATCAAGATTTTGATAAGCGACTAAAAATTATTTCAAAGCCAATAAATCCGTCACCAAGTAATTTAGTTTTATCTCATGAGGGAAAAACATTAGCGTTTAACAGACTTATAGAAAACCCAACAAATGGCCTAAAAAGCAAACAAATATTTTTGATAAATCTTGATTGAATCAATAAAGACCACTTTGGCAAAGAAAAATATAAAATAACAATATTCAACCTATCCTAAAACAATGAGTTTATTACCTAAAGGGCTTTGGCCTGTGATGATTACGCCTTTCAAACCCAACAATCAGATTGATATTGATGGCTTAGAAAGGCTTACAAATATGTATCTTGATGCTGGCTCGAATGGTATGTTTGCTAACTGTCTATCAAGTGAAATGTACCAACTCACGACCGATGAACGTTTACTGCTAACAAGTAGCGTTGTTAAATTTTGTGATGGCAAAGTGCCAGTTGTAGCCACGGGAACTTTTAATCGTGGCGGAGCTTCAAACATAGATTTTATAAAAAAAATATATGATACGGGCATAAATGCAGTAATCTTGATAACATGTATGCTCGTAGAACCTGATGAAAATGATGATGTCTTGAAATCTCGCTTGGAAGACATTATGAATGCAACAGAAAACATTCCTTTGGGTGTTTATGAAAGTCCAGTTCCTTACAAACGTCTTTTAAGTACCGAAATGCTAAAATGGATGGCATCGACAGGGCGTTTTGTTTATCATAAAGATACAAGTTGTAATTCGATCTCATTAGAGCGTAAGTCGAATGCCATAAAAGGTACAAATTTTGGCCTTTATAATGCCGATACTGCCACTGCCCTCGATTCGATCGAATCGGGTGCAAGAGGAATTTCGCCCATTTCGGCCAATTTTTATCCAGAGCCTTACAGTTATTTACTAAATGAGTTTATTGCCAATGGCCGAACAGAAAAACTGAATCAATTACACGCAATTCTAACGATGATGGATAGAGTAACTCATACCTTTTATCCGTTCTCGGCTAAATTATTCTTACAAAAAAGAGGCTTGAAAATCGAAACTAATAGCCGAATTCCAACAGATATGCTTACAAATGTAGATACAATCAGATTTAATGCTTTGATGGATTCGTTTAAAGTAATTTCTGAAATATATGAAATAAAATCGGTGATTTAATTTTCTGAAATGAAAACCCAAAACGATTTAAACTTTTTGGGTTTTCACAATTTTTTCAACACCACCTTCCAATTTATACCGCTTTTAACATTATATTTTTTTGAAAAATCATCCATATTGATTCCAAAAGACAGATTAAGTAAACTATTCATATAGCAGAGACTTTCCCCTTCTTTCACATCTCCAAAAGTATGTACATAAGGCATTTGTGCTTCAAAAACTTTCTTTTCACCATCAAATATTTTCACTAAAAGCTGATTACCAATCTTTAATCCAAGTTGATTCGTTATTTTTTGATCAATATTTGTCCATACATTTCCATACTGAATATCCAAAATGGGGATTCCGCCCGAAATTAAACCATTTTCAAATGTTGGTTTTGGATAATCCAACATAACTAACTTATGAGTAGCTACCTTCTCTCCTACTTCTTCAAAAGAAATCTTATCTGAGGCCAGTTTTGCACCAGAATAGGCAAATACATCTCGTCCAAAAAATATATATGAATTTTGGGAATTTGGCAAACGATTGGCCGCCGAAATCTCACGAATTTCATCAATTCCTTCATTTTCAGCCACTAATGTAAACAAACCATTATCGGGACCAACAAAATAATGATTGGCTTTGGTTTTCAAAATAATTGATTTGCGTTCAGTACCCACTCCGGGGTCAACCACACAAACAAACACAGTTCCTTCTGCCCAATATGGAGCAGTTTGCTGCAATCTAAAAGCACCTTCCCAAATATTATACGCAGGAATTTCGTGCGTAAGATCATGAATCGTAAGATTTGGAGCTAAATTTAAGGCTACGCCTTTCATAGCAGCCACTGCACCATCTTTTGTACCAAAATCAGTCATCAACACTAAAGTCGAACTTTGAGTATTTTTTTTAGTGTAAAATACTGATAATAAGGAGATTGCAAGAACAATAAGCAGAGATATAATTACCTTTCTGGGCATAAGATTGAAAAGGTTTGATTTTGTAGGCACAAAATAACAACGATACAGCTTTAAAATTGTATTTTTACGCAAATTTTATTCGCTCATTCAAGCAATCACTCATTCAAAATTCAAGAAATGTCGGAGTTTAACCATCGTGAAATTGAAAAAAAATGGCAACAAGTTTGGGAAGAAAACCAAACTTACAAAGTAGAAATCGACCACACTAAACCAAAGTTTTATGTGTTGGATATGTTTCCTTATCCTTCGGGAGCTGGCCTGCATGTCGGTCATCCACTTGGCTATATCGCAACCGATATTTATTCAAGATACAAACGTCTTAAAGGTTTTAATGTGCTTCACCCAATGGGTTTCGACTCGTTTGGTCTTCCTGCAGAGCAATATGCGATTCAAACAGGACAGCACCCTGCCGTCACGACCGAAAATAATATTACGACTTATATTAGTCAATTAAAGAAAATTGGTTTTTGCTATGATTGGAATCGTGAGGTACGTACTTCGGACGCTAAATACTATAAATGGACGCAATGGATTTTCATGGAATTGTTCAATTCTTGGTATAACAAAGAATCGGACAAAGCTGAAGCCATTGAAACTTTATATGCAAAATTTGAACAAAATGGAACATCGGGCTTAAAAGCAGCATGCAATGATGATACTTCAAGTTTCACAGCCGAAGAATGGAAATCTTTTAGCGAAACAGAGAAATACAAAATTTCTCTCGATTATCGCTTGACTTATCTTTCTGATGCTGTTGTTAATTTCTGCCCTGCACTCGGAATGGTTTTATCGAACGATGAAGTAAAAGATGGCGTTTCAGAGCGTGGTGGCTATCCTGTCGTTCAGAAAAAAATGCAACAGTGGGTTATGAGAATCACAGCATATGCCGACCGTTTGATTAGCGGTTTGGATTTAGTTGATTGGTCGGATTCATTGAAAGAACAACAAAAAAACTGGATTGGCCGCTCGGTTGGAGCAATGGTTAAATTTGGTCTTGAAAGCAATGCTGATTCTAAAATTGAAGTTTTCACGACTCGTGTTGATACGATTTATGGCGTTTCATTCATGGTTTTAGCTCCTGAACATGAATTTGTAGCTTCTTTGACAACTCCTGAGCAAAAAGAAAGCATAGAAAATTATATTGCCGAAACTCAAAAACGTTCTGAACTCGACCGTATGTCTGATGTAAGAACGGTTTCGGGAGCATTTACAGGTAGCTATTGTATCAATCCTTTTAGTGGAGAAAAAGTGCCTATTTGGATTGCAGATTACGTATTGGCTGGCTATGGAACGGGTGCGGTTATGGGTGTACCTTCGGGCGACCAACGTGATTGGAATTTTGCAACACATTTTGGGTTGCCAATCATACAAATACTTGATGCACAAGCAGATATTGAAACCCAAGCTGATGCTACCAAAGAAGGAAAATACATCAATTCTGGCATGATAAATGGCCTTGAATACAAAGAAGCTACGGCCAAATTGATTGCTTTCATGGAAGAAAATGGCATTGGGAAAGGTAAGGTAAATTATCGTTTGCGTGATGCGGTTTTTGCTCGTCAACGTTATTGGGGCGAGCCTGTTCCTGTGTTCTTTAAAGACAAGTTGCCTTATTTAATTGACAAAGAAGATTTGCCATTGGTTTTGCCAGAAATTGACAAATATCTACCAACCGAAGATGGCGAACCACCTTTGGGCCGTGCCGAAGGCTGGAATTATAAAGGCAATGAATACGAACTAAGCACCATGCCTGGTTGGGCGGGTAGTAGCTGGTATTGGTTTAGATACATGGATGCTCATAACGACCAAGAGTTTGCCTCGAAAGAAGCAATTGACTACTGGCAAAATGTGGATTTGTATTTAGGTGGAACAGAACACGCAACTGGACATTTATTATACAGCCGTTTCTGGAATAAATTCTTGAAAGATAGAGGGTATGTTCCGCAAGAAGAATATGCTATGAAACTCATCAATCAAGGCATGATTATGGGACGTTCGAGTTTTGTTTATCGTTTGAAAGATTCGGAAAAAGTAACTTTTGTGTCTTATGGTTTAAAAGACCAATATGAGACGACAAAACTTCACGTTGACGTAAATATTGTAGAAAATGATGTTTTGGATATAGAAAAATTCAAAGAAACCAGAAATGACATTGGCGATGACCCTCAATTTATTTTGGAAGATGGCGGTCCTTCACACGGAAAATATGTTTGTGGTTCGGAAGTAGAAAAAATGTCAAAATCGAAGTACAATGTTGTAAATCCTGATACGATTGTTGAGAAATATGGAGCTGATACATTCCGTCTTTACGAAATGTTTTTAGGGCCATTGACCGAAAGCAAGCCTTGGGATACTCGTGGTATTGAAGGCACGTATAGATTTGTGCGTAAGTTATGGCGAATGTTCTTCGACCAAAACGGCAAAAATTTGGTAGTTGATACCGAACCAACCAAAGAAGAATTGAAGGCTTTGCACAAAACAATCAAAAAAGTAAACGAAGATATTGAGTCATTTTCATTCAACACCTCGGTGAGTTCGTTTATGATTTGTGTAAATGAACTTTCTGATTTGAAATGCCATAAAAAAGCCATTCTTGAAAAATTAGTTGTGATTCTTTCACCTTATGCACCCCACGTAACGGAGGAATTATGGCAAATTTTAGGGAATGCTGATAGCATTACGGTTCAAGAATTCCCTGTTTTTGAGGCAAAACATTTGATTGAAGATTCATTTGAATATCCGATTCAGATAAATGGCAAAGTGCGTGCAACGCTTAACTTCCCGGCCGATATGAGTAAAGAAGAAATTGAGAAATTGGTTTTAGAAAATGATTTAGTATTGAAATGGTTGGAAGGTGCAACACCGAAAAAAATCATTGTTGTACCGAAGCGGATTGTAAATGTAGTGATATAATATTTTGAAAAGCCCCAAGAAATTGGGGCTTTTTTTTGGTTTCTGTTAAATATTAAATACTCATAGACCATGATAATAACAGACAACGCATAAGCTGATTTTAAAATATTAATAAAAACACTTTCATTTACCGTCGTACATGCAAGTAGGACTTTGACTAAACAAAAAGACCGTTAGATAAATTGGTAATTTGAGTTTATTTACTAATTTTGGATTTGATTTTTTCAAATCAAGAAAAACATTGACAAAAAGATGAGATATAGACGCTACTAAAGTTTAGACTTTGTCTATATACTCGTTGGTGGCTACCGCAAAAAACGATAAAACTTACAAAATAAACTCAAATAAAAATGAATCGAAAATCTATAATTGGAGCAATTATTGGTTTAATATTGTCAAAATAAGCTAAATAAAAATATTATAAAGGGTTATTTTTACTTACTAGAATTCTTTTAGGCACTGAATTAAATTTTTTTTTAATCAAACACAAAAAAACGATTAATTATTTTCAAAAAATGTATCATCAAAAAAAAACCTGCAACAAGGGTCTAATGCTCTGCTTGTACTGAAGTTAGAACAACTATCAGACAAACAATTATCGTTACTTTTATAAAATTTAAACCAATAAAAAAGATAGAAAAATTCATAGATTAAGTAGAAATGGTTGACTGTACCCTTGTAAAATGAAATCAATACAAAATATCATCGAAAAAACAGAGACATTTTTAGGCGATGTGCCAAATAGACAAAGTATTTACGTTTGTTCAGCCTACTCGTCAGAAATAATATTTATAATCCAATTTACTAAGAACCATATAAAATAAAATAATTAAATCAATCCCGATAGGCTTTAAATCTATTTTTTGTTTGATATTTAGTTTTCAATAACTTTGCCCTATGGACATATACAACGAAAATGGCAGGTTTATTTCAATCCTTTCTGATTATGGTTTCAAGGCGACATTTGGAAATGAAGCAGACACTACATTTCTCAAAAAGGCTTTACAAGTATTAATAGATTCACCCGTACCAATAAAATCGGTTGAATTTGTCAAAAATGACATTTCGGCTATAACTATTGACAGTCGAAGTGGAATTTACGATGTTGCTTGTGTTGATGAAAGCGACAATCATTTTATCGTAGAAATGCAGTTGAGTGAGTACCCAGAGTTTATTCAACGTATGAAATTTTACGCTTTACATCGTTTCAACACTCTGGTAAAGAAAGGCGAATACAAATTTGAAAATCTTCCAAAGATTTACTGCATTGGCATATTGGCAAAAAGTATTTTCTCTCAAATTGCTGATTATCACAATATTGCTATTCTTCGCAACGCCAAAAATGAAACTATTGATAACCAAATGACGTTTGTTACAGTAGAATTTGACAAATTTAAAAAGCAAGAAAATGAAGTAACAACCGATTTAGATAAACTGATTTTTACGATGCAAAATTTACATAAAATTACCGAAACATCTCAGTTTCCAACCTTTTGGAGCGAGGACTGGCTCAAAAAAGCCATTTCAGAGGTAGATATTCGTAATATGACACCCGAACAGAAATTAGCCTACGAAATGGCGATTTCAGCTAACGCTTTGGCTGTAAAAAATGAGAACAAAAAAATTAAAGAAGCTGAACATCGGGTAAAAACAGATACCGTTCAAATTGCATTAAATATGGGTTTAACTATTGAACAGTGTGCAAAATTAGCAAATGTTTCGGTGGACTTTGTTTTATCAGTTCAGCAACAGTTTTCTGCAAAATGACACCTAAAAAACTTTTCGTTTATAAATACTTGATTGGAGGACAATAGCACAATTCAAGAATTCCCTATTTTTGAGGCAAAACATTTGATTGAAGATTCATTTGAATATCCGATTCAGATAAATGGCAAAGTGCGTGCAACGCTTAACTTCCCGGCCGATATGAGTAAAGAAGAAATTGAGAAATTGGTTTTAGA
>Ga0247831_1008195_pt1 | contig 11199 bp, 14 predicted proteins | sample LaCruzMarch2015__9_FD_192406 | JGI IMG/M metagenome (GOLD analysis project Ga0247831, IMG submission 192406) | Freshwater microbial communities from meromictic Lake La Cruz, Castile-La Mancha, Spain - LaCruzMarch2015_1m | ecosystem: Environmental > Aquatic > Freshwater > Lake | place: Spain...
ATATTAATATCTAAATCTATTACATTAAATGAGTAATTATTTTTATTCAAATTTATTAAGTTATCTTTAACATGGATATCTTTATTTTGATTAATATTTTCGTTTAAATTAATATTTTCGTTTACATTAATATTTTCGTTTATATGAATACTCTCATTGACATTATTATTTAAATAATATTTATTTTCAATTTTTATATATTTTTCTTTTTTAAATATTATATTATTATTATTACCTATTAAATTATTTATATATTTTTCACTATAATACTCATTATTTATTTCTATGAAATTTTCACAATTATATTCCGACCATTTAATAAATAATAAAATATTAAATATTTTTATATTATATATATTTTTAATATCATTTTTTTTAAATATTATATTATCATTAATATTTATAAAATATGTAATAAATTCTTTTTCAGATGGTAAAAATATTTTAATTTCAACTAAATGTGGATTATTAATATATTTATTATATAATATTTCCTGATAATAAGTTCCATTATAATTGATAAAAATATCATTACCTTTCCATTTTTCCCAATTAACTATTAAAATATTATCTTTAAAATGATAATTTCCAAATTCATCATTCTTTGATTCTCTTCTAATATTATTATTATTTAAATGACACAAATCAGTCCATTCAGTATGGACAAAATTGTATTTATTTTCCATCCTAATATAAAATAAATATATTATTATAAATAAAATAAAACACAAATTATATAAAATTATTCTCTATAAATATTGCCATTTTTTCAAATGGATGTTCATAGCTTTGAGAATTAAATGGTAAATAAGTAATATCCTCTATTGAACTAGGATTATTGTTATAGATAGCTCTATAAACATTATTACTAGAATCTTTATATACCCAGTTATCTAAATCTGGATTTGCCCTAATATTATCTTCGATTGATCTTTCTTTTAATTTTATAAAATTATTCATTTTTATGTATTTTTCTACATCAATCTTATAAATTTTTTGATATACATGAACTTTTTCATGTATTAGAGTTTTCATTAATTTTTTAATACTATAATCATTAACATGATCTTTAGATAATACTATTACGTCATCTCTTGTATGAGGTAAACCATTTTCATATAATTTTCCTTTTATACAACCTATTTTCCAAGGAATTTCATAAGCTTTCTTTCCACTAAACCATAATAAATCGATGCTTAATAATTTTAAATTAATATTTTCAATACATGACTTTATTTTTTTAATTTCATTATCGTTAAAATTAGTAACAGACATTTTAATGTTTATAAAATATTCATTGATATTATTTATTTTTCTTGAGATAAAATCATTTTTTAAGAATGATTTAAAATAATTATCATTATCAGTCGTTAGAATATTAAATAGTTCATTGCTATCTAAAAAATATATATTATTATTAAAATTTTCAATAGATATTTTATTATAATTTATGTAGTACGACAAGAATAAATAAATAAAAATTATTACAATAAAACCTATAATTATATGCATATTATTATATATTAATATATATAATCCAAATATTTATATTTATATAATATATTCCATATATATTTGGATTATATAATTTTATACAATCCAAATATTTTTATTTTATTTGAATCTTCAAATTCAATAACATTGTAATCAGGATTGCTATTAAAGACAATATAAGGAATAATATAATAATTATTTTCTCTTTTTAATTTAACTAGAGTTTTATTAAAAAAATATTCAAAGAAATTTTCATTTAGAAATTTATACTTTTTAAGATTAGCATGAAATAATTTATTTAAATTTTTTATCCAAATAAAATTATTATTATATATATAACCATATATAAGTAAGTTGCACTTTTTAATTTCATTCAATTCTTTATCAATAACATTAAAAGTGATTTCTGTCATATTATTATTATTAAAAAATCGTGTAAATGCTTTTTGATTAAAATGATTAAGATTTAATTTAACTGATTCATTCTGATTATTTCTATAATTTTCTTTAATTTTACTTAATTCATATAAAAATTTTTTATTTTTTAATTTATTCTTTGAATTTTTTTTAAGAACATTCATTTTACTAATTTTATTTTTAAAATATTTTAAAATAGTATTTAATAACTTTAAATAGTATTTAAAAAAATAATATTATAATTAATAATCTATCATTTTTTTTCATTATAATATATCAGACACATTATAAGGCAATGGTTGTATATCTGTATTATACATTTTTTTAATAAAAGTAAGAACATTTCTTTCTCTTTTTGTAACAAAATTAATAGCAGATCCCTTTCTGCCAAATCTACCACTTCTTCCTATTCTATGTATATATGTTTGTGGATATTTAGGCATATCGTAATTTATAACAAGTGAAACTTGCTGAATATCTATTCCTCGAGATAAAATATCAGTTGTAATTAATATTCTAGTTTTTCCAGTTCTAAATTCAGTCATAATTTCATCTCTTTCTTTTTGGATCATATCTCCATGAAGAACTGATACAGAAAAACTTTGTTCAGTTAAAGAATATTTTAGTTCATCTGCTTTTTGTTTTTTATTACAATAAACAATTGCCTGTCCAATTGAGACAAATTTATATAGGTCAATTAAAGCATCTAATTTATAATTTTCATCTAAATGTATATAATATTGAAGAATTCCATCTAATGTTAATTCATCATCTTTAACTAATATTGATACATAGTCTGGTTTTAAAATATTATCAAAAAGAGCTGCCATTTCGGGTGGAATAGTAGCACTTACTAAAATTACTTGAGATTCTTTAGGTATTTTTTGAAATATTTTCTTAACTTGTTTTCTAAAAGATATTGATAATACATCATCTGCCTCATCTATAATAATTATTTTTATCTCATTGCTGCTTATTATTTCTTTGTTAATTAAATCACTTATTCTTCCAGGAGTTCCAATTATAACATGTTCTTTAATATTATCAGAATTATATTTATATTGCATATCTCCACCGATACATAGATTACATTTTATATTAGTATATGCAGATAATTGTAAAAAAACTTTATAAGTTTGATCAGCTAATTCTCTAGTATTAGAAACTATTATACATTGAGGTTGATTAAATTCAGGATTTATCCTTTGAAGAAGTCCAATAATAAAAGTTGCAGTTTTACCTGTACCAGAATGAGATTGTATAACTAAATCAGAACCATCAATGATAGGCTTAATAGCTACCCTTTGAATCTGAGATGGATTCTCATAACCATAGCTATAGATACCTTTTAATATTTCATCTTTTATTCCTAAATCAATATTTTCAAAAGAATCATAAAAATCTAATTCTTTATTCAGTTCATAATTTTCAAAGAAATCATTTTTTTTTGACATATTATTTTATAATTATATAACTATTATTTTAAATTGAAATATATTTAAATTATTAATTATTTTCATATTAATTATTTTCATATTAATTATTTTCATATTAATTATTTTCATATTAATTATTTTCATATTAAATAATTTAATTTAAATATATCGTATAGAGTATAAATATATCATATATACTAATATAAAAATGTCATCAGATAGACAAAAAAATAAAATAATATCTTTTAATATTGATTGGAATACATCAGATATTAATAAAGAAAAGATATTAATTGTAAATAATTTATATACATATTTATTAGAAATTATTTTAGAAAAAGAAGAAAATATAAATGTTATTTTAGACAGTGATAAAAGTATATGTACTGTTTATATAAATGGTAAATATATAACAATTGATAAGAATATTATTGTTAAAGAAACAATGAAGAAATTAAATAAACATTTAATTGATTTTTTGGAGGATAAAAAAGGTATTCTAAATAGTAGAATTATTGACGTTATTAAAGATACAATTGATCAAAAATATAATAAATATTTACAAGATATTGATATACAAAAAAATGTAAATGACTTTATATGCATAATATATGAAAATACAATGGAAAAAGCTCTAAAGAATTATAATAATATAAAGAATTAACCACATACATCATATTGATATAATGGTTCAGTGAAATTAGCACATATATTTGGACCAATTTTTGGACATTCTCTCATCTCTTCCCAAGGATTCATATCATTAACTTTAGGTGCTGCAATTGATGGTCTATGATTGTCTCTAAAAACTAATCTTGTTGGTACTAAATAATCACCTGGAAAAGTAATTTGTTCTTGTGGATTATGACACAATGGATTAAATCTATTCCATCCAGTTCCTCTTAATGTTTCTGGTGGATTACTTAATCTAGTATCTTCAGTTGGAAAAAAACAATTTGGAAAATTAACTAAATTATTATCCCCAGGTCTTGTCCAAGAATTTCTTAAAGGATTTTTTTCATCTGTACATGACTCTATTGTTCCGGCACCACATATTTCACCTTGATTAGTACATGCATCTGTATCACAATTAGGAATATATTTCTTTGTTGGACAATTTGTTAATGGTCTATTTAAATTTAATAAATCTGATTCAACATCAACTGGACCATAATAAAATCTCCAATCAACATGGCTATTGAGTGAAACACCATTCTTTTGATTAATTATTCTTGGATTATCATTTAAACAATTATTACACATTATAGGGGTATCATATAAATAATTTCCTGGTCCAGTTGATTGCTGATTATATTTTTTAACTTCACAATTATCATATTTTAATCTATTAAAACTCATATTATAATAATAGAAAAGATATTATTTATAAATAAAAAATTAATTTAATTATAAATATTTATAATTTTTTTTAAATTATATGATATATTAATGTATGCATTTGTTTTAAATCATTTTGGGAATAATCCTACTTATCTTAAATATGAATTATATTTTCTATATTCTCTTAGGGATAATACAAAAAATGATATTATTTATATGTATTCCATAAATGATACACCTAAAGAATTCATAAATATTATACAATCTTTAAATTTAAATATAATAACAATTCCAATAGATGACATTAATATTACTTATAATGTAGAATTTAAATCTTCTTATACATCATTTAATTTATTAAGACCTTCAAATTATATATTTGCATTTCAATTATTAAAATATAAAAAGATATGTACTGTAGAATCTGATATGATAATTACATCTAATATTGATGATATATTTGAATTAAAAACTCCATCTATTGTTTATTATCCTTTAAGTAAAAGCAAAAAAATTAATGAGAATATTAAAATAACAATTAATAAAGAAAAGATGAAAGAAATAATAAATAAATGTCCTAAAGAATCTTTTACAAATGGTGGTATAATACTATTTAAACCTTCTTTAGAGATTTTTGAGAAATTAAAAAAAAATATTAAAAAAATAATTAATTATAATTGTATCTATCCAAGTGAAACATTATTTTTATATACTTTTCCAAAATTTTATAATTTACCTATTATGTATAATATGTCACATTGGCAGTTAAAAATTTATAAATTTAATTTTCCAATTAAAATATTACATTTTAATAATTATAATTATAAACCTATTGATATAATTGAAGATAAAACATTTAATTTATATCAAATTAAAAATCCAATTATAAAATCTATTTTATTAGATTTTAAAGAAAAATATTATAATAAATATAATAAAAAAATTAAAAAATATAATTTGTAAAAAAAATATATTTCTATATATTATAAAATGAGTTCAAATAGACTAAGTTATGATTCATGTGCATACAAAAAAGCTTTACAGCAATCAACAAGCCCTTTAGATTATATGTTATATACTGGAAAATATGATAATTGTGCAAAGTGTAGAATCGAGTTCGGAACTGTTGGTGGAAACGGTGTTTCATTATTTAGTGGAAATTTAGTCGATTTGGAAAGTGATTTAAGAGGACAAACTAGACTAAATAGTTTATGTCCATCTACTCATTATATGCCTGAATGTAAAGACTGTAATAATAAGATGAATGGACTTCCATGTAGTAATGATAAATGTAAACCAAAATTAATGCATCAACCATCTTGTCAGATGCAAAATTATCCTAAGGTTCCAATGCCTATTCCAAATAAACCTTCAAAATGCAACTACAAAGTTAATAACTAAATATCCAACAGTACTATTTTTTTGTGGTAATTTTCTATGTAATCCATTTTGAGAAGATATCAGTACATCACCTTTTTTTCCTAAAAAAGTTTTAATATTTTCATTTTTAATATTATTTTTAATTAAATGTGAACCTTCTATATATACCGGTGGTCCATAATCTTCTGATAAAACATCTGATAAATATATTATATATTTTATACATTTATCTGTATTTTCAAAATGAAAAGATGTTGGATTACTAACATTGTTACATATCTGAATATTTGTTCTTAATAACTTCCATTTATTACCAGTTATTTTAAATAATAATGTTAATATTAATTCTATATCAAAATTAGAATATATACTTTGAAATAATTTATCAGCATTGTATATATCTATCATACCTAATTCATTTATTCTATTATGAGATCCTTTATTATCAATGACTGGTAGATAATAATATTGCATTTTTTTATAATTATCTAATGTAGTATAAGTATTATTTACATAGAATTTTTCTTCTACTACATCATGTCTTTTTTTTAAATGTACATAAATATTATTATTTGTCATAAATTCTCTTATATCTTTATTAATATTTTCAATAAGTTCTGTTGGATAAACAGATTTTAAAAATAAACATCCTTTTTCATTATAGTTAATATCCATTATATTATAAAAGATTATTATGATTTTAAGTAATGTGAAAAATTATCTTTTTAATCCACACGATTTTAGATAATCAATATTTCTTATAACACTACGTGAACTCATTCCTCCTCTTACCCAATATGTTGGAATAATATGATCTACATTTTGAATATTTTCTGCTATTGATGGAACAAGTGGAATAAAATTATCAGCAGAATAGGAGGATAAAGCATTAGCTGATTTCTTAGCTCTAGTATCTTCTCCATAAAGTAATTTAGATGATAAATCTGGATTTTTTAATATTGATTGACCGGATGATAAATAAGGTGCTCCTGGGAAAAGTCTTGTATCCAGTTCTCTTCTAGATTTTTCATCTTGAATTACTCCATTTCTTAATAAAGTATTATTATCAATATTTGATCCACTTACATCATAATTATTATCTTGAATTATTCCAACTATTTTTGTTGAATCAATATAAGAACTTCTTGATGCATTTTCATTATCTTTAATAGAAGGTAAAAAATTATAATCAAATATTTTATTATTATTTGTACTTTTTGATTTACCCGTATCACTCTTTATATTTGTATTTTGGTTTATAATTAAATTAGTACTCATTAAATTATAAAAAGAAAAAAATTATTATTATTTATTTAATTAAATTATATTTTTTCGGTTGTAAATAAATATGGATCTTGAGTATCAATATATGTTACTTGATCCATTTGTGGAGAACAGTAAATAGACTTTTCTTTGCATGTTGGACCAGTAGAATAACACCATTTTGCAAAAGCAGTTTGATTATTTGGAATAGTTGTAGATGGCATAGTAAAATATTGTCTTTGACTATTTGATTTACCATATAAATCTCCTACATCTCTATATAAATTATATCCAAATTTGTTTTCTATCTCTTTCTGTATTTTTTCATTATTCCATGATGGTTCTGGTGCTAGTTTTTCTTTATCATCTGTTATTAAATTTATATTCATAAATGGATTTGAAGTTGTAGGTTTTATATCAGATAAATCACTTTCAATATGTTTTTTTTGAATAATATTATTATCACTATCTGGTATAGAATTAAAATAAAGTTCTAAATTATCTTTTTGATTATAATATATAAATATTGTAAAAGCTCCTATTATAATAAATATATATAAGTATAAATAATTATTAGTAAATAAATATAATATTATACTTAAATAAATAGACATTCTAAATATTGCATTTAATTTTTCAATTAAAGTCATGTCGTAAGTTGGAAAAAAATCAGTTATATTTTCTTTATAAAATAATATTTTATAATTATTCAACCAAAATGGATCATTTAAATTTAAATTTTCTTCTTCACTCATTTACTTATAATATATATATAAAAAAATTATTTTTATACTTATTATTTTGACATTTTAGAAAAAATATCTGCAAATTGATCCATATTATTATTTTTTAATAATGACATAGGATCAAAACCTGACATATTTGAGAATTGACCCATTAGATTTTGAGCTTCATTTACTAAATCTTTTTCATTTAAGTTATTATTTTTAAATGCATCCTCTACTTCACCAATTACAAATTTTAATAAGTTTGGAAGACCTCCTTCTTGGTCAGATTTACCAAATGAACTTAATAACTTGGATGGATCAGATAATTCTGGATACTCTTCCATATTTATTTTTTGACTAATATTTTTTGCTAATTCTGCAATTTTTGTATTTTCTAAATTTTTCATAAAATCTGGAGCAAATTCTTTCTTTGCTTTATTTTTTTTTGATTTTGTTTTTACTTCAGATATATCATCGTTTTCAATTATATTTTCATCAGCAGAATCATTATTTATCTTTGAATTTAAAATATTATCTATATTATCAAATACCATTATCATTTTACTAAAAAATTTATGTTCATTAAAATTATCTTTTACATAAGTTATATATTCTTTGTTAAAAGTTAGTATTTCATTATCTTTTGATATTAATAAATTAAAAAAATCTGAAATATCGTTAAAAGTTGTATCATATGACTTTATATCTAATTCAGTTAATATTCGCTTTAATAATGTTTTACTACCGATTTTTGGCAATTTATTTTTATAAGTTTTTCCATTTTTTTTATGAATCTTTTCTTTTTGATAAATGAAATAATCAGCATTATGATCATTAATTTGCTCTAAACAATATAGGAAATTATCAGTTAGTATATCAATTACTTCATATTCATTTTCTAATAATTTTTCTTTAATTAATTTAAGATCACCTTCTAGAGTTCCTCGTAAACTATTATGGTGTTTAAAAAAATCTAATAAATTAGCTACAAAATCAGTATATTTTTTATTAATAATTGAAATTGTATCTGAAAATGAAATATTTTTAATCTCTTGATTGATTTCAGCCATTATTAATATGTATATAATATAAAAAATAAGTTTTATATACGCAAATTATTAGGTAAGTAAGTAATAGGTATTTAAATATTTTTTTTATAAAATTTATAAAAAAAATGAGAATTTTAAATTATGTCTTATTATGTCTTATTATGTCTTATTATGTCTTATTATGTCTTATTATGTCTTATTATGTCTTATTTTTACATAATTTATGATTTATTTATAAATTATTTATTATAGTTTTCACTAATATATTTTTCACATAAAATAATAAAAGTTTTAAAATATTTCCATATAATATTTTTATTATCATTTGACATTTCTAGAAGCCATAAATTTTTAATATTATCTCTAAATTTTAATCCACTTGTATCCTTAATTTCATCTTGTCCGCCTCCATCTAAAAAAAAAGATTCATCTTCATCTACTATCTTTTGTTTAAATGGATAAATATACATTACAAAATATTCTATAACTAATTTTGAATTAGCACTTTTTATTAAATTATATTTTTCGCGAAATATTAATATATCATTATGTGTTGGAAATGTAGTACATAATTCATTAATTAAATTATCAGTTTGTTGTAAAAAAATTTGTTTTATACTCATTTATATAATGTATATTCTTCGTTATTTTTTTAAATAGATTTAATTATGTTATATTTAAATTATATATTAATTATAATAAATTTTTATATTCTTTGAGGTGCTCCAGGCATATCATTTTTTCTTAGAGAAACAAAATTTTCATATTGAGAATCTAATTCAGTTTTTGGTTCATTTTTTTTTCCTTTTCCATTATCTGAATAATTTTTTTCATCAGGTGTAACAATATTATTTTCGTTATCCGTTAAAAATGCGAAACTTTTTTTCATTACATCACTATTTTCTAAATATGAGAAACCATCTGAATATCCTGTCATTGTATGAGGATCCCAATCTTGAATACCTTGTTCTTCAACTACTTTTGCATGTCTCTGATTATACCATTTGAAAATATTACTACCAACTAATAAAGATGGTTCTCCATTAGTTGTAATAATAGCAGTTGGAACAGCTTTTACATAAGGTGGTATTTTTACATTTGTACTATCAATATTAATTTTAGTAAATTTTTGATTTAGTTCATTATCTTTATATAAAAGAGTTAATAATTCTTTTGAATGTAAACATTTATTACTATAAAATAAAACATAATCACTATTTGCCATGTAATATATATATTTTATAAAATAAGTATATCTTTAAGACGCATTTTATTTAATTTTTTATTAAATAATAAAAAATGAAATAAAATATATCTTAAATAATTTTATTTAAAATCTTATTTATATACAAATATATATTATAATGTCAGTCGTATCAAATATTAAAATAAAAAATGATGAAATTTCTTTTGATTTAAATAATAGTTTAAATCAATTTAAAATAAGTTTAGCTAATGCAATTAGAAGAATTATTATTTCTAATGTATATACTTATATAATTAATGATAAAAGTATTATATTTTATGAAAGTGAAAATGGTTGTTCTATATTAGATAAAGAACAATTAAAACATAGATTAGTATTAATTCCTGTTATTTCAAATATTCCTAATATTAATTATGAAAATTTAGTTATATCATGTAAAATAAATAATGAAGATGAAAATATTAAATCAATATATGTAAGTGATTTTGTTTGTACAGATCATACTACAAATGAAATCATTGATACAAATATTTTATTCAAATTTCCTAAGATTCTATTTTCAAAAATAAAAAATAATGAAACTTTATCTTTTGAAGCAAAATTAATAAAAAATAATCCTGAAAATGGTGGTGCTCCTTTCTGTCCTGTATCAAAATGTATATATACATTTAAAATAGATGATAAAAAAGTAGTTGATTTTACTAAAGATATGACAAAAGAGGAAATTTCTAATTTTAATACTCAAGATATAGAGAGAATATATGAAAAAAATATTACTGGAGAACCAAATATATATAATTTTTCAATAGAATCTATTGGATTTTATGATCCTCTTAGTATTGTTTTACTAGGATTAGATGAATTAATTAAAAAATTAAATATAA
>Ga0247831_1008202_pt1 | contig 11192 bp, 10 predicted proteins | sample LaCruzMarch2015__9_FD_192406 | JGI IMG/M metagenome (GOLD analysis project Ga0247831, IMG submission 192406) | Freshwater microbial communities from meromictic Lake La Cruz, Castile-La Mancha, Spain - LaCruzMarch2015_1m | ecosystem: Environmental > Aquatic > Freshwater > Lake | place: Spain...
GCATGGACCATTTTACTGCTGTTTTACACTATTTGCAAGGAGAGGTTTATTCGGTAAAGCAGCCATTCTCTCAAATTAAAGGTTTATTAAATGCTAATCAAGATTTAATAGATGAGAATTCATTACAAATGATTGATAATCAAATTAGAGGATTTTTGAATTTTATAAAATAGCTGAATAATTATTTATTCACCATATTAAATTTAAAGTATATTTGACACCATATTTAATCTTTTTATGGATCAAACAATTACTTTCTCTGCAGATTCACTTCAAATAACAAGGATTGCAGTTTCTGTTTTTTTCGGTATTTTATTTATCCAATCAGGTCTAGATAAAGTATTTAATTTTAGAGAAAATCTTTCTTGGTTAGTAACTCACTTCAAGGATACTTTTATGAGTGGAATAGTACCCGTTATATTTTTAATAATTACTATTTGTGAAACATTGGCTGGGTTGATTTCAGCCTATGGTGCAGTTGATATTTACATCCACAAAACAACAAACATAGCTTTACTAGGATTAGAACTTTCAACTATTTCTCTAATATTCCTTTTCTTTGGACAAAGAATTGCCAAAGATTATGCTGGAGCGGGAAGCCTTGTTTCATACTTCATGGCAAGCATAATCGGAATTTTACTGCTTTCCTAAAATCAAATATTTCCTAAATCTTCGAATTCTATATTCGACCAAGAATCTTTTTCTGAAGCAACTTCTTCAGATTTTGCTTCTGTTAACTCAGGTTTTCTAGCTTCTGTCTTATTATTAGTTGCTATAAAATCTAATGCATCGTTTAATCCTTCTGTAAATTTTTCGAAATCCTCTTTATACAAAAATACTTTGTGCTTTTCATAAAAGAAGGTGCCGTCATCTCTAAACCTTTTTTTACTTTCTGTTATTGTTAAATACAAATCTTCGCCTTTTGTGCTTTTTACATCGAAAAAGTAAGTTCGTTTTCCTGCTCTTACTGGGCGAGAATAAATTTCTTCTCGCTCTCCCTGTTCATTATACTCCATATACTTATTTTGAGTGATAGTTTGATTAATTGTAGCGCTCAAATATATCTTTATTTATTCTAATATTCATAATATTCTGAAAAATATCAGCCATTTATCAACAAATATTTAAGAGCTTCCACCGTTTTTCCATCAGTAATTAACTGTTTAGCAATGCGATGACTCGCAAAATCAGAATTAACTTCAGATTGCATGCTAATTTCATATTCCTCCGAATCTTTAAAAGACAGTAATTCTTCTTTATTGGGTAATGTCTCTACATTTCCCAATTTCCCTAAATCATTACCAGACAAAATAGGTGAGTACCTTATAGAATGAGGTAATGCATCAACTCCAATTCCCATAGTTGTTAATGGTTTTTCAACTTCAAAGAGCGCATCCCCATTTGCTCTGCAATACCAATTTCCTCCCATTCTTGCTACAAGGTCAAGTTTAAATGGATCAATCTGTTTATTCTCATTTAGAATATTATCGTTTATGTGAACCTTTAATACTTCGCAAAAAATTAAATTCCCAGCGCCACCTTCATTTCCCAATGCCATCACCTTGTTTACTTTGCATTCAAATTGTACGGGCGATTCCTTTACCCTGAATGGTTGTATTAAATCACTTTCTATGGCTGTGAATCCAGCCTTTTCAAACTCATTAACATGTTTCGGATATTCAGTGCTCGATAGAGAGGTTTGTTGAACCATAGCATAGCTTACAACATTAATTACAACTTCAGGTACTTCAATTACATTCTCTAAGGTATGTTTTGTAGTGTTATCTCTTACTCGTCTTGCAGGAGAGAAAATTAAAATTGGAGGCGCTGCACTAAAAACATTAAAGAAACTAAACGGGCTCAAATTAGGATTTCCCTCCTTATCTATTGTACTTGCAAATGCGATTGGTCTTGGTCCAATTGAATTTTGTAGTATTTGTTGCACCTGCATGGTATTCAGGTCTTTAATTTCATATTCCATCTTGCTTTTTTTAATAATTCTAATTTGATATTTTTGAAAAAACACATGCTGCTTGATGACCTCCAAATCCAGAAGTATTGCATAATACATGACTTATCTCGGTCTTTTTACTTTTATAACTAAGATGTAAATCCTTGAATTCGATTTCATCTATTTCTATTTTATTTGGTAAAACAATTTGCTCATTTATGGATTTTAAAGCAACTACAGCAGCAATTGCCCCAGAAGCTCCAAGTAAATGACCTAATGAGTTTTTTATACACACTATATAAATGTCATTTAATCGCTCCATAAAAGTATTTTTTAATGCCAAATATTCAGCTTTATCGCCAAGTTGAGTGGATGTTGCATGCGGAAAAATGACATCTATATCAGTATATTCTAACTCTGCATTTTTTAAACAACTTTTAATATTTGTATATGTTCCATTCTCATTTGGATGAACAAAATGATGTGCATCATTAGAACTAAAACAGCCGCTGAGCCTGGCTATAGCAGTCATCTTTTGCTTTTTCGTTTCCTTTTCCTGTCCAATTACCAAAGCTGCAGCACCTTCTCCGATTACAAATCCATCTCTAAACTTTGAAAAGGCCTTTGCTGAATTTTCTGGTGATTGATTATTTCTTGAAAGTGCCCCCATCGAATTGAATCCTGCAATTACCGAAGGTGTGATTGGAGCTTCCGAACCTCCTACGATTGCAAAATCACACAATCCGGCGTTTATATAAACTTGGGCTGTCTGCAAGGCTAAAATGGAACTTGAGCAAGCAGCTGTTATTGACATATTAATGCCCTTAATTTGAAAGTATTGCGCAATCCATCCTACAGGTGCATCACTTAAAATTTTTAACTGTTGAAATACTGGATATTTTTCTGGTTTTTCTGCAAGCTTAGCTCCTTGTTCTGTGCTTTCAATTCCCCCGTTACCAGAAGACCAAAAAAGGCCTATTCTTTTTGATGAAATCTTAGAAATATCTAAATGCGATTGTTTAATTGCTTCATCTACAGCGGATATAGCATACCAAGAAATTCTATCCATTTTATGAATATCTTTCTTTTTAATGGTTTCATAAGGATTAAAATCTCTTATTTCGGCTGCAATTTTAGTTTTAAAATCACTGGTATCAAACCTTGAGATTTGTTGAATTCCCGACTTTTTTAATAATAGATTATTCCATATTTCATCAACTGAATTACCCAGAGAAGAAATAGCACCAATTCCCGTTACAACAATAGATTCCAAAAGAAACTAAATTTTCTTACCATAAGCCAAATCACCAGCATCACCCAAACCTGGAACTATATATGACTTAACTGTTAATTCATCATCAACAGCTCCCAGCCAAAAAGTGGTATTTTCCGGAAAATGGCTTTTAACATAATTCAAACCTTCAAGTGACGAAATCAAACCAATGATATGGACATGTTTGGGTTTTCCCATTTTCAACATCGCTTTGTATGCAAGTAGCATAGATTGTCCGGTTGCTAGCATAGGATCACACAAAATCAATACTTTATCTTCTAAAGAAGGACTGCTCAAATATTCAATTTTTATTTCAAATGTGGCGTCTTTATGATGTTTTCTATATGCTGAAATAAAAGCATTTTCCGACCTGTCAAAATAGTTTAACAGCCCCTGATGAACGGGTAACCCCGCCCTTAAGATGGTTGCAATAACAGGTTGATTTTTTAAAACTTGGCAAGGTGAAATTCCTAGAGGAGTTACCACTTCACTCACTTCATATTCTAAAGTTTTACTTATTTCATAGGCAAAAATTTCCCCAAGCCTTTCTAAGTTTCTTCTGAACCTCATGCTGTCTTTTTGAATTTCAATGTCACGAAGTTCAGAAATAAAAACACTTACTAACGAATTGTAATTGCTTAGAATATTTGCCATAGCTTTTTATTTTTTAAATAAACGGATGAAGAAAGGTAAGTTATTTTTTTTCAAATTTAAGTAGTTAAATTCTTTAGCACCAAATCCTGAATAAAATTGATACAATCCTTCATTATCGCTGCCTTCAAAATCAAATTGTAAAATATGCTTTGGAGCATTTAACAAATAATCGTTTATTAAATAAGGTAAGGCTCCTGTTTTTTTTCCTTCTTCTGAATTTCCAGAGAAAATAAAAGTTGCAGTATTTTTATATTCCAAAATCACAGCTCCACAAACAATCTGACCTTTTTCATTATAAGTTCCAATACATTTTGCCAATTTCCTTAGGCTACTCATGTGAAAGATTTGCTCTAATATATTGTAATTTTTATAATCCCAATTTTTAATATTCTTTTCATTATTTTCCTGAAACAAGTTAATAACTGATCTTATAGAAGCAACGTTTAATTTTAAATTATTTGATGCTGCAAGATTTAATTTTCTCTTTATTCCTTCACTGTATCCTTTTGGAATTTCTTCTCTATTTGGATTTAGTTTTAGAATTAAGTTTTTTCTTTCTTTAACCTTAAATTCTTTATAAATATTGAAAATATTATAGTGGTTTATTTGATAATCAATTAAATCATAATTTGAATCTAAATGTTTAATAAAATTGTAGCAGATTTCTTCCGTAAAAGGACCTGGACCATATATACCTAATTGTTGCACAAAAACTGGAGTGGGCAAATATTTAAATCCCATTTTTTTCTTAGATGGCAGAGGCATTAGCCATTTATAATCTTTGCTAATAATTGCGTCCCACTTATTATTAATTACTAAATCTAAATACCAAAAGTTGGCATAAACATTTCCATTAACTGCATTCAAAATATTTTCGTTCCATAAAACTTGGTTGATTTCATTATGTTTTACAAAGCTTAAAACAGGTATTTCATCCATAACTAATTCAATGATAACTCGATTAACTCCTCATATACTTTTCTCCATCCTTTCCATCTTTCATTTTCAGCAAAAGATTCGTTGTGCCAAACGGTTATAAACTCGCCATTTACATTTTTTACATTTTCAATCAAAGGTTTTATTAAAGCCTTACATTCGCTTGGTTCTAATTTTAAATAATCTTTTAAAGTCCCATCCATAACTGCAAACGGATGTAATTTTAAATGTGTTTCAATTTCCAAATCTAAATCATAAAAAAAATAGGGAGTGGCTAAACTAGCTCTGAAACCAATAAATTGAGCATAACCCATTGTGTAATCATCTGTAATGTCAGATTCTACTAGCTTTTGATAGGTTTCTGGTAAAGTCATTTTTAAAAAATGCTGCCTGCTTAAGCGTATTTCCTGATGAAGTATAAACCCTAATCTGGCAATTTCATTCTTTAATTTTTTCTCATCTTCATTGGATGCATAAGAAGGATGAATACCAACTTCTCCATAATCTTCCATTAATTTAATTAAGCTTTGCATGTATTTATTTTGATGAGGCACATTTTTATCATACAAAGCGTAATTACCTAAAAGGAAGAAGAAAATACAGTTCAAATTGTATTTTTCTATTAAATCTATTTGATATTGATATGTATCATAAGGGTCTGGAATAAGTCTAAACAAAACTTTTATTCTTTCTGTAAATCTCTTGAAATTGAAATTTACCAAATCTGCTAATATTCCAGAACCAACTCTTATAAATCCTTTATGTTTATATGCCCAAGCATTGTCAATATCTATTGTAGGAATAAATTTATATTTCTTTTCCTTTGTTTTTAAATCACCATATCTATCTGTTAATAATTTTTTAATTTCTTTAGCCCACTCATTAATAACTGGGCGTTCAAGGAAACCATGAATATAAGCCAGACTTTGAGAAGCATCGAAACGGCCGTGTTCATCTTTTATATGCGGTAAATATTCTTCATACCTACTTGAAAGAAAAAAACCGGCAGCAAATGGATCAAACGGGAAAGCAGAATTCTTTAAAGTTGGATAAAATACTTTAGTATTATTCCAGAACAAAAAATCTGGTTCTTGAACAATTATTCCTGTTTCAAACAATAACTCAGTAGCATAAAAAAATATCTCCTCTTCAATTTTGTGTTTACTGTAATTAATTTTTATTCCAGGGAACTTTTTAAACTCATCAATATTTGTAGTTAACTCGAAATTTATTCCAATTATCTCTTTAAAATATAATTTAAAGGTATATTTACTCCTAGACGTAACTTTATGCGTGTAAATTAACAACATTCAGATTATTTTTTATTCCTCCAAAGAGTTTCTAGGATAAATTCTGCGGCATCACCTTCGCCAAAAATTGGCATAAATTTAAGCTCGCTTTTATTCTTAAAGTAATGATTAAAAGCATCATTAATTTTTTCAGGATCTGCGTCGCAAATTCTCGCTGCACCATTTTCAACTAATTCAACCCATTCAGTTTCCGGCCTTAGAATAATACAAGGTTTTTTAAAGAAATATGCTTCTTTTTGCACACCACCTGAATCAGTGATTACCATCATCGATTTTTTTTCTAAAACTATCATTTCAAAAAAAGATGCAGGAGGAATAATTTCAATGATGTTATTTTTTAAATGATTCTTATTTTCTTCGTTTAACAATTGGTCTATCATTTTTTGTGTTCGCGGATGCACAGGCAAAATAATCCGTAATTTATTTTCTATTGCAATCTTAGTTAAAGATGCAAATAATTGATTAATCCTTTTTTCATCGTCTGTATTATTATTTCTATGAATTGTCGCCAGTATAAAAGGAGAAGCATCTAGCTTCAATCTGCTTGAAATATCGGTTTGATTATCTGCAATGTCCGCAAAATACAAGCTATTGTCATACATCAAATCTCCACATTGAAAAATACCAGGATTGTCGGCAGTAAAAGGCGCGATGTTTTCTTTAAAACCTTCTTTTATAAGATTATTATATCCAGTGGGTGTTGGTGAAAAAAGTAAGGTAGAAACATGATCACATAAAATTCTGTTAACCTCTTCAGGCATTGATTTATTATACGATCTTAAACCTGCTTCAATATGTGCAATCGGTACATGAATTTTAGAAGCCGCAATTGCTCCTGCCAAAGTAGAATTTGTATCACCATATACAACTATCCAGTCTGGTTTTTCAGATTCAAGCAAGTTTTCTATGCCTGAAATCATATTTGCAGTCTGTTTTCCATGACTACCTGAGCCAACTGCAAGGTTAAAATTCGGTTGTGGAATACCCATTTCTTTAAAAAAGACATCAGACATATTGGGGTCGTAATGTTGTCCTGTATGCACAATTATCTCATTTATTGAATGTTGCGATGCTTTTATTGCTCTACTGAGTGCGGCAGCTTTTATTATCTGAGGTCGGGCCCCAATGATGGTAATTAATTTCATTGCTGGTAAAAGTAGGAAAAATGCTATTTTCGAGGAAAAATTTCAGATGAAAAATTTCTTTTTTCGTATTTTAATTTCAGCAATCTCAATTATCATAGTTGCATATTTAATTCCTGGTGTACACTTAGTTGGCTTTTCAGCCGCATTTATGGTAGCTTTAGTACTTACTTTTCTAAATGCATTTCTAAAACCTATTTTATTGATTCTTACCATTCCAATAACACTTTTTTCTTTCGGCCTTTTTTTGTTTGTCTTAAATGCTATCATCATTCAAATTGTAGACTATATATTAGATGGTTTTCGAATAGATAATTTTTGGTATGCATTGCTTTTTAGTATTATATTGTCTATAGTAAATTCCTTGCTCGAAAGTATGTTTGGAACTAAAACTAAAACAGAAGATAATGAATGAAAATTCTGCTATTTTTCAGATGTTTAAAACCCTGGCTGATGCATCGCATGAAGTAGTTTTCATCACTTCCTTTTCATTAGAAAGAAATGATTTTGTTAAAATTAATTATTGCAATAAAGCCTTTTCAGATTTTTTTAGAAAAGATGCAATTAAAGTTATAGATAAAGATGTATTTAATGTTATTGATGTTCAAAATGAAAAAGTAAAACAAAAAATAAAAAATTTAATATCGAAAGGAGATTCAGTGAGTCAATTCGACTTGTTTGTTGATATTGATACCAAAGAAAAAATGTGGATTAATTTTAATATTGAAACTTTTGAAGAGGATAATATTCATTATAGTATTTGGAAGCAAAATGTTTATAATACTGATGCAACTTTTGAGTATGAATTGGTTCATCTTGAAAATAATTTAAATAATGTTAAGTTAAAAATTGAAGACGGATTAGATCCAATTTGTTTTATTGATTTTAAAGGGAAATTATTGTTTGCAAATAATATTTTGTTAAGAGCACTTGAATATGAAGCACATGAACTGTTTACTATAGGTTTATTAAATGTTCATCAAGAATTAAGTAAGGAAATTTCAATCGAAGCCTTTTATTCAACACGACAAGGAATCCATCAATACTACGATGTAATGCTGGAGTCTAAAACTGGTGATCATTTGAGCTATTCCGTATCAACTTTTCCTTATTTTATTGATGGGAAGATTGCAGGAGTTTACTATCATGGAAAAGACATTACATCAATTGAGATTTTAAGTATTTCTGAACGTATATCAACAGAAATCAATAATATTCTTTCTAAGAATCAGAGTTTTCTTAAGAATATGAATGCTGCAGCTAAGTTATTAAAAGAGGCTACAGGATATGATTGTGTTGAAATTTGGCTACCAGATAAATCATTCTCTAAGAGTAATTTATTTGCACATTGCTATCCTGATGAGCCACAATTTAAAGAGTTTTATTCAATTTCATCAACATTACAACTTAATTTAAGTGAAGATGACGTTTTAATTACCAGAAAAGGGAATTATATTTCAAGGAAAGTAACTAATCTTTTTCTGGATGATAATTTTCCAAGGAGAAATTGGGTGCAAAAGGTAGGATTAAAAGAGGGGATTTCTTTACCAATTTATTTTGAAGATAAATTAGTAGCACATTTTACTTTTTTTTCAAAAAAAAGTCTTTCAAATTTCCATTCTATTTTTCAACTAATAAAATTAGTAACTAATAAAATTGCATTAAGTATTCAATACATTAAACAAAAAAATGAACTGAACCAGATATATAATTTATCTCCTGATTTTCTTTGTATTATTGATATTTCAGGAAAGTTCATAAATGCAAATAATACATTTTGTAATCAATTTAAAATTAGTAATAATGACTTATTTGGAAAATCATTTGTTTCTTTTGTGGATGAAGAAAATTATGATTTTATTAATGATAAATTGATTGAATTAAAAATAAATAAATTAGTAAGATTTGAATGCGAGTTTAAAAATCCTTCCCATTCAGATAAAGTAATTTCCTTAGAATGGTCATTATCATTAGATTCTGATGAATCAATAGTTTATTGTGCAGCAAAGGACAATACATTAAACAAAGAATACGAGAAAAAATTAAAAGAAAGTAATGAAAGATATATTTTATTATCGAAAGCTACAAACGATGTTATTTACGAATGGGATATTGAACGAGATATAATTCAATGGAATGAAAGTTTTTCCAAAGTTTTTGGTCATCATTTAACTGATTTAAAATCAAATTATTCTTTCTGGTCTTCTTTTTTACATCCCACTGAAGTAAACAGAGTGAAAGGGAATTTTAATTCAGCTAAAATGAATATGGATACAAAGCTTGTTAGTGAATACAAATTCAGAGCCTCCGACGGCAGCTATAGAAATATTCTCGACCGAGGCATATTAATTTATAATGAAAATAATAAATTGATTAAAATGGTTGGTTGCATGCAGGACATTACTTTGTTAAAAGAAAGTGAAATTACACTTGAGCAATTAAATAACGCTTTACAACAAAGAGCCAGGCAGTTACAAGACTTGAACAAAGAACTTGAACAATTTGCATACATTGTTTCACACGACTTGCAAGAGCCCTTGCGTATGATTTCAAGTTTTATGCAACTTTTATTGACCGAAAATGGACCTACAAAAACAGAGAAATCAGACTTATACATAAATTTTGCAATTGATGGAGCCAATAGAATGAAAAGACTCATTCAAGATTTATTAACTTATTCTAGAGTTGGCGCTACTGAAGAGGATTTTGTTGAAATAGATTGTAACCTTGTTTTAAAAGAAACATTGCAAGTGTACAATCAAAGAATAGTAGGACTTAAAGCTGAAGTTTTTGCAACAAATCTCCCTAAAATTAAAGCAATACATTCTTTAATTGGTCAAGTTTTCGACAATTTTATAAGTAACGCGCTTAAGTATAATGATAAACCATTTCCTATTCTTGAAATTAGTTATGATGAAAGCCCAACTCATTTTATTTTAAAATTTAAAGACAATGGAATTGGCATCGATTCTAGATATAACAACTTGGTTTTTATGCCTTTTAAAAGATTACACAAATCAACCGAATACTCGGGTACAGGTATTGGACTTGCTGTAGTTAAAAAAATTGCTGAAAAACACAATGGCCAGATTTCGCTAGAAAGTATTCCTAAAATTGGAAGCACTTTCTTTATAAGTTTTAAGAAATAAATGGTTTTTAAATGAACAATTGTTGTTCAAATTATTGTATAATTTTGACAAGGCTAAATTTCAATTGTTTGTACCTTTAGCAAGTATTTAAATAGCATGTTACAGAAACTTTATATTTCAAATTATGCTTTGATTCAAGAAGTAAATCTTGATTTTCAAAAAGGTTTAACAATTATTACAGGTGAAACTGGGGCTGGAAAATCAATTTTGCTTGGTGCAATGCATTTGTTATTAGGTGATAGAGCAGATGCTTCTATGGTAAAAGACACTTCAAAAAAGTGCATCATCGAAGCTGTTTGGAATATTCAGCAATATCATTTAGAGGATTATTTTGCTGATAATGACTTAGATTATGATGCCGTTTGTATTATTAGAAGAGAAATTTCAGGTGCAAATAAATCAAGGGCTTTTATAAACGATACGCCTGCAAATCTTCAACAATTAAAAGAACTAAGCAGTAAATTAATAGATATTCATTCTCAACATGATACATTATTAATTCATAATCAACAATTTTTGCTTCAATTATTAGATGCGCCAGCCAACAATATTTCACATTTAAAAGAATTTAGTAAGAAATTTATTTCATGGAAAAAAACACAGAAAGAAAAAAATGCTTTGGAACTGCAAGAAAAGAAGTTTGCTGATGAAGAAGATTTTTTAAAATTTCAATTTGATGAATTAGAACTTGCAAATATTACAGAGAAAGAATTCGATAATATTGAAAATGAAATTGACATTCTTTCTAATATTGAAGAGATTAAAGAAAGTTATATT
>Ga0247831_1008203_pt1 | contig 11190 bp, 12 predicted proteins | sample LaCruzMarch2015__9_FD_192406 | JGI IMG/M metagenome (GOLD analysis project Ga0247831, IMG submission 192406) | Freshwater microbial communities from meromictic Lake La Cruz, Castile-La Mancha, Spain - LaCruzMarch2015_1m | ecosystem: Environmental > Aquatic > Freshwater > Lake | place: Spain...
TGAAATGCGACCACGATCCGTCATTTCGTGTGGTGCACCATCACAGCATTTTGACGTGGAATCGACTCCTCCAGCATTGACGCTCATCCCAATGCCGACGAGTAACAATAATAGAACAGCTGAGCGGCTGCCATCACGCCCGCTCACTCCAGCTGAGCGGCTGCAGTCACGCCCGCTTGCTTTGAATGACAATCATTTGTCATCTCCCTCGGTGCAACAATACAACAACAACTACTAGTACACACCGAGGGTTAATCGTCCTCATTCCCACCCTCCCCACCACAAGGGAATGAGAGACCAATCACTTTCCTTGCGCCCATATTCGGGGAAGTCCAGCTGGGATTATCAAATAATACGGCCATGCCACACGTTACATTCGTGGACGGGCTGAATTCACCACCGCCTACCAAAGAACTAAACACTCCCTATTTGGCAATGAAAGAGGATCCACAGCTTACCATTGTCAAAGCGAATTGTGTACCCACACGACGGGACAAGGGAATGGAGCTCGTTTGTTTGGAGCTGCAGATTGGAGCTGCAGATTTATAGTGCTACGCTTGAATTGGCCACACACAGCCTTGGATCGCACGAGCACTGTCGAATCCCACAATGGCCACTGCACCTTGCGCTTGGGGTGGCTGCAGTCGCACTGCCAATACACTCTGTCGGAAATATCGAGGTGATTTGTGTGGCAGCAGAGCAGTTCCGTGTCCTTTCAGCTCCTAATCCGGATTCACATCATCATCATCATCATCATCATCATAATTTTGTGGCAGAGGAGGTCTTTCAGCTCCTACTCCTCATCCTGCTCCTCCTCATCCGAAAATTGTGTAAGAGGAGGTCCTTTCAACTCCTACTCCTCCTCCGGATTTTCCTCGTCATCAGAATACTGTGGCAGAGGAGGTCCTATCAGCTACTGCTCCTCCTCCTCAGAAAATCCGGGCAATAGCAACTGCAAAAAGAATCTGGAATAGCAACTACGAATGGTGAAATTGTGTATGCTCAATTTCTACAATCACTACAGACACCAGTTCCACCTACAAACTTCTGCTACCGGCGTACACGCGATGACGACGAGGGTAATGTTGTCCCACAAAATACATACTCAAGGACGCAAACGCAAGAGTTGTGGTAGTGGGAATACCACAGTGGTTCCGAATCCATTACTGGAAGGCCGGTGGTTGTCACCAATTATAGTTGAGTCAAATCCTGATCTTGCATAATAAATCAAAGATTATAATTTATAGCGATCTATTTGTCTCTTGCCCATCAAATTTTACAATGAGACCCCAGTAATCTCCTCAATATAATATATTTAACCATAGGTCCAGCTGCAAAGCCCATCAACGAAAGCCAACACTGTTAGATAAAATATCAATAAATTAGCGCAAGTTACATACGTCCTCATCCATAATTTATTCCTCCCTCAATCCCACTTATCCTCAGATCTGCCATAACCACGCTCAGTACCGCGCAATCGTTCGACAGGGCGATCTCTATCATCATACGAATCCCTCCCTCCACGGCTGGACGGGCGGTACTCGTCGCGAGAGGAGCGCCTATAGTAACCAGGGCTCCGGCTGGAATGAATGGCAGGTGATTTGAGTATCATTACATCAAAGCAATACGCAATGAAAAAAACATTTAGCACTAACATCCCACTTACCTGCGGCTGCGACGACGGTATGCTGGACTACGACTACGGCTGCGAGAGCGTCGTCGACTACGGTCATCATGATATCCTCCTCCACCCCCGCGACGGTAATCATCGTCGTACCTGTCTCCGCCGCCACCACGAGAACGGTAGTCATCATTGCGTCGAGGACGACTGTCGTCGCGCCCACCACGTCCTCCCATGTACCCACCTGGCAACGATGAAACCAATATGAGTAGTTGTTAACGACAGTGAGAGTGAGAAAGTGTATGTATACCTGTGCTGTCAACCAAATAGTCATCAAGCAGATTTATAATAACTCACTACCGCGATCGTCATACCTTCCTCCGCCTCCTCCGCCGCCACCACGTCGATCCCCTCTTCCTCCACCACGATCGCCCCGATCCCTACCTGCAGCGCTAGGCCCACCCGGCCTCGCGACGAATTCCACGGTGATCTCACTTTGATCTAGCTTGCCTCCATTCGTGGCATCCCGCGCGGCAATGGCCGCATCGATGGTCTTGAACTGAACGAAGGCATAATTTCGCTTCATGTCAATACGTACAAGTTCGCCAAACGGTTCAAAAAGCATCTGAAGATCCTCCCGTTTCGTCGTGATTTCGTGAAAGTTGACAACAAAGAGAGTGTCGTTGGGCTGGATCTTCTTCCGACGTTCATCCTCCTTACGCTTGATCCGTCCATCACCACGTGCAAATTCGGCCCGAAGACAGTTCGAGATGGATGGGATATTCCTGTACAGATGAAGAATGAGGGATGATGAAGTGATAGACGGGATGTTGATCGGGTTGGTTTAGGGTTGAGTTGAAGAAATGGAGGGGTTGGAAGAAGGAAGTTAGTGAAGGTGGGAGTGAGTAGAAGAAGAAACGATGGATGATGAAGGAATGAAGATGTGCGTTTGATGTGAGAATCTGACGACGAAAGTTCCCCCCCCAGTCCTCCCATCTTCCAATCCCCAACCGCGTCACCCGCACGATCAGCAAATGATGTCATGACGAAGACGAAGAAAATATAAGCCAATCGATAAAGTCCGCTGAGGTTGTCAATGACACGGCACAGTAGAAATGGGCGAGAGAGACGACGACGATGACGACAACGACGATTGCAGGAAGGAAGCTGAATGAATAATGATGGTTGTAGACGTACATTCCGTTGATCTCATCGACGAAGTCCTCGGTCCGGCGTTTCTCTTCCATGTTCGGAGCGTCCTTGAAGAAGACGAAGCAAAAGCCCCGTTTGATGTCCTGCGGGTGGAGATGGAGATGAAGAGATGTTAAGAAAATGTGCGTATAAGTAAAAATATTAATTCCATGCTGGAATTGCATCCTTACGACGAAACACACGTGTATTGAACTCACCACCCGGTCAAGCGCGAAGGGCTGCCGAACGAAGTCACTCGACGCCCCCGGCGGGGGAGGTGGGTTCAGGAATAAACTCTCAATATCGGTCGCCAAGCAGGCATGAGCGAGATTGCCAAAGAAGGCCGGACGGAGGTACAGATTCCCCCCCTCCGCGGACTGCGAGCCACTGATTATGCTCTCGTCCCCTCGTCCACCACCCACGGCACCCTCCTCATCATCACGGCCATATCCAGGGACTCCGTCTCGTGGGACAAAGCCCAAAGACGAGGGCAACTCGCCCCCCCCACCCCCATTCTCCATCTTTTCGCCGTTGCTACTGGGATGGGGATCCTGGGGTGCAGGCGGTGCGTCGACGTTGGCGTAATCGTCCATGGTGCACCTCTGTTCCGCACCCACAAGCTGAGCAGTGAGCGTGAGCTGAGAAACTCGGGCGAAGGAAGGACGCGCGGGATCTCTCACTAGCAGACAAAGGGACAACACGATGACAGTAGATATATAATAATCACGATAACGATGACAACGTCGGAAAGTAGTCAGCACTGATATGAGTGACGATAGTGCCGCTGGTCTTCTTCGGCGACCAATGCCGCGCAACGCTCTGACATGCTCGTCGAAACGCATTGCCCACATCGAGCTGTTTCGCCCGAAGACAATCGTCAGCAGCGGCAGTGGTCCGCCGCTGAAGAAGTATCATCTCCTGTTCGCGTTGGCGTATCTACATCAGGCACACTGGATCGCGAGTACGGTGGGGGCGCCGTACAGGGACTTTCTCGACAAGGCCGAGCGGGAGGGGTTTACGGTCATGGAAGGGTCGGCCAAAATGCGTGCCGAATTGGCGCACGCCCTTGCCGATATCGACGATCCGAATCGACCCACGGCAAAGATCGGGTGGTTCGATTGGATGGATATGGACATCGAGGAGCATGCGGCACGCAAGAAGCGGGAGAAGGAAAAGAGCGTGCTGGACTCGCTGCCCAAGAAGATGAGAGTGCCAAAACGACATGCACCCACCTTCGCATCAATGCTTTGCACGGGCGTGGTAATGACACTACATTTACTCTTGACGCTGCTACAGGTTTGGTCCGTGAGGTTCAATTTGTGGATGAATTATGTCAGTGTCAATGTCGTGGGAAATCGTTCATCGCTGGACATACCCGAGGAGTGGATGGACTTGGACGAGGAGACGAATCCATTGCTGTTTCGTAAGAATGTCAAAGGAAAGGCTGGCGCCGTCAACAATGTCGTCGATGCCAAGGGAGGAGGAATAGGTGGTGGTGATGACTCGTCGTCATCGGGAGCATTGACTGGCAAGACATTGTTGGAAAGAGTCGAATACAACAATGCCACATTGGCGATGCCACGACACCTGCCCACACACGCTTGTGTCACGCCTGGCAAACGTACTGAATCGCCCGTCCTTCTGCCGCTGCTATACCTACCAACCTTGGGAGTGACGTTGGAATACCATCGACGTCGGTACTACTTCGATAGTGAAACAGAAATGTGGGTCAAGGTCCGTTGCCATACCACCATGCCGTGCACCTTTTTCCGAGAGTGGACTGGGTTTAGCTCGACTGGACAAATAGAGGGAACGGGGATACGATTTGGGGAGAATAGGTTTGATGTCCGACAGCCGACTTTTATGGATATGTACAAGAAGCAGCTTTTGAGCCCGTTCACAGTCTTCCAAATCTTCTGCGTAGTGCTTTGGATGCTTGATGACTATTGGCAATACAGCGCATTCACTTTGTTCATGATACTAATGTTTGAGGCCACAGTCGTATTCTCACGGATCAAATGCCTTTCGTCTCTGAGTGGGATGGGCAACAAGGCACGCACAATGATGGTTTACAGGGAGGGTGCGTGGAGTAACGTATGGACGACCGATCTGTTACCGGGAGATATATTGAGTCTCACACGATGCGTCCCACCGAAGAAGAAGAAAAAGATCGAGGACGCGGAGAAGGGAGGAGATGAAAGCACCGTTAATGATGTTTCCTTGTCGAACGCAATTATCCCGGTAGAAGATGGCGATGTCGTCCCAGCCGACATATTACTCCTGCGTGGTTCGACAGTCGTCAATGAGGCTAGTCTAACCGGGGAAAGTGTCCCACAAATGAAGGAGGGGTTTAGTGAATTAGTCGAAGGTGAGATCCTGGACATGAAAACACGACATAAGACACACGTGTTGTATGCAGGAACGAAGATGCTGCAATGCAAGGGTGTCACTATTACAGATGAGGAGGAAGCGTTCTTAGATGAGGAGGATGAGAAGAAGACAAATCTAACATCGTCACATGCAGCATATGGAGACATTCCCAACCCACCAGATGGAGGATGCATTGCCTTCGTTTTGCGTACCGGCTTCTCATCGGCGCAGGGTAAGCTTGTCAGGATGATTGAGGGATCGCAAGAGAAAGTCAAGGGTCACGAAAAAGAGACTGGCTTACTCCTTCTTTTACTATTCTTCTTTGCGGTCGCATCTTCATCGTACGTCCTGTACCATGGTCTACAGGACGATAACAGATCCCAGTATGAGTTACTCTTGCACTGCATCTTAATTGTCACGTCGGTCATCCCCCCAGAACTTCCGATGCAGATGGCGCTGGCAGTGAACAACTCACTTATGACACTGATGAAATTGCAAATCTTTTGTACTGAGCCATTCAGGGTGCCAATGGCAGGGAAGCTTGATGCGTGCTTATTCGATAAGACAGGAACGTTGACAACAGATGAATTAGTTCCCGTGGGTGTCATGAATCCGGTGACTGTCAATTTAGATCATACGACTCTTGTGTCCGTCTCGTCGTCATCAATGAAGTCATCAGCGGAGACGAATAATGGTACCAAGAAGGATGAAGCAGAAAGTCGAATGTTGATACCAATGTCTAAATTGTCAAGTGAGCCAGCAGCGTTGGTTCTGGCTGGGTGTCATTCACTGATACTGATTGACGGTGAGACCACTGGAGATCCACTAGAAAGTGCCGCTCTTAAGGCAATAAGGTGGGAGGTGGCATCAAAATCGGGTAATGTTGTGCCTTCGCCAGCAACAGAGAAGAAACAGGCAGGGATGCCAATAGCCTTTGTTGGATCATCGGCCTGTTCGGAAATAAAAATACTCACACGACATCATTTTAGTAGTAAATTGCAACGGATGTCGTGCGTTGTAATGGATGTAGCGAATTACAAGTATTACTCGGTTGTGAAGGGTTCTCCAGAAATGATCGGAACGCTCTTATCCAATAAACCATCAGGCTATGATAAGGCAGCCAAACTCTTATCACGACGTGGCTATCGCGTGATTTCATTGGCATATAAACCTCTCAGTAACCAGGCCGATGTTAATGCCACCAGGGATACTCGCAGCGTGTGTGAAGACAATTTGAGCTTTGCCGGATTCGTCGCGTTTACCTGTCGTGTTCGACGTGATTCAAAAATGGTGTTGAGACAATTAAAGGAAGGTGGGATGAGTGTTGCGATGGTGACGGGTGACGCTTTGCTGACGGCACTTCATGTGGCAAAAGAAGTGAATATTTGTGATTCGGAGGATAATACAGATGATGATGGCAATCCCATTCACTTTTTTGGCACGGCCGAAGCAAACCCTGAATTGCGAGCTCTACTTGAATCTAAGAGAGCCATGAATCCAACGAAACCTGAGCCAACTAACTCCCAGAAGAAATCGCAATTAAAATCAATTTTTATCTTGGAACAGGATGATACTGGACACATGTTTTGGCAGAGTTACGATGATGATAGTGCTGGACCGTCGTACGTGGCCAAGGATGTACCACAGCTGGCTACGAAATACGATCTTGCTGTTACAGGAGCAAACCTCGCGTCGGCGTACGAGTATGATGCCGACACGAAGACCATTCTATCTCACTTTAAAGTATTTGCACGTATGACACCCGACGCCAAGGAGACTGTGATCGAGTGTCTCCACTTGGTTGGGAAATTATGTCTAATGTGCGGGGATGGTGCGAATGATGTGGGTGCACGTGAGTAGTAATTCAAATGTTGTTGTATCGATTTTGCTTATACAGCAATGATCTAATGCTGCCGTTACATTCTTGGCTTTTCGATATGGCAACAGTCAAGCAAGCTGATGTAGGTGTTGCGCTGCTATCAGGGTTTGGTGACGTGAATGTGGATAAAGGCGAGGACGGCAACAAAAAGAAAGAACTTGTCAAGGATTCTTCCGGCGTTTTGTTTGACCCTTCGAATAATACAACATGTCTTTCACCGTCGGATCGACAAACAGCGCGAACTATTCCTTTGTGGAATCTCAAGGCTAGACTAGTTGCGCTTGGAGTTGATCTCAAGAAGTATCCCGAACTGACTACAGAAAGGGAAGATCTTATCCAAGTGAGTATTCATTACATTTGTCAACTCTGTTGAATCAATCTTAACCACTGACACCGACATCTTTTTGCTTTAAGTTGTACGAAATTATTGGTCGAGAAAAGGGAAGGCTTAACTTGAAGGCAATAGAGTCAAAGAAGAAAGCAGCCGAGGCAAAAGCAAAGCAGAAGGAACTAATAGCAGAAAAACAGGCAAAGATGCTCGCACGTGTGGACGAGTTGACAGCACAGGTAGGTTTTCATTTTGTGTGACATGTCGTTCTAAATATAACACTTGCTCTTATTATCTGCCATATTGTTTTATATTCAAGGGTGAGCCATGGGCACAAATGAAGGCCATGAAAGAATTCATGGCAGAGGCAGGGCTAGAGGCTAAAAAGAACAAGGCAGAGTTTGCAAAGAAGAATTCGGTAAGTGTGAATTCTAGAATTATTATGTTGCTTTACATTTTCACTATCTCACTTTACGTTCAACATGTGATATCCACAAAGGTTGCTGGTTCGGCAGCAACAATTGCTGCACAGCTTGAAGATTTGGAAATAGACGATTTACCCATGGTAAAGATCGGTGACGCCAGCGTCGCTGCCCCATTTACTAGTAAGATGCCAAGCATCCGCAGTTGTGTAGACATTGTCCGACAGGGTCGGTGTACATTGGTAACATCCATACAAATGTATCAAATATTGGCATTGAATTGTCTTATTAGTGCCTACTCCTTGTCTGTCCTGTATCTGGATGGGGTTAAGTATGGAGATACACAAATGACAGCCATGGGCATGCTAGGGTCGGTATCATATATGAGTGTCTCACGAGCCAAGCCACTTGATAAGCTGTCAAGTGTCAAGCCGTTGATGTCAATATTCCATCCATCTTTGTTTATTAGTCTACTAGGTCAATTTACAGTACATTTGATAACCATGATGTGGGCTACGAATACTGCCAAGCAGTATCTAGAAGAGGATTACAAAGTGGATCTTGATGGGACGTTCAAGCCTGGGATATTAAACAGCGTCGTTTTCCTTGTTAGTAATGTTCAACAGGTGACAGTATTTGTCGTGAACCTTCAAGGTCGGCCATTTATGACAGGATTGACAGAGAATCGACCACTGCTATGGAGTTTACTTGCGACATTTATTCTAACGTTTATGTTTGCGAGTGAATCTATACCAGGATTGAACAAATACTTCCAATTGGTACCATTCCCCGATGAAGATTTCCGTAATTTTATTATCAAACTTCTTGCGGGGGATGTTATCATCTGTTTCCTATTTGATCGGTTGATGAAGTTTGTGTTTTGTCGAGAAATTCTAATAGCCAGTGTAAAAGGAACAACGTGGAAGGATGTATGGCACATTGCTCGGACTGTCGTCGTGATTGGTTTACTGATGAATATGTTCCTTGGTAATAGTGAGCAGTGGGAGCAGATGCTGGCAGAAGAAGCGAGGTTGGCAGCGGAGGCATTGGATAACAGTACAATTGCTGAGGAAATTGTTGAAGTAGTTGCAACCGTTGTGGATGATTACAAGACTGACGAATTTTGAGCACTCGATGTGGTGATTGATGACATATAATATGGTATTATTATAACGTGACCCACCGTATTCTTGATGGTCATAATGATTATTTTCGCATAGGTTTAAGAAGTTTCAGTCAGCCACCATTTTATTTCAGACTACACAATATTTCTCAGTGCTCCTCTCCATCATCTACATATCCCTCTGGCAGCGCTGCCTCCACGGTTAGTACATCCTCAGAAATCAATCCCCAAACTGGTACATGATTAATATCTAACTTCTCAAATAGCTTCGTCCGACTTGGCAAACCACTTTCTTCGGATGGATCAATGAACATTTTAAGTTCCACGACACAGGCACATTCCACGACAAATCCCCCTAGCATATGCACGAGTTGTATGGCCGAACTTAACGTTCCCCCCGTGGCCACTAGATCATCGATGATTAAAACACGTTGTCCATGTGCAATACGATTCCGTTGGACCGTAAGTCCCGCCCGTTTGCCATATTCGACTGCATAGTCGGCCGATGAGACAGTGTTGGGCATTTTGCCTCCCTTGCGCATCATGATGAAGGGTACTTTGAGCGCTAACGCTATGGGCGGACCAAGTACGAACCCACGCGCGTCCAATCCAGCAATGACATCGATGGGGTGGGAGGTGTACCGCGCCACGAAAATGTCGACGATGCGCTGAAAGATTGCTGGCTCGGCTAGGAAGCCACCAATATCGTAAAAGCGGGGGATGCCCTTGAAGGGGTAGTATGGGAGGTACTTGGCTATTTCACGCGCCTCCTCGCCATCCTGTTCGTAGACTCCTGCTTCTTTACTATTAGCACTGCTGGACATGCTGGCGGCGTTGTCGTCGACGCAAAAAATTGGTGATGACTGGCAAAAATGACAACGGCGATGCGTTGTGCTGAAGCAGTGAACGTGACTACTACTACAACTGCTCCAAGAATTATGGTGTGACCAAGTAGGTGCTTCAAGGGTCCGTAACAACAACGCGGCGGAGCTCCTGGATCTTGACATCGAACCCTTCCCCAACAAACTGATGCAGGCCTCTGGTGATGACGGAGAAGCGGTGTGTTATTTGTGCCTTGATGGGGGAGTGGACGACAGCGCTGGTCAGCCGTTGCGACGCGACTGTGCTTGCCGTGGCAGTGACGCCGGATTTGTCCACCTCTCCTGCCTTGCTGATTACGCAGCAACCAAAAGTGAGCAATCTCATGGAATGATTGACTTCGTTAAACCGTGGGCAGCATGCCCCGGCTGCCATCAAGAATACCAAAACGAGCTTGCGATTGATATCGCAAACAAGTTTGTATCGTTCGTTCGGCGACAGTACCCAGACGATACACAAAGGCAGGTGGAGTCTCTTTATGTGAAGCTGTCGGCATTCGAATCCATCAACAGGTTGAAACCTGTGCAAAAGAGAGAAGCCGGAGTTACTGCAAATGTACTGCTATCCATGATTGATCGGATGAAGAATGAATCACCGCTGACAAGGCGATACTCGTTTTTTGAAGCAAACGCACACAATGCCCATGGTCGTATTGCTCTCCAAGAGGGAACAGAAGAAAGTGCAAGGAGGGCAGTGACTCACTTTGACAACGTACTGGAAGTGCATGAATTAATTGGGGATGATGAGGGTATTGCCACCGCAAAGGCCAACATAGCTATTGCAAAGTCAAAGTACGAAGGTGGCAGTAATGAGGAGGTGTTAAAGGCATCCGAAGAATTGTACAAAGTGCGTGCCGCTGAACTTGGTGAACAGAACGAATTAACAATTCATGCGGGAAGAAATTATGCTATTGACCTACATAACGCCAACCGTAGGGATGAGGCAAGAGAACTGTTAGTTAAGCTATTGGCCACAAGCAAGCAAGTTCTTGGTCCTCATCACAATACCACCATGGAGGTTGAATTGGCACTCAATCGACAATGCACACAGTTGGGGATAGGCAGGTTTTGAGCGGATCTGGGAAACTATTAGTCAGTCGTTTTAGCTTTAGATGCAATCGAAATCACCTGAGGATTACATTGAGTGGGGGGGTGGGGTGTCTTTTGTCTTGTCAAAGAATATGCAGATGACTCTAAAGAAGTACGGACCCATACATGATGAAAAAGTAATACTAGGAGTTTAAATTTAGGCGAATCGTTCACTAAAGACAAAGGATTCTTCTGCGACGACCTTACAATATTTTATAAACGGGTTGGAAAAAATGAATGAACAACACTCCTGAACTCTCATCCTCGAACCCTAATTTAAAAGATATGA
>Ga0247831_1008206_pt1 | contig 11182 bp, 14 predicted proteins | sample LaCruzMarch2015__9_FD_192406 | JGI IMG/M metagenome (GOLD analysis project Ga0247831, IMG submission 192406) | Freshwater microbial communities from meromictic Lake La Cruz, Castile-La Mancha, Spain - LaCruzMarch2015_1m | ecosystem: Environmental > Aquatic > Freshwater > Lake | place: Spain...
CACCGCCCACTCACGGGCCAACCCGTGCTCGCGCAACCACGCCAGAAACGCGCTGGCAGCCTCAGGAGCGGCGATCGGATGTCGCTGGGCCTCTGGTGTCGGATAGGACGCTTCGGGCCCCCTGCGGGCGTCCTTAGAGACTGCGGCGACCTCGCTCGGTGGTCGCAATGGCGCGACGACCGCCACGCACGTCGGCTGCTCCCCGCCCGCCCGCGGCCGCGGGCGCCGCGCCCAGCGCGAAAAACGCGCACCAACCTCGGCCAGCATCGCGCCGACCATCCCCTGCCGATTCGCTTGCGCGCCGACCATCTCTCAGCCCTCGCCCCCATCGTCCGCGTCACCTTCGCCGTGTTCGCCGCTTCTGACAACCTGCAGATGAACACACTCGCCGCCGCACTCGCGTTCCGTCTGCTCGATCTCGACGGAGACCGCCGCGCGCAGCATCAGGAGGGCGTCGAGCCGCAACCGTGCCGGCAGGTGTGAGCTGAAGGCGAAGGCGGCAATCTCCCGGCGCTCGCTCAACTGGCGCTCACGCTCCGGAAGCTCACGCGTCGGCAGCGGTGGCAATGGTTCGCCTCGCAACTCGGCGACCAGGCGGCGCACCCCGTACGACTTCAGGAGCACGCGACCGCGCTCAGACGCCACCCGCGACGATGCCTCGGGTTTGTTGTAGGCCGCACGAAACGCGGTGGCGCCGCAGTAGTGCTCGGCAAAGTGCCGTGCAAACTCGACTTGCCTCGGGTTCAGGCCGTGCATGGCAGGCTCTCCAATTGCCCCGCCGCTTCGCCTTCGGGCTTCTCGTGAGGCGCGAACCAGTGCGCCGGCGCACGCGACGTCTCCACAGTCAGAACGCTGAACTCGTACTCGAGCATGGGCAGCAGCCGCTTGACGGCCGCGAGGCGGATCGGCGGTGGCAGCGTTCCGGCAAGGCCGACAGTCGCGAGATCACGCAACTCCTGCAGATCATAGGGCCTCACCGGCACCGGCATTCCGCCCAGCGCGCCAGGCGCCGACGTCGCCGACGCAACGACGGCCGCGCGGCTTTCATCCACCGCCAGGACGCCGGCGAGCGCCTGGCGCGTGCCGGCGGCGCGAAGTTCTTCGATGCGCCGGTGCACGTGTTCGCGCTGACGGATACGGCGACCGCGCTCTGCGGCGACGCCTGACGCGGCGTCGGGCTTGTAGGCTGCTCGGAAGGCGGCGGCTCCGTTGCCCGTCCGGGCGTACACCACCGCGAAGGCGGCCTCCTGAGGTGTCAGAGCTCTCATGGTCGTGCTCCGTTGTGAGTGAAGGTTCTGAGACGATCGTTGGTCTCGGGCGTCCTCGGGCGGGCTTTGTCCAAACCCGCACGAATTCTTTCGCTCAGATCTCCATCCGCTCCGGCCTGCCGCGCACTCCCGTCGCCGAGCCCTTCTTTGCCGGCCCCTGGCGCGGCGCCTGAGGTGATACCGAGCAGAGTGCCGATCTGTTGGGGGTAGGGGGAGATTCTATCTTCTCTTTCTCTATCTGGCGGCGGTCGCTCCGCGGGCGCTGGGCCGGCCCCTTGAATTTTCTCGCTTTTATTGGGTGGCGACATGCTCGCCGATTTCGGCAACGGACTGGCCGTCCCGCCGCCACCGGATGGCGAGCCGGCGGCGCCGCCGCCCTGAGCGTTCTGGCGCTTCGTATTCGTCACCTTGTCGCGGTACCACCACGCCGCATCAACCTCCGGTATCGCGGTGATCCGATCGCCCTCGATCGTCATCATCCCGCAAGCCGCGAGCCGCCGTGCGGTGTTCCGCCAGTGCTTGGCGTCTCTGGTACCCGACCACCGCTGCCACGCGCGATCATCCAAGTGGTGGCGACGGTAGTCGTGCCGTTCGCTGGTGAGCGCGTCGAACATAACGAGCCAGCGCGACAAGGCCTCGACCGGTATCATGTCCGCCCAACGGGTCATCGTGCCGCGATCGACAGGCACCCACGGCCAGGTCGCTGGAGGGCGCCGGCGCGGCTTCGGTGATGATGGACAGAGGCTCACCGCCGGACCCCTCCGCCGAGCGCAGCAGCCGTGGCGGCCAGCGGCACCAGGCGATGCGTGATCCGCACCACCATGAAGCCGAACCGGCGCTGCACCTCGGCGACGCGGCGGCGTACATACGGGTGCCCGTTGTGGATCTCGATGATAAGCCGGCTGGCATGGCCAATCGCGCGCTGGCGCGGCGAGGCCGGATCAAGTATATGTTTCATGCGCTGTTCTCGTGCATCAGCCGCCCTTGGCGGTGCCACCTTCCCGGGTGAGACTCGACGCAACGCACTCATCAATCGGGCTCGGCGTCCCCACGCCGGGCCCGAAGTCTTTTCAAGAGCCGCCGAGCGGCTACCGCATCAGCGCCCAGCGCGAGAGCTGGGCCAACGCGTCATCGAGCCCGAAGGCGATTGCGACGGCCGCGCCGCCGGCCTCGAGTTCGCCGAGCATGGCGCGCTGGGCAGGCGAGACGCGCCCGCCTTCGCGCTTCAGCTCGAGGCAGTGAAACCGGCCGGCGGCGAGCAGCATCAGGTCAGGCATGCCGGCGCGTGTTCCGAGGGCTCTCAGCTTGCCGCCGAGGCCCGGCCCGCGCGCCTCGCCGTTCGGCACGTGCCACCAGACGACACCGGGGCGGGCGCGTCGCTCGAGGTGAGCGACGACGGCGCGGTGTATGGTTTCCTCGGTGATGCCTGGGGCGCGGCCGGTTTGCACCGTGCGACAATGCATCAGTGCAACCCCCTCGCCGCCCCCTGGGTGTGGCCGTCGTAGCCCAGCAATCTGGCCTCCATCGCCGCCTGTAGACGCCACAAAAACGGCGCCGGCATGAGCGACAGAACACCCCGCAGTTGAGCCGCTACAGAGAGCCAAAGGTCGCGAAACTGGTCATCGTCCCAAGTGGCGCGGTACTCGTCTCGCCAATCGGACGGCCAACCGAGGTCCGTGTCATCCTCGAATATCGCACGAGCGTAGATGGTTATCTCGAGCGCGCAGAAATGCGCGAGTTCTGAGATGGACGCCCGCCGCGACTCCGCCACGCCTTCTTTCGGCTTCGTCAGCATCCCGTAGAGCCACAAGCCTAGAAACACATCGACGTCGTCCAATTTGTCCTGCCAGGGCCAACCGGCGGGCCATTGAACCGCAGTGTTCCCCGCGATCGTCTTCGACACGATACTCGAAATCTGCGAAGTGCAGTATTCTGCCGCCTCTATTTCGGCCGGAGATAATGACTCCTGGATCACGGTTTCACCTCTTCGCGGCAGGACGTCTCCAGCAGCGCCTCGATCGCTTCAACCGGGATGCGACGCGCGCCCCCGATCTTCACGCTCTTGAGCTGGCCGGTCTTCAGCAGCTTGTGAATCGTGGTCTTGCCAAGGCCCAGCGAGCGCTGGGCCTCGCTCACCCGCATGGTTCGACGCGGAAAAGCGTCGCCTCGATCATGCGGCGTGGCAGAGTTCTGAGCCGGATGGTTCGCCATGTGTCCCCCGAGCGCGGTTTCGTTCGGGGTGAACCATGCGGAGAATCGTGAGGGAGATAATAGGCGTCGTAATCTCCCATCGGCGCCGGTCAATTGGCCCCACGCATAGCCGGACCTGTGTTGAGCCGCACCCGCGCCGCGCCCGCGCGCACCGACGACGCGGCCTGCGAAATCGCCGCGTCCACCTCACCGATGCCCTCTCGGATGCCCTGGGCAAGCTCTGCCATCATGCGGCGGCCCTCGCCTACAAAGTTCACCGCCCGGATTACGTCCTGCGCGCGCGCCATGGCCTGCGCCGTTTCGTCGGCGGCGTTGGCGCCCTCCCCCTGGCCGGTCCCTGCGAGGCCAGGCGCTGTGAAGCCGCCCGTGCGATCAGATCCGCTGGCAGGAGGCGCGGCGGCACCGGCTGAGCCGGGGCGCACTTGCGGCAGGTTCTCCATTTCACGGCGCATGGTATCGATGCGCTGCTGCAGATTGTCGGCGATGCGATGGCGGCCGGCGGCGCGATGCTCGTCGCGCTTGGCCGACAGATAGTCGATGTTCTCGGCCATCTCGGAGCGCTCCCGTGGCACCGCGCCGAGCAGACCGAGTAGCGTCAAGGCGCCCATTCCGCCCTTGAAGCCCTTGCTCAGCACGCTCCACAAGCGCTTTCGCCACATCATGCCGAGCACGCCACCGCCGCCTGCTGCGGCCGCAGCACCAACCCCGGCGCCGGTTCCGAGCGTCATGCCGCCGACGGGAGCCGCGACAGCCTTAGGCAAAGTGGTCGCGGCGCCAAGCTTTTTCAGAACTCTATACAAGCCCGTCAGCGAGGCCGCGACGAGGCCGATCGTGGCTGCCAGAGGAGCGAGTGCAACGGCGAGCACGGCAGCGGTGGTCGTCAGATCGGCGAGCGGCTTCGGCATCTGGCCGAGCAGATCAAAGAACCGAGTGACGCTGTTGAGGAAGATCTCGAAGCCGGCACTCTCGGCCAGCTTGATCTGGAACGCTTCGAGCATCGAGTAGAGGCGCTGCAGTTTTCCGAAGCTAGAGTCCTGGTAGATCTGCTGCGTCGCGTCGACACCGACTCCAGTCGCATTCCTCAGTTTCTCGGTAAACTGGTCGCCCCACTTCTTCAAACCCTCGAAGAGTTGGATGTTTACGCCGATACGGCGGCCCTCGAAGATCATGGCGAGATCGCCGGGCGTTGCGCCCTTTTTGATCAAGTCCTGATACAGCTTCAGCATGTCGACCTTGATGCCGGAGAACACGGCATTGTTGTACTTGTCGGCAAACCGCTCTCGTGACTGTTCGTTGGACGTGTCGACACCGGCCTTCTCAGCAATCTTGTTCTGGATGCGCTGGTGAAAGTCGTCGGAGTCGTAGAAACCGCCCTCGATGGCCTTCGAGAACTCCTCGTTCAACTCCTTGCGGAATTTGCCGGAGATGCCGGCAGCCGGAAACAGCCGGGCCAAGGCACCGGTCGCCTGCATCGGATCGACGGACGACATGTCACCATAGTCGCTGCGCCGCATGCCGAGCGCCGAGAACCTCGATTGAGCCGGCTGCGTCATGCGGAGAAACCGCACAGCATTGCTCTTCAGCGTATGCCCGAGTTCGGTCGCCTCAGCACCTTCTTTGATGCCGGCCATAAGCATCAGAGCACTGTCGCGTTCGTTGCCGCCGAGCACCTTGTAGAGCGCCGAGAAGGGACGCAGGCCCTCCATCATGGAGCCGACCGACAACCGCGTTTCGTTGGCGGCCACCGAAACGATGTCCATATGACGCTTGAAGAACTGCGCCCACTTTTCGCCGTCCTGCGGCTTGTAGATCGCGTCGAGAATTGTGGCGAACTCGGCGATCTTGCCGACCGGTGTCTCGAGGTCGGTGCTCGATACGGTTGCTAGCGTGCGCGCCGCGGCCTCGAGCTTCTCCGACCCAAAGCCGGCCTTGGCCAGAACCTCGGCAATTCCGGCGATGCGGGACGGCGTGTGGCTCGTTTCGCGCGCTACACGTAGCGCCATCTCCTCGACCTGCGACATGGCCGCTCGAACCTTGCCAAGGTCGACTACGACCTTCTCGGTGCCAGTAGTCGCATCCGTGACGCGCTTCGTGTTTTCCGATATGCTGGCAGCGCCGACGCCGTAGACCTTGCGCTGGAACTCCTCTGCGCTCTGCAGCACGCGCATGAGGCCGTAGCCACCGACGCCCGTCGCGATTGTACCGGCGGCACCGGACACGGCAGCCGCCTTCTTGTTGGCCTCGCGCGCGATGCTGGCGAGGCCATTTTGGATGCGCTGCAGGGTCGGCGTGGCACCATCGGTGATGATGACCCTGCCGCGCAGATCGAGAGGACCAGACATGTGTCAGTCCTCCCCAGCTTTCTCGATAGCCTTGAGCATGCGGTGTGTCTCAGCAACGTGTGCGAAGATTGCGCCCGGCGTCATCGCCAGGAACGTTTCGGGGGACTGGTGGTAGTGGTGAGCCAACCAATAGGCGGAGAGCACCGGATCGCGCTCGTCGCCTTCCTCGGTCGGGATCAGTCCCTCTGCATAAAAAAACCAAGCAGCACGTCGGCACAGGCCTCGATGTCAGCGAACACAAAGGTGTTCACCGTCGACGGCGGCAGGGGCGGTTCGGACAGAGCCGCGACGTACTTAATTATGGCATCCCACTTCACGTCGGCGCCCGCTGCCTGGCCGTTCTCGTTGAAGAGCGGCCGGACCGGCAACCCACCACTCTTGGCGATGTCAAGCGCCAAGGGCTTCCTGAGCCGAATGCGCGCCACCGGTTCACCGTGGGCCATGTATGTCCGGGAGAGCTTCACAACTCCGTCCTCAGACTTCGCCGGTACCGGCGCGCCCTGTGCCGCCGCGACCGCGTCCGGAGCGCCATACGTCTGCGGCGCCACCGCACCCTCTGCCAGGCTTGCCGAAGCGGCCGGAACAGAGGGCACGGTGGCTGTCGCGGGGGCGACCTGGTGGGCCGGCGGCGCCATTCGTGCCGGACGCACGTCCGTCACGTACTCGGCTCCACCCAGCATGAGAATTTCCTCGCGCGTCGCAGGACGCACGGTCAGACCATTCGAATTCGACATTTTAGCCCCCGTCGATTTGATATCGGAGGCCAGATCCGATCGGTTTCGGCCTCACCTGGCGCAATGATGCGCGAATCATACGCTGCACGGTGAGCCGGCAAGATAATAGGCGGGGTTATCTCTAATATTATCCCCTGGACTTTAATTCCAGAATTCGGCGCTTTGTGAAGTTGCGAGATCGCTCCCTGAACACTGCAACTAGAGGGCGTCGAAAATGTCGCAACTCAACGCTGGCCAAAAGCATATCAGCGGCCCAATCGCGGGCGAACGTCTCTCTTTCTGACCCCTCAGGAGCCCCGTGCGGCAGCCAGCCCAGCGATTGCAATCGGCCGGACGGAACGTTGCTTATGATCTCGCGGCGCTCTTTCACCCACCCGCGCAACATACCAGGACCGAAGAGATATCGGCTACCGCGATACAAAACGCGTCCTGCGGCACCTCCGGACTGAGCAACAAGAGTAACGGGCTTGGGCCTACCGGCCAGCTCGCACGCTTCAACCGCCAACACGCAACGCGCTTTGAACTCGGCGGCAATGGCGCTCGGGCGCCGGCCCGCCGGCATTTTGGCCTTCATCAAAGCCGGATGCTGATCGCCTTCCTCAAGGCCGCGAAGCGCCGCGATCATCGCGTCCACAATTTCTTCAAGTGGTTGCAGATCTTCTCGCTCCGCGACGACGTGCACCAGTATGCAGAGGGCGGCCAACATGCCCTCGCGTCCGCCGCTTTCCGTCGCGACACCTGCTCGAAAAATCGACTCCGCCCACCAAGCCAACCGCCTTCGCTTGCCGCGCGCGCTACCTGGTGCGGTTGTGGCGCGCAGTCCTACGCGCAGTCGTCGGACGGGATCTCGGCGCAACAGTTCCGAAGCTACGGGCTCGAACTCCGCGAGTTCGTCACGCACGTGCTCCGGCTCAACCGATCGAACCGGATCGAGCAGGCGCCTGAAGTGTTCGTCTCCGAGGATTTCAACGAGAGACGGGCCGATCATGCGACGAACGTCGTCTAGGGGTTCCTCACCCATCAACGCGCCCTCCGCATCGGCACCACGTTCGCCGGCTCTGCGCCGAGGCAGTAGCCCGCCCAGTCGTTCATGAGCGCGCGGCGCTTTTCGAGCGCATCGCCGCGTCGATAGGCCTGTTCGACGGCATCACCCACCGCGTGCGCGAGCGCGGCCTCGCACACGTCACGAGGATGCGGCGTTGCCTCTCCCGCCCAGTCACGAAACGTCGACCGGAAGCCGTGCGTCGTCAGCGTCGGGCGCCCCATCCGCAGATAGAGCGCCTTGAAAGCCATGTTCGAGAGCGGTTTGCCGCGACGCGCGCCAGGGAACACCAGTGCGCCAGGTTCGCCCGCCGTCATCGCGTCGAGTACGGCGATCGCCGCCGACGACAGCGGCACGCGGTGCGCCTTGCCGGCTTTCATGCGCTCGGCCGGGACGGTCCACAACCTCGCCCCGCGATCAATCTCGGCCCAGCGCGCGCCCAGCGCCTCGCCGGAGCGGGCGCCTGTGAGAATGCACCACTCGAGCGCGCGCGCGGCCACTGCCGGGCGGCCTCTCAGCTCTGCCATGAAAGCCGGGAGGTCCTGCCAAGGCAGTGCGGTGTGATGTCCACGCGAGAGGCGCGAGCGGCGAGGCAGCAGGTGATCGAGGTGCCCGCGCCAACGGGCCGGGTTTGCAACCCCGTGCTCGATGAGCCCCCGTGCTCTGGCAGCGTCAAGTACGGTCTCGATGCGCCCACGCACCCGCCCGGCGGTCTCTGGCTTCTCCATCCAGATCGGCGTCAGCACCGCGAGCACGTCTTCGGTGGTGATCGATGCGACCGGCTTCGCCCTCAGCGGGGCGGCGTAGACGGTCAACGTCATGCGCCACTGCGCCCGGTGCTTGGCATTGCGCCAACCAGCCTCGCGCCCAGCTATCAGCGCGTCGGCCACCTCGCCGAACGAGCTCGGCGCCGAGGCCCGGCGCAGGGCCGCGTCAGCCTCGCGACGTTCCGCCAGCGGGTTACGCCCCTCTGCGATCGCGAGCCGGCACTTCGCGGCCAGTTCGCGGGCCTTCGCGAGAGGCACGGCGTCGAGCGAGCCGAGCCCCATCTCATGGCGCGCGCCCTCCCAACGGTAGAGGAACACCCAGCGCCGCGAGCCGCCTCCGCCTTTCGCTACGTCGCCCTTGCCGATCGACGCATAGAGCCCCCCGCCGTCGGCGTGACGGCCGGGCTCTGTCAGCGACGCGACGGTGCGCGCCGAAAGCCTGTTGAGTGATCGTCCCATAGCCGCCCCCGCGGTGCGGGATAGTGGGGCTCAAATCTGCAGCCCCACCATCCGCCCCACCACAATGCATGGTTCGGGGCGCACCCGCAAGAACCCTCGCGAACTATCCCAACCGGTCACGGGGCGCAAAGGCGTTTGAAATTGCTTCGATTTATGACCCTGAGTGGCCTGCCGCGAACCGTCGCGAAACATGACACTGGCGGAGACGGAGGGATTCGAACCCTCGATACCCTTTTGAGGTATGACGATTTAGCAAACCGTTGCCTTCAGCCACTCGGCCACGTCTCCCGCGCAGAGGCGCCGGATATAGCAGGTGAGTGCCGTTTTGCAAGAGCGGCCCGCGGTGCCGTCTGGTAACCGGCCCGTCGTCAAGTCAGGCGCGGGGCCGCCAGATGTCGTCGCGGCCGGCATAAGCAGCGATGCCGGCAGGGTAGCTCACCAGTTCGAGCTGCTGGCCCCAGGGCGCGGTGAAGTAGAGCCAGGTCATGCCGCGGCTCGGCCCTTCCGTCATTTCGACGGGTCCCGACTGGATCTCGACGCCGTGGGCCTTGAGCGCAATGAGCGCCAGTTCCATGTCGGCCACATAGAACGCGAGGTGGAAGCCCGCTGATGCGGCGCTCGGGCGGTCGTCAGCGACAGGCTCGATCAGCTCGACAACAGGGCCGTTGGCGATCCGGACGACGCGCAGGCGATTGAGGCGGCCGCGCGGATGTCCCGCGAGATGGCTTGCCATCCAATCGTCGGGGCTGGCGAACGGGCCGACGTCGTAGAGCGTTTCGGCGCCGAGCACGTCGGCGAAAAACGTGGTTGCTGCGTCCAGATCCGGCACGGTGAGGCCAATGTGCTCGATGCCGGCGAGGCCGGGCACGGCACGGGCGGGCGGCAGGGCGGATGGATCGGCGGGCATGGGGCAACCTCGCTTAGGCATCGAATCGCGTGAAGTGTCGCCCAGTCCTTGGTGGGATGCTAGCTGTGATGCGCTCCGCGCGGTAGGGCTGCCCGCCCCCGCGTCAGGGGATCCCCCTGACCACCGCTTTTGTCCCAAAAAGGAAAGGGTTCGGGGATGCCAATCCCCGAGCGGGTCAGGGCGGCAGCCCTGTTCGCGAAGCGAACGAAACCGGTGATGTTCGCGAAGCGAACGGATGGGTTCAGCCCGCGTCGCCCCTACGCTTCCCGCCGCTCGGCGTGATAGGCTGTCGCCTGACACGCACGCCTGTCAGGAACCGACGGCCCATGCCCACTCCGGCCACGCCACACGATGCCAAGCGCATCCTGCTGATCATTTCCGGCGGCATCGCCGCTTACAAGTGCCTTGAGCTGATCCGCCGCGCGCGCGAGCGGGGCATCGTCGTGCGCGCCGTGATGACAGCTGCGGCCGAGGCCTTCGTCACGCCGCTGTCGGTCGGCGCGATCACCGGCGAGCGGGTGTTCACGAGCCTGCTCGATCGCGACGACGAGCACGACATCGGCCACATCCGGCTCGCCCGCGAGGCGGACCTGATCGTAGTTGCCCCCGCGACAGCCGACATCCTCGCGCGCATGGCAGCCGGCCTCGCCAACGATCTGGCCAGCACCATTCTACTCGCCACCGACAAGCCGGTGCTGGCAGCCCCTGCGATGAACCCGGCGATGTGGGACCATCCGGCGACCCGCCGCAACGTCGCGCTGCTGGCGACTGACGGAATCCATTTCGTCGGCCCCAACGCCGGCCAGATGGCCGAGCGGGGCGAAGCAGGCGTAGGGCGCATGGCCGAGCCGCTGGAGATCCTCGCCGCCGCCGAGCGCCTGCTGACGGGACGCCACACCGCCAATGCGGGTCCGCTCGCCGGCCGCCACGTGCTCGTCACCGCCGGGCCGACGCACGAGCCGATCGACCCGGTGCGCTACATCGCCAACCGCTCGTCGGGCAAACAGGGCTATGCGATCGCGGCTGCCGCTGCCCGGCTCGGCGCGCGGGTGACGCTGGTCTCGGGGCCCGTCGGCCTCGTCGACCCACCGGGCTGCGACGTCGCCCGCGTCGAGACAGCGGCCGAGATGCTCGAGGTGGTCGAGGCCGCCCTCCCGGCCGACGTCGGCATCTTCGCCGCGGCCGTCGCCGATTGGCGGGTCGACAACGCGGCGGACGAGAAAATCAAGAAGGGCGCGAAGGGCGTGCCGACCCTGGCGCTCGTCGAGAACCCTGACATCCTGCGCACGGTCGCGGGCGGCAAGCCGCCACTGCGCCCGGCCCTCGTCGTCGGATTCGCGGCCGAGACCGAGCACGTGCTCGACCACGCCAAGAAGAAGCGCAAGGCAAAGGGCTGCGACTGGATCGTCGCCAACGACGTCTCGCCAGAGGGCGGCGTGATGGGTGGCGATC
>Ga0247831_1008207_pt1 | contig 11180 bp, 10 predicted proteins | sample LaCruzMarch2015__9_FD_192406 | JGI IMG/M metagenome (GOLD analysis project Ga0247831, IMG submission 192406) | Freshwater microbial communities from meromictic Lake La Cruz, Castile-La Mancha, Spain - LaCruzMarch2015_1m | ecosystem: Environmental > Aquatic > Freshwater > Lake | place: Spain...
CGCCACCACAGAGGGGGGGTCCGGGGGGGCATCCCCCCCGGCATTCACACGTACACCGGCACCTCCAAAAGCCCGAGCGAAGCTGTTTTCATTTCTTACATTTCAGTACTCCTGAAAACACGGCCAGTACACAGAATCACCAACCACCAGCCTTCACTTTCGGGAGCCTCGGGTATTCTTGACATGGAAGGCTACTTTGTGATTGAAACAAGCAGTTCATACATATATTGAGGAAGAATCCACATCCGTCCATGAACTCTCGTGTGTGTTGTTAAATAATATATATATTAACACACTCCTCTACTCTATTACTATTATTTATCAAATAATATAATAAAGAGTCGATCAAAAATAGTAATCAATCATGGTACAAATGACGGCCGCCGATCAGGCGATAGTAAAGTCCATCCCGGGGAATGACAAGTGCTGCGAATGTGGGATGAAAAATCCACAATGGGCGAGCGTTAGTTTCGGTACGGTCTTTTGTTTGGATTGTAGTGGTGTCCATAGGTGCGTGTCGTTATATGAATAATTCTGCTAAATTCAGCAACCTCTGTGTTGTCCAACTTGATTTGCCGTGTTAATATTTCGCAATTGAAAAAAGATACATGTTCAATCTCTTTCACACACCACTTCCTAAACCGCCTTCCCCCCCTCTCTCTCTCTCCAAAAACAACTCATTGCAACAACAACAACAACAACAACATATATAGATCATTAGGGGTACATATATCCTTCGTACGGTCCATAGCCATGGATTCATGGACGCCGGCTCAAATGGAAATTATGAAATTGGGCGGCAATCAAAAATGTCAATCCTATCTCAAAGAAAAGGGCAATATATCGCAGAATGTACCCATCAAACAAAAGTACGAAAGCGATGTAGCACAGTTGTATAAATTAATTTTAAAGGCACGAGCCGAGGGTAAGTTCTATATTATTATGATGATATAAATGTGTTATAGTGTGTGATTTGATGATATTTTTGGATTCTCATGACAAAAAAAATGTACGTGACTAAATGTCACACACCCACCCCCCTCCAATCTTCTCTCTCTCATTAGGCAAACCTGAACCCACATCCCTTCCGCCACCACGGTCGGCACCCTCCTCTGCCAATTATAACAAGGATATGATGACAAGTATAAGTTCAAATGGAGGGGGTGGATTTGGTAGCAGCAGTAGTAGTAGTGGAGGTGTTGCAAGGCCAATGACGGGAGGAGGACAGGATCCCAATGGTATGGAACGATTAGTGGGCGAATCCGATGAACAGTACATTGCCCGACAGACGCGATTGCGAGATGAGGCCAAGGCACGCATGGCTGCCAAATTTGGTGGTGGTGGAGGCATGACGATGATGGGTGGGGTTGGAAGTAATGGTGGTGGAGCTGGGAGCAGTAGCAGTCGTATGGGTGGGATTGGCTCGGACCCAAATTACAATCCCAACGGTGGTTACGGCGCAAGTGATTTCGATGTCAGTGCCTTATCATCCACGGTCATGTCCGGCCTAGGTTCGGCATTTGGTGCATTGTCAACAGTGGCCAACACAGTCACGGCTGCCGTGGCGGATGAAAATACGAAGCGTTCCGTGGTAGAAACTGCCGGTAGCTTTTGGGGTGGATTAAGCAAGGGTGCGTCCACGTTGATTAATACTGTAACACAGCCTGATGGATTTGATGCTGGGAGTGATGGTCTTGAGGACTTACAACGACAATTTCACTCCCAACGAAGTACCCAGCCTAGTAAGTATGGTGGATTTGGCAGTGATAGCATGTTTGCTGGTAGCCGACCTACTACTACTACTACTAACATGATGGGTGGATCATCATCATCATCAATGGCGTCAACTGCAGTACCATCCTTTGCAAGTACTGCTTCGAACAAGCAATCTACGTTGGGCGAGGCTCTACCGGGGCCAGGGGAAGATCCGAATGGGATTGAGCGACTTTCTGGGGAAAGTGATGAGCAGTATGTTATGCGTCAGACACGTTTACGTGATGAGGCGAAGGCACGCATGGCTGCCAAGTTTGGTGGTGGTGCTAGTCGCATGGGCGGCGTTGGTTCTAGTATTGGTGGAGGAGGAGGAATGGGCAGCTCGTCTTCTTCCTCCGGTGGAGGCTGGGGTGGGGGAGGAGGGAGCAGCAGTAGTGCTCCCTCCTCGGGTGGCTTTGGTGGTATGAAGCCAACGCCACCATCGTCGGGTAATTTCTCACCACCCAGGCCTACGCCGCCCAAACCCAAGGTTGCGAGTGGAGAAGACTTCTTTGCCAATTTTGGTACCTAATGTACCCATCTTCCCCATAGTTTATTTGTTGTGCAGTGATGTGTGGAAATTTAGATGCTAGAAGGGTCTCTGTTTATTATAAACAAGTTTATTAATCATCGCATTATTTGTTCCATCTTATAGAATGTATGGACTACTCTTATCTATATCAAAAATAAGGACCTCCTCCCTCTTCCATACAAGTAATCGATATGCATGAAAAGACAGGTCTGCTCACATTATCTTCTTATCCGCCAACACAACCTTGACCGCCTTTGCCTTACCAACACCAGTCTTCTTGGCCTGCACGGCCACGTTCCTTTTCTCCATGGCGAGCTTCTTCTCCTTTGCGGGCGTCCCTGGCTTGGGCAACAACGCGAGAGGAGGAGGGGTTAAGGGTTCCTCCGTCGTATCGTTCGTGGTTTGTTCCGCCATCTCCCTCGCCACCACTTCAACATCGTCGACGTCAACGACGATCTTTCCCACGACATCCTCGGCATCGTGCGCTGGTTGGTGGAAATCCAAGGCCGCCAAGGATGCAGAAGAGGCCGCCCGTCAAGATCGTCAAACCACCCCCCATCGAAACGTCGACGGCAGGAGCCGTAAGATGAGTTAACGAGGAGCAGATCGGCCTCGTGCGTTACATTGCTGTTGCTGTTGTTGTTGTTGTCGTCCTAATATTCATCCTATTACCGTGGTTAGGAATTTACAAATGATGTGTTATTGCAATTAATATTTCCACCACCGCCATCGTATGTTGTAATGTTGTATCGTCGTCGTATCATATCTCCATGGTCATTGTCGGTTGCATAGTTGTATCATATCACCACTGATGGTGTGTACTGTGCCTCCCCTCATTTTTTAGTGCCTGCTCGCCTGTGCGTCCTCATTTTTTAGTGCCTGCTCGCCTGTGCGTCCTCATTTGGCGCAGGTTGTGTGACCCTCACATTGTGATGAACAAGACCATGGCATGTAAGAATCGACCACTCTGCAGGTTTGAGGGTGGGTGTACTAATCAAGCCGGTGACTTGCCGGTAATAGAAATCGACCGGTGCAGTGCCCTCAGGTGTTATTACTGCGGTTTGTCCCTCAGGTGCTGTGGTTTGGTGTGGTCCAAAACTCGCCCATTCAAAGCGCATTGACGAGCTCTATCAAATGGAACTGGTGACATACCTCTACCGGCCTTCCCTCATCGTGTAGAGATGAAAAATTGACCATTTGCAGGACGAAAAAGTGGCCGTCATGACCAGCGGCGGTCAAAAAACGACCAAAATTTCAATGATGCCACCCTCACCGAGATCTATCGATTGGTGTTGGTATCATTCGATACACGACAATCAACAATTTCGACAAAATTTGACGATACACGACAATCAACAAATAATCAATTTTGACGAGAATAGGAACGACGACAGCCTCAGCAAGTCACGGTTGTCAGTGGTGTTAATCATTAGTGTCGATTTTGTGACGGTCATTTCATCGCAGGGGGTGGACTATTGCTATTCTGGTGGTGACGCCACTAGAGGTGATAGTTCCATAAGGGGGTCCGACCAGAACCCTTTCCCGTTACCGTAAGGTTGCGATTCGAATTTGACCTTACAATTGATACAACGAAAATATCTACACGCTGTGTTCAACAATAATGCCGCCCTCACCGAGGTGGTATCATTCAATACACGACAATCAACAATTTCGACAGAATTTGACAATACACGACAATAACACTGGGCAATTATGATGATACACGACAATAACACTGGGCAATTATTGTGCTGATAATGCATACCAATATTTGGAGACGTTTTTTTAGTCTCCCCAACGTTTGAGTCACACAACGATTTTTTTAGTCTCCCGTTTGAGTCACCCGACGCAATTGAGGAGCTTGCATCGCGCATGGTGCAGTGGTGTCGAGGCCAAAGTGCAGCGTTGACGGATGTACCAGCAATGCAGTGAAGGGTGGAATTTGCATCATGCATGGTGCAGTGGTGTCGAGGCCAAAGTGCAGCGTTGACGGATGTACCAGCAATTCCCGGGGGAAGGAAGGAGTTTGCTTCAAGCATGGTGCAAATAAGTAGTCACTAATAGATAAATTAGGGTGGACTCCTTTATCATTACTTCGTCAAAAGTTGAACATTGGCTGGCACAATGACGATGATGTGGGTGAAGAGACGACGATGGCGGCTAAACTCCATGACATCGACCACACTGCGAGTGGAGAAGAAACGAAGTTGACAACTGGATATTTGAGCAAGTGGGAAGATGTGTTGGGAGGACTATTGGACAAATTTGGCTGTGGAGGCAGTGGTGGTAATGATGAAAATTGTTCCAATGACGCTGTTGGATTCGGGCCTACAAGCCAATGGCGCCTTGTGTTGCGAGAGGAGCATTAGATGTCACCCTGTTCCTTTTGAGTTTATGTCCGTGGGAGATACGCTTGTGATCATTTAGATTTAGATTCCAATCACCATTGTTTTTGTTAGAATGGCTGATATAAATCCACTAACTCTTTCTCAAGCAACACAATGGAGGCATTAGGAGGGATCGCCTTCCCGGCTTCCCAATCGGCGACGACTTGAGATTTCACGTTCAAGACTTTGGCTACATCCTTCTGTGATAGTTTCTTGGCCATGCGAGCGCTAGAGATGGCTTTGCTTATTCGTTGATGGGGGACTTCAATGGATAGGCCGGTGAAGTCAAGAGGGACAACTTTTTTGGATTTGTTGTTGGTCTTCGCATTGGATCCGTTAGGGAAAATCAAAGGAAATAAGCCGAGAGTTAATAATCATCTGAATGTGGGGATTTTATATGAGGGCTCACCTTATTGCTGCCTTTTCCATTATTGGCAGCGGTGTTTTCGTCGGTGGTGGCGTTGGTAGGGGGATTCATGATGATGCGGTGGAGTAAGGAGTGGTGTTGTTGGGAGCGGAGCGTATTATTTGTGAGCACAGCGTGTTATAGTTGCGATTGAGTCGCACTTTATTGAGTCCCCCCAAGCCCACGGGCCAAATAAGAAAGCTCTCTCCTCACAAACGCTGATTCACAGCACAAGATACGTCTACGATGATGGTACCCAGCGATACTCCACCGAGCTCTCCATTGGCTCACTTATGCATTAACAGCATCGTCGTTGACGGCAGTCCGTCGACGGTTGAAGTTGTGTTGACGCAGAAGGAGGAGGTAGATGATGTCGTTGCAAAAGGGATCCAGCACGGGGGCTCGCGGGTTGCCAAGTTCCAAAAGGGAGTAGCAGCGTTGCGGTCGTCATCTCAAAAGAATAAGAAGATGATGCAGGTTGTTCCTACACCACCACCCGCGCCTCCTAAGTGGAGGTTCGAGCCACTCACTCCGCCGTCTTCTTCACTCTTCAAATCACACTCCTCACCAGTGATGGGGAAGAAGACCAATATTATAACAACGTTGGACTTTCGTCGTCCTACAACAATTTGGAGTGAAGTCGACACTCCAACCATCAACCTTGAGTTGTTATCCACGTACAAGGTGCCAAACACATTGGCCACGTTGGTGGAGACAACGCTAAAGCATGCAACATCTACTATCCAGCACGACGTCGCGTGTTCTCCTCCTTCTTCTTCATGGTCGGAACCTGTGGCATCCACAATGAATGTAAGAGGAAAGGATTACAAAAACGACCGGCTGAAGACGCCGAGTGAATCATCACTATTTACTGTGTTGGGTGTGGATAGTTTCGTGAATAGTGAAGAGGTGAAGGATCATTACAATGCATCCTGGGGTACAGATAGCTTTAGGGTTCGCTGGAATGAAGCATGTGACGAGTTGGGATTAGCACGTGCACCGTTCTTGTAAGTATAGTATGACGTGCAACAATGGTGAAAATTGCTGCAGACCCACTACAATTCAATTTACTTTATTGCTATATCGCATTGATCCTCGTCCTCATTTTGATCCTCTCAGGCTCGTGATAAACTTCATTGTCCCTTGGGGTAACTTTCAAGCATATTTGATTCGAGCCGATGCCGACGACAACGAGGATGATGGCGGTCCATTCATATCGCGTCATATCATTCGTCCATCGGAGAGGTCGTGGCGAGCCTTCATGGAAGGATCAACGGTAAGTAGTTTGCTGTAAGTTTCCGTGCGCTCAATTATCCCCCCTGACCATCACATACCACATCGTAATGTAACTTAGGATTATCGAAATGAGCATTTCAAGCTTATTCCACGTGTCTGTGCAGGGCCATGGATGATCAAGAAACTCGTCGGTTCGACCCCCGCCCGTATAGGCACCAAAGTCCCCGTGACATATCGTGGCTCGATTGATGAAAATTTCCTCGAAATCATCATTGATGTGACCAAAGGCCCCGCACTTGGTAATAACATTGCCAGCACTGTCGTAGGAAAAGCTGAGCTAGTAACCGTTGACCTAGGGTTTGTCATCGAGGCACAGGAGGATGAACAGATGCTTGGTTTGATTCGTTTCCACCATTTGAACATGAAGACGGCGCCGACGCATTCGCAGTGGAAGAGGAACAAGAATACCATGGGGTGAATAAAGCTTGCTGTATATTGTCAAAGTTGGTCTGAGAATATATGTAACTTGCAAAGTTGATTGGTAGGATGATTTTACATTGTGTGACTTCTCTATGATGTCTTCTTCTTTTTCATCAACGCCTGTCGAGTGGCTTTACATACAACCTCCCCTCGTTGGTTGTATGCCACATGCTCAAATGTGACAATCCCCTGTGTGGGACGACTTTTACTTTCTCTCCTATCAAGCACGACTGTTTCGGCACGTAATGTATCTCCAGGGTAGACTGGTTTCGGAAACAACACCTCCGAAAAGCCAAGATTCGCAATTGTTGTGCCATGCGTCACTTCGGGTACGCTCATACCAACAAGTAGGGCAAGTGTAAACATGGAATTGAATAGTGGTTTCGTCGACGTCGTCTCCTCCCCACCACCACCCAGTAGAGGATTATGTTTCGACAGTTCATGATCTAAATGTATCGGTGCTGGATTGAGCGTCAGGCATGTAAAGAAGACATTATCCGACTCGGTCACGGTACGGGTAAGGTAATGCCGGATTTTTAATCCCGGAGTTAGGTCCTCGAAATACTTGCCCATGTACACTCGTGGAAATATCTCCTCTTGCAGCAGCTGCTGCTGCGGCTGAATCGATACGTCACTTTCATTCTTGATAGTGGTGGTAGTTGGTTGTACTTCCTTCTTTGGCATGAAAATCACAGCACCACGACTGGTGGTATTGCCACTGCCACTGCTCCTCCTTGCAACGACCTTCTTGGCACGGACATAGTGTGGCATATCGATCATCCGGCCATCGAGTTCCATCGATGATCTATCACTACCATCCTCCCACATGGATATTATCCTAACCGCCTCATCCAATTCACTCTGAGTGGGTTCAAATGCAGCATGCACTGCTTCAATCTGACTTGGGTGTAACGTCAATTTGCCATCAAATCCCATCCTCACGGCTTCGGCCGCTTCGTTAATAAAACCCTCCGTGTCGCGTACATTCTGATATATCCCATCAATGGCCTGTACATTGGCAGCCTTGGCCGCCAATAGACACATGTTCCTACAATGTTTGTAAATATCTAAATACTCACCCGTGATTTCATGTCGAGTAGTAGGACTGCCCAACGTCGCAGATAGGTCCTCACATCCCCATGTTATTGCACATACACGTGGACCACGTGCAATAGCGGCAATGTTCAGCACTGCCAATGGCGTTTCCGTTGCTATTGGGAATACCACTTTTGGAGTACGACGTGCTCTTCCACCTCCACTACTACCCTCTGATTGTTTTCGTTCCATATTGGTAAGGTATTCATCGAGCAACCGTAATTCATCAATCGATTCGACCTTGGGGATCATAAAACCATCACATCCATGATGTGCGGCAATTATATCCTCTTTCCATAATTCACCATTTGATAATGGATTGATTCGCACTAATATCTCCGTCGTCTCTTCTTCTCTGGGCATTATTGTTGTTGTTGTTGTTGTTGTTGTTGTTGTTGTTGTTGTTGCATCATGGTCATCATGTTGTAGTGGTAATGAATCGAGGTACGAACGCAACACTTCTCGTCCGTGATTTTTATCTCGCACAGAATCCTCGAGATCGTATATTACCGTATCGGCGCCCAATGCGAGCGATTTGGTAAGGAATTTTATATTGTCCGCGGGGACGAAGTGTACGGACCTACGACGTGGTGGTGGTGGTACTTGGCCTAAATTATCGTTGTTGTTGGATGAAGTCGAAGTAGAATGAGAATGTCGATTGCAAACTACTAATCGCGGTGATGATGACTTCGTTTGCACTGACTTTCTAACATTGATGATGATTGAACTGGTAGCACAGCGAAGCGGAAGTGTCATTATTGTGGAGTTGGGATGTCAGCAAAAAATGCAACTTTCCTTGAATTTGGCGCGCTGGCTTCAGGGTAAGAGTCCTCCAATAATCATCGCATGAGTCCTCGCAATGATGATAATAATCGTCGTCGTAAGAAGTTGCCGTGGTTCTCCGACACCTGTTTGAAATTATCTGTCCTACTCCCTCTAACAATTCTTTGGATCCGTGTTGCCGTACACAACTAACAATGATGAGTTCTTCTTCTTTATCATTAGCGGCATATTATTGACATCATCATCCCTTCTTCGTTATCAGCAACGGAACTATTGTCGTCGCCATCGCCCCAACAACCTTGTGTGACTAATTAAATGTGCCGACTTTCGAATCCCTCACCTCGGGATTACCCGACGCGGGCGACGATAATTACGACATTCGATCCCATCCTACATATCCAATACACGGTCACCTACATTTGGGGTTCTAAGTATGGTTATATCAGCTATTTCGCCATAGTAAAACATATATGTTCATTGAATGACTGCCGTGTGGAGGCAGTGCGTTCATTCGATACTTTGCTACTTTCGACGAAGTTATTGACGAGAATGCGATAGATAGATATAGTGACTGTGGACACGGCGTGGTGGAATGGTCAATGGTCGTTTAGTGGGTTGTGTATGGAACATCCGTGTTGTTAGAGAGGTATTCATATTACTAGTGTGTATCAAAAAGCTCAATATCACTTTCTTGGTGGATGTGACTTGTTTCTTCAGATCGACAACTATACATTTGAACTTGCAGCAAATAATAATACTCTATAATGGTATGATCACTTTTATTATATTCTGCTGTACAACTAAGGTTTTCTGGACACAATGAGGTTTTCTGGACACAAAGTAAAACAATGAAAAGATAGATTCGTGGCACTCATTCTTGCTACTTGGGCCTGCCATAAGGTGTTGCTGCTACTACTTCTCACAACATACTAATTGACAAACTTCGATGCCACCCATTCTATCGTACAATTGGACCGTTGATCTTGGCTAATATCTGCTTGGATTTACGTTCAAATGAAGGACTGCATACTGTGCCCATCGGATTCTCATCAATAATGCCTTTCTTGTGATCTTCTAGTCTTGCCATTGGATTTACAGTCTTGGGATCAATTCCATTATATTCACCCTTACATTCCTCCGGTGTAACAAGCTTGCGGCAATCAACAACTTCATTGGATCTGGCGGGTAGTTGATAACTCACCATTGTGGGACCATCAAAGTATAGCAGAGTTGGTTTTCCAGACTTTGTCTTGTGTATACGTTGATGCAATTTGATATTGATCGCCGCAGCTGTATCATACCAGCTTGCTCGTGACTTGGTACTCTTGAAGCAAACCAGGTACGACCAAGGCGCGTAAAATCCACTCCGACCACCCTCGTCAAAGGAAGTCATGCTTTCGAACCCAACCTTCTCCAATGTATTCATGAAGTGTTGTGTATCCTTCGTAGGACCAATCTCAAGACTAGGGTCATCATGTTCGACAGACGAACCCATCTGTACTATAAATATTCCGTCATCACTCAAGGCTTTAAATAGTGATATAGTAAATGCATCATCCTTGTACAGTGCTCCCACAATCTCAACAAATTTATCTGGATCTAATGCATCCATAATAATAACATCAAACTTCTCTCTCAATGGTGAGTCACCACCAAAGTTTGTAATGAACCATCCAAATGCATCTTGGAATGAAACATTGGCACGTGAGTCATCAAAGCAGGAATTGGCATCACTCCCAATAAAGTCGGAACAGTCCGACCATTCCGGCAAGTGTTCACGACACATCCCTACTAACTCTCCATCAATTTCAATCATTACCACTTCTTCAATGGTGTTATATTTTAATACCTCACGCAATGTTGCACCCTCTCCACCACCAATAATTGCAACACGTTTTGGATTTGGATGAGTAATCATGGGTGGATGAACCAATGCCTCGTGGTATGCAGCATCACCATAATATGTCGACTGTAACACTCCATCGAGGTAGAGTATCTTATCGGGTCGGTACATTTCTCGGTGAAGTGACTCGTACGATCCATCGTTTAGCAGCGACTGCTCATACATTGCCATTGATCGTTTCTTACCCACGCATCCATTCAAATTCATCACCTCATAAATGTCAACATGTTGAAACATGGTCTGTGCCGATACTAATTGTACCTTTTTATCCAAGTAATGCAACTTTAGCATATCGGCACCTAAATCAGTCTCGAGTGGATTGGTGTAGCGTTTATAGTTGGCAAACCCATCACGGAAACCACGTAATCGGTGTGACCAAAGTATACTTGGTGCGGCGGGTGTAACTACATCATTGTCATTATCACTCATCTGTTGTGAGATAGCGAATAGCATTGTAATTGTATCCACAAATGATATCAACTTGTCTGACTTGCCAAATGTGAATACATCCATAATCAGCACACCGTCCATTGGCCAAGTACGGATAGAGATATGACCTTCGTCTAACACGCCAAAGCAAGTTACTCCTCCTACTTTTTCGTCATC
>Ga0247831_1008208_pt1 | contig 11175 bp, 6 predicted proteins | sample LaCruzMarch2015__9_FD_192406 | JGI IMG/M metagenome (GOLD analysis project Ga0247831, IMG submission 192406) | Freshwater microbial communities from meromictic Lake La Cruz, Castile-La Mancha, Spain - LaCruzMarch2015_1m | ecosystem: Environmental > Aquatic > Freshwater > Lake | place: Spain...
TCTTATTGATTTTTGTTGCTTGTGGCGAAAAATCACCATTAGAAACTAAAAAAGAAGAGCTCAGCAAACTTAAAACCGAACACGATGCGCTTAAAACAAAAATAGGCGCATTAGAAAAAGAAATTGCTATTTTAGACACCTCATCTGCCAACAAAAAAACCAAGCTTGTAGCTGTTTCTGCAGTTATTTCGGGTCCTTTTCAACACTTTCTAGATATTCAAGGAACCGTAGACTCTGATGAGAACATTATGGTTCAACCAGGAATGCCTGGAGTAGTAACACGTGTTTATGTTCAAGAGGGTGATGCTGTAAAAACAGGCCAATTACTTGCAGAAACAGACAATAAAGCAATCAAAGAAAGCATTGCCCAATTAGAAACAAATTTAGATTTTGCGAAAATTGCTTTTGAAAAACAAAAAAGATTGTGGGACCAAAAAATCGGCACAGAAATTCAATTCTTGCAATCAAAAAACCAATATGAATCTTTACAAAAAAGCATCAATTCTGTAAATGCGCAATTAGAAATGACGCGCATTAAATCTCCTATCAACGGAGTTGTGGATGAAGTAAATGTTAAAATTGGAGAATTTGCTACACCAACAATTATAGGTTCATTTAGAGTAGTAAACACCAATAAAATCAAAGTAACTGCAAAAATCGCTGATTCATATATTAGTAAAATTAAAATGGGCGACCCTGTAAAAGTTAGGTTAAACGACCTTAATCAAACCTTAGAGGGAAAAGTAAGCTTCATAGGTAAATCGGTTAATTCGATGTCGCGTACATTTCAGGTTGACATTCGTTTAAATAGCGGAGGAGAAGATTTACGACCTAATATGTTGGCGAATGTTTCTATCAATGACCAAAATTTAAGTAATGTGGTGAGTATTCCATCGAACTACATTCAAAAAGAACCAAGCGGAGGAACTTTTGTAATGGTAGCTGAAAAAAGCGGCAAAGAATTAATGGCCAAAAAGAAACTGGTAAGCACAGGTATAAGTTATAATGACATGATTGTAATAAATGAAGGACTTACCATTACTGATGAGTTAATTACAAAAGGATTTCAAGATGTGGTAGATGGTCAATTAATTACATTGAAATAACTCCTGTAAAAAAAAGAATTATGAAACAGGAACATATAAAACAATTTAAGCCTACAAATTGGGCCATAAATAACAAAACGGCGGTGTATGTGGTTATTTTCCTCATCACATTAGCTGGAATAAATGTTTTTAATAGCATTCCCAAAGAACAGTTTCCAGATATTGTTGTGCCAACTATTTTTGTGGCAACTATATATCCAGGAGCATCTCCAGAAGATATTGAAAACCTGATATCTAAACCACTAGAAAAACAGATAAAATCTGTTTCTGGTATTAAGAAAATAACATCTAACTCTATTCAGGACTTTTCTATGGTAATGGTTGAGTTTAATACTGGAATTGATGTTGACATTGCAAAACAAAAGATTTCAAATGCAGTAGACAAAGCTAAAAAGGACTTACCTTCTGATTTAAAGAACGATCCTGATGTCCAAGAAGTAAGCTTTTCTGAATTTCCTATCATGAACATCAACGTAGCTGGCGATTTCCCATTAGACCAAATTAAAAAATATGCAGATGATTTAAAAGACAAGATTGAAGGAATTCCTGCAATTACTCGATTGGATATGATTGGCGCATTGAACCGCGAGATTCAGATTAATGTTGACTTGTACCGCATGCAAGCCCTAGGAATTTCATTCGGAGATATTGAAAAAGCAGTGGCAAGTGAAAACATTAATATTTCTGGTGGAGAACTGCGCATAGCTGATTTAAGAAGAACCATGCGTGTTACAGGAGAATTTAAATCTGTTGATGAAATTGGAAACATCACCATCCGTTCTGCCAGAGGAAATTTAGCATTTATAAAAGACATTGCAGAAGTTAAAGACGGCTACAAAGATGTACAAGATTTTGCTAGACTAGATGGTAAACCTGTTATCACCCTAAATGTAATAAAACGTTCTGGTGCAAACTTGATTGAAGCTTCTGACAAAATCAAAGAAATCATCAAAGAATTTGAGGCAACTAAATTCCCCGAAGGTTTAGAAGTTACCATTACTGGCGATACCTCCTCAGAAACAAAAACGCAATTAAACGATTTGGTAAATACAGTAATCATTGGTTTTGTGTTGGTTGTTATCATTCTTATGTTTTTTATGGGCTTGCAAAGTGCATTCTTTGTGGGGCTTTCTGTTCCACTTTCATTCCTTCTTGCAATGCTATTTATGCCTTCATTAGGTTTTACAATGAACGTAATTGTATTGTTTTCGTTCTTGCTTGCACTCGGAATTATTGTAGATGATGCCATTGTAGTAATTGAAAATACCCATAGGATTTTCCACAAATATGATTTTGATATAGCCAAATCTGCAAAAGCTGCAGCTGGTGAGGTATTTGTGCCTGTTTTGGCAGGAACGCTTACTACCATTGCTCCATTCTTTCCATTGTTATTTTGGCCCGGAATCGTAGGCTCATTTATGTTCTACCTTCCAGTAACATTGATTTTAACGCTATTTGCTTCCCTTTTTGTAGCTTTTATAATGAATGCAGTGTTTGCGGTTTCATTCATGAAAAAAGATTCTCATGGATCTGGAGTGCAAAAAGGAGAAATGAAAACGCCACTTATTATTTTTGGCTCAATAGCAATTTTGGCTCATTTATCTAATTTTCCTGCTGTAGGAAATTTAGGTATACTACTTTTAATTCTAACTCCAATTTACTTCTACCTATTACGTCCATTAAATGAACGTTTTCAGAATAAAACATGGCCTTCAGTTGTTGAAAGCTACAGAAAATTAATTAGAGTTATATTAAAAGGATATCGTTCTGTAGGAGTTTTAGTAGGTGTTGTGGTTTTATTTATTGTTTCTATTATGGTCTTCGGGGCTTCTAACCCTAAAGTTGAATTTTTCCCAAATGGAGAGCCAAATTTTGCTTACATATATATTAAACTTCCCATTGGTACAGATGCCTCTGTTACAGATTCAGTTACAAAAATCGTTGAAAAAAGAGTGTACGGCGTAATTGGTAAAAACAACAAAAATGTAGAATCTGTAATTACCAACGTCGGAATTGGAGCTGGTGACCCTCAAAATCCAGACAGAGTAGCAACTCCGAACAAAGGAAAGGTGACCGTGGCTTTTGTTAATTTTGAAGAGCGCGAGAATTTTTCAACTTCTGCTTGTTTAGAAGAAATTAGAAAACAAACCAAAGGACTTCCTGGTGTTGAAATTTCTGTAGATAAAGAACAAAATGGTCCGCCAACAGGAAAGCCTATCAACATTGAAATTGCAGGTGATGATTTCGACCAATTGGTAAAAATTGAAACTGCCGTTAGAAACGAAATTTCCCGCTCGAATATTCAAGGAATTGAGGATTTGAAATCTGATTTAGTGCGCAATAAGCCGGAAATAATTGTTGATATAGATGCTGACAGAGCACTTTCTTTCGGAATGACAAAAGCTCAAATAGCTTTGGAATTAAGAACTGCTCTATTTGGAAAAGAAATTTCAAAATTCCGAGATAAAGATGATGATGCTGAAATTCAATTGCGCTTAGCTCCTCAATACAGAAAAAGAGTTGATGACTTATTAAACATGGACATTTCTTTTTTAGATTTCTCAACAGGAATGTTCAAACAACTTCCAGTTTCTGCCGTAGCAACCGTGCGCAATGAAAATGCATTCAGCTCTATCAATCGTAAAAACCAAAGACGTGTTGTAACTTTATCTTCTAATGTATTGACCGGATTTACAGCCAATGAGGTGGTAGCCCAAGTAAATCAAATTATAAATGGTATTGATGTTCCTGAAGGATACGATGTAAAAATGACAGGTGAGCAGGAAGATCAAAAAGAAACATCTGATTTTCTTGGAGTAGCTTTCCTTGGCGCTTTAGCTTTGATGTTCCTAATTTTGGTTACTCAATTCAACTCTGTAGTAAAACCATTAATTATTTTTTCTACAGTATTGTTCTCATTAATAGGCGTATTCTTAGGATTTGCCATTTTTGGAATGACATTCTCTATCGTTATGACCGGTGTTGGAATCTTTGCTTTGGCCGGTATAGTAATTAGAAATGGAATTCTATTGATAGAGTTTACCGATGAGTTACGTGGTCGTGGAGAATCAATAGAAGAAGCAATCATTGAAGGTGGTGCCACAAGGATGACACCCGTAATCTTAACTGCATCTGCTGCCATTCTTGGGTTGATTCCTTTGGCAATTGGTTTAAATCTAAACTTCCAAACACTATTCAGTCACTTTGAACCGCATTTCTTTTTAGGTGGCGACAATGTTGCTTTCTGGGGACCATTAGCGTGGACAATGATTTTCGGATTAATCATGGCAACATTCCTTACTTTGTTAGTTGTTCCTTCTATGTACCTGATTTATCATAAGGTAAAAAAACGTTTTGGAATGGAAAAATCTGGCGAAAAGCCGCATGAATCAACATTATTATAAGCATTAAAATAAGGTTAGTGTTTCTTAATCAAGGCTCCGGAAAAATTAATTTTCGGGGCTTTGTTATTTTAGGATATCGATAAACAATTCCACTAAATTTGTAGTTCATTAATTTATAAAATTATGTCATTCGAACTCCCTAAATTAACTTATGCATATAATGCATTAGAGCCTCATATCGACGCTCGTACAATGGAAATCCATCACTCTAAACACCATGCAGCTTATGTAAATAACCTGAATGCTGCATTAACAGGAACTCCTGCTGAAGGTCAAACAATTGAGCAATTGATGGCTGGCATTTCAAAATTATCACCTGCTGTAAGAAATAACGGTGGAGGTCATTACAATCACAGTTTATTTTGGGAGTTAATGGCACCAAACGCTGGTGGCGCCCCTACAGGAGCTTTGGCAGAAGCTATCAATCAAGCTTTTGGCTCATTTGATAAATTTAAAGAAGATTTTGCAAAAGCAGGTGCTACGAGGTTTGGTTCTGGTTGGGCTTGGTTAGTAAAACATGAAGGTAAATTGGTGGTTACTTCCACACCAAATCAAGATAACCCAATTATGGATATTGCTGAAGTAAAAGGCAGCCCAATTCTCGCTATTGATGTTTGGGAACATGCCTATTATTTGAACTACCAGAATCGCCGTCCCGATTATATTACAGCTTTCTGGAATGTTATTAATTGGAATGTTGTTGCTGAGCGTTTTACTAAAGGTTAAAAATTAAAATAATTAAAAAAACACCTGCTTTCGGGCGGGTGTTTTTGTTTAAATCCTTGTTAATGATTGTGGCAGTTTAATGTAATTCCATAAATATGATGCAATTACTTTGCGAAATATAATTTTAAAACAAAATGAAAAACCTAGTTTATATTTTATTTGCTTTCTTATTGTTTTCTGGATGCACTAAAACCCCACAATCTTGTATCATCGCTGATAAGACAGTAGTTTCAATTGGAGAAAATATTTCTTTTAGCAGCTGTGCAATTGATGCAAAAAGAACCTCATGGAATTTTGGTGATGGCTCAGTTAGCGAGGAAGCTGGTGTGCAACATTCTTATGCAATTCCGGGAATTTATCAAGTTCAGCTGCGTGTATATTCAAATAAAGATAAGAAATGGGATACGAGTACACTCTTAATCAATGTAAAAGAAAAAATTAGGTACCTAAAGCGTATAAAATTAAATTCTTTCAATATTAATAATCCTAATAACCAAACTTGGGATGCAAATGTGAATACTGCCCCAGACGTTTTTATACAAATGGGCATAGTCGGAAGTGCAATTCAAAGCCAAACCCCAACTATTGGAGAATTGCAGTTAAATCAATGTCCTGTGTTTTGGGACTTTTCTGCTGGTGGTTACCCTATTTTAACAAACGAAAATTGGAAATTCTCTATTAATGATAATGATGGAACTATTCTTCAACCATTGAATGAATTAATGAATGAATTTGTGGTAAACCCTTTCACAGCTCCATCAAACAATAATAAAATAAGCCTAATTTCTGGTAATTACTCATTAGAACTAGAATTTGTTGAATAACAGCACAATTAGATGTGCAAAATATATCTATGATTAGAAAAAAATCTGCCGAACTTTTCGAAAAGGCAAAAAAATATTTTCCAGGTGGCGTAAATTCTCCTGTAAGAGCATTTAAATCAGTTGGAGGAACTCCATTATTTATTAAAAAAGGAGATGGTTCTCATATTTGGGACGAAGATGGTAATGAGTTTATAGATTTCTGTTATTCTTGGGGCCCACTTATTCTGGGTCACAACAATACCAAAATACGAGAAAAGGTTTGGGAAGCAATGCAAGATGGAACATCTTTCGGAGCTCCAACAGCACTCGAAAATGAATTGGCAGAACTTATTTTAAGTAACAACAGATTTATTGAAAAAATTCGTTTTGTAAGTTCAGGAACTGAAGCTGTTATGTCGGCAATACGCCTGGCAAGAGGTTTTACGGGCAGAGATAAAATTTTAAAGTTCGAAGGTTGCTATCACGGTCACGTAGATTCACTTTTAGTAAAAGCCGGCTCTGGTTTAATCACATTTGGAAACTCCTCCAGCGCAGGAATTCCTAAAGGGATTGTAAATGATACAATAGTAGTTCCTTTAAATAGGATTGATTTGGTGCGCGAGGCTTTTGAAACCTTTAAAGACCAAATTGCGGCCATTATTATTGAACCGATTCCAGCAAATAACGGCTTGTTGGGCGTTACAAAAGAATTCTTGTTCTGTTTGTCGTGCATGGCAAAGAAAAATGGAGCTTTATTGATTTTTGATGAGGTTATTTCTGGATTTCGCGCTGGATTTGAAGGTGCAGCAGGCTTATATTCCATTGAACCCGACATCATTACTTATGGAAAAATAATCGGTGGAGGCTTTCCTGTTGGTGCTTATGGTGCCAGAAAAGAGATAATGGGCAGAGTTTCTCCTGATGGAGATGTTTACCAGGCCGGAACACTCTCAGGAAATCCTGTTGCAATGGCGGCAGGAATTGCTGCTCTAACCGAATGCTTAAAACCAGGATTCTACGAACAGTTGGCTCAAAAAACTGATCATTTTACAGATTCTATTATTCAACATGCTAAAAGTAAAAGCTATCCTTTCAAAATTTTTATCAATCAATCAATCTTTTGGTTAGCATTCACAACAAAAAATGAAATAAACGCAGCAGAAGAAATTGATCCTAAAAGCATGGATAAATTTAAAATTCTACATGCGTATATGTTGGAAAATGGAATATATTTTGGTCCTTCGGGCTATGAAGTTGGCTTTATTTCAGCGGCGCATAGTGAAGCCGATTTGGAAAAAGCAGCAAAAGTAATTTGTAAAGGTCTCGATTTAGTATTTGAATCGGTGTTAAGCCCAGTTGCTCAATAACCAAATCCAAAACAACTGGTCTACCATTGTTCCGTCTAAATAGCCGGCGTACATCCATTCATCCGAATCTTCCTGAATTCTACTAATTAAGAATGAAGTTGATAATGATGAAATCATCATTCCAGCAGCATTTCCTGTGGAATAAAATTTAAGCAGGTAGGCCGAAATTGAAATTGCAGCAACTATTATTAATAATAAACTGCTCAATTGTTTGGCTCTGTTTACACCTAAAACACCTGCAAAAGTTTTTACGTTGTGCTTTGCATCATGTTCTAAATCTCGAATATCAAACGGTATGGTGATAGCAAAAATGAAAACAAATCTTTGGGAGAAAGTTAACCATTGAGATAAGTTAGGTATCCAATGAATATCCAAAATTGCAAATGGAACAAATACCGTTACAAAAGCCCAAACTACAGCAACTAGTGCTATTTTTATAAAAGGGAAATCTCGCAATCGCATCCACTTTCCATCGGTTTTCCAAACTGGAATCACATAAAGCAGGGTTAATGCTACAAAAGGAAGGAACTTTAAAACGATGGCAATATCTGTGTAAGGTAAAAAAGCTATTATTGAAACTGTTAAACCTACAAGAGCAAAAGTTTTCAGCAAAGTATCGTTCGCTACAATCCAACGGTGTCTTTCGGAGCGCTGCCAAGCATAAATTGCTGATTTACGAAAAAGCCGATGGTAATTATAAATAAAAAGTGTTGCTCCAAAAATCCCTATAGATAAATCTAACTGAGGTTTTAATTGGTGAATGATGCACGTGCACCAATATAAGCACGTAGCTGCAAAAGCTACCCAGCAATTACCAAATACTAATATTTTTGAAATATTCTTGAGCCATTCTGGCATAAGAATGCTAATTTAGTAAATAAGTAAGACCTACATATCCCACTACTAGGCCAGATAAAGTCGTGGTAGCCACTTTTGTAATCGTCAATCTTTTGGCCATTGTTCCAAATCCTTCTTTATAATATACGTTGTTTCTAAAGCTTTCATCGTACCCGAATTTTGTTTTGAATTTTGGTTTAGAGTACCCTTTTAGACTAGTGATTCCAATAACTAATAAAGGACCTGCAATAATACCAGTTCCACTGCTGGCTATACCTAAAACAAATCCACCAAGTGCTGATGCCCTTGCTTTTCTCTTATAATTCCTAAATGCATCATTTTGTCCTCGCATATAATCTCCCATTTGCTCCGTAGTATACCAGTTTCCTTCCAGTGTATCCTGAATGTAAAGTACCAATGGAGGTTTTTTAGTCGAGTAGTTAACTGAATAAATCTTTTCTAATTCCATCGACTTCACCTTAGTTCTTCCCGGTTTACGGTAATACAATTGATTGCCTTCTAAATAATCATATTCAACTCCAACAAACATTCTGCTTTTGGCCTTTCTATCGATTAAAACGAGTGTATCGGGAAAGCTATTTTCTTTATTTTTAAAATTCTTCCAATTAGCATTTACCTTCTTTACAAATGCTGTTTTATCAAACTCTCCATTCTTGTCAAAAACAAAATAACCATTTGTATTTCCTCTTTTTGTCGAGATAATTCTTTCTCTAGAAACAGCTTTTTCTTTTATCCTACCATTTCTATAAACAGAAATATGCACATTCTCTGGGTTTTCTTGTTTAATAATACCAATCAATGCAGGTTTATTTAGCCTAAAAATTGTGTCCTGACAAAAACAAGTGCTACTTAAAAGTAAAATAAAAATAAAAAGAATGTTTTCTAAAACAGAAGTTGCTTTCATACCAAGAATCAGATGCCAAACCTACATAATTATTGATAAATTTTTTGTTTTGACTTTTGGCAAATCGGTTTTTCAGAAATTTAATTCAAAACTATATTATTGTTGAATTGTTTTTAAATTCGCAATCCCAAAATAAACAAATAAATATCTCCTATGATTCGTGATTTCGAAAGCAGACATATTGGTCCCCGTGAAGAAGATGTGAAGCCCATGCTTCAAAAAATTGGTGTTTCATCGATTGATGAACTCATCGACAAAACTGTACCTGCAGGAATTCGATTAAAAAAACCAATTGATTTAGATGCGGCAATGTCTGAATTTGAATATCTGAATCACATTCAGGCACTTGCAAATAAGAATAAAATTTACAAGTCATATATTGGTTTGGGGTATTACAATACCATTACACCTTCAGTTATTTTAAGAAACATTTTCGAAAATCCAGGTTGGTACACCGCTTATACGCCTTATCAGGCAGAGATTGCACAAGGTCGTTTAGAAGCATTGTTAAATTACCAAACGCTGATAATGGATTTAACAGGAATGGAATTAGCCAACGCATCTTTATTAGATGAGGCTACTGCCGCAGCTGAAGCCATGCACATGTTTTACGCAATGCGCACAAAGGAACAAACTAAAGCCAATGCAAACGTTTTATTCGTTTCTGAAAAATGCTTTCCACAAACCATAGATTTACTAAAAACACGTTCTGCTCCTCTAGGCATAGAACTTCAAATTGGGAATCACAATACATTAGAATGGAATGCTTCTATTTTCGGTGCTGTGATTCAATATCCTGATATTGATGGTGAAATAAATGATTATCAAGCTTTCACAACAGCTGCAAAAGCAAATAACGCTTCTGTTTGTGTTTGTGCAGATTTAATGAGTTTAACATTATTAAAAGCTCCTGGACATTGGGGCGCTGATTGTGTGGTAGGTTCTTCTCAAAGATTCGGCGTTCCATTAGGTTATGGAGGGCCACATGCTGCATATTTTGCAACACACGAAAGCTTTAAACGTTTTATTCCAGGAAGAATTATTGGAGTTTCTATAGACAGCCATGGAAACCAAGCCCTGAGAATGGCTTTGCAAACCAGAGAGCAACATATTAAAAGAGATAAAGCAACATCCAATATTTGCACAGCACAGGCATTATTAGCAATTATGGCTTCTATGTGCGCAGTGTATCATGGTCCCAAAGGATTGCAAGCAATAGCCAATAAAATTCACCAAACCACTTTTACTTTAGCTTCAAAATTAAATGAACTAGGATATAAGGTTATTACGCGTCAATATTTCGATACTATTACCATCGATTTAAATGGAAAGACTTCAAAAGCAAACCTTGAACAAGTCGCACTAAGTCATCAAGTCAACTTAAGGTATGTGAATGAGTCAACCGTTTCTATTTCTTTAGATGAAACAACTTCAGCATCAGATTTAAATCAATTAGCCGAGATTTTTGCAAAAGCAGCAGGAACTTCTGTGGCAAAGTTTCAAAGAGCGAATCAATCAAATATTGATGCTGCTCATTTAAAAACTGAGGCCATTATTCAACAGCATGTTTTCAATCGCTACCATTCAGAAACAGAAATGATGCGATACATCAAGAAGTTGGAGAATAAGGATTTGGCATTGAACCATTCTATGATTTCTTTGGGTTCTTGTACTATGAAATTGAATGCAGCCAGCGAATTAATGCCTTTAAGTTTACCTGGTTTTGCTCAGATTCATCCTTTTGTTCCTGTAAATCAAGCAGAAGGTTACCACGAAATGTTTAATTGGCTGAATGATGCATTATGCAAAGCAACTGGTTTTGCTGCAATGTCATTACAACCAAATTCTGGTGCACAAGGCGAATATGCTGGTTTAATGACCATTAGAGCTTATCACCAAAGTAGAGGCGATTTCCATAGAAATATCGCATTGATTCCTTCTTCAGCGCACGGAACCAATCCTGCTTCTGCTGTAATGGCTGGAATGGAAGTAGTTGTAACGAAATGT
>Ga0247831_1008211_pt1 | contig 11171 bp, 12 predicted proteins | sample LaCruzMarch2015__9_FD_192406 | JGI IMG/M metagenome (GOLD analysis project Ga0247831, IMG submission 192406) | Freshwater microbial communities from meromictic Lake La Cruz, Castile-La Mancha, Spain - LaCruzMarch2015_1m | ecosystem: Environmental > Aquatic > Freshwater > Lake | place: Spain...
CTGTACCGTCGCGCGGTTGATGCGTGAGATGGGCTTGGCAGGGGTGATCCGCGGCAAGCGGGTGCGTACGACCATCAGCGACAAGTCGGCCCCGTGCCCGCTCGATCGCGTCAACCGCCAGTTCTACGCGCCAGCGCCGAACCGGCTCTGGGTGTCGGACTTCACCCATGTCGCCACTTGGGCAGGGTTCGTCTACGTCGCCTTCGTCATCGATACCTACGCCAGGCGGATCGTCGGTTGGCGAACCAACAGGACGGCCCATGCCAGCTTCGTGCTCGACGCCCTGGAGCAAGCGCTTCACGATCGGCAGCCGACCCATCGGGGCGGGCTCATCCATCATAGCGATCGCGGTTCGCAACACGTGTCCAACAAGTACACCGAGCGCCTCGCCGAAGCTGGGATCGAACCCTCGGTTGGCAGTGTCGGCGACAGCTACGACAACGCTTTGGCCGAAACGATCAACGGCCTCTACAAGGCCGAGGTGATTGACAGGCGCGGGCCGTGGCGCAGCTTTGAAGCCGTCGAATACGCCACGCTCGAATGGGTAGACTGGTTCAACCATCGCCGGCTGCTGGAGCCGATCGGCAATATCCCGCCTGCCGAAGCCGAAGATCAATATTATGCTGCCGCGGACAACATCGATATGGCAGCGTGACTCACAACCAAACGCTTCCGGCAGACCCGGCGCGTTTCACTGGCGCACCTGTGGATGCTCTCGATGAATTGTGCCGCCCTTTCGCGCGTGTGGACCAAGCCCGCGCGAGCACTGGTAACGTCGGGTCGGGACTTGCGATCGTCGATAAGTTCGCGGGTCAGCATGGTGGACGCTTGGATTATCGCAATCGTTCCAAAGGTGGATTTGAAGCTCTGCTGCGGCTTCCGATCAATCATGGTCATCCGCTGGCCGGAGATAACTGACGCTACCGCTTCACTAGCGTGCCACTGCTCGCGTCCTTTCCGACCCGCTAGGAGTTGCCCGGAGGCGCACAACTGCCTAATACACTGTGCATGACCGCAAACTATCCCATGCTTCGCTTGCGTCGCACGCGCGCCCATTCCTGGAGCCGTTCTCTTCACCGTGAAGTGTTAGTGACCCCGGCCGACCTCATCTGGCCATTGTTTGTTACTGGCGGGAGTGGCATCGAAGATCCCATCGCCTCGCTTCCCGGCGTTTCCAGGTGGTCGGTCGATGGTATCGTGAAGCGTGCGAAAGATGCCGTCGCGGCAGGCATTCCGGCGCTGGCCCTGTTTCCAAATACCCAGCCAGAGCGCCGCAGTGAGGATGGCGCCGAAGCGCTAAATCCGGATAATCTCATGTGCCGCGCAATCAAGGCTATAAAAGATGCGTGCGGCGATGACATTGGCGTACTGACCGATGTCGCGCTTGACCCTTATACCAGCCATGGACAGGACGGCCTGATCGATGAGGCGGGTTACGTGCTCAATGATGCTACTGTCGATGTGCTGGTTGGGCAAAGCTTGAATCAGGCAGCCGCTGGCGCAGATATCATCGCGCCTTCTGACATGATGGACGGTCGGATCACCGCGATCCGTGAGGCGTTAGAAGGCCATGGCCACGTCAATGTCCAGATCATGTCTTATGCTGCCAAGTATGCCTCCGCGTTTTATGGTCCGTTTCGCGACGCGGTTGGTTCGAGCGGGCTGCTGAAAGGCAACAAGAAAACTTATCAAATGGACCCGGGCAACGCAGAAGAAGCGCTGCGTGAGGTGGAGCTTGATCTAGCCGAAGGTGCGGACAGCATCATGGTCAAGCCAGGGCTGCCTTATCTCGATATTGCGGTCCGCGTGAAGCAGACCTTTCAGGTGCCAGTGTTTGCCTACCAAGTCAGCGGCGAGTACGCGATGATTGAGGCGGCGGTGGCGGCAGGGGCGGGCGATCGCGATGGGTTGGTTCTCGAAACATTATTGGCGTTCAAGCGTGCTGGCTGCTCGGGGGTGCTGAGTTACCATGCGTTCCACGCAGCGCGTTTGCTTGGCGCATGATTGAAACCCCGCGCCTATGTCTTCAGGCTTGGCAAGATGCGGATGGCGAACCGTTCTGGACTTTGGAGCGCAAGGTCGAGCAGGATTTTATCGGCTTTTGCGGTATACTTCCGCCTCACTCGCCAACTTATGAGCATGAGATTGGCTGGCGTCTGGCACGCCATGCTTGGGGTTTGGGATATGCGCGGGAGGCGGCGGAAGCTTCGCTGACTTGGTCGTGGACAAATCTTGAGGTTCCAAGCATCATGGCGATGACCAATGTAGCCAACATGCGCAGTTGGGGCCTGATGGAGCGACTGGGGATGAAGCGGCAGCCGCTAGAGGACTTTAACCGTCCCGAAGTGCCGGAAGGTGACCCGCTACGCCCGCACATTCTCTCCCGTATCCATCGGCCCGCATCTGATTTGTCGGCTTGAGGGAAGCATAATGCACCAAGACGTCACTATCGCGACAATCCATGGCAAATCTCCGCGTATCCATGAAAGCGCGTTCATTGCGCCGGGCTGCCGTATCATCGGTGACGTTGAAATTGGTCCTGAGGCTTCGATCTGGTACAATTGTGTGCTTCGCGGTGATGTGAACCGTATCGTGATCGGGGCGCGGACCAATATTCAGGATGGCACAGTGATACACTGCGACAGTCCCGATCCCCGCTATCCTAAAGGTTTCCCAACCCTAATCGGTGATGACGTGCTCGTCGGACACATGGCGATGATGCATGGTTGCATCGTTCACGATCGAGGATTCGTTGGCTTGTCCGCTACTGTCATGAACGGCTGCGTTATCGAGAGCGATGGCATGCTGGCGGCCGGTGCGCTACTTACGCCGGGCAAACGAATTGCCGAGCGCCAGCTTTGGGGTGGACGGCCTGCAGCATTCATGCGGGATCTTAATGACGCAGCGCTGGAAGGTATGCGGCATGGCGTGACGCACTATGTCTTGAATGCTCAGGCTCACAAGCAGGCTTTGCTTGGCCCGGCCGAAGGCTGATCTTCTCTCGGCCCCGCAGTTGTCGCCCTGATTGCCGCTGCGCTTGGTGTTGCGCCTTCGATGATGAAAGTATCACGCGGCGCGGCATCACGCGAGAAACTTCTCAGGCTTCCTCCGGGAGATTGAGCGCAACAACAATCATCGCCGCGCTCCAAGCTACAGCAATCCATAAGCAGCCCAAAGGCATGCGGCTCTGAAGGGTAGCTCCGGACACCGCCCCTGCCAGCAGACCGCCCCACAGTGAAGCCCAGGATCGCCAGCTTGGGTCAGGCTGGCCAGAAAGCCGATGCGCCAGACTCTGGCCGATCCGCACGAGCGCGCCTGTCATGTAAGTGATGCCAATGGCCACTTCGCCGCCGCGCTGGAAGGTATTGTTGATCGCACCCATCGCGATCACCAGCGCCGCCAGCATCATGATCGGTGCACTTTGCATTCGTGCGGCGGCAGCGCCGAGCAATAGCGAAGTGACCAGCGCGAGGACTGCAGGCTTGGAATGCCGTTCGGCACGATGCGCGGTCAAGGCGCCGCTGGTCACCCCGCCGACAAACCCCGCAATGAGAAGGGAGGGCGGCCAAGCGCCTATCGCGTCTGTGCCAAGCATGACGCCAAGGCGGGACGTGTTGCCTGACATGAACGAGACGAAATAGCCACTCGCCGATAGGTATCCCACCGCATCGACATATCCTGCCAGTGCTGCGAGAGCGACCGCAAACTGGCGGCGGGGCCGGTCATAGCCTTGCATGGCATCGACCTTGGCCCGGGTGCATCGCAATCAGACTAGGCGCTTCGCCGGTTGCAATCCGACGAAGCGCCGTTCCCAGCGCGGTATCAGGCTTCGTCAGTGTTTGGCTCAGCAGCAGTATTGCCGCTGGCTTTGCCGCGTTTGGCCTTCTTCTTGATCAGTTTGGGAGCTGCAGGTGTCAGCTCAAAAGAGAGCGCTGTCTCCTTGCCTTCCTCAAGCTTGAGGCTGACATGGACTTCTCCGCCGGTAGCGAGCTTGCCGAAGAGCAATTCCTCCGCGAGCGGCTTCTTTACCTTTTCTTGGATCAAGCGGGCCATCGGCCTTGCACCATAAAGCCTGTCGTAGCCTTGCTTGCCAAGCCATGCTCTCGCATCGCTGTCGAACTGGATATGGACATTCTGCTCCGCCAACTGCAGCTCAAGCTGCAGAATGAATTTGTCGACTACGCGGCTGACAACTTCAGGAGGCAGGTACGCAAACGGGACAATCGCATCGATGCGGTTGCGGAACTCGGGGCTGAACATCTTCTTGACTGCCTCGTCGCCAGCATCGGCCTTGGACACGTCCCCAAAACCGATCCCGTTGCGCGCCATGTCCGAAGCGCCGGCGTTGGTCGTCATGACCAGTACCACATTGCGGAAATCAACTGTCTTGCCATGGTGGTCAGTGAGTCGGCCATTATCCATCACCTGCAACAAGATGTTGAAGAGATCTGGGTGCGCCTTCTCAATCTCGTCGAGAAGCAACACGCAATGCGGTTGCTGATCAATCGCATCTGTAAGCAATCCGCCTTGATCAAACCCGACATAACCCGGAGGCGCTCCGATCAGGCGGCTTATGGAATGCCGCTCCATGTATTCCGACATGTCGAAGCGCTGCAGCGGAATTCCCATGATCTGGGCCAAACTGCGAGCGACTTCGGTCTTGCCTACGCCGGTTGGTCCAGAAAACAGGAATGAACCAATCGGCTTGTCGGGATCGCGCAAGCCGGCGCGGCTCAGCTTCATCGCACTCGCCAAAACCTCGATCGCCTGATCCTGTCCAAAGACGAGCCGCTTCAAGTCGCGGTCAAGATGCTCAAGCACTTTTTTGTCATCGCTCGAAACCGATTTGGCGGGGATACGAGCCATTGTCGCAATGACTTGTTCGATTTCGCGTGCGGTAATGATCTTTTTTCGCTTTGAAGGCGGCACCAGCATTTGCATGGCACCTACTTCATCGATCACGTCGATCGCCTTGTCTGGCAGTTTTCTGTCGTTGATGTAGCGCGCCGAAAGCTCCACCGCGGTCTTGATCGCATCGGGTGTATACTTGACCTTATGGTGCTCTTCAAAAGCGGTACGAAGCCCTTTGAGGATCTTGATCGTATCCTCAATCGTAGGCTCGTTGACGTCGATCTTCTGAAAGCGGCGTAGCAGTGCGCGATCTTTTTCAAAGTGATTGCGAAACTCCTTGTAGGTGGTCGAACCGATGCAGCGGATCGTGCCGCCAGAGAGGGCAGGCTTGAGCAGGTTCGACGCATCCATTGCACCACCACTCGTCGCACCAGCACCGATAACCGTATGAATCTCGTCAATGAACAGGATCGCGTCTGGCATTTTCTCAAGCTCGTTAACGACTTGCTTGAGCCGCTCCTCGAAATCGCCACGGTAGCGGGTTCCAGCCAGCAACGCGCCCATGTCAAGCGAGTATATTACCGCTGGCGCGAGGACCTCGGGGACCTCACCTTCTACGATCTTGCGGGCGAGTCCCTCGGCAATCGCGGTCTTGCCGACGCCGGGATCGCCGACATAGAGCGGGTTGTTCTTCGAGCGGCGGCACAATATCTGGATCGTGCGATCAACTTCAGGGCCGCGCCCGATAAGAGGATCAACTTTTCCTGCTAGCGCCTTTTCATTCAGATTGACGCAGAACTGGTCAAGCGCAGAATCTTTCTTTGCGCCTTTGCTCTCCGCCTTTTCCTCCGTCTGAGGCTGTGTTTCTTCAGCACCCTTGGGATTGCGGCTTTCAACCTGACGGCCGCCTTTGCCGATGCCGTGGCTGATGAAACTCACCGCATCAAGACGGCTCATGTCCTGCTGCTGGAGGAAGTAAACTGCATAAGAATCGCGCTCTGAGAACAAAGCTACAAGGACATTGGCGCCCGTCACCGTGTCTTTACCGGACGACTGCACATGAAGTATGGCACGCTGAATGACCCGCTGAAATCCGGCGGTGGGTTGCGGATCCGCTTTGTCCTTCGTTTTCAGCGACTGATACTCTTGATCGAGATATTGACGCACGACGTCGCCAAGGTCTCCAAGATCAACGCCGCAGGCCTGCATCACTTGCGCAGCATCGGGATCATCAATCAAAGCCAGCAAAAGATGCTCAAGCGTGGCATACTCATGGCTGCGCTCTGATGCATTGCTGAGAGCGGTGTGGAGCGTCTTTTCAAGACTCTGAGCGAAACTTGGCATGATTCGTCTTTCTGGTTGGCCGCCGAGGCAACGGCCAAGGGAGGGTCCCTTACGGGAAGTAAACACGCTTATGCTTAACCTGAGCTAAATGAGCGTAAGAGGGAAGCGCCGATGTAGATATGGGATCGGTCGTCAGGAAACGGATATGGGCACGCTTGCTCGCTACGTGAAGCCCTGATCTGTGAAGGGCGATCTCACTCATCGGTCAGCGCCGCTGAGTGCATCGGGTTTGAACAATGCCTCTGCCGCGAGGCGATGGGCCAAAACACGGTTCTGGTGGGCCTTGATGCGAGTGATCTCGCCTTCCAGGATCGTAATCCGCTCGGCGAGCTCGGCTTGAGAATAACGATCGAGCGATTCGGCTGTCAGCTGGCTGACAAAGTCGCCTAAAGGGCGCGCTCGATCATCAAGTTCCATTTCAAGCTATATAGTGACCGGTTGAGCCTTGCTGTCAACCGGCCGCGTCGGTAGGGCGCTCTTTAGGGCTGAATTGGGGGCGGCATGCAAACAACAGTCTGGGCATTCAGATCAGGGGGCATGGCTATGCAGCCGGTACCAGCCGCGATGAGCGCGATAGGAATTGACGCCCCCGGCGGGCCCGAAGTTTTGCAACTCCAAACGATCCCTGTACCAGCGCCAATGGCCGGGCAGGTCCTCGTCCGCGTTGCTTTTGCCGGGGTCAATCGGCCTGATGTTATCCAGCGCCTCGGGTTCTATCCACCACCACCTGGCGCGTCTCCTATCCCTGGACTTGAAGTTTCAGGACAGATTGTTGCGACGGGTGCGGGGGTTACCGGCCTCGTGAAGGGGCAAATGGTCTGCGCTTTGGTAAACGGCGGCGGTTATGCCGAATATTGCCTTGCGGAGGCTGGTCATTGCCTGCCGGTTCCTGCCGGTTACGCAATGGACGAGGCCGCCGCGCTTCCGGAAACACTGTTTACCGTCTGGCACAATGTCTTTGAACGAGGCTGGGCATGCGAGGGTGAAACGATCCTTGTGCATGGCGGCACAAGCGGCATTGGCACGATGGCGATCCTTTTGGGGAAATTGTTTGGCCTGAACGTTATTGTTACCTGCGGGGGATCCGAAAAATGTGCCGCGGCCATGACGATCGGGGCCGATCATGCAATCGACTATAAGGCTAGCGATTTTGTCGAAGAGGTTGCCCGCATCACTCATGGGGCTGGCGTGAACCTCGTGCTCGACATGGTTGCCGGCGCTTATGTAGCCAGGAACCTCAAGTGCCTTGCCGACGATGGCCGCCATGTGACGATTGCAGTCCAAGGCGGGGTACGCGCCGAAATCAATATGGCGGAGATCATGCGCCGCCGCCTGGCCATGACCGGATCGACTCTGCGACCGCGACCGAATGACTTTAAAGAGATGCTGGCTGATGAGATTCACCAGAACGTCTGGCCGCTTGTCACAGAACGAAAACTGCGGCCGGTGATGGATCAGGCATTTCCGTTGGCGCAGGCAGCAGCAGCGCATAGCCGCATGGAAGCAGGCACGCACATAGGCAAAATTGTTCTAGCGGTGGGTCGGTAAGCGAGCGAAGCCCTCTGCTTTTGCGACGATTTGGCGCGAAAGCGGCTTAATCGTGCGCGAATAGGCTTGTCGCCACGCAGCCTGTACCCTAAGCGTTAGGCTCGTGGCCGCTCCGCAAGGTGCGGCCCTTGTTGTTTCAGCTTACCCGGAGAGTGCTCGTGAGCAACCAGCCCACGTACCCATTGATGCCTCACGCAACAGCGTCTTGGCTTGTCGACAATACCGCGCTGACTTTTGAGCAGATTGCTGGCTTCTGTGGATTACACATTCTTGAGGTCCAAGCCATGGCCGATGATCTGGCGGGTGCCAAATACACTGGCCGTGATCCGGTACACTCTGGCGAACTAACGCAGGCAGAGATCGAGCGCGGGCAGGCCAGCCCAAGCTATGCCCTTAGAATGCAGCGGGCGCCGATATCGGTCAGCCGCACCAAGGGGCCGCGCTACACGCCAGTTTCAAAGCGGCAGGATAAGCCCGACGGGATAGCCTGGATCCTGCGCAATCACCCCGAGATTTCGGATGCGCAGATTGGCAAACTGATCGGAACCACACGCAACACGATCGCTGCGATTCGCGATCGCAGCCACTGGAACATCTCCAATATCAATCCCAAGGATCCCGTTACACTTGGCCTGTGCTCGCAGCGTGAACTCGATGGTTTAGTCGCCAAAGCGGCGAAACGCGCGGGCATTGAAGAAGACCAAGGCGCACGTGACTTGCGGCTCGGTACAGACCGCGATGCGCTCATAGAGGAACTACGGGCTGAGCGTGATGCCCAGATCAAGGCCAGCTCAGCAGCTGCGCAGGAAGCTGAGGCCCAAGCTTGGTTGGAAGCACGTCGTGCGGAAGGGCGCTCAGATAGTTGAGCTCGTTTAGCCGACCAAGGTAAGTGTTGTCTCACCATCAGACATTGTGAGACCATGGTTAAGGCGTCCCTCAACATGTGCGCCCTGTTCGATTGTTACGGACTCATAAGAGACGTCGCCGTGAATGCGGGCGCTTTTCAGGATGGACAGCTGCGCGACTTCAATGCCGCCATGCACCGTGCCTGAAAGGCGTGCAGATTGTGCCTTGATGGAGCCGTCGATAACGCTTGACTCGCCTTGCACCAACGTGGCGCAAGTAATGTCGCCTTGAACATGCCCGTCGATATGCAGATCTGCGCTGGCCGTAATGTCGCCCTTAATCGCCAAGTCTGCGCCGAGAACGGAAAAGGTCGATGCCACGGCGTTATTCGTCGCTGCCTGACGCGCCGGGGCGGGTGCCCATGGCTCGGGTTTCTTGGAAAACATGTGATTTTGACTCCAGAACGGGCGCTTCGAGAAATGGGCGTGGATCGACCGCACGATCACCAATCCGTACTTCAAAATGCAAGTGCGGACCAGTGGATCGCCCTGTGTTGCCGATGGCACCGATTGCACTGCCGGCAATAACTCTTTGACCGACGCCGACACCAATTCGTGATAAATGAGCGTAGCGCGTCAGCAAGCCATTGGCATGGCTTATCTCAAGACAATTGCCATAGCCTTGTTTCACGCCGGTGAAGCTCACTGTTCCTGCTGCTGCAGCATAAATTGGCGTGCCGATCGGGCCGCGAAAATCGAGCCCGGCATGAAACGCGCTTCTCCCAGTAAACGGATCGGTCCGGAAGCCGAAGCCACTGGAAATGAATTGGAGGCCGGCAGGAAGCGTGTTCGGAATGCTGGCTAGACCCTGCATCATGGCGTTCAAACGCGCAAGGCTGGCTCCCAGCCGGGCAAACCGCGGGTCAATTGTATCGCCCGGGCCGGTCAGCAGTCGGACCAACGGGCCGCCCATGGCCCTGCGGTCCTGCGCCACTATCAGCGCGGGATTAAGACCTACGCGCCGCATCGCTGCCTCAGCGCGCAGAGCCCTTGCATCTGCATAACGAGTAAGTTGCTCAACAAAGACGAGTTGGCGGGCCTCTAACCTGGCGAGCCCTGCAGCTTCGGGCAAAACCAGCGAGATCTTGCGCACGGTCTTGCCGGCCTCCTCGCGGCTGTCGGATACCGTTCCACGGGGCAAATCTCTAGGAAGCGGACCAATCGCTCCTTGCACGCTTTTCTCAATGAAGTCCTGACGCTTCGCAAGATCGGCGGCTACCGCGCCCAGACCGCCGCGATACTTGGCCACGCGGCTCTCAGCCGAAGCAACTGCTGCCTCACGCTCCAGCAGAGCAGTTCTGTCATGAGCACCTATCAGCCCTGATATGAGCATCCATAGCACCATGGCCAGCCAGATCGCACATGCTGTTGCGATTGCCCCGGCTGCCCGTATCTGAAAAGTGCTGGAAATACGGATAAAGCGCATTTGCCCGCTAGCACGCATGAAGAACTCGCGCTCAGGGAACCAACTTTGCACGCGAGTCCAAAGCCCCTGCCGCATTTTTGCTCCGGGCTTTCTAGGCGTTGTTGCAGGTAGAATACCGATCCCCATCCATGACGGCTTTTCGCGCAACCGTAGGTGATCGCCTATCGGGGCTACGCTGCGCGGTCGAATCGCCTGGCTTCAACGCGAGGCGAAGCGTGCTACTTCTTCGGTGAATGGTGAAGAGGGTAAATAGGGATTAGCTTTCAGGACGATTCAGCAGGCCCTGCCAAGGATTAACCCGACGTTACGACTCGCCCTTCGCCGCCGCGGCTGACATCTCCAACATTAGATGATATGTAAATCTTCATGTCGATGATCGCTCAACCCGCCGCCGAATCTGCAACCGAAGTTGTCGAGCGCCTTGCCCGCGCTGGACGCATGGCGCAGCGGGCGCTGGCCTGCATGTCCGCGCCCGCCAAAGAAGCCGCGCTTAAGTCGGCCGCAAAAGCCTTACGGCAGGCTGCGCCAGAGATTTCGGCTGGCAATGCACTTGATGTTGCCAATGGTGAAAACAATGGCCTTTCCGGCGCCATGATTGATCGATTGCGCTTAGACCCGCAGCGTCTGGAGGCAATGGCGGATGCTTTGGAGCAGATTGCAGTTCTTGATGATCCTGTTGGACGTGTGATCGATTCCAGCGTTCGGCCGAATGGAATGGAGCTGCAGCGGGTTCGTGTGCCGATCGGCTTGATTGGGATCATTTATGAGAGCCGTCCCAACGTCACCGCCGATGCCGCAGCGCTCTGCGTGCGCTCGGGCAATGCGGTGTTGTTGCGCGGCGGGTCAGAGGCGGTTCATTCAAACCGCGCGATTCATGCCGCGCTGGCGGAAGGGCTTGCCCAAGGCGGCGTGCCCGCCGAGGCTGTGCAACTGGTGCCAACTCAGGATCGTGCTGCTGTGGGTGCTATGTTGGCGGCGGCTGAGTTGATTGACATGATCGTTCCGCGCGGCGGGAAAAGCCTCGTCGGGCGAGTACAAGCCGATGCGCGGGTGCCCGTCCTGGCGCACCTCGATGGGATAAACCACACCTTCGTTGA
>Ga0247831_1008213_pt1 | contig 11169 bp, 6 predicted proteins | sample LaCruzMarch2015__9_FD_192406 | JGI IMG/M metagenome (GOLD analysis project Ga0247831, IMG submission 192406) | Freshwater microbial communities from meromictic Lake La Cruz, Castile-La Mancha, Spain - LaCruzMarch2015_1m | ecosystem: Environmental > Aquatic > Freshwater > Lake | place: Spain...
CCGCCGGGCAGCCACCAGCCGTGCAGATAGGTGTGTTTGACCAGCAGGACGCGGCCGGCGGAATCGATCGCCACGCCGCGCACGCCGAGGGTCATGCCGCGGCTGATCCGCGACCAGGCGAAGAACAGCGGGCGGGTGAAGGGCTCGATCCATCGGTCAAGGACTGGTGGCCTGTCGCAATGATGAATGTCAACGCGAGCGTGGCCTGGGGGTTGCGGGTCGTGACCACCCTGCAGTCATTGGCTTCCGGGGTGCTGATTTTCCTCCTCGCCGTGGGCGTTCGACGGCGCTTCCAGATCGGTTAGGAAGGCTCTGGAGGCCCAAAGTTTAGCAGCTTGGTGCGGAAGGCTGCAGGCACCGCAAGCAGAAGGATGTCTCACCGGGCGCAGGTGAACGTCGGGCGGTTGAACCCCGCAGCCGCTCGACTGCGCGACGTGAATAGGTGCGGCGCCCGCCCGCTCCCGCCGGAGCCCAAGATTAGCTATAGAGCCTGCGGACCCCCAGTATGGCCCCGGACCCCAAGGGGCACTCCAATGATCCTCGCTCTGCTCTTCCTTGCCGCTGCCTTGGCTCAGCCCGCGGGCGAGACCTTCACCTGCACACCCACCCGGGTGTGGGATGGCGACGGCCCGATCTGGTGCGCCGAAGGACCGCGTATTCGTCTTGCCGGGATTGCTGCTCGGGAAATGGATGGCAGTTGCAGTCGCGGGCATCCCTGTCCGCCGGCCTCGGCGGTCCAGGCTCGGGACGCGTTGGTCAGGCTGATCGGCCAGCGTGTCGGCGTACATACTCAAGGCCATATCCTCGTGCGCGGTCCTGCCTTGACCTGCAGGTCTGAAGGCAGCGCGGGGGGCAGTCGGACGGCGGCCTGGTGCGTCTCGCCTCGCTCTGGCGATCTGTCCTGCGCCATGGTCAGGGGTGGCTGGGCTCTGAGGTGGGATCGCTACTGGCGCAACCATCGCTGCTGACGCTGCCGGCCTGATTGAATGCGCACCGAACGCCTTCGTGGATCAGGAACGAAGGTTCTTTCAGGCTGAGCTGTCGGTGATTGTCTCCTCCGCGGCAGCTACAGCCTGGGGAGTAGGTCAGAGATCGGGTCGATACCTGTCGACTCCGAAGCCGACGATTGCCCTCTTGCGTCGATCAAAAGCGTGTAGTAGGTATGACACATGCACTCTTTTGGGTCATATCTTCGGAGCCGGCGAGAGGCCTTGCGACTGACCGACCGGAGTTACTCCGTTCGGCAGGTGGCAAAGCGGGTTGGCATTGAGCCGGCCTACCTCAGCAAGATTGAGCGAGATGAGGTGCCTCCGCCTTCGGAGGAGGCCATCGGTCGGATCGCCGAGGTTCTGGGGGAGGACAGGGACGCCCTCCTTGCTCTGGGAGGGAAAGTTTCCAGTGACTTGCTTGAGCTTATTCGCCGCCACCCGGTGGCGTTTGCTGAGCTGATACGTGGGCTACGCGATGCACCGCCGGATTCGTTGCTCAGGGTGGTGCGGGAAGTCCGCGATGGCGATTGGTAGGGAAATCGAACCGATGATTACACTTGATAAAAACGTGCTCTGCATTCGCTGTCCGAATGTTCATCCCGCCGCCCATGCACAGCTGGAATTCCAGCGGACCTTGCGAATACCGGACGACGAACGTGTGCACGGTCTACCGGCTGGATTGGGCTGCTTCCCCCTTCGCCACGTCGAAGACTTTTCAGAAGGACTCGACGAACTAACGCTGCGCCGCGGCGGCATAATGATGCCGATGCACCGATCGGAGGCGATGTGGATCAACTTCAAGGGTGGCGGCCGCATGTCATCCGGCGCTGCCTACCCGTTTGCGATCAAGGTCGCCGCCGGCAAGGTGAACGCCTTGACGGGAGGGACCTGGTCCCCGGTCCTGTCTGCCGAAGAGCAGGACTATATTGTGATCCCCGCGCAGCCTTGGATCGATGGCTTCGCCGTATCAAAGGGCATCATCCGTCAGTTCGTCGCCGAACGCCTCGGCGAGGGCTTTTCTGCGGAAGAGCAGCTGACAGGAAAGGCCGAGTTCGGAGGGCTCCAGATCATCGCCTATCCGATGAAGGCAGAGCGTTACCTGGAGGTTCTCCGCGCTCGTGAAGCGGAGGCCCGCGCCCAAGAGCGCAGACGACGCATTGAGCAGCTTCGTGAAATGCTCTCTCCCTTTTCGGAGTTTTCAGACCGGGCGCGTTCTTTGGTGGCGGCCGCTACGGCGACCTTGGCGGAAATCGAACATAACATTCGGGGCGTGGGTAAAGTCAGATCCACTGGTGACGTGCCCGATCCCGATCTCATCTTGGCCGAACTGCACAGCCTGCTTGATCGATGGAACAGCCAGGTCGGCGAACTCGCGGAGCTATCGCCGCATGAATTCCGTCTATTCAGGGACATTGGAAGGGGATTTTCGGAACAAGTAGAATGCTTCCAAATGGCTCCGCCGATGCGGATGTCGCGGAGGGCGTCGATGGGGTTAGGCGGCGGCGGCCGCATGCGACAGGAAATCTACACCGACCCCTACGGTGTCGACGCATGGGACCAATCGGCGGGAAGTCGATGCTTTGTTCACCTGGTGGAAGCGACGCAGTGGGCGGAAATCTCTGGTGGTCCGGCACCCACCGAACCGCCTTCGCAAAAAGATTACAAGGAAAAGGGACTGCCTTGGTTTGATTATTACGCCCCAGAGAAGGGAGCTGTTTCAGGGTCCAAGCTACTGGCCGGGCTGAAGAGCTGGGGATCAATGTACGGAAAGGGGCCCGGTGCCTCTGAGGGCAAGAGCGGTCCGGTGATCCAGTTGGGAACTGCACCGCGAGTTTCAGGCGTCGTCAGCGAAGGGGTCGGTGATGAATAGTCAATCAGTCAGAGCTTCAGGGCAGCCATCCCGCCTAATGTGCAGGCTGGCAGATCTGCATCGAAAAGCAAAAGCTGCACACGCGTTGAAGCGAAAGGACCGGTCAAAATACGACTTCTGGGACGCTGAAAGCAATGTTTATGCGCGAATTCGCATGAGTTCGTACTCAGGTTCGAAATTCTCTGCGTAATGGTAAAAATAAATCTCGTTACCGCCGTGCTGGCTGCGACCACAGCGATTACGCGCGGCGAGGTGCCCGCCAGGCCCTCGCTAAGGTCCTGAGTCGACAAAGCTATGGTCAAGGCCAGCGCCCGTGTGATCCGGCGGCGAAAGCTGATCTAGAGACAGGCCCATGCCTACGTCGAGGATGGTCGCCGCTGCTCTATCTTCTTGTAAGCGCAGAGGTAGCAGATGAGTAGCGGGCAACCCTTGAGCGAGGCTGGTATCACTATAGGGTGGGGTGCAGGAGGCGACGAAAATGTTTGAGGCAGGCTTGGCGGTCCGACACCGCAATGACCCGTCGCAGATCGGCGTGGTCACCGGCGAGGTGAAAGAGTCGGGCGGGCGCATTTACCAAAGGGTCAAGCTGGCCAGCGGCGAAGCCAAGTGGATCGTGCAGCTCGCTTTAGAGCCGGTCACTGCGGCTCCAGATGCCATCGCCGATCTCGCCGCAGCAAACTTTTCGAACCGATCCGCCCTTAGCCAGACGCTCACGCACATTCGCCTGACCGGGCGCTTGGCGGATCTCATCTACAGCATGGAAAGCACCAACACAGAGTTCCATGCCTACCAGTTCAAGCCGGTCGTGAAGATCCTTAACTCTGCTTCCAAGGGGCTGCTGATCGCCGACGAGGTCGGTCTCGGAAAAACGATCGAAGCCGGGCTGGTATGGACCGAACTGGTCGCCCGCTACGACATGCAGCGCCTACTCGTAGTTTGTCCAAAATCGCTTCAGGAAAAGTGGCGGCTTGAGCTGAGCCAGAAGTTCGGCGTTCGGGCTCAGGCCGTCGATGCAGCAGACCTGCTTCAAGCGCTACAGGAGCGCGATCGAACAGGTGGCGACTTTGCCCTGGTTGCGACCCTCTCAGGCATCCGAGCTCCGGACGGTTGGGATGATCCAGTTGATCCCGCAAAGGGGGCACGAGCGGACTTGGCGAGGTTCCTCAACAATCGCACTGACTCTGATCCGCTGTTTGATCTGTTGGTGTTCGATGAGGCGCACCACCTTCGGAACCCCAAGACCGCGCAGCACAAATCTGCCCGGCAGTTTGTTGATTTGGCCGATTACAAGCTCATGCTTACGGCCACACCGATCAACCTGCGTAGCGAGGATCTTCGGTCGATTCTTCGGCTCATTGAGCCAGACCTTTTTGATAGGGACTGGATTTTCGGGGCGCTTCAAACTGAGAACGTTCCAATTGTTGCGGCACGCGAAGCGGCGCTTCGAAAGGACGCGACCTTTGAGGGCTTGAGCGAAGCGATCTCGCTGATCATGCCGGGCCATTTTCTCAAAACAGGTGGGCGCCTTGGTGTGATGCGCAGCCTGTTGTTGGGCAAGTCAGGCGTTATTCCTCCTGGCTCCAAGGCAGAGCTAGCAGCCCGCCTTGAAGAGATGTCCATGCTTGGCGGTATCGTGAACCGCACACGCCGACGCGATGTGAACGACTTCAAGGTACAGCGAAGGCCCGACTGCCGACTTTGGTCGATGAGCCAGCTTGAGCGGGCGTTCTACAGCGCGGCTTCTAACGCCATTACCAACTACGCCGCAGGCTCCAACGTGAATGAGCGGTTCCTGCTGTCGAACAGTCAGCGAATGGTCGCCTCATGCCTTCCGGCCGCCTACTTGCGCTGGTCAGCGGCAACCGCCGACCTCGAAATTGACGACCCTGACTTGCTGAAGGGCGGCTCGACGCCGGGCCCTCTGACCTCGATGCTTTCATCCGTGTGTGGTGATCGGACTGTCCTTGCGGAGTTGAAAGCCAACGACAGCAAGTTGCGTATCCTCAAAAAGGCTCTGTCGGACACATGGGCGGCACACCCCGATGAGCGCGTGATCGTGTTTTCGAGCTTCAGAGGAACGCTCGATTATCTGGAAACGTGCCTTTTGAACGCGGGCATACCCTGTCTGAAAATGCACGGGTCGGTAAAGCAGGATCGCAACGAGATCTTGAGAAGGTTCCAGAGCGCCGAGGGCCGGATGGTTCTTCTGACCTCTGAGGTTGGTGGCGAGGGATTGGACCTCCAGTTTTGCCGGATTCTGGTCAACTACGACTTGCCGTGGAACCCCATGAAGGTCGAACAGCGCATCGGCCGGATCGATCGGATCGGCCAGAAGTCGCCCTCTGTGGAGGTCCTGAGCCTGATCTGCGAAGGCACGATTGAGGAGCGGATTTATAAGCGGCTCTACGAGCGGCTGAACCTGATCGTACAAACCCTCGGGGGCTATGAGCCCATCCTGGGGGACATTGTGCGTGAGCTTGAAAACCGACTTCTGGATCCAACTCTGAGCGCTGCTGAGGAGGAAGAGGAGATTGAGCGCAAGGCGAGTGCCGCCGAGGCCAGGCGTTTGCAGGAGGAGGCTCTGGAAAAGGAAGCCGCCGGCCTCATTGCTCACGGCGACATGATCTTGCACCGCATTCAGCGGACGCACGAGCAACAACGCTGGATCCAACCGGGCGAGCTGTACGACTACGTCTCGGGTGCTCTGCGAACTGCCTTTCCGGGCACGCTCCTTGAGCGAGCCGCGACGGAGTATGAAGCCTATGAGTTCGCGTTCACCGCGGCGGGGCAGTTGGCATTTCGCGATTTCCTCGACGAACGAGCAAAGCGTTTCAAGACCGATCTACGGCGACAGGAAAAAGTCAGGATCGTCTTCGGCAAGTTGCCGGAGGGCGTTCGAGGCGCTCGTCTTGAGGCCATCAACATGGCCCACCCGCTCGTCAGGTTCGCTGCAAAACTGAGGAGTGATGCCGGCCGTGGCATTGCTGTGAGGCCTGCCGTTGCCGGGATGCTGCCGCGCCCGGAACCCCTGTCGCATCTTGCTCGGGGGCGTTACGGCGTGATCGTACAGAAATGGTCGGCGGGTGGTGCTACGCCACAGGATCGGCTGGTCTACGCTGCCGTCCACCTAGAGAGTGGCGTTGTGACGTCGAACGAGGACGCGGAGGCGCTGACAATGAGCGCTGCTCGCGACATGTCTCAAGCTGTGGTTTCGCCAGCGGATGCCGCAAGGGCTGCGCACGCGCTTCAGGAACTCTTGGTCGAGCAAAAACTGGCTTCAGAGTTCCAGGCATTTTTCGAAACCGAGGAAGCCACTCACAGCGACAAACGCGAAACCCTAATCGCCGTGTTCCAGCAGCAGCGCGACGCCCAGGAGGATCGCGTTACGAGGTTGAACGAGGAGCGAATCCGCGAGGGCGGAAACCGAGCCCGCATCGTCCCGGCTGAGAAGGCCAAGTTGGCCAAGTATTTGGCCCGAATGGACCACAAGATCTCTCTCGCCCGGTCTGTTTCAGATTTCGACTGCAACGATCCGGAGACCCACGCCGCTGCAATTTTGGAGCTACTCTGATGTTTCGTCGTCGCGGCCCAAGCCTCTTTGATGTCCTGAAGAACTTTTTCTTTGGTGACCCTGCTCGGTCTGCGCCGCCGAGCCCGCCGCCGATTCCCAGCCCGACCAAGCCTTCAGCAAAGCGGCCTGTTAATGCACCAGCAAAGCGCCAGACCAAGGCTGCGGCAAAGGCACTACGCCCTGATCAGTCTCAATCCAGCTCGAAAGTCACTCAACCCGAGCCGCCAAAATCTCCTGGAAACCCACAAGAAAACCAACAGCCGCAAGCTACCAAAAAAGCCGCCAATAGGCGTTCAGCGGCTCCAGGACAGCGGCTTACCCCAACATTAAACTTTGATCCCAAACCAGAAGCACTTCCGGCACCGACCGGACCAGAATACCTGAGTGGGAAAGAGGCTCTGCGATTTGTACTCGAGCGTGTCGACCTGAATGTGCTGACCGCCAGCACCCCTCCCCAGGCCAAAGTCTCGTTGAAGACAGCCGGTCTAGTCGAAAGGCGTGTCTCTCGCGGGGCGGCGATATTGGCAAAGCATCCTGAGCCAGACCCTATGGGTTATCGCGTGGGGTTGGACTTCGGGACGAGCGCCACGAAGGTAGTACTATGCAGTGACGCCGCCAGTTTCGACTATGCGATGGAGACGCCAAGCGAGCTTCAGGTCGAAGAAGAGGGCAGGCGGCAGGATCATTTGTGGCGAACCTGCGTGTGGTTCAACGATGAAACGCAATGTTTCCAACTCACACCTTGTGCATCGTCGCGCCCGGTCCTCGGCTTCAAGACGGGCCTGATCCGTGGCGAGGGGCACAGAATGCTGGCTTCCGGAATCTCGCACAATGTCGCCGCAGCCGCGTATTTGGCGCTCCTAGTTGCCTACATCGTTGGATCTGATGCGGAGCGCGTAGAGCGTGCCGGGGGCGTCGCACGACCCTACTCCCGTTTTCATATTGGGGTGCCCGTTGCCTCTCTTGAGGAAGACCCGAGGGTCGCCGGTTTTCACCGTGTGGTGCAGGCGGCTTTCATTCTTGCACCGCGCGCGGCAGCGCTACATCTCTCGGACGTCCGTGAGGTGATGCAGCGAGAGATCGGGTCGACCGCTACCGAGGCCGATACGCCATACCAGCTCTTTGAGGAGCTAGCCGGTGTCGTGGCCGGATACATGATGACGCCTGAAAAGGCCGGTGGGCCGCACATCATCGTCGATGTCGGTGCCGCCACCCTGGATGTGGCGACATTCTATATCCCCGATGGCGATTACGCTCTGGAAGTCTACGAATCTGGTGTTGAACTCTTGGGTGCCCAGTCACTGCAGTGCGCTCTAGCCGCGAGCGTGCCAGAAGCGACCTTCAGAGGCGCATGCCAAGCCCACACCCATGGTGTGCTGTCCAAAACATTCAACACCAAGAACTATTCCTTCCTGCCTGGACCGAACTTTCCGTCGAAGCCAATGATTTACGTCGGCGGTGGGCGGATGACGGCGCTGCATCGTTCAACATACGACCGCTACTCAAAGGCCTATCTGGCGCCGATGCGATCTCCTGGAGTCGGGCGTTGGCTGGAACGGAGCCTCGCGACTGACCAGGAGCGGCTGTTGCTCGCTTGGGGCTTAGCGCAGGATCCGGGAACTGGCGCGATCCCTCGGATACGCCCGCCGTCGCAGGTTATCTTTGAGCCCCCACCGGAGAGAGATTGGCAGCGCAATTACATCGACAAGTCGAACTGCTGACCTCGGTCGAGTTGGACTATGGAAACAGCCTCCCCAAAGCCTCTCGTTAGGGCTGAGAAAAAGAATCCGAGGTCACCTCATTGGCCCAAAAATTTGGAATAAGCGGCCCGGCCTCGACGCAGATCCAGCAGCGAGAAAGCCACTAGGTCAGCAGATTGCTCTGCTAAATGAAAAACAATCCAAAGGGGCTGTTCAGTGAATGTGTTTGAACTCGATAAGGCTCTCATCGAGCGTTACGCGTCGTTCGCGCGCTCGTTCTCCAAAATACGGGCGGCTGAAATCGAGGAACAGGTTTCCGCTCTTTATGAGGATGGAAAGTTCTGGCCCGACCCGCTGATCACGATCAATCCCCGGTTCGAAAAAGGCCGGTCCATCGATCAACTGGCTGCCGAAGGGGTCCTCGACCCTGCGCTGACGAGCATCTTTGCTTTCGGCGCTGAGCGCACACCTATCACGCTGCATCGCCACCAAGAGCGCTCCGTCGTGAAGGCAGGCAATCGCGAAAGCTTCATTGTCACGACGGGCACCGGATCAGGAAAATCGCTGTGCTTCTTTGTTCCGATTGTTGACGCGATAGTTCGCGCAAAAAAAGCGGGCGAGGCACCCCGCACGCGCGCCATCATCATCTACCCAATGAACGCACTGGCGAACAGCCAGCTGGGAGAAATTGGGAAGTTCGTGAACGATTCCGGTCTCCCTACAAACCTGCGACCAACCATTGCTCGGTACACGGGCCAAGAGAGTGCCGAAGAGCGGCAACGCATCTCACGCGAAAAGCCGGACATTCTGCTCACCAACTTCATGATGCTCGAACTGCTCATGACGCGCCAGGAAGGTCTGGACCGGGCCGTAATCAATAATTCTCTGGGTCTCGATTTCCTCGTTCTGGACGAGCTGCACACTTACCGCGGCCGGCAGGGCGCGGACGTCGCAATGCTGGTCCGGCGGGTCAAGCAGCGGCTTACACCCTCGAAGGAACTTATCTGCATCGGGACTTCGGCTACGATGTCGAGCTCCCCTGATGAAAAGGAACGCGCAGCGACAGTCGCGCAGGTTGCTTCCAAACTTTTCGGGCAACAAATCGCCTCGGCTAATGTCATCGATGAGCTGCTGGAGCGCGCAACCTCACCTCTAATAAAAGCCGAAACGCTGGGCGAAACCCTAAGACAAGCCGCGCTCCTTCCCCTTCCTGGAGCCTTGTCTGATGAGGAGCTCAAAAAGCATCCACTCGCTTGCTGGATTGAAACGCAGGTTGGCCTCGAGGAAGGAGAAAAACTCCGTCGACGCAAACCGCTGACCCTACTCGATGCTGCCGGAAAACTGGCTCAGCAGACCGGTGTTGAGGAAGACATCTGCCGCAAGTCGATCGCGGACATGCTGGCCATGATGGGCCGACGCGAGGACACGCGCGGGGGAACTTCACCTCGCGCATTTCTGGCATTCAAACTGCACCGCTTCATTTCTGGCGCCGGCCGAGCCTATGCGACGCTGCAGCCCGCTGCGGACCGGCGAGTTAGCCTTGAGGGCCAGAAATTCGATCCAGAAGACCCGAATGCTCGGCTCTACCCGCTGTTATTTTGCCGGGAGTGTGGCCAAGAACACCATAGCGTCTCGATCACCCAGGAGGACGGCCAACGGCGGATCATTGCCCGCTCGCCTGATGATCCGGTTCGCGACGAGGCAGAACACGACGGGACCGAGACGGGCTACCTGGTCCCAGCTGTAAATCAGGACTTTCGCTTCAGCGGAGCGGCGAGCGACTATCCCGACGACTGGCAAGAAGAAACCGCCTCGGGCGAGGTGCGCCTGAAATCATCCCACCGCGGCAAACATGACGGCAGGTTTGTGACCGTTTGTAAGGATGGAAGAATTGGAGACGAAGGCGTCCCTGCCTGGTTCTTCTCTGGCAAGTATCGCTTTTGTCCTGAATGCGGCTATCAGCCCGCCTCGCAGGCCCGCGAAACCAACAAGCTGGCTAGCCTCTCGGCTGAAGGGCGCAGCTCAGCTACGACGCTGATCGTTTCAACGATCCTTGCTTGGATGGAGCGCGACGGCTCGCTCGACCGCTACACGCGCAAGCTGTTGGGCTTCACCGACAACCGCCAGGACGCCGCCCTCCAAGCGGGACATTTCAACGACTTCATCTTTGTCACGCTGCTGCGCGGCGCGATTGTTCGTGCCGTTCGCAGTGCAGGACCGAAGGGACTATCATCCGACAAGTTTGGTGAGGCCGTCCGTCAGGCGCTCGGCTTTGATCTCGAAGAAAAGGGTCGCCTCAGTGAGTGGATGCTCGACCCGGACGTAAAGGGCTATCACAACCGCCAACAGGCGGAGGAAACGCTATCCGACATTCTGGCCCATCGGCTTTGGGCAGATCTGCGCCGAGGTTGGCGCTATACGAATCCGAACCTCGAAGAGGTCGGGCTGATCACCGCGGAATTTCCCGGGATTGATGATCTCGCGTCGGACGACGAAGAGTTTCAGGGCAATGCGCGGCTGATGGGGGCATCGGCGGACGTAAGGCGCCGCCTATACGAAATCCTGTTTGATCATATGCGTCAGGGCTTGGCGGTAGCAGCCGACGCGCTCGACCGTACAAGGATCCGCCAGGCAGCTGAGGTTTCTCGCAACCGACTGCGGCTGCCGTGGGCGATTGACCGCGAGGAAGAAAACAGCCTTCGCGAGTGCGGTTTTCTGATGATCACCCCGCCTCGGGCAAACCAAATCCGGGCGTCGGAAGCCCTCTTGATCATTCGAGGCGGCCGTCAGGGTAAACTCGGCAAAGCGCTTCGGTCCAAGGAGATCTGGGGCGAGCAAATCCCTTCCAAGGAATATGACGAGTTGATCGAGGGGCTGCTCGCGGCCGCGGAAGCACATCAGTTCGTGCGCCGTGTTGCCTCAGGCTTTGAGGCACCTGCGTGGCGTGTTCCCCGTCAGCACCCATGGCACAGATTTGAGGTTGTGATTTAAGGAGTGTTGGGGCTTCGTCGTAGTGACGAAGGAACGAAGATGAAGTCC
>Ga0247831_1008215_pt1 | contig 11165 bp, 7 predicted proteins | sample LaCruzMarch2015__9_FD_192406 | JGI IMG/M metagenome (GOLD analysis project Ga0247831, IMG submission 192406) | Freshwater microbial communities from meromictic Lake La Cruz, Castile-La Mancha, Spain - LaCruzMarch2015_1m | ecosystem: Environmental > Aquatic > Freshwater > Lake | place: Spain...
CATCCGCCAACGACATCCTCGCCAAAGTCACCCGCGCTCGTAGAACCCTTGATAAATTGCAGTCTGTTTGACGGACTACACTAGCGGCACGCCGAGTATTCTCGGCGGCACCTTGGCTTCAGGCACCACGGAGTTGATCATTACCCAGGACAGTTCACGGACCTTCGAGATTTCCGCGGACATTCGCATCAATCATGCGGTTACCAAAGCAGGTGCAGGAACTCTTCTGCTCAGTGGTAACAATGTTTATACCGATGAGACGGAGATTTTGGAAGGCACGCTCCAAGTTAGTGGTGGCAATGGCATCGGAGACACCTCGTTGGTCACCCTTTCTGCCACCCGTGCCACCACGCTACAATTGCTTGCGAATGAGACTATTGGTCGCCTCTCAGGGGGGAGCCGCAATCAGGACCAGGACTTTGGCACTGTGGCCATCGGCAGCAACACGCTAACGATCAATCAGTCGGCGAGCACCACCTACAGCGGATTCATCACGGGTGGGGGAACTCTGGTCAAAACAGGGACTGGCAACCTTCAGCTGATAAATGCCAGCAGCGGCTTCACAGGGGGCATTGTCATCAACCAAGGCCTCCTCTACTTCACCACCGCTGGTCTCAGCAATGCTTCAAGCATCACATTGAACAAGTCCGGCACTTTCTTGCTTGATAAGAATGGGACCACGGGACCCGCTGGGGATATGGTTCTCGACACCACACCTATATTGTTGAATTCAGCCGATGGTGTCTTCAGCGGTGAAACCTTCGTGAGAGGTCTAACAATTCGAAATAATACTGCCGGCACGCGAAATGAAACGGTTGGCGTGGTCACGGTCGATTCAGGTGCCAGCTATATCTTGGCTCAGCAGACCGCCACGGATGCAATCACGGTCCTTTCTGCTAGCAACGTAGTGCGTGACGACAACGCCACCCTCATCATTCGCGGTAGCAACATGGCCGCCACCACTCTTCGCCGAGCACAATTCCGTATCATTGCCGCCAATGAGGCAGCGTTTATCAGTTCGATGATCGGTGGCGCTACCGGCGCAGGCACCGTCACTACAAGCATTGTGCCCTGGGCGATTGGGGAAGACACACTCAATACCACCGCAGGCGCTGGAAACATGGGGAACTCATTGGTGACCTACACGACTACCACAGGTTTCCGTCCGCTCAATTTTACCAACGAATATGCCACCTACGCGACGGTGGGAGCGACAAACAACACTTGTGAATCTCTCGTTGCCAACCTGACTGGTCTTGGTGGCCGTGCCCTGAACTCTCTGGTGATCAATAATCAAGCCGTTGCCACTCCGTTGAATGTGACAGGTGCAGGCGCTGGGCAGCTTCTTACCAATACCAGTGGAGCATTCCTCTTCACTCTTACCGGTGGCGTGAACAGCACTTCCTATAGCACAATCCTTGGGGGCTTCGATGCCGGCATTGCGGTGGGCGGCAGCGAATATGTTTTCCATGTGGTCAACCCTTCCTCTGATACAACGACCCCCACCCTCACCGCTACCATTTCATCCCCGCTTACCTCCACGGCTGACATCACGAAGTCAGGCCGTGGCACACTGATCCTCTCTGGGAATAACACGGCGGGCGGGGGAGCTAGGAAGACGACGATCAATGAAGGTGTTTTGGAAATTGCCGACCTCGACAATATCGGTGGTAACAGTGGTGGCCTAGTCTTCGCTGGCGGCACCCTGCGGCTTTCCAATGCACCGTCACCGGTCTATTCGGGAGATGACATCTCCCTGCGGACCATCACCCTCCTGCAAGGTGGTGGCACGATTGACACCAACGGAATCGACTTAGCTCTCGCCAGCAGTGTCGGTTCGGGGATCGGTGGGCTTACCAAGGCAGGCTTGGGCAATCTCACCCTCAACGCCACGGCAACTTACACGGGTGCGACAGTGGTCAGCGGCGGCACGCTGACCGTCGGTGCCAACAACGCCACCGGCAACGGCGGGGCACTCAGCATCGGTGCAGGAGCCACTCTGGCTCTCGGCACCAACAGCATCATCGCCAGTCTTGTCTCCACGAGTGGTCTCAGCCCCGTCATCACAGGCACGGGCACGATCAACGCCTCCACCGGCTTCTTCTTCAGCAACACGGGTGACATCACAGTGGATGCCATCCTGGCTGGCGCTGGTGGGCTCTTCAAAAATCAAACCAATGTCCTGACACTCACCGGCCTGAGCACCTACACTGGCACTACGGAGGTTCAGTCCGGCACATTGAGCTTCAACAGCATCGCCAACGTTGGTGGCGGAGCGAGCGCGCTCGGTGCGCCCACGACTGCGGAGAACGCCATCATCCGCATGGGACTCACCACCACCGCCACGACCCTGAACTACACCGGCAGTGGACACACCAGTAATCGCCTCATCGGCATGCAAGGGACCACTGGCAGCGTCACCATCGACGCGGATGGAACCGGACCCCTTGCTCTCACTGGCGGCACACGGTTTGAGATGGCTGGCAACAAGAGCCTGATTCTGCGTGGTGCATCAGATGCGCTCACCATCGACAACTCCATCGGAGGCTTGACCGAGAGCGGCGGAGTGCTCACGCTCAACAAAGCAGACGCCAATACCTGGCTCATCAACGGTGGCAATACCTACACTGGAGCCACACAGGTGGACAATGGCATTCTCAAGATCGGTGTCACGAACGCGCTGCCTGTCACCACGGCGGTGCGCATCGGCACGGGAGCCACGGCGGGCACGCTGGACCTCAACGGCTTCAACCAGACGATCGGCTCCCTGACCGTCGAGACCAATTCGGATGCAGTCACCAATCAAATCATCGTGGAATCTGGGAACACCCTCACCATCAATGGTGCGGTCTCCATCGGAACGACCGCGGAGGATGGTAACACTAACTTCAATGCCCTCGGTGGAGGCTCCATCGTGGTCAATAGCAACAACGCCAACTTCATCGTCGGCACCGCTGCGGGAGCCGCCAACAGCCGCGTAGATGTGGACTTCACTGGTTTGAGCAATTTCACGGCCAATCTCGGCACTGGCTTCTTCCGGCTTGGCGACCCCAACACTGACACGGAGGACAACCCTTCCACCTTCAAGCTGGCGGTAAACAACACGATTACGGCGGCGCAGATCCGCATCGGAGATGGTTCCGGCGGCGGTGTGCCGACCACGCATACGCTGACTCTGGGCAGCGGCACGAATGCTTTGAATGCCGATACGATCAATGTGGGTTCGGCTGGGGCCACCATCCGTTCGGGTGGTGCGGTCGTGTTTGATGCGCTCGACACCACGGGCAGCGTTACCATCCGTGCTTCGGATGCCACAAGCCGGGCTACGATCAACGTGATCAACACGTCAGGCACCACTGCCGGTAACATGGATTCAGCGATCAATCTTGCTGGGCACACTGCTGACATTTTTGGATCTACGTTGACCTTGGCCTCCCGCACTTCCAGCACGGGAGGGGCCACCGCTGTTCTGACCTTCGACCAGGGCACGCTTGATGTCACCACGCTCAACATGGCCAGTCGCACGGGCGCAGGCACCGGCGGAGCCACCGCCACGCTCAATCTGGGAGACAGCGCTGCTCCAGGCTCACCAACGACCAGCATTGTTGCTCTCAATATGGCAGTGAACACCAGTGCGGGCGGTGCGGTTGTCGCTGATCTCAATGTCACGGGTGGAAATGTGAACATTGGCAACGGCCTGAACACCGGCACTGCCATTAACATGGCGAATGCGGGCACGGGGCGCACGGTGACTTCCACAATCGATCTGACAGGTGGTTCCATCTCCATCACTGGAGACATCGTTCGCACAGGCGGTGCAGGCGTTGAGAATGCTGCGGTCACTCTCGGCGGCACGGCTGCACTGAACATGAACAGCAATAGCATTGGCGAGGCCAGCAGAACGATCTCCCTTGTTGCCGAGTCCGGTTCTTTGATCGGTCTTTCCGAACTGAACGGTGGAGGGGTTTTGACCAAGACCACCGCTGGCACGTTGACCCTGGGCAATGGCAACACCTACACGGGTGGCACGGTGGTGAACGGTGGCACGCTGCTGGCCAACAACACGACGGGCAGCGCCACGGGCACGGGTTCTGTCACGGTGAATGTGGCCATCCTCGGCGGTAACGGCACCATCGCAGGCAATACCTCGGTGAACGCAGGCGGCTCGCTGGCACCTGGGTCGGCGGTTGCGACGGCTGGCACTTTGATTCTGGAAGGCAATCTTGCGATGGCGGGCAACCTTATCACACCGGAAACCCGCCTGACCTTCGACTTCACCAATGCGACGGGCAACGCAGGCGGAGAGGTGGCGCTGGTCGGTGATTGGTGGAGCACTTACAATGGCACGTTGCTCAGTGGCAACGGCACCCAGGCTAATGACTTGATCAACCTGACGGCGACCACGGGCTCACCGACACTGACTTGGGACACCGGTGGCAAGGTGACGCTGAACCAGTTGGGAAGCACCTACGACTGGGTGCTGGGCGACGTGTTGAACTTGCTCGACTGGACCAACTCCTTCAACGGCGGCGCGGCAATCTCGGGCACTTTCAATCCCGCCACGGACTTCGATCTGCCCTCATTGACTGGCGGTCTGACCTTCGACACCACTCGTTTCCTGAGCACGGGGGCGATTGCCGTGACACCCGAACCCAGCCGTGTGCTGCTGTTGATGCTTGGTCTGATGGGCCTGTTCTTCCGACGCCGTCGTTCTTGCTGAGAGATGCGGGCACAAAAAGTTCGCTGGGAATGCGGAAGTGATCGTGACAAACCGAGGGGATGCGGGCAAGGATAGGCCTGCATCCTCCTATGAAGCCGCTTTTCCTGACCAACGAATACCCGCCCTACATCTACGGGGGCGCGGGTGTGCATGTGGAATACCTGACCCGCGAGCTGGCGAAGCTATGTGACGTGCAGGTGCGTTGCTTTGGCGATCAGTTCGATGAGAGCACCAATCCCTCAGTGATCGGTGCAGGACTGGATGCGTCGGATTGGACGAGCCCGGCGAATTTGAAGGGGGTGTTCAGTGCCTTGCAGCGCTCCTTGGATTTCAACACGCGGAACATCGACGCTTCACTGGTGCATCTGCACACCTGGTATGCGCACTTTGGCGGCATCTTGGCGAAGCTGAACTATGGCATCCCCATGGTGCTGACGGTGCATTCGCTGGAGCCGCTGCGCCCGTGGAAGCGCGAGCAGTTGGGCGGTGGCTATGACTTCACGGTCTGGCTGGAACGCACGGCCATCGAGATGGCGGATGCGGTCATTGCGGTGTCAGAGGAAACCAAGGTGGACGTGCAGCGCTTGTTCAAGGTGGACCCGGCGAAGCTGCATGTGATCCACAATGGCATCGACCTGGACGAGTATGTGAACGTGAACCAGCCGGATGTGCTGCGGCACCACGGCATCAATCCCGATGTGCCGTATGTGCTGTTCGTGGGTCGCATCACGCGGCAGAAGGGCATCGTGCATCTGGTGCGGGCGATCCAGCAGATGGACCCTGGATTTCAGATCGTGCTCTGTGCTGGAGCACCGGACACGCCGGAGATTGCGGAAGAGATGAAGGCGGCCGTGACCGAGGCGCAGAGGCATCGCGAGGGCATCATCTGGATTTCGGCGATGGTCGATCTGCCGACCAAGGTGGCCTTCTACTCGCACGCGGCAGTGTTCTGCTGCCCGTCGATTTATGAGCCGTTCGGCATCATCAATCTGGAAGCGATGGCGTGCGAAACAGCGGTGGTGGCCAGTGCGGTCGGTGGCATCAAAGAGGTCGTGGTCGATGGTGAGACGGGCATCCTAGTGCCGTTGCAGCAGCAGACGGAATCACCGTTTGAAGCGACCGATCCGGCCAAGTTCGCCAGTGATCTGGCGGCTGGTGTTAACAAGCTGATGGCTGACGAACCGCTGCGCACGCGCATGGGCAAGGCCGGCCGGGCGCGTGCCTTGAACCACTTTAGCTGGAAGGCCATCGCGCAAAAGACGCTAGCGCTCTACAAGACACTCGTGGAGTAGCGTCGACGGGTAGTCGAAGTGCTGGGCCGTTTGTATTCGATTGGTAGTTGAAGCTACCTGGACCGGCCGCTGCGGCCTCCGCTTTTGCCACCACTGGGCTTTTTGCCGCTGGGTCGCGAGGAGAAGGATCGCTTGCCGGTGGTGGGCCGGGCGGACTTAGCGCCAAAGGAAGGTTTGCTTTGCTTTGCAGTTGCACTTGGCGCTTTCGCGCGGTCCGCAAATGGGGGCAGATCCTTGACAGGGCCATCGCCTGCGGACTTGGAGCCATACTTGGGCTTGCCCTTGAAGCCGGGCTTCGAGCCATAGCGTGGCTGTACAGTTTGCGGAGTTTCTCGGATGGGCTTGGCAGGCTCAGCAGGCACCTCATGCTCGAAGCCGCGCACCTTGACTTTTTTCTCGACCGGCTTGTAGGTCGAGGGTGCCGTGCGCCGCTTCTCAGGCAGCTTGCGCCGAGTTCGGACATCGTCGCGATGCGCCGAAGCAGGCTTTGCCCGGGGGGCAAAGTGATCATCACCGTCATTCACGACTTTGGTCGTAGCCTTGGTAGCCTTCTTGGGCTTGGTCTCGGCTTTCTTGAAATAGTGTGCGACCTCGTGCGCCGTCAGTTCCTTCCAGCCGCCGCGTGGCAGGCCTTTCAGCAGCAACCCACCAATGCGGGTGCGGGTCAATCGCTCGACTTCGTGGCCGAGCACGTAGAGCATGAGACGGATCTGGCGTTTGAGACCCTGCTTCAGGATGATGTGCAGGACATAGGGGTTTTGCATCCAGACACGCTCAGCCTTGGCGTAACCTTCTTCGGTCATCACGCCGTTGAGTAGCTTGACCAAATGATCCTTGTTGAACTCGGTCTCCAGGCGGACCTCATATTCCTTCTCCATGCCCTCGCTGGGGTGCATGAGTCGATGCGTGAGATCGCCTTGATTGGTCAGGAGCAGTAGGCCTTCGCTTTCTTTGTCCAGGCGTCCTACATGATGAAGATTCTGGTATTTCGCGGGCAGTAGGTCGTAGATGGTCTGGCGACCGCTCTCGTCATCGCGCGTGCAAACGTAGCCACGCGGCTTGTGGAAGGCGAGCACGATTCCTGCGCGCGTTACCGTCGGCTTGCCATCGACGGTCACATGGTCGTCGTCAGTGATGGCAGTCGCGAGATCGGTGCAACGCTTGTTGTTCACCATCACCCTACCATCCAGGATGATTTGTTCGCAACCACGCCGCGAGCCGTGGCCGCAGAGGCTGAGGTAACGATTGAGACGCACGATGAGAACGGCCTTACTCGGGCTTGGTCTTGGGCAGATTGGTCATCAGCTGACCATCCTTCCATTGACCGCGGGACTTGAGCAGCTTGACGCGCTCACCACGCTTCAGGACGGAACGCTTGGCGCCAAGGGAGCCGGAAGAACGGAGGCTGCGGTGCTGGGACATAACTGGGTAAGGTGCAGTGGGTTTGAAAAACGGGCTGGGAGAATACGAGCATAGCACTCTTTGGCAAGAAGGAATTTGATTGCTTCGGCATTGCCACAAGCGCGCCTTTTGTCTCTGATAGTGCTCTGTCTATGCAAGGTCGCTTATCCATTCGGGACTTTTCCATGCTCATCGCCCTGGTGGCGGTGTGCGGCTTCTTCGCCGTTGCTGCGCCGCAATTCCTCAGCTCGCGCAATCTGTCGCTGTTAATGACAGAGCTGGCGATCACGGGCACGCTCGCCATGGGCATGCTGCTCATCATTCTGCCTGGGCACATCGATCTGTCGGTAGGCAGCGGCGTGGGCTTGCTCGGGGGCATCGCTAGCGTGCTGGTGTCTCGCCACGATTTGCCCGCACCGCTGGCGCTCGCGGTGGGGCTGATCGTGGGTGTCTTGCTCTGGCTGGGCATGGGCACGCTGATCGTGCGGGAGCGAATCCCCGCCTTCATCATCACACTTGGCGGGCTGCTCATTTTCAAAGGGCTGTTCTGGCAGGTGATTCAGAACTCGACCGTGCCAGTGACGCAGGGTGGGGTAACGAACCTCTACTCGCTGCTCACGACCTACTACGTGCCGCCTGTGCTAGGCTTGATCATGGCGGCGCTGCTCGTGGCGGGACTGGCATTGGCCGCATGGCGCAGCCGCGCGCGACAGCGGGCACAGGGCTTCGAATTGGAGGATGGTGAGCTCAGTTTCTTGAAGGTCTTCTTTGCGGCGCAGGCGGTGTTTCTCTTCGTGATCGTGACCAATCAATTTCGCGGTGTGCCGCTTCCAGCCTTGATCCTGGCTGTGGTTACCTTTGCGGTGCACGTGCTTACGCGGCATACCCGATTTGGCCGCTACTTGTATGCTGTCGGTGGCAATGAGGAGGCGGCGGTCGTGTCGGGTGTGCCGGTGCAGCGAGTGGTCATCATGGCCTTTGGGTTGATGGGGGCTATCGTGGCGATCACAGGCTTTATGCAAACCGCTTACTCTGGGGCTTCGACGACGACGGTGGGCGACCTCATGGAGCTGGATGCTATCGCCGCCTGCGTCATTGGCGGTGTTAGCCTGAAGGGCGGTCGCGGCAGTGTGCTGGGCGTGCTTTTTGGGGCTCTGATCATGGCATGTCTGCTCAATGGTATGACGCTGATGGCCGTGCCGCCAGAGTTCAAGTTCATCACTCGCGGCCTTGTCCTCACGCTTGCCGTCTGGATGGATGTCAGAGCTAAAGGTTGATTGCGTCGTTGTTATCGGGTTCTTGGTAGCTGGTCTTTGGGCTAGCTCTGCTGCCCGTCATTTCATTTTTTCTTGGTCCTTTTTCGTTCATCCCATTTATGTCTTCTCTTCCGCCTCTACGCAGCACGCTGGATCTCGAACGCTTGATCGAGTTTGAATTCGTTCGCGCCACAGAGAACGCTGCGTTGCAAGCTCGCAAGTGGCTGGGCCGAGGAGAGAAAGAGCTGGCGGACGCGGCCGCGTGCGATGCGATCTATGGCGTCTTTGACCTGCTCGATGTGTGTGGCGAAGTCGTCATTGGCGAAGGCATCAAGGACAACGCCCCTGGCATCTTTGTCGGCGAACACCTGGGCACCTGGAAGCCGGGGGCACCGAGGTTTAACATCGCGCTTGATCCCATCGACGGCACGACAAACGTGGGCAAAGGCATGCCCAACAGCATCAGCGTGATCGCTGCTGCGCAGGTGCCCGAAGGTGCCCCCAGCGCCATGCGCAACATCCCCAGCTTCTACAGCCACAAGATCGCGTATGGTCCCGCTGTGGTCGAGGCGCTGAAGGCGATTGGCTCACCCATCTTGCTGGATTGGCCCGTGGAGAAGGTGCTGACTTTCGTGGCGAAGGCGCTGGACAAGAACCTGGGCGACCTCGTCGTCATGACCATGGATCGTCCCCGTCACAAGCCTATCGTTGATGCGGTTCGCGCTGCGGGTGCGGGCCTGCGGATGATTTCAGACGGCGACATCACGGCTGCCGTGGCACCTTCCATCGTCGGAAGTGGTGTCGATCTTTACATTGGCATGGGTGGCTCACCCGAGGCTGTGCTGACGGCGGCCGCTCTGAAATGTTTGGGTGGTGACATGCAGACGCGCATGTGGTTTCAAGACGAGGCCCACCGTGCGGAAATCGCGGCACAGGTCTCGCCCGAAGACCTGACGCGTGTCTTCTTCAAGGATGACCTCGTGATCGGTGAAAGCGCTCTGTTCTGTGCCACCGGCATCACCGACAGCGCTCTGCTGCCGGGCGTGAAATTGACCGGTCACCGCGCCGAGACTCATAGCATTCTCATGCGTTCGCGCAGTGGCACCGTGCGCCACATCACAGCCGTTCACCACCTGGAAAAAAAGGTGGTGAACCTGCGCTCGGAGCGCATCGGGGCTATGTAGTGCCGCAGCGCGACCCAAAGGGGGCGGTTTGCAATCGCCGTCATCAACCTCTTGCCTAGCGAGCGCATAGAAAATCAGGCTTTCCGTTTCAGCATGACGGTAGTGTCAACACACCCATCCTCTTGACCGCGGTCGTTATCTGATATTCCTGCCACATGCTTGTTTCTTCAGTCACCGACACTCTCAACCGCCCGCTGCACGACCTGCGGCTGTCGGTGACGGATCGGTGTAATTTTCGCTGCACCTACTGCATGCCGAAGGAGGTCTTTGGGCGTGACTATGCGTTCCTTCCGAAAGGGGAGATCCTGAGCTTTGAAGAACTCGTTAGGCTGGCGCGGGTGTTCGTGTCGTTGGGCGTGGAGAAGATTCGACTCACTGGTGGCGAGCCTTTGCTGCGTCGCGATTTGCCGAAGCTGATCGAGATGCTGGCGGCTATCGACGGCTTGAGAGATCTGACATTAACGACCAACGGCTCAGCACTCGCAGCCCTGGCTAAGCCCTTGCATGATGCGGGCTTGAAGCGCGTGACGGTCAGCCTTGATGCTCTCGATGACGCGACCTTTCGTGCGATGAACGATGTCGATTTCCCTGTCGCTCGGGTGCTGGAAGGAATCGACGCCGCTCTTGAGGCTGGCTTCTCACCTGTGAAGGTCAACATGGTGGTGAAGCGGGGCGTGAATGAGCAAGAGATTCTGCCCATGGTGCGGCGGTTCAGCGGTCCAGGTTACATCCTGCGCTTTATCGAATACATGGACGTGGGAGCGACCAATGGCTGGCGCCTGGACGAGGTCGTGTCGGCGGCAGAGATCGAGCAGATCATCAGCCGTGAGTTTCCATTGGAGCCTTTGGTCCCCAATTATGCAGGCGAAGTGGCGATGCGTTTTCACCATCGCGATGGCGGAGGAGAGATAGGAGTAATCGCCTCGGTCACACAGCCCTTCTGCCAGGGCTGCACGCGAGCGCGAGTAACGGCGGATGGTGAGTTGCACACCTGCCTGTTCTCGCAGCACGGGCACGATTTGCGTGCGCTGCTGCGCGGTGGCCTTAGCGATGACGCTGTGCGCATGGCCGTGGGCAGGATCTGGGAAGCCCGCAACGACCGCTACAGCGAGCTGCGTTCGACCGCGACTTCTACACTGCCCAAGGCGGAAATGTCAAAGCTAGGCGGCTAGCTCTAGCGGACTTCTGGCGAGACGGTGAATCTTTTGCACTAAGATGTTTCTTGTGCGTTAAAAGTTTGCGCCCAAACTTGGCAGGCAAACTGCGACCCCTAAGTGTCGAAATTTATCACCCACACTCCTATGGAACGACT
>Ga0247831_1008221_pt1 | contig 11158 bp, 10 predicted proteins | sample LaCruzMarch2015__9_FD_192406 | JGI IMG/M metagenome (GOLD analysis project Ga0247831, IMG submission 192406) | Freshwater microbial communities from meromictic Lake La Cruz, Castile-La Mancha, Spain - LaCruzMarch2015_1m | ecosystem: Environmental > Aquatic > Freshwater > Lake | place: Spain...
CCCCCACACACTTCATACTCATAGCAGGTCTTCTTTATACATATATAATGCAATTCAGCACCTTCAACAGTGGCTACCGGTCATAAGGATGCAGCCACACCCTGATATTTGCTCTCTGGGACATGAGAGTGGATGTTGTTGGTATAAGAGTGGGTCTCTGTTTGTTCGTATGATTGAGACCCCCCACACACTTCATACTCATAGCAGGTCTTCTTTATACATATATAATGCAATTCATCACCTTCAACAGTGGCTACCGGTCATGAGGATGCAGCCACACCCTGATATTTGCTCTCTGGGACATGAGAGTGGATGTTGTTGGTATAAGAGGTGGGTCTCTGTTTGTTCTTATGATTGAGACCCCCCACACACTTCAAACTCATAGCAGGTCTTCTTTATACATATATAATGCAATTCAGCACCTTCAGCAGTGGCTACCGGTCATAAGGATGCAGCCACACCCTGATATCTGCCCTCTGGGACCTGAGAGTGGATGTTGTTGGTATAAGAGGTGGGTCTCTGTTTGTTCTTATGATTGAGAACCCCCACACACTTCATACTCATAGCAGGTCTTCTTTATACATATATAATGCAATTCATCACCTTCAACAGTGGCTACCGGTCATGAGGATGCAGCCACACCCTGATATTTGCTCTCTGAGGTTTTCAGAGTGGATGTTGTTGGTATAGGAAGTGGGTCTCAGTTTGTTCGTATGATTGAGACCCCCCACACACTTCATACTCATAGCAGGTCTTCTTTATACATATATAATGCAATTCAGCACGTTCAACAGTGTCTACCGGTCATAAGGATGCCGATTCACCCTGATATCTGCCTTTGAGACCTGTGAGTGGATTTCCTAGTAGGTGCAGGAGAAAGAGTCACTGTGGCTGTGGGTTGTATGATTGAGACCCCCCACACACTTCATACTCATAGCAGGTCTACTTTAAACATATATAAAGTGTTTCAGAACCTAAGGCATTGTCCGCAGGCGGGGAGCCTTTTTCCTACTTTCGTACTGACTTTGTGTAATATGTAATTATGTGCTACATACTCTTGAGTACTGCACCTCGTCCGCATGCAGGATTTTGATGTTTCGTACTTTCGCACTTCCAAAAAACAGAGTCTAAATTTGGCGGGACAAATAGCAACGGCCGCGCCAACGAAATTTCTTCTTCCTTTCTCTTTTCTCGGAAGATTCTTTCTTTTTCATACTTAGTTCCTCCGTACCATAAATATCTAGGTAGTACATACGAAAAGCCGTTGTTCAAAATGAAAATTGGCCAATTTCAGGGGGGGTACGGAATAGTGTCTCAGCTCAAACAGGGATGTGCAAGTCGGGATTCCGGACTTGCACAAAGGGAGAAGAGACATTACTATCCGTACCCCATACGTAGGAGACAATACATAACTACATAATTAAGGGGGTCCGAAAGTACGAAAGTCGGTTTTTTTCTCCCGCCTGCGGACAATGCCTAACAGTGTTGCTAAAGGTCATAAGGAAGCAACCCCAAATGTCCAAATGTAAGTTCTACTGTGACTACCAAAATGGATAACGGTGGAGGGCGGCATTACATCCTTATGACTCTCAACCATAGACTACCATAGATGGGTGCTCAAACACTTCTAATACATATAATATTGAAGTGCAGTCCACTCTAAAGTGGTTCCCAGCCTCAACCATGTCATATTGATCTCATAAGTGTTCCTAGCTGTAAATCATGGGGCTTATTAACATGCTGTAATAGAGTTTAGCTGTAACCATATTCATATGACAACTAACCACATACAAAGTATGTCACTCATCTTCAATATGTATAGACTGGGTGAGGGGCCTCTATCACTACATACAACAGCTATGTCCAAGTGTAACTCCAACCACCAGCCTCTGTGAATTGCCCTAGACTTACCTACGAAGTACGTAATTACTTCGTCGAGGAATGAATTCCTACGACAATCAACTGCCTACATACACAAAGTGTCAGTAAATGCATGGAGATGGAGATTTTTTTTGGGCGAGCTACCTCCGAGATGCGTCAAGATGCGAACGATAGATGAGCTGGAGCGTCTCAAAGCCACGGGCAACGAGTGCTTCCGGCGCAAGGACTATCACGGTGCCCTAGAGCAGTACAACTGCGCCCTCGGTGGCCCCACTGGCAGGGGCACCGGGTTGCAACTGGGCCTCCTGCTGCCATTGCTGAACAATCGTGCGGCCTGTTATCTTGAAATTGCCGACGCGATGCGAGGACCCAGCACGGAGCGCATCGACGTATATCGGTGTGCTGAGTGCGATGCCGATGAATGTAGCACGTACTCGAACATAATGGGTGGTTCGGCCAAGGCGCTCTTTCGTCTTGGGAGGGCGATCCTCGGCAAGCAGATGGTGACTTCGCAACTGGTGGACAAAAGTTTGGAGCATCATCAACTGGGTGCCGAAGAGGCTATGGCCATGCGCAAAGACATTGCAAGGGCACTTGAGGTTGGATGTATGCACCTAAATATCGCTTTGAAAATGGTACCTGGCGATGCGATGATTACGGCCAAGATACACGAGGTGGAGCGTCTACAGCAGACCCTTGCCATCAAAGGCGCACCACCGCCTATGCTTCAGGTGGGAGTCCCAGTGCCACGTCCGGACACGTTTGGTCCCTCCGTGCTCTTCACGAAGGGTGATTCGTGGATGAGCAACACTGTAACGCTCGAGCTTCCTGTCCCTGTCCGCAACAGCGTCCACCACCAATCTACCGGGCATGTCATGCTGCCGATATTCCTCACAAAGACAGAGAACGTCCGCAATCAAGGCGAGTTGGCAATCTGGATGCACTACTCAGCGCACCTTGGTAAGTCCGAGCTCAAATCGCGTGGCGAGGCAGCGTTTGGCCCCGATGCAGAGTACGATGTATTCGACGGCCACTTGTACGGCAACCTTTCCACACCCGCTCAAGCGAACGATCACATTCGCTCGCCTGATGAGTTTGTCATGAACTTCCAATTTGCTCGTCACGGCCAGTCCCCCGACGAGGGCATCCCAGGGGCGTTGGTAGCAGCAGGAGTGATTGAGCGCGTGCGTGTCGCGGGCCAGACTCACTTTGGCGAGAATTTTGTCATCTACCGAGTGAATTTCTGACTCCTTACTCTAAGCCATGTGACGTCAAGCGCAGCCATGCTTTGTGGCGCAAAGCCTTAATAATCTACCGGCCGACGATCCAATTTTCCAGTTTTGGCTGAAAAGGTGAACTAGCGCTGATATCCTCCGTGATCACCTTTTGCCTGATAGCAAATAACCAGTTTCCAAAAGAATTTTACAGCAAGCATTTGACCGTATCAGTGTCAATTAATAAAATGGAGGGTTGATTGGGCTGACTGTCATCTCTAGTGATAAAAAAATATTACTTTTATCACTGAACCGTGTTTCATTATTTATATTACTTTTATCACTTAATCATGTTTCATTATTTGTATTGTATCTTTACAACATTTTGGACAACAATTACCCACACAAGAAACTTATTGTCTTAACTGAAAAAGTAAGCAATGTCCTATCCCTCTTGTGGTTCTTCGTCTGATTCGTCAGAACCATCCACTTCTGAGTCAACTTCTAATTCCGGATCCTGTACAGTTTTGAGAGCAGCAATAAGCATTTCTCTCGACCCGTCAACACTCAGACATTTCTCGTGAGCCATGTTACGTAGTTCACTAATGCGTAAGGCGTTGTATTGAATATCAACATTCACATTCGTTCCATTATTCGGCACTTCTCTCCTTGCTGTGGCTGCCAATAGATCTCTGACCAATGTCCCTGGAACCATGTCAGTAAATGACAGCTTTTCAAGGACTTCATCCCTATTTTCCATCATATAGTCCATTGCTGCCTCCTTTAGTAAGGCACAGTTCTTTGACTCAGCGTAGAGAAGAAGCTCCATTACATTCTCAATACTGAAAGTTGCACCTACCACGAAAGAAGCTTCTGCCTCAAGCTTCAGATTGACGACTCCGTACTTATCAGCAGCATCAATAATATCCCTGGCATGTAACACCATATCGTCCTCAGATACTTTCCGTCCATAAATATAGCTTAATAGGAGAAGAAATATATTAGGTTTTACGTCATTGATTTGAATTGGGGTTGTATTGTCATCGTGTGATTCACACAGTTCAGCAAAGATACTTGAACAATTCTCAATGATGACACGATGAGCTGGGAATGAAACTGGCGCAGTCTTGGCAACCTTCATTGCACTGTTCTTCCCCTTCCCCTCCGCAACCTCGAATACAATGTCAGAATATTTCTCATCCAAGAATAGTCCTTGAATCATTTTGGTTAATGGATTCTCGGGGATAAAGGGTGGATGAACAGATTTCGTTGGCACAGAGAGTCTCATGCGAACCTCTATCACTAATGTACCATCAACAAGAGAACTCATTAGCTTTGAGCGTTTCGCAAAATTAAAAAATCCCCAGCAATGATCATCCCCATCATCACCGCCCACAGGAGCAAAATTACGTGGAGTGGCTGCTCGTTCGTAAGCCACTTGTTTTCCAAAGCCATCATTGACACCGACACCAAAATCTACGTCAATGGCTCTGTTTGACATATTGCGGAGAAATATGGACACCATTCCTTCGACTGCGTTTGCATTGTTTCCACTTTGAAGCAGCTCCAGACGCCATGGATTCCCCAAAAGCAAAAATTCGGGCGAGACAACAGATTCACCTCGCACCAACGACAGGCTTGCGAAGCCATGCCAGTGGACGGTATGTGTCACCCACTCTTGTTGATTATATCCAGGAGGAGCCGTCCCTACATGAGTATGGGCTGATGCGGTTATAGGAGCGCTCATGAAGTCTAGTCGCGTGTTCGAACGGTATTTTAGCGATGGGAGACATCAATTATATTTGGCGGGTTCAGACCTTGCTCTTCCTTCTCTTCACCTCTCTCCACCCAACATGAACAATGAGGACAACAAGCACCTCTGTCCTCCTACGCCGAGCAATCGCTACAGTCTCAGAGCAGCATGGCACTGCTGCTGCTGCTGCTGCAAAAAATAATCATCGAGCTGCTGCGAAAGAAGTAGAAGAAGCCAATTCTCGCTTGCGTACCTTTCATCGAATTGTACACGAGCGTACGTCCGTAAAGCGTTTCGCGTCAAACATGACCATACCCAATGCGATATGGAAAGATATGTTACATTTAGCACGAACTACACCGTCTGGGTTTAATTTACAACCTACACATATCATACTTGTACGGTCCCAGGAAATGAAGTCTGCCTTGGCAGAACATGCCATGCTGGGTGCGGGGAATAAATTTAGGGTAAGTGATGCATCCGGCATGGCAGTATTCTGTGCTGACCTACAACCCAGTAAACGTGTACATCGGATACATGAATTAGAACGGTATCATAATATGAGAGAGGAGGGATATATGTCAGTATTACGTGTGGCAAGTACCTTTTTAACGGGCGAAAAAATTAGCACGAGCACTGACACCAATACTAACAATTTAGCAACGTTAGCCAAACGAACATTCGCAAATGCATTAAGTCCAAGTCGGCCAATGCCAACAATGGAAGATGTTGGCATGTGGGCTTATAAGAATGCGGGTATTATGGCACAGTTATATACCATGTCTGCCACGGCACATGGATTATCGACGTGTATGATGGAGGGGTATGATGCACGTCGTGTCATGGATATATTGCGCATACCCAGTGAAAGATATGGCGTACCAATTATGATTGCGACTGGGTATGAGTATGGGATGGATAAGGAATCTGTGGTGCATGCCAACAATTTAGATGATGTTAATGAGAACGAGGACGAGGAGACTGAGCGAAGACTGCAACAAAAGAAGGAACAACAACGACGTAAAGCACCACGGTTAGAAATGAACGAATTGTTCTTTGGTGAAACCTTTGGTCAACCATTGGATTTTCTACTTGATGATAATGATCGCATGGTGAGGGAGGATGCAGCATAGAGGTAATACAAAATAGAGGAATCTTTCCATTTCTTCTCCCCTTCCCCCCCCATCAAATCAATCGACCCCTAGCTGATCAAAGTTTTTTTCAGGAAGGGAAACGCAGCATAGAACATTTTTCATCATGTTGTCATATCCACAATTAGATTTGAAACGAATTTATTGAATGAAACAATACACACGACCAATAATACAAATCCAGATTTCAGTACAGAACTTTTATATTTATGAAGAATCTAAAATCTAATTCCACAAATCTTCCCAAGAGTATTATTAACTTTGCCTTGGCACAATCAACACACTCTCTCAGTCAAAGTGAAGTAAGTTTAGAAAAACTAATGTAGATACAAGAGAAGATTACGGCATCAATCCATGAAGGAGAGCCTTCCCCCCCCCCCTCATCCCCCAGAACAACTAACTAAACAAGTCGGGTGCGTGTGTCCATATCATTTTACGCACGTTCGCCACGAATGCGACGTGCCAATTGAATATCCTTCGGCATGATAGTAACGCGCTTGGCATGGATGGCACAAAGATTCGTATCCTCGAACAAACCCACGAGGTATGCCTCACTTGCCTCCTGTAATGCCAATACCGCCGTACTCTGGAAGCGTAAGTCCGTCTTGAAGTCTTGTGCAATTTCACGCACTAGACGTTGGAAGGGTGCCTTACGGATGAGTAGCTCGGTGCTCTTTTGGTACTTACGAATCTCGCGTAAGGCCACGGTACCGGGACGGTAACGATGGGGTTTCTTGACACCCCCGGCCGTGGGGGCCGACTTACGCGCAGCCTATGGGAAGAGGAGTCGGAGGAGAGAGGTGGTGATGGATGGAGGTGAGAAATATTCATAGCCATGGTGGAGTGATTTTCAAATTCAATACAGCGACGGCATCAGGAGTCGATCTTCTTACCTTGGTCGCGAGCTATTATTATCCAAGATGATGCATAGTGTTTCATTGTTGGAATGGAGAGAGAGAGGAGGAGAGGGGGGTGCGGAGGAGGTGAGTCGATGGTTGAAATTTAAGAGCAAAAAAAACCCATTGCCACGCCTCCAAAAAGAACAACGGCAACGGTAACAGACTCCATTGCCACCGCGGGGGGCCGGCGACGACGCAACGCCATCGGGCCACGGCTCCACTTCCGTCGTCGTCGTCGTCGTCGTCGTCGTCTTACCTGCTTGCGGGGGGCCTTGCCTCCGGTGGATTTGCGGGCGGTTTGCTTGGTGCGAGCCATGGTGTCGTCGTGTGAGATGAGAGAATGGAGCTGGAAGAGTGAAGCTAGACGGTTTTGTTGGCGAGTTGTTTTTTGGTCGAAAAATAATGAGAACAGAAGCAAGAGAGGAAGTCGTGGAGGAAACAACGCGCCGCGCCAGGGTGTGGAGAATAAATAGGAATAGGTACGATTTCTACGATAGAATGTGTGTGTAGAAAATGCTTCCTGCTCGCAAAAGATCTTTGGAGGTGCGACCCAGTTTTGCCAGAGAGTGAAGCAAAAAGTAAGAGTTTATTCTTCTTATATAACCGTCCCTTTCAGTTTCAACTCTTTCTTTGCCTCACAAAAATCTATGATACAAAGTCTTAAATTTTATAAAAGAGTAATAGACTTCCAAGCAACCACAATGGTAGTATTTTATGCGTATCGATAAGTTGTTTGTTGTTTTAAAGGATGAGAGCCATCCATTGGGTGCCATGGCCTCTGCCAAAAAAAGAAAGGTTGTGGTTTGTGTTTTGGAGTTTGAACTCACTTGTCTTCCGCTTTGAAAATTGCCCCTTTTTTGGACATTATTCCCTTCATTTCACCCACCATGATCCTCCTCTTATTACGGGCCCGCGGCGCTCGACGGAACGTCATCACTACGATCTCAACCACATTCGCCTCCACTCCATTGTCGTCATCATCATGTCGTAGTCCCTCCTCCTCTGCGACCGTCGTCCACCATCAGCCGCCAACGATTTTTAGGAGCCGTGGCAGCAGCCGCGGCCGAGTTGTCGTGGATGATGATAGTCTCCAACGTTTCTTTTCCTCGACCACGACGGGCGGTGGCGGTGGAAGTAACAAAGAAGACGGCGAAAACGACGACGAGGAGCAGACGAAGAGCAATGACGACGCCGCGGCGACCACGACGACGGATGGCGACGAAAATGACGTACCGCTCATATTGGGTCAAGAAGAATTAGAAGCCCCCATCCCCCCATCGTACATACGCGATGCCGTTACCGGAAAGTGGACATCGAATACACATGCCGAATTAACGAGGAAGGATAAACGATTACTTAACTTGAATGATGATAGTCGGAGTGAACTTATTATGGATCGATTAAGTGAACGTTGGACGACTGCTGCCTCCGCTGCAACTCCAACAACAACGAAGGAGGACGACGATGGAAATTTTTGGAAGAACAGCGATGGTAATGATGATGGATTTGGTACATTGAATACGGAACATGTACGTATCGCACAACGTATACAGGAGCAGAAATTGGCATTAATGTCTATTGGACGTGATCCTTCTGCCATGAAATATAATAATAGTAATGGGAAGAAGAATAACACCAGCAAAAACGTCAACGATGGAGGGGATGATGATGATGATGATGGGAAAGTTTTAACATCACGTGAATATCAAGCACTCAAGACTTATGCCAAACATGAATATGGCATTGATAATAAAGACTTTGTACGGATTACGAATGATGGAGATACTACAGATGATGAACCATTAATCCCACATCATGTATTATCATCTGGACGTGATCATAATGATGGTAATAGTGGTGGTGGTGGTGGGACATTTGATGCTGATTTAGATTTGGCATACCTAAATCCACGTTTGCATCGTCGTGCGTATGGTCGTACGGACACTACATCGTCAGATGATCCATTTGCGGACTTATTACCACATGACTTGAATCCAACACGTAAAGTCAATCGTCGACTAGCACATACCTTACCGAAACGATTATTACATCATAACAACCTGAGTCTATTACGACGATATACCACACCTGGTGGTAAGATTATGAATCGTGTCCAAAGTCGTTTGGGGGCCAAGGATCAACGTAAGATTGCTAAATTAGTCAAACGTGCACGACACATAGGATTAATACCACATATTGGTCAATGGAAATATGAGGATCATGGCGATGTACAAGAATTAAAAGTAAACTTTAGTATCGCTCAACATACCACCTCTGATGATGATGATGATGAAACAACAATAATGAAGAAAGATTGGGAAATTGAATTAGAAGAACGTGGACTATGGCCATTACAACTTGGTGATGAGGTCATTAAACGGTATTATGATATGGATAAGATTATTGAACATATTGCCGGTCCAAAGGGGAGCAAAAAACGCATTGAATTTGATAACTTGTTAGGTGGACCAGGTGCCTTGGTCCAATAAAGAAAGTGAGCCGTGGGGAGTTAGTTTTTGGGGGGGGGGGACCCGAAGGCAAGGGGTTCAGAGGGGGGTGTCAAAAGCAGGTGCAGGACATGCACTAAATGATATAACTAAAATAATGATGATCGTGTTGTGCAAACATTAAGTAAAGCTAACTTCATTCCTCTCCCAATTCCTCGTCTGGGTCCAAGTCATTATCCGAATTAATGTCATTTTCAAGCAAAGCAATTAGCATTTCCCTAGACCCATCAACGTCTAAACCCTTGTCGTGTACCAATCGCCGCAACTCACTGATGCGCATAGAATGATAATGACTTGCATTATCATCGTCCGCATCAGCAGATCCTCCGCCACCCTTCACCGTTTCAGCCCGTGCAATCGCAGCAAATACATCACTAACCAACGAACCAGGAGCGTCATTAAATCGAATGTTCTTAAGAACGGATTCTTTATGTTCCAACAAATAATCCATCGCTGCTTCTTTCAAGAGAGCACAATTCTTTGAATCAGCATAGAGAAGAAGCTCCTTGACATTTTCTATGTCAAATGCAGTGTTGTTGACTAAACTAGCTTCTGCCTCCAGCTTCAGACTTGTAACTCCAAAACGATCAGCTGCATCAATGATTTCCTTGGCGTGCAACTTCATATCATCATTTGAAATTGTCATACCGTAGATGTAGCTCAATAGGAGACGAAAGATATCCGGCGATACATTATCAATTTGAATCGGGTTAGTTCCGTTGTCCCCTCCTCCTGATGCACACAGGTCAGCAAGTGTGTTCGAGAATTTTGCTACGATGATACGGTGAGCTGGAAATATAACTGGTGTAGTTTTGGCTACCTTCTTTGCATTGTCCTCTCTCTGATCCCCCCCAACTTCGAACATAATGTCGGAATATTTCTCTTCGAGGAACTCCTCTTGAATCATTTTGGTTAATGGATTCTTGGGGATGAAGGTTGGATGAACAGATTTCGTTGGCACAGAGAGTCTCATGCGAACCTCTATCACTAATGTACCATCAACGAGAGAACTCAATAGTGTTGTGCGCTCCGCAAAATTTGTAAATCCCCGGGCGTTGATCCCACCCAAAGGAGCAAAATTGTGTGGACTGGGAGATCGTTTGTACGCCACTTGTTTACCACTTCCATTATTGACACTGAAACCAAAATCAATTTCAATGGCTTTGTCTGACATATTCCAGAGGTAGAGGGACGCCATTCCTTCTTCTGATAATGTGTCTCCTCCCGGAGTTAGCTCCAGAATCCATTGATTCCCCAAGAGCATGAATTCGGGCGAATAAACGCATGCTCCTCGCACCGCTGACAGACTCGCGAAGCCATGCCAGTGGACGGTATGCGTCACCCACTCTTCATCATAGCCAGGAGGGGGTGTTCCTACATGAGTAGGGGCTGATGCGGAAATAGGAGCGTTCAGAGGAGTTGGCTGGTCCTCTCTAGCCTTTCACTTTTGTACGTACCCGCCTTCTAGCCTGATGAGAGAGCCGATCACTGTAGGTACGCGTACATATTTGGAAATGCAATCGGCGTCGCTACTGCTACTGCAGCAACAATGTCTCACTGCTCGAGCAGCAGCATTATTGCTGCCATCTCGCCGTGCTGCTGCTATTACTACCGCGTTCAGCCTCTTCAAAAAATGCTTCCACGACAACTTCTTTCATCATCAGAGTCGTGGCATTGTTACAATCACAAAAACTACGGCAGCAGCTTCATCAGATGGCGATGAACGAAAAGAAAAACAAGAACCGCAGCAACG
>Ga0247831_1008225_pt1 | contig 11155 bp, 11 predicted proteins | sample LaCruzMarch2015__9_FD_192406 | JGI IMG/M metagenome (GOLD analysis project Ga0247831, IMG submission 192406) | Freshwater microbial communities from meromictic Lake La Cruz, Castile-La Mancha, Spain - LaCruzMarch2015_1m | ecosystem: Environmental > Aquatic > Freshwater > Lake | place: Spain...
GAATTCGCCCGATTGTCCGCAATCAACTTCGTCTTTCCCACAATCAACGATTCAGCCGCCTGCTCCTCCCCTGGTTCCGATAACACATCCGCCTTTTTTCCGCCCGAACCTGAAGCCCCAGCCGCTCCTCCCGTCACCGCCCCCCCTGTCCCAATCCCTCCCGTCACCCGCCCCGTAGATTGACTTCCCCCCGCCCCACCCTCACCCCCCTCATCACCCTCTTCCTGCAACATATCCCCCAAAATCTGCAGCATATCGGTCGCCGCCACGTAATTCAGCGAGTGCTCGTACGGATCCGTTAGCTCCACCGCAATGTCGAACTGCTCGATCAGCGCCTTGATTGCCGCAAAGTCAAAGGGACTAGCGATGACCAAAATCCGATTCGTCCTCGTATCTGCAATCAGCTGAATATCCCCGGCAAACCCGCTTTTGCCCCCACTAATCGTGACCCCACTTGACGGAGCTGCCCCCGTCAAACCAGGAACATTCGGCTGAGCCGGTTGCCCGGTCGCTGCTTTCGCACCCCCACCCCCTGAACCCTCCTCCCGCTTTTCCAGAATTGTTGTAATCAGCTCGACCACGCGATCCGCATTCGCTTGCTGAAGAGAGATAAACTCCGATTTTTTCTCTGGGGCAGGTGTATCAATCAGATTTCGGACATCGATGAGCCTTCGGATCAAAGTCGAGTTCTCCGTAATCAACACCTGATTGGCCACCGGAACAGGGACGAGGCTGCCGTAAGGGTGAAGGGTAATAAACTGCTCAAAGATAGGCACCGCGTCCGCCGCCGAAAGATGGATCAAAGGCATGACGTAAGAAGCAATAACTTCCCCTTCGGGCAACTCACTTTCATTATTAAAGAGAAACACTCCCTCACTCCTCGGATTCTTTCCCCCCGCCGTATTGATCACCTTTACCGAATTCTCTTTATCCACCGCGATAAAAGCATAACCGTTCAAAAGAAGGGTGGATTCGATCAACCGAATCGCCTCTGCTTTACTCACCGGCTGATTAAGGGTCAGACTTAGATTTGCCCCACCCGCTAATAGACTGGCGTCTTTAATCAGGGTCACCCCCTTCAACCTTTCATAGACCATTAAAAAATCGGAAACTGGGTTGTTCGGAAACTGAATCGTGTCGGGAGTAACCATCTCCTCCGCCGGGCTTTCCGCCACCTTCGGCTTGGTCGGTAGGGTCATTAAGCCTGGGTTGGGGACCTCGGGCAAATCCTGCCCAACCAATGAGTTCCCCAATAAAATCAATCCCCCGAGCGAAAGAGCCTTCAGCTTCACTTTCACTTTCTAGGTCCTTGCGGAATGGGAATGACCCGTCGGCGAATCACGGGCGGATTTGGATTGGCCGCCTTAGCCCCGGGATTCTGTACCTGAGAAGGCTGCCCCGGCAGGCCGGGCACCGGAGGTTGCCCTTGCACTGGCACAGGCACCGCCGCCATCGGCGGCGCTCCACCCCCCATTGCCTCATACTTCAGCGTGGCCATCTCATTTCCCTTTTTAATTTTTGCCTGCATTTTCGATGGATCCCCCGAAGCATCTTTTTTCAACTCCAACAAAATCATACCCTGCGCCGATGGCGACGCCTTCATCCCCACCAAAATCCGATCAGGCTTGGTTTTGTTTGCCACCATGACGAAATCCTCACCATCCATCCGGACATACCCGCCCAAAACCAGATCCTTGGCGAAATCCGCCTCCGCCGTGGCCGAGGCCAAGGTGAAAGGGGACTTCTTGCCCAAGGCCGCGTAGCGAGACACTTCCAGCGCCTTAGGCAAACCCGAACGGGTCTCCGTGGCGGGCTCTGAAAGGGCGACTGGTGGCGGCATATCGGGAGTCATCTGACCCCATCCTATCCCCTTCCCGACTAAAACGAGGATAACCCCCATCCCGAATGTGAAGAACTTGTTCACTCCTTGGCTGTCCTAAAAAATTGCCCCACCTCCGCCTCCCCCATCATCTTCGGGGGCTCTGGGCTCAACTTGAGATTGAGAGAAATTAACGCCACCCCACCCTCCGGTTGATACAATTGCCCCGCCCACTGAATAAATTGCCCCAAACTTCCCGTTAATCTCATCCGATTGCTCACCACCGTGCAGGCCACCCCTGGCTTCGGGCTCTGCAATGTCTGCTCCTCAATCTTGAGACCCGCCGCCGTCGCCGCACTTTGCGATTTTTTCTGCAAAGCCGGAGCCGGATTGTCCGTCGGGACCGTTTTTAAGTTCTTCTCCAACCAGGCCGACTTTTCCTCCCACTCCGCCTTCTGCTCCATCCAACCCTGCGCCTCTTCCAACTCCGCACTTTTCTCGCTGACAACACGCCGATTCGCCTGATCCCAGCTCAAAAGAAACTTTAGCCCCAAAAGATGAAGACCCGCCACCACCGCCAAGGCCAGAAAAAGGGTTAACTTTTTTTCATGGCGCGTCAGCGTTCGCATCGGTCCCTCCTTCCTCCGTCACCACGGCTCCCACCGGAATCCCCTCGGCCTGAAATCTCGCATTCCCATTGGGCAACAAGGACGGTTGCGGATGCTTCCACTGGTAGGCGGCCAACATCGGTTCCTTCTTTAACCACTCGAAATACTTCTCCGTCTGCTCCAAATCCTTGCCCTCCCCCTGCAAAAGCAATCTCCGCGTATTATAATCAAAAGAAGTTAGTCGCACTCCTTCGATCTCGCCCGGATCTTTCTCAATCAGCGGACGCGAAACCTGCCACAAAAGCTCTAAGGCATTCAATTTCGGATTCACTAAAGCTCCCGCCTCCCGCCAACTCATCGCCGCATCCCGAATCCGCCCCGACTCCTCCGCAATCTGACTTAATTCACTTTCGATTCGGTACCGCTTCACCAGAGGAATCGAGATGTAAACCAACCCTGCCGTCATCAAGACCGCATAGGCCAAAACCCCCAGCCGAATCATCTTTTTGCGTTCCCCCTGCTGCGCCTTGACCAACCTCCGCTCCGTCAATACGGTCGGCTGCAAATCCCACGGCCCCGCCGGCAGACGGGGAACCGCCCGCGTTTCCGTTCGCACCGGGCAGGGCAGTTGCGACAACAATTCCCGGGCTGCACCCGAAATCTCCCCATCATCCCGCACCACCAGCTGACTGAGCGCTCCCAAAGTTCCCTCCGCATCCATTTGGGCTAGCAAGGAGGTAATCTCACTACCCACCCCAGCGTTCAGCTCCCTCGCCAGCAACGGCTGCGTGTGCAGCCATTTCCCCCCCGAGTAAAAATCTACCACCCACCGACCCAACTCCCTCCGCAAAACAGCCGAGGCGCCACCTCCTCCCGCGGGTAAAACGTGCCCCGCCACCTCATACCGACCCGCCTCCTCCAACAACCAATCCTCCTCCAACGCCCCCGCTAAGACCACCACCGCCTCCAACTGCCTCGACCCCGGCTCCCCCTCCCCCACCGCCGGAACTGGCTCCGTCCGAATCGACTCCATCGCCCAGACCGCACTGTCCGGATTCGTTCCCAAAAGATTTTTCGACTCCAGCGCAATCTTGGCCAACTCCCGCGGGGCAATCCCATCTTCCACCGGAATCCACAGGGGAATCGAAAAAAAGGATCGGGAAGGCAGACAAACCACCGCCCCCGCCCCTTCACCTAATTTCTTTGGACTCTCCACCGGCCCGACGCACTGGGCCCCATCCTCCGTCGTGCTCCAGGCCTCCCACCCCTCGGGACCAGGAAAAATAAATACCGGCCCCGTGGCCTCTTTCCCCTTGCCCTTCTTCACCTTGGCCACTTTTGCTTTCAAGGAGCCTCCTCCTCACTCCACCTTGCCCTGACCTGAGGAGGATTCGATTTTCGAGAGATCAGTGCCACAACTTTTCTTGTAGCTTCCCCCACCTGACCCGTCGAGGTCACCCGCCAAAGATCCTCCTCCTCCGACGTCACGCGATCCGCCCACGCCTCCGAGTTCGGACCCAATAACCCCAGATTCACTACGTCGTCCTGCGTTTGGTTCACCTGATCCGGCCCAGGTCGCGCGAGCATAAAGTTTTGTGCGCTTCCCGGCGCCAATCCCACCACTGCCTCGATCACATCTTGGTCTGCCGTTCGCAGGGATAATTTGCCCAACCCAAAAACGGTGAACTTACTTAAAGCGTTCACCCCCTTACTCCCCTCCTTGGCTTCTTTGGCCATCTCTGCCCAGCCGATCACATCTTCTAACTCACTTACCTTTTCCAAAGGCCCGTTCCTCACATTCGCCTCCGTCGCGCTGTTCGAGCCGGAGGTGAATTCATCCGGATCAACCCAATCGATCAGCGCATCGATCAGCGAGGAGGAGGTGCTCAGATTCACCTCCCAACCCGAAAAAAGATTCTGCAGGGTGGCTCGGGCCACTGCTTTGTCCCCCAATAACAGCGCATTGATATTCAGTTTTCCCGCCTCCCCACTCATATCCTGCGTATCAATCGTAAATTTTATCGGTACTCTGTTTTTTCCCACCTTCCAACTCTCCTGCAGACGCCCACTCAACTGCTCGGAAGCCATTTTCATATCCCCCGGCAACAAACCTGGATGCATCGCCATCTGGATGCCCGACTCCGCCACCAACATCGCTCTCGCATTTTGTAATGCCGCAATCTCCTGATCCAGCTGCCGCTGCATGATTGCCGCCAGCCCCAGCATCGCCGTGGCGATCAGGCTCACCGCCCAAAGCACGATGATCAAAGCCACCCCGCTGGAACATTTTGTTGGCCAGACTCTTTTCATTGATTTGTCCCGGCCGGATTCGTGGCCGCGATCACCGATCGCGTCACCGGATCCAGCGGGGCCTGTCCCGTCGGGCTCATTCCCGCTGGAATCCAAAACGTTCCCACATTCGTCACGGTCGTTTTTCCCGCTTTTCTCTCCAGCGTCAGCCTCAAATAAGCGGGCTTCACCGGTTCGTTCCAATCGGGCCGATTCATCTTCTCCTGATTCCGCGGATCCCCCGCCTGCCAAACCAGACCCTTCAGATCCCCCATCAACCGAAACTCGTTCACCTCCGGTTTCTCCGGCCGCGGGGTATTCGTCTGGATCAACGATTCCACCATCCACAACTCCTTCCCATCCCCCGAAGGCGCTTTCCGTAATTCAAAGCCCAAGACCCGCACCCCATCATACTGCTCTGGAAAAATCGCCATCGGCGCATTCGTCACCACCAACTCATATCCTCGCTGCCCACCTCGATTCTCCAACGACACCTGCGAATTGATCGATAGATCCAGACACAACTGCCGGACCAAGGCAAAGAGACCGCTCACCTCCCGACTTCGTAAGCTAGCCTGAGCCGACGCGTTTGCCCCCAAGACCGAAAATTGAACCATCTGAAAGATCACCCCAAAAATCAGCACTAAGATCGTCAGCCCAAGAGTGACCTCGATCAGCGTAAACCCCTTTTTCGCTTTGGAGAAATCTCTCATCGCTGGGGCCACATCAGGAAAGAGATTCGTTCTAAAGGAACCTCTTTTTTTGTCTCCGCTTGGATTTCCACCATCCACCACCCCGTGAAGAGCCGAGGTGCCACACTATTATTAGTCCCAGGCAGTTCGATCGGTGGATCGATCGGATTCACCGCCGCCTTTAAGAAAAAAACCCCGTCATCCTCCACCTCCCGAAACTCTTTTCCCGTGGGCTGAAGATTATTGGTCACCGCCAAAATTCGCGCGGCGCACGACTCCACCGCCTGCCTCCGCATCCCTGTGCGCAAGAGCTCCACATTGATTCCAATCACCTCATTCAGGGCAACGGTAAACCCCACCGCCGCAAAGGCGAAAACCGCCACCGCCAACATCACCTCAATCAACGTAAAAGAGGAATCTCCACGCCTGAGTAATGATCTCACTTTTTCACCCTTGGTTCCGTCACACTCTCCCCCGTCAAAGCACTAAAAGAAAACTGATCCTCATTCTCATTATGTTTCAAAAGTACCCGGATCGGCTCAACCACCCCGCCTCCCGTGATCAACCACTGGTAATCCTCAGGCGTAGTCCATCCATTCCGCCCCTTCGACCGATTCAAAGGAGTCACGATCATCATCTCGACCCCAGCTGGAAATGCCTCGCCGCCCACGGCCTCCTTATTTAAAAGGATCCGTTGGGCAACCCCACTTTGTAATGCGGCCTCCCGCCCCTTTCCGGCCCGATCCTCTAAAAGTCTACGCGCTGTTTCCAGATCCCGATCCCCGCCCGTGGAAGAGAGAAACACCACCGCACCCCCCATAAACACCACCGCAATTCCCACCGCCAGCATGATCTCCAGCAGTGTGAATCCCCCTTTCCCAATCCCTCTTGGCCGCCGCATCATCCGGCCCTCCCCACCAACTTACTTCGAACTGATATCGTCGCCCTTGCCCCCATCGTCTTTACGGTCCGCACCCGTCGAGTACACCCGAAAACCTTTCGCGGAAGACGCGTCTACCTTGTACTTGTACTCCTGACCCCATGGATCTTTGGGTAACTCCTCAAAACCTTTTCCCGTGCCCACCAATGCTTGTAGCCCAGCCGACTGCGCTAGCGGCACCCCACCATTCTTCATCTCATACATGCGCACCTGCGTAATGATCGCCTGCAAATCTCCCCTCGCCCGCTGCTCCTTGGCAAATTCCAGATTACCCGTCAGCATAAAGATGGCCGATCCCATCAGCACGGTGATGATGCCCACCACCAACATGATTTCGATCAGGGTGAATCCAGCCGATCTGGCAAAACGTCGTTGCTTCCAAAAGTGTGGTTTCATTCTGGCCTCAATCCTACGACCCTACTGCCAGATGACAATCCTGTCCGTAACTGGAGTGGTGCCTTTTTTTCGACAAACTTTTCCACCTTTTTTTCTAAAACAGGAAGCGAAACCTGAGAAATGACCACGGGCGGCTTGGCCACCGCCGGCGGCGCCGCCAGCTCTTGACTCACCTCGCCAAAAACCACCTGCAAACGCACCGCCCTTACCGTGATGGCTCCAGCCGAGCTGCTCTGCCAATCCACCTGATTTTCCCCCCGGCGCAAAAGCCCCACCGGTACATACGCCACCACCTTGCGCCAACCCCCATACTTTAAACTTTGCCCAATCGCCCCTTGCCGAAAACCGGGGTCATCTAACCCAGGTAACTCCGCCGCCACCCCCATCAGATTTTGCCCATTCACCGCCACCCACGGCTCCTCCCCTGGCGCTAATCCCGCTACTTGCGCCTCCAAACGCCCATAGGCTGGGGAGCCCGCAATCGGAGCCACAAAACGCACCGGATTTTGCGCATCAATTTTGATCGGCCCCTCATCCAACACCGCATCCATCACCCGCCCCTTATCCTCATCCATCGGCCGATGCCGCCCCCCTCCATGCATCTCATCCCCTGGCAAAACCTTTCCCGCTGGCGTTAAATACAAGCCAGGGGGCGCGGCCCAACCCGCCGCCAAAATCAAGGGCTCTACCCAATTTAACTCCACCCGCTCCACCACCGAATCCCCGCCAGTCGACTCGACGATCAGCTGCCCCGGCCCACCCAAACTACCCCGCTCAATTAGCAAAGTCCGCTGATGCAAAGACGCTGCCTTCTCAAACAAATTACTGCACAAGGTGACCGACCGGCCTGCCCCTTGCCAAATCACCCGCGCAAACCCGTCCTCGGGCTCCCGGAACACCACCGTCATCGCCAGCTTCGAATCCCCCGCCGGCGGCCGCACCTGCATCCTCCAAACCGACATCTGCAAACCTCGCTGCGTGCTGACCGGCCCCGCCCAGCTGGGTAAAGGATCGGTCGACCGCTTGACATCCCACACCGCGGGAGAAATCGCGTGTCCAGGAGGCGCCTCCGCGGTGCCTTGCGATCCCGCCCACATCAGAAAGAAAAGCCAACCCATTCGGGCGAGGCGATTGGTCCACTTCTTCACACCATTCACCTTGGCAGGGAACCCTCACTTTTCTCGGTTTCCCCCACCTCTTGCTCACCCCCTGCGTCAACAACCCTCGAACCAGCCCGAATAAGTTATTAAAGGCTTTTTCGCATTCCCGACATCGCCCCGAAGATACTGGTGATAATCGAATACACCACCACACCCACCACCAGCGCGATCACCACAATGATCACCGGTTGAATTAAAGCCGTGATTCTCTGAATCTTCCGATCCATCTCCTTCTCAAATCTTGCCCCCGCCTTATCCAGCGCCTTCGACAAATCCCCCGTCTGCTCCCCCACCGCCACCAGATCCAAAAACATATCGGAAAATCCACCCACCTGCCGCAAAGCCCGACTCAAAGAGTATCCCTCCGAAATCTGCACGGATGCCTTTTCCAAGCGTAACCGATAGTAAGAGTTTGGCGTGGCCTGGGTCACCAACTGCATCGCTTGCAACAGGGTCACCCCATTCGTCAGCAGGTTGGCCAAAGTCTGACTAAACTGCGCATAGAAAGCCGCCTCCAGCACCGCTCCCGCCACCGGAATCTTCATCCGAGCCTGATCCCACCAGACCCGACCCAGCGGTTTCTGAATCCACTGCCAAAAGACCAACCCCCCCAAAGCCAAGCTCACCGCCAGCAACCACCCGTAATGGATCAAAAAATAACTCGTGCCCAACAAAAGCTTCGTCACCAACGGGGTCGTCTCGGGCGATTTGCTAAAGAGACTTTCCAACTGCGGCACCAAAACCACCACGAACAGCACCATCAGCAAGATGCCCGCCCCACTGACAAACATCGGATAGATCAACGCCTGAATGACTCGCCCCTTCAAATCACTCAGCTTTTTTAGGTACAGAACCTGCCTCTTCAAAATCGAGCCTAATGCCCCGCTCACCTCTCCCGCCGCTACCAAGTTACAGTACAAATCGGAAAAACTCGCCGAAGCCGACTTCAGTGCCCGCGAAAGGCTCGTCCCCTCCCGCACCTGGTTGCGTAAACTTTGGGAGACCGCTTTCAGCGCCGAGGCCTCCGACCTCTGCTCCATCATTTTCAGCGCCCCCTCCAGTTGCAGTCCCGCGTCCAGCAGATCCCCCAACTCCTCCGTAAAAGCAATAATCTGTGCCTCATTCATCGGTTGCTCCACCGCGTACCCCCCGCCACCTCCCGCCGCTCCCCCCACCGCCCCACCCACACCCGCCGCCCCCTCCTCATACAATTTTAACGGCCGCAACCGAAGTTTGCCTAAGTGCGCTAGCGCCTCCTGCCGACTCTTCGCCTCCAGTTTCCCGGCCGTTCGCCCACCCCCCGCCACCAAAGCCTCGTAGGCAAACGTGGCCACCTCAACCCTCCTTGCTCTTCGACGCATCCACCACTGTCACCCGCAACACCTCCTCAATCGTCGTCGTTCCCTCCGCCACCTTCTCCCACCCATCGTCCCGCAAATTCCGCATCCCCTGCGATTTGGCCGCCTCTTTCAAGGCCGCATTCGTCGCCTTCGCCGTAATCATTTCCTGCAGTAAGGGAGTGACGATACAAATTTCAAAGATCGCTCGCCGGCCCTGATAACCCGTTTGCCGACACCGGTCACAGCCTACCGCCCGATGCGCCGTCGCCGCCTTTTCCAGCGGAATCCCGATGTCCCTTAAATACTGCTCCGAATATTGGGCCGGCTCACAACACCACGGACACAGCACCCTCACCAAACGTTGCGCGATAAACGCCCGCACGGAGGATCCCACCAAAAACGGCTCAATCCCCATGTCCACCAACCTCGTGATTCCCCCAATAGCGTCGTTCGTGTGCAAGGTTGAGAAAACCAAGTGACCCGTTAACGCCGCCCGAATAGCAATCTCGGTCGTTTCCACATCCCGCATCTCTCCCACCATCACCACATTCGGATCTCCTCGCAAAATACTCCGTAACCCCGCCGCAAAGGTCAGATTAATCTCCGGCTTGACCGCAATCTGCACCACCCCCGGAATCTTATTTTCCACCGGATCCTCAATCGTCACAATCCGCCGATCCTTCGTATTCAACGAAGCCAAAAAAGTGTACAGCGTAGTTGATTTTCCTGACCCGGTCGGACCCGTAATCAATACAATCCCATTCGGCAAAGCCAAAAGATTCCGGACGCTCGCCTCATGAATTTCACTTAATCCCATTTGGGCAAAATCAAATCTCTGCTGCCCCAACAAACGCAGACTGATCGACTCCCCCGTCACCGAAGGAATCGTGGCAATACGCACGTCAATCGGTCTCCCCTCAAACTCCAAATTAATCCGCCCGTCCTGCGGCAATCTCCTCTCAGCAATATCCAGATGAGCCATGATCTTAATCCGGGAAATCAGCGAGGCTTGGAACAGCTTGATCCGCGGGGGAACCGGAATATTCCGCAACACCCCGTCGATGCGGTAGCGGACCTGCAGATCATCCTCCAATGGCTCGATATGAATATCCGTTGCCCGCTCCTGCAACGCTTCCCGAATGATCTGGTTGACGAACTTGATCACCGAAGCTTCCGAGTCGTTCTCATCCAAAATGGTCGTTTCCTGCTCTAAATCATTCGCCGCCGCAAACTCCCCGCCCGCCTCCATAATCTCATCAAACGTTTCCGCCCCCACTCCGTACCCGCCTCGCAGCCCATCCAATACCGCTCTCCTCGGTGCCAACATCCACTGGGTATCTCCACCCCAAAATCCAGCCAGCGCCTGCCTTGCTAAATGATCAAACGGATCGAAACAAAGCACGGGCAAGGGTTCCCCCTCCGCCGGAGTCACCGGCAACAAACGATGCCGCAACGCAATTCTCGCCGGAAACTTGTCCCGTAATGGGGCGGGAATAGGCGGAATCTCCCCCTGCCAAACCGGCAGTCCCAACGATTCGCCTAATTTATGGGCAAAAACTTTTTCATCCACTTGCCCCGTCTCCAGCAGGGCATTGACCATCGACCTCTGCTCGGCCGAGGCGTCCGCCAATGCCTTCTCACATACCGGCAGATCTTTTGCTCCCGACTGTTGGGCTAGCTCCACCAGGGATTCCGCCAAGCTCATGGGGTCAATACCTTGGCCAGTCGCTCTGGATTGAGACCCGCCAGCTCTCGGGTGACAAAACGCCCATCTTCCCGAATCACTTTTCCATCAAATAAGATTTTTCCTCCCCCATGCGCTCGATCCTGCAGATTGACCAGATCCCAGTGAATTTGGGACCGATTTCCATTGTCCGCCTCCTCATACGCTTGTCCGGGCGTAAAGTGAAA
>Ga0247831_1008226_pt1 | contig 11153 bp, 6 predicted proteins | sample LaCruzMarch2015__9_FD_192406 | JGI IMG/M metagenome (GOLD analysis project Ga0247831, IMG submission 192406) | Freshwater microbial communities from meromictic Lake La Cruz, Castile-La Mancha, Spain - LaCruzMarch2015_1m | ecosystem: Environmental > Aquatic > Freshwater > Lake | place: Spain...
GAACAATTGTCTTCCCATTCCCCACCATTGTGGACCTTGACCAGAAAAAATAAATACTATCTTTTCTTTTACTGTATTAGCACGTCCTTCGGATATTCCTGTAAGCGTTTCTCCATTTAAGTAAACTTGAAGACTATCTGCTAACTCTTCTTTGGAAGAGGCAACAATTGCTAATCGAATATCGTGGTGAGAGCTGCGTAATGCAGTTGAAAAACAAATATCACTGAAACTGGCTTTGTTTTCAGGGTCTTTTAAGAAAGCAATGTACTGTGCAGCTTTTGCTTTTAAAGCTTCATGGCTGGTAGCTGATAAAGTACAAATTTGTAATCCTTTTTTATCGTTTGCTTTGGATGGAACAACTGCATCATAACCTTGCAATACTACGTGTGCATTAGAACCTCCAAATCCAAAAGAGTTTACACCACCATATCTGGCTTTTCCATTTGGTTTCCAAGAAACTTCATCGGTTGGCACTTTCAACTTCAAATCATCAAAAGGAATGTTTGGATTTCCTTTTACAAAGTGAATGTTCGGAGCAATTACGCCATGTTTCAACGCCAAAGCCAGTTTACTAATACCAGCAACACCAGAAGCTGGTTCTAAGTGACCTATATTTGATTTTACAGAACCGATGTAACAGAAATCTTCTCTGTCTGTTCCTATTACCTTGCCGATAGAATTTGTTTCAATTGGATCTCCAACAAATGTTCCTGTTCCATGCGCTTCCACATAATTTACCATATGTGGGTCAATTCCTGCATCTTTATATGCATCTACCAATAAATCTTGCTGAGCAATAGGATTAGGAACTGAAATTCCTTTTGTAGCACCATCTTGATTTACGGCAGTACCAATAATTAAAGCATATATATTGTCACCATCTTTTTCAGCTTGGGCCAATGTTTTGATGATGATTAATCCAGCGCCTTCGCTACGTACATAGCCATTTCCACGCTCATCAAAAGAATAACAAATTCCATCAGGAGAAAGGAAACCACCTTTACTGAAACCCATTTGAGGTTCAGGTTTCAAAATTGAATTAACACCACCTGCAAACGCTAAATCAGCATCACCTTCCCAAATAGCGCGACATGCAGAATGCACAGCATTTAAGGAAGAAGAGCAAGCTGTATCGATGGCGAAACTTGGTCCTTTTAAATTATATGAATAAGAAACACGGTTTGCAGCAATACAAAGTGCCGAACCAACATTGGTATGTGCACCAATATTTACGCGCTCAATTGGCGTATTTTGAATATCACCATAATCGTGCGCTGAGATTCCTAAGAAAACAGCAGCTTTTGAATTATCTAAATCGTCTAAACGTAAACCTGCATCTTGAATTGCTTCGTAAGAAACTTCCAATACCATACGTTGCTGTGGATCCATTCTCATAGCTTCCAATGGTGAAATTCCGAAGAATCCAGCATCAAATTTGTCTACTTCTTTAATGAAACCGCCTCGTTTCACGCTTATTTTAGATGCTCTTCTGAACTCAGGAGCAAACATTGCTTCTACATTCCAACGATCGGCGGGAATTTCACCTAGTGCATCTTTTTTTCCACTTAATAAATCCCAAAATTCTTCAGGCGAATTAACATCACCAGGAAATCTACATCCGATACCAATGATTGCTAAAGGTTCTCTTTTCTTCATTTTAAACTTGTTTACTTTCTTTTAAAAAAACCCCGCAAAGTAGGTCAAATAATGCACAAATCGGTAACAATGTAATAACAAAAAAATATTTTACTGTTTATAATTACCTGTTTCATTCACTTTCCAAACTCCAACTTTCTGATTTTCTTCAAAATAAGTAAACACGATTTTTAAATTTTCCCAAAAAAATTGTTGAGATTTTCCAATGTCAGTGTGAATTGCCATTCTCAAATTCTTCTCAGTCATGTAAAATGGAAAAATATGAACAGGAATTTCCTTCTGACCTGAACTTTTTGCACAGACTGCTAACATATATACTTCTTCAATCCATTCGTCTGTTAAAGGCAAACAACCTATAGTAACACATTTTCCATGTATAAAAATATCTCCGCCAAGGTCTTTTGCTTTCGAACGCTTTTTATCGGCAGCATTCGGATAATTCAATCCAAGCGAAAGATAATATGTGGATGTTGGATTAAAACGATTGATTGTATAAACTCCTTCAGGAACTTGACCATCTCCTTGTTTCATTTTAGGTCCAAGTACACCACTTTTTGCGCACACCTCATATGTTTTGAGAAGCACAAACTTTGAATCGGTTTTATTTTTTCCCCAAACTTCTAGTTTATCTTCAGTTTTAAATGCACGAATAAAAATTTCAAGTTTATCAATAGAGATATTTTTATCGGTCAATAACTTTTTTATAGAACTACTCTTATTAGGCCAAGCTTTTTTAACCCTAGAGTTTTTTAATTGAGAATTAAAAAATGCTTGAGAATGAAGATTAAAATTTAAAAAAAAGAAAAGTGATAAAACACATAAAAAGAATCTCATATAGTAAAATTACTTACACAATTGTTACAAAAATGTTTCACATTGAACAAACCTAGAGCAATCCAAATCCAACATTATCAATGAATTACATACACTTTAATGAGTCCAATGAATAATTGGTATTCAACTCGATAAGTTAATTCATTAACTATAAAAAACTATTCACTATTCTTTTTTATTCAACACTTCACGTAAACGTTCTCCTAAAATATAGAATGATATAACTGTGAAAAATATAGCTAAACCTGGAAAAACCACCATCCACCAAGCATCAAATTGCTGTCTTCCTGAACTTAGAATTGAGCCCCAAGTAACGACTTCATCAGGAACTCCAATTCCTAAGAAAGACAAGCTACTTTCAATTATAATGCTACCAGCAATAAGAAAAGTTAACTCTATTAAAACGGGTGTAAATACTGCTGGCAATGCATGATTATACAATATTCTTAAATCGCTAAATCCCATTGTTTTGGCGGCATCGAGGTAGCTAAGTTCACGCGTTCGTAACATTTCTGCCCTTGCAAATCTCGAAACTACAGTCCAATTACTTAAACCAATAATAGCAATCACTAAACCTACACTTTTCTCCTTAAAAATAGCTGCAAGTGTAATGATTATCAGCAACTTAGGCAATGCTTCAAAAACTTCACTTCCCCTTTGAATGAACATATCAAGAGGGAAAGGATTTTTATTTTTTAACCATTTTACATTTCTAAAAAACCTACCGCACCATGCAAAAATAAATGAAGTACCCAAACAGACAATAACACTCCAACTAATTTGGAGCGTAGTGAACCAAAATCCTATTTCCATAGCATCGAACAGCACATAATATCGGGTTATAAATGCCCAGAAAAACCCCAATATCAAACCCATTATTGCCAGAATTACTGAAGCGTTGCTGCTATACAATTGCGAATCGCCATAGTATCCTGAAACAAGTCCTAATAAGATTCCGATTAATCCTGCAATGAATGCTGACAGCAAACCTATTTTTAATGAAATAGCTGTACCATGAATTATTCCTGCCAACACATCATTGCCCCGTTGGTTAGTACCAAAATGATGACGGAAAATAAATGGAGCTTCAACTACTTTTCCGTCTTTGCCGCTGTATTGTTTGTCAAATGGACTTGTGTAATCTCTGTTAAAAATATCAGGGCCTTCTACCGCCCAAGGAATTGGAGCCCAAATTACCAGTTCAAGATCCATTTTTTTCCATTCGGCAATGTCAAATTGTATTGTTTCTTTTGCTTTGGTAGCAGGATCTTCTACGATTTCGGTTCTTTCTTCATTCCATAATGATGTAAATGCGGGAAACCAATAGCTGTCTTTATACTTTACAAAAAGAGGTTGATCGGTAGCAATTAAGTCTGCGAAAAGGCCGACAAACACTAAAAATAATATGAAGTATCCAGCAAAGCGACCAGATGGCTTCCGCTTTACATTTTTCCATATGGATTTTATATGTTGAATACTTCTTTTAATCACTTTTTATTGTTTCTATTGAATTTTATTCTTGGATCCACCAAAGCATAACCTATATCTGCAAATAAATAACCTGTCATTGTAAACACTCCAAATAGCGTAAATACAGCAATTATCATTGGGTAATCTAGATTTTGAATACTTTCATAAATTTCTAAACCCATTCCTGGAATTGAAAAAATAGTTTCAATAATTACAGAACCACCAAATGCAAGAGGCAACATATTACCTAATATTGTTATCATGGGTAATAGTGAATTTCTCAATGCATGTTTCATTACAACCTTCCATTCAGTAAGGCCCTTTGCGCGTGCTGTTCTGATATAGTCATTGCTTAACTGCTCTATTAAACTACTTTTCAATTGAGCTGTTATAAAAGCCACAGAACCATAAGTATAAGTTATTATTGGTAAAACTAAATATGGCAAATAATGCAGTATTCTTTTTCCTAAAGACCAATTTGGATCAAAGTTTCCGGCATCTTTTACACCTGAGGCTGGAAACCAATCTATCATATCAGGGTTTGCAAAAAGTACCAACAACAATATTCCACCAAAAAAACTTGGAATAGCATACAAAACAAAAGTGATGTTTTTGGAAATCATATCGAACCAGCCATTATTTCTATAAGCTGCATAAATTCCTACAGGCACACTTATTAAAAACGATAAAAAAACTGACAATACAGCCAACGCCAATGACCATTTTATTTTGGGAATCATTCTATCCATTATAGGTTGTCCGTCGCGGTAAGAAAGTCCGAAATCGCCTCTTAAAATTCCTTTTGTGTCAACACCGTTTCCAAACAACCATTTGTGATATTGGTTTTTTAATCCATTAATATGAATATGTGGCAACCATTTAAGATACCATTTTGGCTGTTTTTCTATTTCTTTGAGTATCAAACTAGCTTTCTTCCAGGAATTACGTGCTTCATATAATCCTGCATTTAAGCTTATTAATGAAGTAATAGAATCACATTTAGCTGCTCTTTGTTTTTTAGAAACGGTTTGTAATAATTCACCGGTTAAAATAATTGCATTATTTAAAGTTTCTTCAAATTGAGGAGTATTTTTAATATATGGGCTGGCCAGTTGATTTTTAAGTATTTTATTAGTACTAATTACTTCGTTATACCATGCTAAAACTAAGCTTTGATCTCCCGATTCCTGCACCAAACGTTTTAAAGTCTCATGGTGTGAATTTTCATTTATTAATTCAATAGTATCTATATCAGCTGCAGTTTCTAAGCTAAAATAAAAAGCAGGTAAGTCAAGCCCCATTTTAATTCTTAACTCATTAGCTGCTTTATTCATATCCATTTTAGTGGATTGCTGAGAACCATCATTTTCAGCCGAATTCAAAATGCGCTGAACAGGATCTCCGGGAGCTTTAATACTTATGATAAAAGCGAATAACGTAATGATGAATAACGAGGGAATAAATAATAGAATACGCTTTAGAATATAGATCCACATGGCTTATCGAATTACGTCATTTGTTATACCTCCAACGGATTTCAATTTCAGGTAATTATACAAAATATGAGGACGTTCAGGAAACATTCCTCTATTTTCAAATCTTTTTGAGATAGCAATTTTTTTTGTAGCATTAAAAAGAAAAACATAAGGTTGTTCTTCCCAAACCAACCGTTGAATTTCGCACATAATCAATTCACGTTTTGCTGGATTCATTTCAACATTCGCTTTTTCAATAAGGCTATCAGAATATTCACTTCCAAAACCAACAAAATTACTTCCATTTGTTTTCCAGCTTTCTGTATGCCACAATTGTCGGGGGTCTTCTGGAGTGGAGCTCGTAGACCAGGAACCTAACATGGCATCAAAATCGTGTTTTTGAACAGTCTGATAGAAGATAGAAAAGTCCATAGGATTTGAACTCACTTCAATTCCAGCTTTGTAAAGTTCGCTTCTTATTATCTGAACAATTTCTTTAGTTACTGGAGAAATCATGTAACTCAATTGGAAATTAAATTTCACTCTTTTCCCGCCAATTAATTTATCACGCACATTATCGCCATCTGTATCTTTCCAACCTGCTTCTTCGAGCAAGTCTTTGGCTTTGTTTAAATCGTAAGCTATTAGAGGTAATTTCTTGTTAAATTCAGCTTGGTCAGGCAATACAAAGCTTGCTATTCTTCGGGCCTGTCCTTTTGCAATGATTTGAATAATTTCATCAACTGGAACCAAATGTGCTATGGCGCGCCGCACGCGTTTATCAGTAAAAAATGCACTTTTCCCATTTTCTGGTTTTGTGTTTAATCCAACATAAGTGTAGCTGAAAGACCCTACATAAGCTGATTCATAGTTTTCATTAAAATAATCACGCTTTTGTAATTTATTCAAGGCTACACCTGAAAGTTCGCAAGAAACATCAATGTCTTGTTTTTTAAGTGCCAAAACAGTTGGTTCCATGTCCTTGATTACAGTAAAAATTATTTTATCTGGGTAAGCTGCTTCTTCGGGTTTTGTGCTTTTTTGCCCCCACCAGTTTTTCTTTTTTACCAAAGTTATACTGCTTCCTGTTTGCCAATCGCTCACATAATATGGACCTAAACCATCAAAATTTTGGGGTAATCGCCCATTTTCAGAAGCGTTAAATCGTGTTATTAATGCTGAAAGTTCATTGTCAATATCGGCCTTAAAATCTGGATTTTGGAAATCTGCAATACTGAATTTACGCAAGACATGGTTTGGGTCCCATTTATTCTCCTGCATAATTGCTGCATAAGAAAGCATGCTTGCATTATCAAAATACCTTTTACTATTTACAATTCTAAATTGAAGGGAATCTTCTTTATCAACAATTACATCTAATAAATTTTTGAAATAAGATTTTTGGTCAGGATTATTTACCAAAGGACAAACAATCATTTTTAAAGTAAACAATATATCCGCAACTGTGAGCGGTGCGCCATTGTCCCATAAAATCCCTTTTCGCAATTTACACGAATACTGCAGGCTGTCATTCAAAATTTGAGGCATAGACGCTAGTAAATCAGGTGCAAGTTTATTGTTTTTGATATCTATATTTATTAGCCGCTTTTGAGTAAGATGGAAAACAATTCTCTGATAAGAACTATTGTCGTTAGTAAGGTGAAGGCTCTTAGGTTCTGCAAGAAAGTGCACCAACAAAGTATTTTGTTTTAAATCTCTTTTATTGGTACAAGCGAGACTCAGACACAATAATAAGACAAAAAATGATGTTTTGGTAGCTTTAAAAATCTGCATAATTAGATAGTCTCAAACATACTTAATTCAAAAGTAATTGTGCAAAAAATATTTTTAAAACTTACATTGCTTCTTTATTATTACAAAGATTGATTACTTACTTTGCAGCATGATTCGAAACAACTTGTTATTTATAGTTTTAAACGTACTCAGTACAGCTTATTTATCGGCACAAGGTTCATTTTCAATTGGATTGTTAAAATACAGCGGAGGCGGAGACTGGTACGCAAATCCTACGGCATTACCTAATTTGATTGCATTTTCAAATAAGAATTTGGGAACCAATATTTCACCTGAACCTGTTACAATTGAAGCAGGAAACCCTGAAATTTTTAGTTTGCCATTTATACATATGACTGGTCACGGTAACGTTATTTTCTCATCATCAGATGCTGAAAACCTGAGAAACTACCTTATTGGAGGTGGTTTTTTGCACATTGATGACAATTTCGGAATGGATCCTTTTATCCGCCCACAATTAAAACGATTATTTCCTGAACTTGATTTAATAGAATTACCTCCATCTCATCCATTATTTCATCAGAAATTCGATTTTCCAGGCGGCTTGCCTAAAATTCATGAGCATGATGGTAAACCTTCGCAGGCTTTTGGTTTGTTCTGGGAAGGAAGGTTAGTTGTTCTTTATACCTTTGAATGCGATTTGGGAGATGGTTGGGAGAATGCCTCCGTTCATAAAGATTCAGAAGGAACTCGTCAAAAAGCATTGAAGATGGGAGCAAATATTTTGCAGTTTGTTTTAATGGCAAATGACCCGGTTAAAAGGCAGTGAAAAGTTAAAGGTGAAAGTTAAAAGGCGAAAGTTAAAAGTTTTGTTATTTTAAAATTATTAGTAGTAATTTATGAATAGACATTGATTGTAAAATTTAAATAAAAAACATGAAATTTACTACGAAACCGAGTTTAACTGCTTTATATTTAATTTGTTTTGTTTTATCTATTTATAGAATTAGCCATGTTCGGGAAAAGGAAATTTCTTGGGATGTATTAGGTTATTACTTGTATTTACCAGCTACATTCGTCCATCAAGACCCTTTATTAAAAGATATAACATGGCTGAAAAAGACCAATGATGAAAAGAAGTTAGCAGGTACATTATATATGGTTTCTCAAAATGAGAAGGGGGAAACGATGTATTTCTTTTTAATGGGAATGGCCATTTTGTATTTACCATTCTTTTTTGCAGGTAGTTTATTTTCTAATTTATTAGGATTTCCTGCAGATGTTTTTAGTCCTCCTTATCAATACGCAATTACAATTGGATGTTTGTTTTATAGTCTTGTTGGACTCTATTTTTTACGGAAAATTTTACTCCAATACTTTACTGAAAAAATAGTCATCGTTTTACTAATTATTGTTGTTTTTGGGACCAATGCCATTCAGTATTTCACAATAGATAATACAGGAACTGCCAATATCTTATTTATGCTCACCACATTAGTGGTTTGGTTTACAATAAAGTGGCACCAAGAACAAAAAAGTTATCAATTAATTTTAATTGGATGTTTTGCAACTTTTTCGGTTTTAGTAAAACCAAGTGAAGTATTTATTTTTCTTATTCCACTCATTTGGAATATATATTCCTTTAAATCACTCCAAGAAAAATTAATTTTATTTTATAATAACAAGCTTACAATTTTAATTACAGCAGCTGTTTGTTTATTAATTCTTTCACCACAATTGCTCTATTGGCAACACATGACAGGTCATTATATTTATGACAGTTACAAAAATCCAGGTGTAGGTCTAGATATTTATTCACCACATATTTATGAAGTGTTGTTTAGTTATAGAAAAGGTTGGTTGCTGTACACACCAATTATGATTTTCTCTTTAATTGGATTTAAATATCTCTATCAAAACAATAAGAAAGTATTTTTTGCTGGTTTTTTCTATTTTATTGTTTCATTTTATATTATTTCAAGCTGGTCAGAATGGTGGTATGGCGCAGCATATTCAATACGCCCTTTAATTGCAACATACCCAATTTTAGCAATTAGTTTAGGGTATTTTATTCAATTTATTAATGAAAGAAAATTGATTGTTAATTTAGGTATTTCAAGTGTAGTTGTTGTTTTAATATTTTTTAATCAATTTCAATGGTGGCAATATAAAAACTATGTAATTGACCCTTACAGAACCACTAAAGAGTATTACTGGGCTACTTTTCTAAAAACCAAAGTATCGGAAGCGGATAAGCAGTTGTTATTGGTGTACAGAGATTTTACAGGTAATTTTCAATTTGAAAACAGAGATATGTATCAATCTCATATTGTTTATTTCGAAGACTTTCAGCAAGAAAACAACAAAGGAAATAAACAAGAAGGCTTAAATTATTTTTATAGGTTTAAGCCTGAAGACGAATTCTTTCCGATTTTTGAAGCAGCTTACGAAGATATAACACAGAAAGACCATTTCTGGTTAAAAGCCAGTTTTGATATTCGATTCCCTACTGGTTATGCGGGTCAAACTCCTAATTATGTAAATACTTTTGAGCGCGAACGTGGCACTTATGGTTATTCTTCAAACAGTTTAATTGTCGATACTAATAATCTTAACAACTGGAAAAGAATGGAAATATTGTATTTATCTCCAGAAATTAGAGATGGCCAAGATTATTTCAAATCATATTTATGGAAGCGAGGTCCAAGCCCGTTCGATATTGACAACATTAAAATTGAGCTTTACAGAAGAAAGGCAGTCCAATAAAAATCTCGATTTCATAAATTTAAATTAGAGGAATGAATAATTTTACTCAAATGAAATAATTTTTAATTCTTAATGTTAATTATTAATTATTTTTTGCATCTTGCCTTTATTATTATATCTATTATGCATTATAAAGTTATTATGTTATGTTACAATTATCATTACAAGATTTAGTTAGGCACTATATTGAAGCTACTAATCAATCCATTTTCCTTACTGGGAGAGCAGGCACAGGAAAAACAACACTGCTCAAATCAATTACAGAACATACGCACAAAAGATATGTAATTGTAGCACCTACAGGTGTTGCTGCAATAAATGCTGGCGGAAGTACAATTCATTCATTTTTTGGTCTTCATCCTTTTACTTTCGTTCCATATGGTGGCATAAACGCCAATAGCGAAAAAAAATTAGAAACAGCTTACAGTTTGGCTCGAGGAATAAGATTAAACAATCCAAAAATTGAAGTAATTAAAAACCTTGATGTTTTAATTATTGATGAAGTATCAATGGTACGCTGCGATTTATTAGACGCCATTGATGTTGTGTTAAAAAAATACAGAAACAATCAACTTCCTTTTGGTGGCGTGCAACTGCTTATGATTGGAGATTTGTATCAATTACCACCAGTTATTAATGAGGATGAGCATGCTATTCTAAAACCATTTTATTCGAGCTACTATTTCTTCGAAAGTATTGCGCTGAAGAAAGCTGGTTACGTTCCAATTGAATTAACACATGTGTATCGTCAAAATGATGAGAAATTTTTAGAATTGCTAAATGATTTGCGTTATGGTGAGCTAAAAAATGAAAATAGAGAAATTTTAAAATCGAGATTTCTACCAGAATTCAATCCGCAAGATTCCGAAGGTTTTATAACTTTAACAACGCATGTGCGCAAGGCAGATTCAATTAATTCAGTAAAATTGAGTGAATTAAAAGGTAAAGAAATGATATTTACCGCTGAAATTAATGGTGATTTTAATCCAAATAGCTACCCGGCAGAGGAACATCTGAAATTAAAAATTAATGCACAGGTTATGTTTATTAAGAACAACCGAGATCAGGGTTATTTTAATGGTAAAATTGGTTGGATTGATGAATTTGATGAGGAAAGCGGTCAATTTCTAGTTCGGTGTTCAGATGATGAACTTATCTGGGTTGGAAAAGAAGTTTGGGAGAATATTCAATACTCTT
>Ga0247831_1008227_pt1 | contig 11153 bp, 6 predicted proteins | sample LaCruzMarch2015__9_FD_192406 | JGI IMG/M metagenome (GOLD analysis project Ga0247831, IMG submission 192406) | Freshwater microbial communities from meromictic Lake La Cruz, Castile-La Mancha, Spain - LaCruzMarch2015_1m | ecosystem: Environmental > Aquatic > Freshwater > Lake | place: Spain...
ACAAGGCCTCAGTGTAGGCACAGCAGCAAGCACTGCCACACCGGCGCCGATAATCCCTCAATGAACCCTTCCCCGACACAAAACGCCACATTTGCCAGCCTGGGCCTGCCCCCCGAGGTCTTGGCCAACTTGGAGCAGTTGGGCTACCAGGCCATGACGCCCATTCAGGCGGCGGCCCTGCCCCCGGCCTTGCTGGGCCAGGATGTGATCGCCCAGGCCAAAACCGGCAGCGGCAAAACTTCCGCCTTTGGCCTGGCGTTGCTGGACCGACTCAACCCCCGCTTGTTTGCCGTGCAAGCCATGGTGCTGTGCCCCACGCGCGAGTTGGCCGACCAGGTGGCCGGAGAAATTCGGCGCTTGGCGCGCGCGCAAGACAACATCAAGCTGGTCACCTTGTGCGGCGGTGTGCCGCTGCGCGCTCAGCTGGCCAGCCTGGAACACGGCGCGCACATTGTGGTGGGCACCCCAGGCCGCGTGATGGACCACCTGGACCGCCAAAGCCTGGACTTGGGCGCGCTCAAAACCCTGGTGCTCGACGAGGCCGACCGCATGCTGGACATGGGCTTTCACGACGACATGGTCAAGGTCGCCAGCCAGTGCCCCAACGGGCGCCAAACCCTGCTGTTTTCAGCCACCTTTGGCGACGACATTGCCCAGCTCAGCCGCCGCTTCATGCGCGAGCCCCAGCGCATCACCGTCGAGTCCCAGCACGCGGAGGGCACCATAGAGCAGCGCTGGATTGAGGTCACCTCACGCCAGCGCTTGCACGCCGTGGGCCAGGTGCTCAGGCATTTTTTGCCCGCCAGCACCATGGCGTTTTGCAACACCAAAGCCCAATGCCGCGACCTGGTGCAGGTGCTGCAAGCCGAGGGCATGGTGGCCCTGGCCTTGCACGGCGACTTAGAGCAGCGCGAGCGCGACCAGGTGCTGGTGCAGTTTGCCAACCGCAGCGCCAGCGTGCTGGTGGCCACCGACGTGGCCGCCCGCGGCCTGGACGTGGCGCAGCTGGAGATGGTCATCAACGTCGATGTCACGCCCGATGCCGAGGTGCATGTGCACCGCATAGGCCGCACCGGGCGCGCCGGCGCCCAAGGGCTGGCCGTCAACCTGGTGAGCATGGACGAGATGGGCGCCGTGGGCCGCATTGAGTTGCTGCAGCAAGCCCCTTCAGTGTGGACGCCTTTGGCTGAACTCAGCGACACAGGCGCCACCCTGCAGCCGCCCATGCGCACGCTGCAAATCGCAGGCGGGCGCAAGGCCAAAATCCGCGCGGGCGACGTGCTGGGCGCGCTGACGGCCGACATGGGTTTTGCCCGCGAGCAAATTGGCAAAATCAGCGTGAACGACTTTTCCACCTACGTGGCCGTGAACCGCGACATTGCCGAGCAAGCGCTGCGCAAACTCTCCAGCGGCCGCGTCAAGGGCAAGAGCGTCAAGGTCCGGCTGCTGGACCTGAACAGTTCGGACGAGGTGTTTTGATGCCGCCCTCCACCGCTTTGGTGCTGGGCACGGGCGGGCTGGGGACGGCGCTGGCCCATGCCCTGAGCGCCCAGCACAGCCAGGTGCTCAGCCTGGGCAGGCGCAGCAGCCCGGCCATGGACTACGCCGACGAGGCCAGCATGGCGAACGCCGCTGCCTGGACCGCCGCCCAATGCACCCATGCCCCGCTGCGCCTCTTGGTGGTGGCCACCGGTTTTTTGCACGGCGAGGCCGGGCAGCCCGAGCGCAGCTGGACCCAGCTCCAAGCCGCTTACCTGAGCGAAGTTTTTTGGGTCAACGCCATAGGCCCGGCCTTGGTGATGAAGCATTTTTTGCCGCTGCTGCCCCGCCAGGGGCCCTGCGCAGCGGTGTTTTTGTCGGCCAAGGTGGGCAGCATTGGCGACAACGGCCTGGGCGGCTGGTACGGCTACCGCGCGGCCAAGGCGGCGCTCAACCAGTTGGTGAAAACCGCCAGCATCGAGCAAGCCAGGCGCAACCGCGAGGCCGCCATCGTGGCCCTGCACCCAGGCACGGTGGCCACGCCGCTGTCTGAGCCCTTCAGCAAAAACGGCCTGAACGTGCGCCCGCCCGAGGTGGCCGCGGCCGAGATTGCACAGGTGCTGCAAGGCTTGGGGCCGCAGGACAACGGCCGCTTTGTGGACTACCAGAGCCAAACGCTGCCTTGGTGAGAGAGTCGGTTGCGGCCCTGACAGAGAGCAGGGTTTTGTGTAGGGACTCGCCTGCAAGCGATTCGTGCCACGACACGGGCATCCCCTCGCGCGCCGATTCGCCGGCAGGCCGGCTCCTACAAGGGGGAGGTATGGATGCACGCCCTGGCGGTCAGAGGCTTGAAGCAGTGTGCAGTTGCAGATCTGTGTGGCGAGTTTCGGCCAAACCCGGCCGGCTCATACTGCGGGGTACGCACGTATCGCCGGCGGGCTTGGCCCACACTCGCTTGCAAGCGCCATGGCATTTTTATGACTGCCGAACGACATGCGACTTGATCAGGATGTGGGGGATGGGGCCGGGCCGATTTGTGCGTACCCGCAGTATGAGGCCCGGCCCCATGCCCCACATCCTGCCGCCACAGACTTGGCAGGCGTTGAACCTGCCCCTTGCCAGAGGCACCAAGCTCACATATTGCGCCTGTACTGACCGCCCACCTCAAACAAGGCTCTGGTGATCTGGCCGAGCGAGCACACGCGCACCGCGTCCATCAGCACCTCGAACACATTGGCGTTGTGGATCACCGCCTCTTGCAGGCGCGCCAGCTGCACCGGCGCTTCTTTGGCGTGCAGGGCGTGGAAGTCCTGCAGGCGCTGGAGCTGGCCTTGCTTTTCTTCTTCGGTGGAGCGGGCCAGCTCGAGCTTGTCTTGCACTTGGTCGCCATGCGGGTTGCGGAAGGTGTTGACGCCAATGATGGGCAGCTCGCCCGTGTGCTTGAGCATCTCGTAATGCATGCTCTCGTCTTGGATGCGGCCGCGCTGGTAGCCCGTTTCCATGGCGCCCAGCACCCCGCCGCGCTCGGCAATGCGTTCAAACTCGGCGAGCACCGCTTCTTCCAGCAGCTCGGTGAGCTCTTCAATGATGAAGGCGCCTTGGCTGGGGTTTTCGTTTTTGGCCAGGCCCCACTCGCGGTTGATGATGAGCTGAATCGCCATGGCGCGGCGCACCGAGTCTTCGGTGGGCGTGGTGATGGCCTCGTCAAAGGCGTTGGTGTGCAGGCTGTTGCAGTTGTCGTAAATGGCAATCAAGGCCTGCAGCGTGGTGCGTATGTCGTTGAACTGAATCTCTTGCGCGTGCAGCGAGCGGCCCGAGGTTTGAATGTGGTACTTGAGCTTTTGTGAGCGCTCGTTGGCGCCGTACTTTTCCTTCATGGCCACAGCCCAAATGCGGCGCGCGACGCGGCCCATGACGGTGTACTCGGGGTCCATGCCGTTGGAGAAGAAAAAGCTCAGGTTGGGCGCAAAGTCGTCGATGTGCATGCCCCGCGCCAAGTAGGCTTCCACAAAGGTGAAACCATTGGACAGCGTGAAAGCCAGCTGCGAGATGGGGTTGGCCCCGGCCTCGGCAATGTGGTAGCCCGAGATGGACACCGAGTAAAAATTGCGAACATCGTGGTTCACAAAATACTCGGCAATGTCGCCCATGACCTTGAGCGAAAACTCGGTCGAGAAGATGCAGGTGTTTTGGCCTTGGTCTTCTTTCAAGATGTCGGCCTGCACCGTGCCGCGCACATTGGCCAGCACCCATTCGCGGACCTTGGCCGCTTCGGTGGCTGTGGGCTCGCGTCCGTTCTCGGCCTTGAACTTGTCGAGGTTTTGGTCAATGGCCGTGTTCATGAACATGGCCAAAATGGAAGGCGCCGGGCCGTTGATGGTCATGGACACCGAGGTGGTCGGGTGGCACAAATCAAAGCCCGAGTACAGCACTTTCATGTCGTCCAACGTGGCCACGCTCACGCCTGAGTTGCCCACCTTGCCGTAAATGTCGGGCCGCAGGTCGGGATCGTTCCCGTAGAGCGTGACCGAGTCAAAGGCGGTGGACAGGCGCTTGGCCGGCAGCCCTTCGCTGAGCAGCTTGAAGCGGCGGTTGGTGCGGAAAGGGTCGCCCTCGCCGGCAAACATGCGGGTGGGGTCTTCGCCCTCGCGCTTGAAGGCAAAGGTGCCGGCGGTATAGGGGTAGCTGCCAGGCACGTTGTCGAGCATCAGCCACTTGAGCGTCTCGCCCTGGTCGTCGTACCGCGGCAAGGCCACTTTGCGAATGACGGTGCCTGACAGGCTCTTGGTGGTGAGCGCGGTGCGGATTTCTTTGTCGCGGATTTTCACCACCAACTCGTCGGCTGAGTAAGCTTGCTGCAGGTCCGGCCACTGCTGCAAGAGCTTGCGGGCGTCGGCATCGAGCACCTGCTCGCGCTCGTGGGCCAAATCCAGCGCGGCCTCAGAGGCGCGGGCCTTGCCCGGCTTGGACTCGGCCAGCATGCGCGAGGCTTCGCGCAGCTGCTGAATTTCTCGGGCCAGCTTGGCCTGGGCACGGGCGCGCTTTTTGTAGCCGCGCACGGTGTCCGAAATTTCGGCCAGGTAGCGCGTGCGGGCCGCCGGCACAATGGGGGTTTGGTTGGTGCTGTGGCGCACGGCCACGGCAGGCAAGCGGGCAGCTTGCAAAGCCAGGCCCAGCTCGGCGAGGCGAACTTTGAGGGCCTGGTACAGCGCCGTCACGCCGTCGTCATTGAAACGCGCGGCCATGGTGCCGAACACCGGCATCTGCTCGGTGGGCGTGGTCCAGGCTTCTTTGTTGCGCTGCACCTGCTTGGCCACATCGCGCAGCGCGTCTTGCGAGCCCTTGCGGTCGAACTTGTTGATGGCCACGAACTCGGCAAAGTCCAGCATGTCGATTTTTTCGAGCTGGCTGGCCGCGCCAAACTCTGGCGTCATCACGTACATGGGCACGTCCACATGCGGCACGATGGCCGCATCGCCCTGGCCAATGCCCGAGGTCTCGACCACGATGAGGTCGAACCCCGCCACCTTGCAGGCGGCCACCACATCGGGCAGGGCCTGGCTGATCTCTGAGCCAAAGTCGCGCGTGGCCAAGGAGCGCATGAACACGCGCTGACCTTGCTGCCAGGGGCTGATGGCGTTCATGCGGATGCGGTCGCCCAAGAGCGCACCGCCGCTTTTGCGGCGCGAGGGGTCGATGGAAATCACGGCCACACGCAGCTGGTCGTTTTGGTCCAGGCGCAGGCGGCGAATCAGCTCGTCGGTCAGCGAGGACTTGCCCGCGCCGCCCGTGCCCGTGATGCCCAGCACAGGCACCTTGGCGCTCTGTGCGAATTGGCGCACAGCCGCCAGCATGGCCGCGTCAGCCTGGCCGTTTTCAAGGGCGGTGATGAACTGGGCCAGCGCGCGCCAGTTCATCTCGCCGTGGCCTTGCACGGCCGCCAGGGTGGTGGGTGCATGGGTGGTGAGGTCTTTGTCGCAGCGCATGACCATCTCGCCAATCATGCCGGCCAGGCCCATGCGCTGGCCGTCTTCGGGGCTGTAAATGCGGGTCACGCCATAGGCCTGCAGCTCGCGGATCTCGGGCGGCACGATCACCCCGCCGCCGCCGCCAAACACCTGAATGTGCTCGCCGCCCCGGCTTTTGAGCAAATCGACCATGTACTTGAAGTACTCCACATGGCCGCCCTGGTAGGAGCTGATGGCGATGCCTTGCACGTCTTCTTGCAAGGCGGCCGTGACCACCTCGTCGACGCTGCGGTTGTGGCCCAGGTGAATCACCTCGGCGCCCATGCCTTGGAGGATTCGGCGCATGATGTTGATGGCCGCGTCATGCCCGTCAAACAGGCTGGCCGCCGTGACAAAGCGCACCTTGTGGGTGGGGCGGTAATTGGCCAGGGCTTGGAACTCGGCGGACAGGTCGGTCATGGGCGGGGCTCTCCACAAAAAAGCCGCCTGAGGGCGGCCGTCATGATTGACGTTACGTAAACGTCAATCTTAGCGAATTTCTGGCACAAGGGCAAAGCTTGGGCGCCTGCCGCGCTGAATCGAAAAAGGACGCCCGAGGGCGTCCTTTGAGCTGGGGTGCACTCAAACACTTATTTGTAAAGCGTCTCCGGCAGCCACAGGCCGATGGCCGGGAACTGGTAGAGCAAGAAGATGGCAAACACCTGGATCGCCATGAAGGGCAGCATGCCGGCAAAAATTTGGTTCAGCGTGACGTGCGGCGGGCTCACGCCCTTGAGGTAGAACGCGGCCATGGCCACAGGCGGGCTCAAGAACGCGGTTTGCAGGTTCAGCGCCACCAAAAGGCCAAAGAACAGCGGGTCAATGCCAAAGTGCGGCAGCAACGGAATGAAGATGGGCATGAAAATCACGATGATCTCAGTCCACTCCAGCGGCCAGCCCAGCAGAAAAATCACCACCTGCGCCAAGATCATGAATTCGACCGGCGTCAAGTTCATGCCCAGCACCCACTGGTTGATGAGCTCTTGCCCGCCCAGCAGCGCAAAGGCGGCCGAGAAGATGCTTGAGCCCACAAACAACCAGCACACCATGGCACTGGTTTTGGCCGTCAAATACACCGACTCGCGCAGCACCGCCATGTTCAGCCGCCTGTAGGCGGCCGCCAGCAGCAGGCCCCCCATGGAGCCCATGGCGGCCGCCTCCGTGGGCGTGGCCAGGCCAAACACAATGCTGCCCAGCACGGCCAGGATCATGAGCGCCAATGGGAAGAAGGAGCCCAGCAGCATCTTGAAAATCTCAAGCCGGGCAAAGCTGAAGTAGGCGTAAAAAATGGCCAAGGCCACGGCCGCACTGGCCAGGGCCACCCAGAAGCTCACAGGTGCAGGCAAACGCTCTTGGGCCACCACGGGCTCGGCCGGGGCCGCAGGCACGGCCGCTACGGGGGCAGGGCTGGCCACTGGTTCAGCAGCCGGTGCGGCAGGTGCCGCCTCAGCCTGAGCCGCCTGCCCCATGGCCACAGGTGCTTCTTCGGCCGGGGGAGGCTTCAGGCCGCCTTCGCCCTCAGGCTCGGCCAAACCGCCGGCACTTTCTGCCTCGCTGCTGCTCTCCAAGCTGCCGCCCATGGCGACCACACCAGAGACTTCTTCTACCGGCAGAGGGGCGGTGACCTTGAGGAAAATCGCTCCCATGATCAGGGCCACAGACACCAGCGGCAAGAGCGCAATGACCATGTGATTGAGCAATTCGCGCATGGGCACGCTGGCGTTGCGCTTGCCTTTGAGGGCGCCGACCAAGCCTGGCAGCACCTTGTCGCTGACGGTGGTGGACACCACTTGCGCAAAGGCTGGCAGAGGTACCTTGCGGTCTTCGGCCGACATGGGCGGCGCCAGATGCGGCTTCCATTTGGCCACGATGACCACATAGAGCACATACAAGGTGGCCAGCATGATGCCGGGGAAAAACGCACCGGCATAGAGCTTGACCACCGACACACCGGCCGTGGCGCCGTAAACAATCAACATCACCGAAGGCGGGATCAAGATGCCCAGGCAGCCGCCAGCGGTGATGGCACCGGCAGACAACTGCACGCTGTAGCCTGCACGCAGCATGGCGGGCAGCGCGAGCAAGCCCATGAGAGTGACCACCGCACCCACAATGCCCGTGGCCGTGGCAAAGATGGCGCAGGTGATGATGGTGGCCACCGCCAGCGAGCCAGGCACGCGGGCTGTGGCCAGGTGCATGCTCTTGAACAGCTTTTCGATCAGGTTGGCGCGCTCAATGAGGTAACCCATGAACACGAACAGCGGGATAGAGATCAGCACGTCGTTGGACATGACCGAGTAGGCGCGCTGCACCATCAGGTCCAGCGTCTGGTCCACGGCCAGCGACGGGTTTTGACTTCGGTAGGCAATGTAGGCAAACACCATGCCCATGCCCATCAGGGTAAAAGCGGTAGGAAAGCCCAACATGATGGCCACCACCACCAAGGCCAGCATGAACAAGCCCAGGTGACCGTTGGTCATTTCGGCGAAGGGCGGCAGCAGCAGAATCGCGGCCAACACCACACCAGCCATGATGCTCAGACCGAACCAGATTTCTTTTTTCATTTGGCAACTCCCTTGGCGGTCACCAGGGTGTCCAGCTTGGCGATGTCTTCGTCTTTCACGTTGACCATTTCTTTGAGTTTTTCGACATCCACCTCTTCCACGTCCTGGCCGCGCGAAGGCCACTGACCGGATTGCAGGCAGATGATGCAGCGAACAATTTCAACCAGACCCTGGAGGAACAAAATCGCGCCAGCGATTGGGATGATGGTTTTGAAGGGGTACACGGGCGGGCCGTTGGCCGTGACATTGGAGTGCTCGTTGATGGCCCAGGAATCGGCTGCGTAGCCGTAACCGGCGTAGGCCAGTGCGAACACGCCGGGCACAAAAAACAAGATGTACAGAGCCAAGTCCAGGCCGGCTTGCAAGCGGGGCGGGAAAAAGCCGTAAAGCACATCGCCGCGCACATGGCCGTTTTTAGACAGGGTGTAAGCACCCGCCATCATGAACAGCGAGCCATACATCATGCTCATCACGTCAAAGGCCCAAGCGTGAGGACTGTCGAGCACGTAGCGCGAAAAGACTTCCCAAGAAATCATGAAGGTCAGAGCGACGATCAGCCACGAAAAGAACTGACCTGCAAAGGTGCTGATCTTGTCGATGGTTAAGAGTAATTTTTGCATTGAGGACCCACATAAGAAAATCAGCCACCCGGATTGTCTCCGGGTGGCTGATAGGCAAGCGCTGGAAAACTACTTATGCTTTTTTCGGAGCAGCAGGTTTTGCACCAAAGAAGTGGTTCACCGACATGCGGCGGCTGATGTTGGTGTCCTGGTCCCACTTGACAGCGCGCTCGGCAAATGCCTTTTGCGAAGCCACGATTTCCTTGAACAAGGGGTTCTCGGCCGACTTCTTCTCGAGGATTTCAGACCAAATTTTGAGCTGGTCTTGCAAGATGGAATCGGGCGTTTTGTAGAACTTGACCTTGTCTTTGGTCTGGAGCTCGATGTAGTCTTTGGAGTAGCGGTCAATGGCTTTCCAAGACATGTCGGCAGAGGCGGCCTCGGTGGCACCAGCAATCACGGCCTTCATTTTCTCGGGCAGCGCGTCGTACTTGGTCTTGTTGAACATGATCTCGAAGGTCTCGGCGCTCTGGTGGTAGCTTTGCAGCATGCAGACTTTGGAGACATCGGGAAAGCCCAAGATGCGGTCGGAGGTGGCGTTGTTGAACTCGGCGCCGTCGAGCAGGCCGCGGTCCAGGGCAGGCACGATCTCGCCGCCGGGCAAGGCGTTCACGGCCGCGCCCATGGCGGTGAACAGGTCAATGGCCAGGCCATTGGTGCGGAATTTCAGGCCCTTGAAGTCGCTGGACTTGGTGATGGGCTTTTTGAACCAACCCAGAGGCTGGGTGGACATGGGGCCGTACAAGAAGGACTGCACATTGCCGCCAATGGAGGCGTAGAGCTTGGACAGCAGGGCCGCGCCACCGCCGTACTTGTGCCAAGCCAGCACCATGTTGGCGTCCATGCCGAAGGCTGGGCCCGAATTCCACAGGGCCAGCGCGTTTTGCTTGCCATAGTGGTAGCCGAGCACGCCGTGGCCGCCGTCCAGCGTGCCTTTGGAGACAGCCTCGAGCAAGCCGAAGGCAGGCACCACCGCACCGGCGGGCAGCACTTCAATCTTCAAGTCGCCGCCGGTCATGTCGTTGACCTTCTTGGCGTAGTCCATGGCGTACTCATGGAAGATGTCCTTGGCGGGCCAAGTGCTCTGCCAGCGCATGGAGATCGGGCCGGTCTGGGCCTTGGCGATCATGGGGGCGGTCAGGGCACCGGCGGCAACGGCCACGCCTTTGAGCAGGCCGCGACGCTGGGTTTGAGTGGTGGTGGACATGGAAAGGCTCCTGTTTATAAAAAAAGCTGAACCTTGGATCATGCAGAAGGCGACCAAGGAGCTACAGAGGGTTTTTACTGATACTCCCCTGATATGAGATGAAAAAAATTCAGTATCGGCATGAGTCCTGATCCGAAGCGCTGGGGTTGGCGTTGAAATTTTTGTTGTCTGTGCGGCCAAGGCCGCGTCGTTCAGCCCCTCTGAGAACACATTCATCTAGACAGCACGCCAGTCGATTGATTAAGAATATAAAAAATATAATAAATATATTTAATTTAATATAAAACTAAGCAGGATAGGCCGTGTTGCATGCTGTACATAATCACGGCCATGACTTTTCTTGCGCTCGATGTGGGCAACACACGACTGAAGTGGGCCCTTTACGACGCGCCCACGCCAGGGGCCGGGCTGCTCGCTCAAGGGGCGGTGTTCCTGGAAAACATTGAAAAACTGGCCGACGAGGAATGGCAGGGCTTGCCCAGCCCCTCGCGCATCATGGGTTGCGTGGTGGCGGGCGACCCCGTCAAATGGCGCGTGCGAGACCAACTGGAGCTGTGGGACGCCCAGCCCACGTGGGTGGTGGCCAGCGCCGCCGAGGCGGGCTTGACCAATGGCTACGACCACCCCAGCCGTTTGGGTGCCGACCGCTGGGTGGCCATGATTGGCGCGCACCACCGGCTGCTCTCACGCGGCGAGCGCCGGCCCATTGTGTTGGCCATGGTGGGCACTGCCGTGACCGTGGAGGCCTTGGATGCGGATGGCCACTTTTTGGGTGGTCTCATCTTGCCCGGCCACGGCATCATGCTGCGCGCGCTCGAATCGGGCACGGCCGGTTTGCATGTGCCCACCGGCGAGGTGACCCATTTCCCAAGCAACACCAGCGACGCACTGACCAGCGGCGGCACTTTTGCCATTGCAGGCGCCATTGAGCGCATGGTGGAAAACGTGGTGCAGCACTGCGGCCAGATGCCCGCTTGCATGATGACGGGCGGGGCTGGCTGGAAAATGGCGCCCAGCATGCAGCGGCCCTTTGAGCTGGTGGACAACCTGATTTTTGATGGCTTGCTGGAAATTGCCAGCCGCCGCTCAAGCGCGCTTTAGCGCTTCAAGCCAGGCACCCTGTTGAACCTAAATCCGGCAGTTGGGCGTGGACTAGGGGCTGACGAAGCAGGTCTGTGGCTAGGCGCGAGTGCCCCCCGGACTGCCTGTCCGGGGGGTGCGAGCAACAACGCCAGAGGCCTGAAGCGGCAGACCTGCGGCCGTGCAGCGCTTTCAC
>Ga0247831_1008229_pt1 | contig 11149 bp, 10 predicted proteins | sample LaCruzMarch2015__9_FD_192406 | JGI IMG/M metagenome (GOLD analysis project Ga0247831, IMG submission 192406) | Freshwater microbial communities from meromictic Lake La Cruz, Castile-La Mancha, Spain - LaCruzMarch2015_1m | ecosystem: Environmental > Aquatic > Freshwater > Lake | place: Spain...
TGCGTCAGGCTTTCGCCCATTGCGCAAGATTCCCCACTGCTGCCTCCCGTAGGAGTTTGGGCCGTGTCTCAGTCCCAATGTGGCTGGTCATCCTCTCAGACCAGCTACTGATCGTAGCCTTGGTGGTCCATTACACCACCAACTAGCTAATCAGACGCGGGCCGCTCTAAAGGCGATAAATCTTTCCCCCGAAGGGCACATCCGGTATTAGACCCAGTTTCCCGGGCTTATTCCGAACCTAAAGGCACGTTCCCACGTGTTACTCACCCGTCCGCCACTAGCTCCGAAGAGCCCGTTCGACTTGCATGTGTTAGGCCTGCCGCCAGCGTTCGCTCTGAGCCAGGATCAAACTCTCAGGTTGAGTTGACTATCTGACCTAAGCTGATGGTCGGGAAGACCATCTGGCATTAGTTCTACGTATTCTTGACGAGATCCCACGAACGCTTCGGCCGAAGCCAAAACGTCATGGTGTCTTTCAAAAAGACCGCAGATGTCAGTGTCGAGTGACGACCTCGAAGGGTCGTCGCTGGAGCACCGCCGCCTGCGTTTCTCTTTCCAAATCAACGATGTCAAAGACCGTAGAAACCGGAGAACCGGCCCGACCGTTTAGCGCCCGGTCTCGGCGGAGGCGGCGATGTAGTCGCCTCGGAAGTCTGTGTCAACCCGTTCCCTGAAGGAACGTTCGACGTCGTCACCGGCCAGAAGGTCGGCGGAGGCGGCGATTTAGTCGCCTCCGATTTTCGCGTCAAGCGGTTCTTTTTAAACAAGAACCTCGGTCTGCGATGCCGCCCCGGAGGGCTGCGGAGGCGGCTTCCTAAGGAGGCCGGCCTCTCAAGTCAACCGGGCTTTTCGGCCATTTCGCGAACCCCGAAGGCCTTGCCTTCAGACCGCGAAAAACCGCTGGGGAAGAAGCGAGAGGCTTCCCTCTGGATCGTCCGGCGATTCGATTGGAGCGCGGAGACTATGTGGAACCGACCGGGGAAGCAAGAGGTTTTTAACCTCCGGTTTCCGGACCGGAGCGCCTCGAACCGAAGTCCGAAGGCCCCGACGGCCAGCCCGTCTCCGAGCGAGGCGGGGGTATACGGACGGGCTTGGCCGTCCGCAACCCGGATTCTGACAGTTCTGCGAAGAATCTCGCAAAACGTCCCTAACCGGCCGCGATATAGGTGCGCAGGGACTCGGCCTCCCGGGTGGCCTCGGCGATCTGGCACTTCACGACATCGCCGATCGAGATGACGCCGGCCAGGCGTTCGTCCCTCAGCACGGGCAGATGGCGGATCCGGCGGTCGGTCATGCGGCCCATCAGGATGGCGACCGTCTCGCCCGGCTCGGCGAACACGACCTCTCTGGTCATATAGGCCGAGACCGGCCGGGCCAGGGCGCTTGCACCGTCGGCGGCCACGGCCTTGACGACGTCGCGTTCGGAAAACACCCCGGCCACGCGATCCCCATCGCAAACGATCAGGGCCCCGACCCTGCGGCTGTCCAGTTCGGTGCACGCCTCGGCCACCGTCGTATCGGGGCCGATGGAGAAGACCTCTCCGCCCTTGGTTTTCAGGATTTCCGCGACCAGCACGTCAGGCCTCCTTCCCATAAGTCGTTCTTGGGAGCGGCCGACGGCCGAAGAGCCGAAGCCGCTTCAGGAAGCAGGATCGCCCTTTCCTGCGGCCGAATCAAACCTTTCGTCGGGTCTGGCGAAGATTCGGGCCAACGGTCCGATGACCAGAATGCCGAACAGGAAGCCGAAAGCGTGCGCTTCCCAGGCGATTCGCGCGCCCTCCACGCCGGGTGCGAAGCCGATCAGGCCGATCACGGCATTGACGGCCATCCAGGCGATCGCGGCCCGGATCACACCGCCGTCGGTCAGCGGCAGGGCCCTGCCGCGTCCGCCCAGCAGCCGCGTCGCCGCCCCGATCAGGCCGAACACCGCCCCCGACGCACCGACCAGGGGATCGACCGCCCCCCAGTGCAACAGACCATATCCAAGGGTCGCGACGATGCCTGACACAATATATAGGGAGAGGAAGACCCAGAGCCCCCCACCGCCGGCAAACAGCCGGGCCACGGGCGCACCGAACGTCAGGGCCCCCACCGCATTCATCAGGGCATGCGCCCACCCGCCATGCACCAGCATGGAGGTGACCAGTCCGCTGTATCGCCCTTCGGCCAGATCAGACGGACGAAAGGCCAGATCCAGCCAATAGGTGTGGGCCCGTTCCTGTAACCCGTAGAGCGCGGGCATAGAGACAGCGAGAATCAGCGCCGGAAGCGGGGCGTTGACGATGCGTTCTCTCGGGGGCGGGCCGTCGAATCGGCCGTCGGACGGCTCCATCCCACTCAAATGCGCAGGCCGCTGCGTCACATCAAGCGGTTCTTAATAACCCTGACCCATTTTGGGACGCGAATCGCGCCCTGCGGTCGTGTCTTGAGTTCGCGTGGGACCCTTGGAAATGAGCCTGACCCGGATTTCCGGCACCGTGATCGCCATGGTCCTGGCTGCGTCGCCCGCAGCCGCCCAGCTGTCGAGCTCCGCCGGCGCGTCGCGCTTCCAGAACGGCTACGGCGGCGCCCGCCAGTCCGTGACCTCGGCCCAGACGGGCTCGACCCGGGACCTGAACGGCAACCGCCTGATCGTCGACGGCATCATCCAGTCCGGCGCCTCGACCTATTCGCGCCAGTCCGGTGGGGTCTCCAACCGCTATTCGGGCGGCGTCGGCAACGGCCCCGGCGCCGGCTCCACCGCCATCGGCAACAATCTGAACGTCGTGGTCCAGGGCAGCCACAACACGGTCATCGTCAACTCAAGTCAGACCAACACGGGCACCGTCACCGCCCGCACGGACCTGACCGGCACCCTGACAGGCTTCGAATGACGATGCGCCCCCTCCTCCGGCTCCGCGTCCCTGCCGCGCTCGCCGCCTCGGCCCTCGTCCTGTCGGCCTGCGTCAGCCCCACGGCGGGCCCCGGCGGTCTCTACGCCCGCCCCATCGGCAACGCCCCGGTCACGGCCAATCCGACACCCTACTCCACAGCGCTGTACTGCATGGCCGACTATGCCCGGCGCTATGGCCTGCCGTCGCCGCGCATGGCCGTCAGCCGGATCAGCGACTTCACGGGAACTGTCTCGTCGGATGGCGGGCGCCAGATCACCCAGGGGGCCTCACAAATGGCAATCTCGGCACTCGCGAAGAGCGGTGCCCAGATCGTCGAGCGCTACGACATGGGCATCTCCGAAATCGAGCTGCGTTACGCCAACAACCGCCTGATCGGCGACGAGGGCGGCTCACCGGACAATCCGAACTACCGCCGCATCCTCGCCGGTCAGGTCCCCGGTTCGGACTTCTACATCACCGGCGGCATCACCGAGGTGAACTACAACATCCGCTCGGCAGGCTTCGACGCCGGTGTGGGCGAGACCGATACCGACCAGCCGGGCTCCGGCCTGATCCAGGGCAAGATCTACGTCATGAACGTCGCGATCGACCTGCGTCTGGTCCAGACCACGACGCTCGAGGTCGTCGACGTCATCTCCTATCAGAAGCAGATCATCGGCCGGGAAATCTCGGCCGGCGTCTTCGACTTCCTGAACGGCAACGTCTTCGATATCTCGGCCGGGACCGGCGGGATGGAGCCGGTCCAGCTGGCCGTCCGCTCCCTGATCGAGCGCGCGACGCTCGAGATGATGGCCAATCTCTACGGCGCGCCGGGTCCGGAGGTCTGCCTCTCGGCCGAGAACGATCCGCTGAACACCGTCGGAGCCACCGGGGGGTACTACCCCGCCTACGACAACACGGGAACGAACAATGGCCAGACCCGCGCCGATCCGTCTCGCTGGCACGATCGCCGCGACGGCGATGTGCGTCGCAGCCGCTACTGAGGCGTTCGCGTTTCAGCAGCAGGACAGCCGCGTCCTCAACACCCAGCTCCAGCTCGGTGACGTCATCACCGGCGTGACGCTGAACGTCGAGAACGCCTCTGACGAGGTGGCCTCCGACGTCGCGGCCCGCGGCAACAGCCTGTCCGGTGCGGTCCAGAACGGCCGCCTTGCCCTGACGTCTTCGCAGACGATGAACGGCAACACCCGGGCCACCACCACCATCACCGCGACCGGGGACACCCGGGGTCCCCTGAACCCCAGTACCGATGCGCGCGGCAACGATCTTGCCGCGGGCACCTACGGGGCCGATCTGACGATCGAGGCCAGCCAGAACGTCGGTCCGTCGGAAGTCACCGCCACCACGGCCCTGACCAACGCGGGGGCCCGGCTTCTGGGCGGCGTCTCCATGGGGGCCAATGCCATCGCCAATGCCGCGGCCATGGGCGGCACGGGGACCCATGTCGAGGGCACCGTAATCCAGCGCTCCGAGGCCGGCGTCCGCGCCGAGGCCTTTGTCGCCAGCCAGTACATCCCCGCGACCGGCGAGGTCATCGCCACGTCGACGGGCAATGCGATCGGGGTCAACTCGACTGCCGCCTCCAGCCAGGCCCTGACCCTGCGCCAGCGCCAGGCGGGCGACATCGTCTCGGCGAATGTCAGCGCCAATGCCGGCAACGCCTGGGATCTCGCCGGCCGCGCCCGTGCCACGGCCAACCAGTCGGCCCTGTACAACCAGGGCGGCTCGGTCGTGGTCACCACCGACCAGTCGAACCTGTCGCAGGTCCGGTCCTCCAGCCTTGTCACCGCCTACGACTTCGGGGCCGCCACGGCCAACGCCGTCGGCATGGCCAATGAGGTCGTGATCGGCAACAATGACCGCTATCTCCAGATCGACAATGCCCAGGTGAACTCCGGTGGCGTCGAGGTCACCGCCGGGTTCGCCGGAACCCACGGCTACGACGTGCGCGTCAACGCCGAGGCCGTCGGCAACGCCGTGACCGGCTACGCCTGTTCGGTCTGCGAGGGCGTGATGGACGTCACCAACGCCCAGACCAACGCGGGCCCTGTCTCGTCGCGCGCGGCCACCGACATCCGCGGCTCGGGCCGCAGCGTGGTGACGGGCACCACGGCCACCGGCAACAGCGCCACCTTCTACGTCTCGCGCCCCGGCAGCTGAGGCCGCCGGGGCCCGGGATCGCTTACCGCGAGGCCGGTGCCGCGGCCGGCGGCGCAGGCACGATCGTCAGGGTGCAGCCCCCGCCGATCCGCTGGGCGGTCTCGCAGGGGTAGACCTGCTGGACGGCGAACTCCGTATTGAACCGGACGATCACGCCGTTTCCGGCCGCGCATTTCGCTTCATGGAAGCTGCCGTTGGCGTTGGCGCCCATATAGCGGGCCTGCACCACGTCGCAGGCCGCGGCTTCGGCGTTGGAGGCGAAGCGGGCCTTCAGCGTCGCCGCCTGTTCGTCGGCGGTCGAGAACCGGCAGGTTCCGTTCTGGACGATCACCTGGCCGCACTCGGTGATCTTCCAGCCGTCGGGCAGACGCTCCAGCCAGGCCCCGTCCACGCCGGCGCAGCCGACCTCATAGATGACATTGTCCTCGCGCGACTTGCCGATCGAGGCCCCCTGGTCGACGGTGCAGGCGATGCCGGCGGAGGTCGCATAGCCGCTGATGACGCGCACGACGTCCATGTTCTCGGGGATCGCGCACTGGGCCCCGACATCGGCGGCCGGGTCACGGGCCCGTTCGATAGCCGCCTGCCCGGCCAGAAGCACGCAGTCGGCGCCCTGGGGCGGGGTCGAGGCGATGAGGATGTAGCCCGGACCGCTCGCGCACACGGCCTCATAGGACAGGGCACCGTCCGGTGTCTGTCCCAGAAGATTGGCCCGCGTGACCTGGCAGTTCACATTGGAGGCAACCGCCAGGGCCTGGGCGCGCTGGGCCAGTTCCTCCGGCGTGGGGGGCGGTGGCTGGCTGTTGCGATTGCGCCGGTTGCGCCCCGTCTCTTCCTGGGTGCGCTGGTTCTGGTCGGTCACGGCCTCCTGCAGCCGATCCTGCTGGGCCGCGCCCGCGACCGGTCCGGCCCCGCCGTCCTGGGCCTGGGCGGCCGAGGCGGCGAGCGCCAGGGCGAGCGCCGCACCGGCGGCGACGATGAAGTTGGGCTTGGTCACGATGGGCTCCTCGGCACTCTGGTGGTGTCCACCAGCCTTGGCGAGCGGTCGGGGCGAGGTCAAGGCGGGGCGCAGCGGAAACTGGACGGGCCACGCATCTGGCGCTAGGGTCAGCCCGTTGCGATTGGAGACGGACTTGGCCGACGGCCCCATCATCACGGACGTCCCGGCCGTCGCCGACACCGGGAGCGAGGGTGCAGAGTCCTCTCGCGGGCTCACCTATCCTCTGGGCCCGCCGCCCGCGCCCGGCGAAGCCGTCGAGGCGGCCCCCGGCGTGCTGTGGATGCGCCTGCCCCTGCCGATGGCGCTGAACCACGTCAACGTCTACGCCATCGCCGACGGCCCGGGCTGGGCCGTCGTCGACACCGGCCTGAGAACGCCCGATTCGGTCACGGCCTGGGAGGCGGCACTGGCCGGTCCCATGGGCGGACGGCCGGTCACGCGGGTGATCTGCACCCATATGCACCCCGACCACATCGGCCTGGCGGGCTGGCTGTGCGAGCGGTTCGAGGCCCCGCTGCTGATGTCGCGGCTGGAATACGTCACCGGACGGATGCTGATCGCCGACACCGGCCCGGCCCCGGAGAGCGGCGCGACCTTCCTGCGCGCTGCTGGCTGGGAGGTTGACCGCATCGACCGCTGGCGCGCCTCCTACGGGATGTTCTCAAAGGGGGCCTGCGCGATGCCGCCCGCCTATCAGCGCCTCAGCGAAGGCGACACCGTTCCGATCGGCGGGGACGACTGGAGCGTGGTCATCGGCGACGGCCACAGCCCCGAACACGTCTGCCTGTGGCGCAAGACTGACAATGTCCTGATCTCGGGTGACCAGATCCTGCCGAGGATCTCCTCCAACATCTCGGTCTGGCCGAGCGAGCCAATGGCCGATCCCCTGAGAGACTGGCTGGCCTCGCTGGACAAGCTCGAGGCCCTGCTGCCGGGCGACACCTTCTGCCTGCCCGGGCATGGCGAGCCCTTCACCGGCGTCCTGCCTCGACTGGAGGCGCTCCGGCGCGGCCATGCCACATCGCTGAAGCGGCTGGAACGGACCCTGCGCACGCCCAGCCGGGCCGTGGACGTCTTCCCTGCCCTGTTCGCCCGTCCGGTCGGGGACGGCCTGTTCGGCATGGCCACCGGCGAGGCCATCGCCCATCTGAACCATCTGGAAGCCCGGGGCCGGGCGCGGCGCGACCGCGACGGCGACGGCATCGACTGGTGGACCCCGACATCCGAGGAGGAGAGCCCCGCATGACCGACCCCGTCCTGACCGGACTGACCGACGGCATCCTGACCGTCACCCTGAACCGGCCCGAGAAGAAGAACGCGATCACCCAGGCCATGTACACGGTGCTGGCCGAGGCGACCGAGCGGGCCCGAACCGACGACACCGTGCGCGTCCTGCTGTTCCGCGCCGAGGGCGAAAGCTTCACAGCCGGCAATGACATCGCCGACTTCATCGCCATCGGGTCATCCGGCGGCGGTCAGATGGTCGATGCGCCGGTGTTCCGGTTTCTCAAGGCCCTGGCCGATCTGGACAAGCCGGCAGTGGCCGCCGTCCAGGGTCGGGCTGTCGGGATCGGACTGACGATGCTGCTGCACTGCGACATGGTGGTGGTGGCCGAGGATGCCCTGCTGTCGGCCCCGTTCGTCAACCTGGCCCTGACCCCGGAGGCGGCATCGTCGCTCTTGCTGCCGATGGTCGTGGGCCATCAGCGGGCGTTCGAGATCTTCGCCCTGGGCGAGCCGATCGACGGACGCACCGCCCTCGCCTGGGGTCTGGCCAGCCGTGCGGTCCCGGCCGATCAGGTCGATGCGACGGCGGCCGAGCTGGCGGCCAGGGTCGCGGCTCGCGCGCCCAACTCGATCAGGAAGACCAAGCGCCTGATGCGCGACCCCGTCCGCCTCTGGACCCTGATGCAGCAGGAGGGCGAGGCCTTCGGATCGCAGATGTCCAGCCCCGAGGCAATGGAGGCCTTCATGGCCTTCACCCAGAAGCGCGCGCCCGTGTTCGGCTGAGGCCGCCAAAGGAAGAGTTTCACCACAGCGAACACAACGGGATCGTTGTGATGAACCTTCTCGACGGGGCCCGAAGCGCGCCGCCGACAGACTTCAAATGCCCCTCGCGAACACCTTGCCCATCAGCCGTTCCAGCGCCTCGGCATCCACCGTGTCGAAGGCCGCCTTTCTGGTCGCATCGACGTCGAACACGGCGATCAGCCGGTTCTCCACGTCGAACACAGGGACAACGACCTCGCTCTCGGACCGTCCGTCACAGGCGATATGGCCCGGAAAGGCGTGCACGTCCTCGACGATCCGGGTTTGGCCGGTTTCCGCCACCGTACCGCACACGCCCCGCCCGAAGGCGATCCGAAGGCACCCCAGCGTGCCCTGGTAGGGCCCGACGACCAGTTCGCGCTCCCGCGCCGGATCGACCACATAGAATCCGGTCCAGAAATAATCCTCGAACGCATCGGCCAGCATCGCAGCGACCGTGGCCATGCGCGCCGTCCGGTCGGGCTCGCCGTCCAGCACCGCGAGGATCTCGGCCTCCACCTCGGCATAGCGGGCGGCCTTGTCGGCGGGGCGGTCGGTGCGGGCGACGTAGGACATCTGGCGCTTTCGAAGGCTTGCGGAACGCATCGGCGACATAGGGCCGGGGGCCGGCAAATGCGAGAGCGCGCTCGCCTCCCGGGCGTAAACCCCTGTTTTCTGTGGACGAAGCCCGGCCGGGCCTCATTTCGGCCCTTGTGCGGCAACGCTTTGTCGTCGAACCGCGTTAACCATATCGGGAACTTCACTGGACCCGGGCGCGGGTTTGGGAAATGGTTAATGCCCGGCAAGGGCGTTGGTCGGATCGTGAGTGGGGACGGGAATGCGTGACGGCAAGGCCACGACAGACGACCGCTCATCCCGCCGTTCGCGGGGCCTGATCGCTTCGGTCGGCGCGATCGCTGTCATCGCCATGCTCGCCGGCTCGGTCGCCGGCTGCAGCGAGCCCAACCTGGCCTTCTGGCAGCGGGAAAATCCTTCGGCCAACGCCTGCCCCCGGCCCCAGTCGGTCACCGGATCAGAGTTCAACGCCCAGGAAGCCGGCCTGCGCCAGCTTCGCCGCGCGGCCTTCCGGGGCGACTTCTTCGCCCAGCTCGAGCTCGGAAGCCGCTATGCGGCGCTGCGTGCGACCGACAAGAATATCGAGGACCCGATCGAAAGCGCGGTCTGGACCGGTCTCGCCCTCGCCAATGACGAGGGCTATGCGCCCATCAACCGGGTAACCCGCGGCGGGTTCGGCGGCTGGCGACCCGTGTCCCGCTATGACGACTGCCGCGCGTGGGAGCGCCATGTCGCCTACGAACGGCTGAACGCGCAGCTGTCACGCATGACCATGGAGGAACAGGGCGAGGTCCGGAACCGGATGATCTATGTCCTGTCCACCCAGGATGCCGACGGCTTCCGCGCCCTGGCTCGCCTGCACGACGCCCTGTACGGGCCCTTCGGCGAACCCCAGGACAACCGCGAGGCCCGCGAGGCGCTGGGCCGCAGCCCCAACGGACAGGTCGACCGGCGCCGCGCCGGATCCTACGCCGCCGTCAGCCTGTTCCCCCGCAACGACGTCGACGCCTATCTGTACAACTATCTGGCGGTTCAGACGGGCGACGTCGGGGCCTATGTCCTGCTGAAGGATTTCGAGCGATCGACGCCCGCCCGTTCGCGTTACGGGGCCTTCGTGGAGGCCAAGGCACGACAGTGGGTGCCGCCCTACGAATTCTATCCGAACGAGGCCCCGGCCTCGGGCGTGCCCTTCTCTGACGAGAGCCGCCCGCGCGGCGACGCCTATGAGTATGCGCTGGGCCGCATGACCGAGCTGCCCTTCGTCCACGTCGGCCGCGCCCTGCGCTACCTCGGCGTGACCGAGACGGTCGTCGAGCGGGCCGACCGCCTGTCGGCCCGTCAGGTCCAGACGCTGGAGGCCATGCTGGGCCACAACATGGAATCCCGCCTCAGCTATCTGGAGATGGTGCGCGCCATCCAGCTGGCATCCGTCAACGGCAGCTCCGAGGCCCAGCTGGTGCTCGCGGTGATGTATTCCGAGGGCATCGGCGTCCCCGCGGACTATGCCCGCGCCTTCCATTGGTATGCCCAGGCCGACCGGCAGGGATCACCGGAAGCCAAGTTCGCCATGTCCACCTATTTCGCCCTCGGCGTCGCGGGCGTGGCCGATCAGGACAAGGCCGAGGCCGTGGCCTTGCGCATCGATTCGGCGCTGGCGGGCTTCGGCCCCTCGGCTTCCCGCCTGCAGGCCGTACTGGCCCAGGTTTCCCGTTCACAGCGCCGCTAAGGAGGGGCCGATCCGATGAAGACCCTCACCCTGTCCCTCTCCGCCCTGGCCATCGCCGGCGGCCTGACCCTCGCCGCGCCGGATGTCCAGGCCCAGACCGCGGCCCGGGTCGAGAGCCAGACCCGTCCCAACTTCGGCCTGCTGCTGGATCCGCCGGCAGCCCAGGGGCGCTCGCGGCAACAGCGGCGCTGGTCCTATGGGACGCACCGCCCCGGCTGGCAGCCGGGTCACGCCCCGCCGCCGGTGCAGTATCCGGCCGGCCGGGAAGAAATCGTCCTCGTCGACTGCGGCGGCAACCCCGGAACCGGGGCCGTCGAGGCTGCGGTTCAGCGTGTGCGCCCGGGCGGTACCCTGGTGATCCGGGCGCGGGCCGGGGCCTGCGTCGGCTGGCTGAACATCGACAAGCCGCTGACGATCATCGGCGAAGGCGGCTTTGACCCGCGCCGCTGGAACGAGAACCCGCCGGTGACCCTCCAGGCCCCGGATGGTCTTCCCTGCATCACGGTGGCGCAGGGCGTCAGGCTGGAACTTCGGGATGTGGTGCTGGCCTCGCCCAATGGCGGGGATGCGGCCTGCGTGGTCGGTTATGGCGCCGACATCATCATGAACAGGGTCGGCTTCCGTCACGTCGGCGACGAAGCGGCCATCTACGCCGACGGCGGAACCGTCGATATCCGCGACACCGTGATCGATGCCCGGACCATCGCCCCCGCCATCGTGATGGACGGCGGGACCCTGACGGCATGGGAGACGGTGGTGACCGGT
>Ga0247831_1008237_pt1 | contig 11142 bp, 11 predicted proteins | sample LaCruzMarch2015__9_FD_192406 | JGI IMG/M metagenome (GOLD analysis project Ga0247831, IMG submission 192406) | Freshwater microbial communities from meromictic Lake La Cruz, Castile-La Mancha, Spain - LaCruzMarch2015_1m | ecosystem: Environmental > Aquatic > Freshwater > Lake | place: Spain...
AATCGGTCAGGGCTTCGTAGCCGTGCCGACCCCAGCGCTCGTTGCTGAAGAGGCGCCAACACCATCGGCGGAAAACCCCGAGGGTATTCCTGCGATCGACATCTTCATTGACTACTCGTGCCCTGCGTGTGCCCAGTTTGAGTCGAACTATGGCCCGCTTTTCCGCACCTGGTTAGACAATGGCACTGCCACCATCGAGTACCACCCGCTGGCCTTCCGGGATGCCCAGACTGCCGGCACTCGCTATGCGACTCGGGCGGCCAACAGCGCGGCATGCGTCGCTGAGCACTCGCCCGACCACTACTTTGACTACAGCGAGCTCCTGCTCGCAAGCCAGCCTGTGCCACCGGCAAAGTACGAGCTCACCGACGATGAAATGGTCGAACTAGTGGCCTTCTCCGGGGCGTCTAATGTCGAGTTGATCGAAGCGTGCATCAAGGATGAAACCTTCGCAAACTGGGTGGCCTCCGCAACGGCACGGGCGATGAGCACGGGTCCGCTGCCTGTCCGGAACTCCGAGATTCCTTTGGTCATGCGCACTCCGACCGTGCTGGTCAACGGTAAGGAGTACCAGCCTGAGGTTCATGGCGACTTGGCTAGCTTCGTTGCCTCCGTGGAGACCAGCGGTTAGCTCACTGCCCGCGGTAGTGTTGTCGCTTGGTGGGGAACCACCAGCGTGCCGGCTTGGCGCAATTGGTAGCGCATCCGACTTGTAATCGGAAGGTTGCGGGTTCAAGTCCCGCAGCCGGCCCCGTTCTTGTGTATTACTTCGGGTGATGGTTGACATTTTTATGTCGCCTGATCCTTGACACTATTTCGGGTGATGCTTGACAGTTATGTCGGGTGATGCTTGACACTTTCTCCATGGTGAAAGAGATAAGTGTTATGGAACAGCGTTATCAAGCTGTGCTTGCGGTGATTGCGGATGGTCGTGGGGTGGGTGAGGTTGCCGCCCAGTTCGGGGTGTCGAGGCAGTCGGTGCATGCGTGGTTGCGTCGTTATGAGGATCATGGTTTGGAGGGTTTGGCTGATCGGTCCCATAAGCCCAAGTCGATTCCGCATCAGATGCCGGCCCATGTGGAGGCGGCGGTGTTGGAGTTGCGGAGGGAGCATCGCTCGTGGGGTCCAAGGCGTCTCGTTTATGAGCTCTTAAAAAGGGGTGTGGTCCCGGTGCCCTCAGAAACGGGTGTGTATCGGGCCCTGAAACGTGCCGGGTTGATTGAACCTGGCGGCAAGCGTCGCCGGAAGGACACGTGGAAGCGGTGGGAGCGCGGGTCGGCGATGGAGTTATGGCAGATGGACATTGTGGGCGGTTTCGCCCTGCGCGATGGGACCTTCGCCAAATGCCTCACCGGGGTGGATGATCACTCCCGGTTGTGTGTTTCAGCGAAGCTGATGCGCCGTGAGCTCTCCCGCAGTGTGTGTGACGGTTTGGAGCAGGCGTTGGCGCGGTTTGGCGTGCCGGGGCAGATTTTGACTGATAACGGGAAAGTATTCACCGGGAAACACTTCCGCCCGCCCGTGGAGGTGTTGTTCGAGAAAATCTGTCGCGAGAACGGTATTGAAACCATTCTGACTGCCCCGTATTCGCCAACAACGACGGGGAAGATTGAACGGTTCCACCGGTCCTTGCGGGCAGAGTTTCTGACCGGGCGCGTATTTGATTCCCTGCATCACGCGCAGAAAGAACTGGATGCGTGGGTGGAGGACTATAACCAGTCGAGGCCTCACCAAGCGTTGGGGATGAAAACCCCTCTGGAAGCCTTCACCGCGTCTCAGGTGGCGTTGGTGCCGGTGCGGACGGGCCCTGAACCGGTGTTTCAGGATCGTGGTGGGGATGAGTGGGTGACGAGGAAAGTGTCCTCAGCGGGTGTGGTGACGGTGTCGTGGCAGCAAATCTCAGTCGGAAAGCACCGGGGTGGCCGCAAAGTCGACATTCATGTCACGGGGGAGTTGCTGCAGATTTGGGACGGGTCAGAACTACTCAAAACCGTCCTCAAAGCCGATAAGGAGAAGGAGGTGCGGGTGAAGAAAGCGTTCACGATGCCAGCAAAGAAGTCCTAAAGTTGAGTCGAGTGGGTGTAAAGCATCAGTGTGTATAGATTCGTAAAGCATCAACCGCAATAGAACAGCCCCACTGACCTTGGTGCACATTAATTGCACTTCTCCATCTATCACGTTCCGACATCATCCACGCTTATCCTGTCCTTTTTGCTGGCATTCGCAACGTCAGCTAACACGTTCTAACACCAGCTAATATCTAGGCGTCGAACTCATAATCCGTCGGTCACGAGTTCCGCCTCGTCCGCCTTCCGCATGGCGTGGCTACAGCACGACTGCAACCCTCGACGCCACTACTGAGCTGGTGGCGGTGGCTTTGGGCCGCCAGATGGCGGTTTTTCACTATCCGCTGGCGGACCCTCGTCAGAACCGGATGGGCCTCTGTCCTCCGCTACGAACTCACCCATCAGGCAACGAGGAATGAAGGGGAACCCATCGGTGATTACGTATGCGTAGCTGCCGTCAATCATGGTTCCATTACATTCGTCAAGATCCCCGTAGGAGGCGTCATACTCCCAGTCATCGGTCAAAGCGCCATCTTTGACCGAACCAAAATCCACGGCATTTCCCTGACGGGGGGTGTAGAGGCACCCCGCTCCCGTCCGACTTCCTGAACCGATCTTGTAGCTGGGCGAATATTGCCCACTCTTCGAGTAGTAGAGAAGATATCCATCGCGAGCGAAGCCGACGTGGACCAAGTCCGCATCGGACGAAAGGGCCTCTACCATCAGTGCCGAGATGCCGTGATAGTGGTAAGCCCCATTTGGTTGGACGTGTGCGTTATTGAAATCCATACCGAGATCTGCCACAGTCTGCAGGCCCTCTATGGGATGGATTTCCCCACTGTCACAGGTGACCCTTTCGTCTGTTCCTGGCTCAAACTTCACACCGTTTATCGCTACACCCGTTTCATAGACTTCTTGCGCCTGTCCCACAAAGTTGGGCACCAGCGGCAAAGTCCAGGTCGCTTCCTGTGCAGAAATTGTGTTGGGGTTGCTGGCGTTCGGGAAATCGCCCGTTTCATGGTTGGGCAGAGCATTGGTGGTCATGATTCGCTGATTGTTTTCTAAGCGAACCGTGGTCTGAGTCTGATACTGCTGATCCGTTAACTCGTAGTCTCCAAGGAAGCTTTGAACAATGACGCCTGGCTGTGTTTCTCCTTCGGAAGCTGAGCCCGCTTGGTCGCCTCCAACGACTGTGGCGTCATTCACGTCGTCCTCGACGCTGGCGCTGGAACAGCCAGAAAGCGTGAATAGGGCTGCACCCAGACCCAGGACAATAAACACACTCGGAGGAGTTTTCATGACTGATAGCATAGGGGTTTAGACAAAAAGGACCTCACCGACCATGGCTCACCAGTTGATTGTCGCTCGACTTGGTGCTCTTCTCTGTGCCATCGTCCTGGGCGTCGCTGCCTGCACGCCCGACGGCTCCACCGTCGGAGTCTCAGGCCCTTCCACCGAGGAGGCTCACGAATCTCCAACGACCCAAGGAGCGTCTGCCGACTCCATCAATGCTGACTTCTGCGACGAAAGAAACTTTACCAAGCAGGTGTCCAACCTCAGCTGTTCCGGCGGATTCGCAACGTTTAGCTCCACTGGGTTGCCCAGCCCTTCGGCGATTTTGATGGTCGGAATTACCGCAACCAACCAGCAATATCCCAGGCCGCACGATTACACGTTCTCCTTCCCCCTCACACCGAGCAAAGCGCCGGCCGCAACCACACCAGGATCCGGGCCGATTGGAGTGGCCGTTGATGGCGTACCCCTTTTTAGCCCCTGGACTCAAGCAGAAACTCTTACTCACACCCAGGAAATGGGTGAACTTGATGTGTGTGGTGGCCATGCCGGTCGAGGCGATGACTATCACTACCACGTTGCTCCTAACTGCCTCATTCAGGAACTAGGCGAGGACTACATCGAGGTTCAAAAACGCCCCATTGGTATCGCAAGCGATGCCAACCCAATTTTGGCTCTGGGTTGGTTTAACGAAAGTAACAATGTGGAGGCCCAACTTGACGAATGTCGCGGAACGTCCGACACCACTGGCAAGTATTTCTATAACGTCGAAACGGATGGGCTGCACGACATTCTCAACTGCTTCACTGATCAGGTCCATAACACCTCACGGGACAGCTTTGAGGTGCGAGTGGATTCAGCCGGTAATGACATCGTCGGCGCAAAATTACCTCTAAGCGTTAGTGCCTATTCTTCCGCGCTCTATGGAAAAGTGGTCTGTTATGTGATGGAAGGTGAGCTTGCGCAAACTGAACTCATCAACTCCAACGGTTCAGTCTCGAAATCTTCGGGTCTGGCATCAATCTTTTGGTGCAGTCCGGAATGCTATGCGGAGTATTTCGAACCAGGTGGTGGCTTCCCGGGACGCGCGATGTTCTTTGAAGCCGTCACTACCGGATGCCCCACCGGCTTCGACTACGCGTCCCTGATTCGCACAGCCGCGTATGAGGGCACCCCAATCGAAAAACGCGCACCCAAGAACTCGGCGCGGTGGGACCGCTCGCCGTGACGTCGCGAGTGGCGCAACTGGTTGTGTGCGCCTGGTAGTTTTTGCCCGAGCGCCGAGACGTTTCGGGGTGGGTCTAGAGCTCAGGCTCCTTTCGTCCTGGTCGGTTGCGCGGTGTTGGTCGGAATCGTGGCGGCTTAGGTCTGGGATGTGGTTGACCTAAACATGGTAAAAATTCGTGCGCCTCGCCTGCCAGCCCTTGCCTCTTTCTTGTTCATGTTGGTCATGAACGTGTTGGCAACAAGCCTTCCCCTCAATGGTCAGGCCACGAACGAGATCTCGGACCGCTATTACACTTTGTTTGCTCCGATTGGCTTCACCTTCGCTATCTGGGGGGTCATTTATCTGCTGCTCGGGGTCTATACGGTGGTGCAACTGGTGGCCGACAATGCGGTCATTCGCGCCATCACACCCTGGTTTATTGCCAGCAGTCTTCTCAACGGAGCATGGATTGTGGCATGGCACTACGAAGTTCTCTGGGGTGCCGCTGTGATTATTGGCGCTCTGCTGTGGACGTTGATTCGCATCAACAAGGAAACGACGGCTACTCGAACAACTCTTGGGAGCACACTGGCTATCCGGATTCCTTTTGCCGTCTACTTCGGTTGGGTCACCGTCGCCACTGTGGCAAACATCTCGGCCCTACTCGTCCAGGCAGGCTTTGCTGATGGCCTGTGGCTCTCTGCAGAAACGTGGACCATCGTGGTCTTGGTCGTCGCTGTGACAATTGGCACCATCACAGCACTGGTGAATTCATCTCCTAGCTATGCGCTGGTGCTGGTGTGGGCTTTCTGGGGAATCTTGTCCCGGCACATATCTCCCGCTGAGTGGAACTCCGAGTTCCCGGCGGTCATTCTTGCGACCCAGATACTCCTGCCGGTTCTCGCTCTGGTTGCGGTGATTGCTCTCGTTCGGTGGTTGCGCCAGCCGGTTGTCCCACTAGTGACTACGTCGCTACGGGGTTAAAACTGAATACCCCTGGTCATCGCTCCATCAATGACCAGGTTGGTGCCACTGATTCTTGATGCTCTGGGGCTTGAGAGAAACACAACTCCCGAGGCTACTTCTTCGGCGGTCCCCATCCGACCGGTGGGGTTTAGACCCATAGCGTGGGAAAAGAGTTCGGGGTTGTCTCTTTCGTGTTCCTGCCATGTGCCGCCCTCGATGTACGTGTGGCCGGGGGAGACGGTGTTAGCCCGTATACCTTTATTTGCCAAGGACAGGGCTAAACCGGCCATATAGCTGATGATGGCGCTCTTCATCGTGCCGTAGGGCCCCGAGGAGAAGCTTGCCTCTCTCCCCGAGACACTGGACAGCGCAACCAACGACTTCACCGACCTACGCTCGAGGTGGGGAACGGTGGCTTGACAGAGATTGACTGTCCCCATCAGGTCGACCCGAAATGACGCTTCCCAGCTCTCCGGCTCATCCGCTACGGCTAGCGCTGAGGCGTTGGCGACTGCTGCATCGATAGTCCCGAAGTTCTTGGCCGCCTCATCAACCCAGGACCGAATCGCTGAGGCGTCACCCGCGTCGACAACGCTGCCCCGGACCGTGGCGCCGCCCGCAGTGAAAAACGACTCGGTAGCCAGGACATCCTCCGGGTTCCTCGCGCAGAAGGCAACCGTGGCGCCCTCGTCGACAAATGCCTGCACGATGGCGCGCCCGATGCCCTTCGTGCCACCAGTTACAAGCACGATCTTACCCTCAAGGCCAAGGTCCATGACCCTAGTCTGCCCCACTCGCCCGAGAGAGTGACACCACGTCTCTGGTGTCAGTTACGCCCGACCCAGAACTTGGGCTGGGGGACAGTCAAAGGGATCTCTTGCTGCCAGGCCCACGCGGTTCAGGTAGGCGATGACGATTCCGTAGGACTGGAATAGTCCGGTCTCTGTATAGGAAATCTTCTTCTCCGCGCAGAACTGGCTAACTAGCTTGGCAGCCCGGGCCAACTTGGGCCGCGCCATGCTGGGGAAGAGGTGGTGCTCGATTTGGTAGTTGAGTCCGCCCATGAAGTGGTCCATGAATAGCCCGCCACGAATATTGCGACTGGTGAGCACCTGGCGACGCAGGAAGTCCACCTTGATGCCGGCGGCAATTTGGGGCATGCCTTTGTGGTTTGGTGCAAACGACGCACCCATATACACGCCAAAGAGGGCCATGTGGATGACGAGGAATACCGCAGCGATATACCAGGGCATCAGAGAAACCAGGATGATCGGGTAACCGATGTTTCTGGCCAAGAGCAGGGTGATTTCCGTGCCGCGGTGGTTGAGTGGCTCTCTGGAGAAGACACGCCTAAAGGCTTGAACGTGGAGGTTCAGGCCCTCGAGGGTCAAAATCGGGAAGAACAACCAACCCTGACGCTTCACGAACGCGTTCGTGAAGCCGGTGGTCTTGGCCGCTTCTTCTTCCTGGAACATGATGAAGTCTGATTCAATATCCGGGTCTTTGCCAACGGTGTTGGGGTTGGCGTGGTGCCTGGTGTGTTTGCCCATCCACCACGAGTAGCTGATTCCGACCACGGCGTTTGCGAGAACGCGAGCCGTGCGATCGTTGGTTGTTCCGGAGGCGAACACCTGTCGGTGGGCGGCCTCGTGGGTCACGAACGAGAACTGGGTCATGATGACGGCCATCACCGGGGCAAGCGCTAGCTGGGCCCAGGAATCACCGATGAAGAACATGGCTGTCAACAGGGACAGCAGCGACACCGAGAGCACCACAATCAAGGTGATGTAGTAGGCCACTGACCGCGAGAGAAGCCCGCGCTCTTTGATCTGCGCCAAGAGTTCCGCAAACTCCGAGGTGTAGGCGTGGGGCCGGGGGAGGCTGTGGTCAAGGACTGCTTGCGACATGGTTCCTGCGTTCGCTCGATGCTGACTTCTCAGCCAATGAGGAACCAAACAACGACCCCTAGATGCTCTTATGGTAACAGCGCAATCTTTCCTTTCCCTGAACACGCGGGGACCACTAAGGAAGTTATTCACAGGGGTTAGGTATATACTTTGTATATACATACCGAGTGAGGCCGCACTAATGGACGTGACCACAACCAAGCTATTTCGAACAGGTGGCAGCGTTGCCCTCCGTATCCCTGCGGGGTGGTTGGACCCGGAGGCTCCGGTGACGCTCGTTCGAGACGAGCGCACGGGCAGGGTTTATCTCAACCAGAGCGACCCCCTAGATACCCAGGATTTCTTTGACTTCATGCAGGGGCAGGAATACCGCCCAGACGCTGCCTTTGATGAACTCTCTCTGCGTTCTGACGTGCCGCGGACGTCGTCGTTGGATCAAGGGCTCTAGTGTTCCTGTTAGACACGGATATCTGCAGCGAGGCCGTGATGGGCAATCAGAGGGTTCTCGAGCGACTGGGTGCGCTTGACCGCGATGCTTGGGCGATTAGTTCCCTCGTCTACGCTGAGCTCCAGTTTGGCCTCGACACGGGAAAACTCGCCCCCCGTTCGCACTCGGCGCTCGACAAGTTTCTCCGCGCTGCGCCCTTGGTTCCCTTTGATCGAGGCGCTGCCAGAGAAGCTGCCGTGGTCCGCTTCGAACTCGAAGGGCAGGGTCGCCCCTCCGGGGCGGTGGACCAATTGATTGCCGGACACGCGCGCTATCTTCGGGCCACGTTGGTCACTGGAAACACCAACCACTTTCAGTGGGTGAAGGGGCTTGCTCTAGAAAACTGGCGCGAGCCCGGGGTGGCTGGCGGCTAGCAACACGAGTCGGGCCGATGTCGGCTCGCCGTAGCCAGATTGCAGCTTCGTGCGAGTACCGTAGGGCTAACACCAGAGGAGAAATCACATGGCTCGAACCGAGAGAACTATTGACCAAAAAATTGGCAGACTTCGCGTCTATAACGTTGTTGCCGGATCTCTCCACCTCCTTCAGGCGATTGGTTTGGGCTATGTCCTGACTCTGCTCGATGACCAGGTGACCTATGCCGTCACTGCCGATTATTTGGCAGGCCCTCCCGGATTCCCTGTTCCACCGGAGCGCGTGGAGCTCTTTGATATCAATGTTGGATTTGGCGTCGTGGCGTTTCTGGCAATGTCAGCGTTTTTTCACTATCTGATTTCTTCGCCACTGTTCTTTAAGCGCTACGCGGCTGGCCTCAAACTCAATCGCAACTATTTCCGCTGGACCGAATACTCCTTGAGCTCATCGGTGATGATTTGGCTAATCGCTCAGATCACCGGCATTACGGATGTGGCCGCACTGTTTTCCATCTTTGCTGTCAACGCGTCCATGATTATGTTTGGGGCACTGCAAGAAAAGTATGAGAGCCCGGGCAGTAAAGGCTTCCTGCCCTTCGTCTTTGGTTCGATGACCGGCGTGGTGCCCTGGATTGTCATTGTGATTTACTTCCTGGCGCCAGGTTCCACCTCGGGTGTCGAAGCACCCGACTTCGTGCTGGGAATCATCATTTCCCTGTTCTTTTTCTTCAATACTTTTGCAATCAATCAGGCCCTGCAGTACCACCAGGTTGGCGGTTGGAAGGACTACCTGCGAGGTGAGCGGATGTACATCACCTTGAGCTTGGTGGCAAAGACGGTGCTGGCCTACCAAGTGTTTGCTGGCGCAATAATTCCTGCTCTGACGGCGTAATGACTGGCGCGGCCGAAGCCCTTGAGGTATTCCGCGAGCGAAGGAATCTCGCGGCCACATCGCCACAAGGCCCGCTGGCTCTGACGAACACCCAGTGGGTCGACACCGAACAGACAATTTGGGGTGTTCCAGGCTCCTGGGGGCCAAGGACTGATGGGGGGTCTGGCCTCGTAGTTACTGCCAGCGCGAAGGATCAGATTGTCGTCGATGGCGCGCTGGTCGAGGGCCCTGTCATCGTGCGTGGCAAAGATGATGACGCGCCCTCCGCTGTGGTCTTTAGCGACACGGTCAGTGGCCACGTCATTGCCGGTGAGGGTGCCTACGCGCTGCGGGTGTGGGACACGCAGTCTGCGGGAATTCAGAGCTTTGGCACCATTGACTGCTTTGCCTACAACGAAGCTTGGGTCATTACCGGTTCGTGGACCGAGATTCCCGGTGGCAAGAGCGTGGGGTTTGAGCACCTTAAAGGCGAGGGCGTAGCCAGGGATGAGGTTGTGCCTGGGGAGATTAGGTTCACCCACGAGGGCTCCGAGTACTCCATCGCCGCGTTCAAAGCAGGCCGAGCACTTCAACTCGTTTTTTCTGATGCCACTAATGGGGACTCGACCTACAGTGTTGGCCGCTTCTTATTCTTGGCACCGAACCCCGATGGCACCATCACCCTCGATTTCAATTACGCCATCCTCCCTCCGTGCGCATTTAGCTACGCCTTCAATTGCCCTCTTCCCCCCGCCCAGAACCGTTTCCCGTTCGCCATTGAGGCGGGCGAAAAGAACGTGATGGCTCAGGACGGCTCACTCCTCCACGGCTAGTGAGGTGCTGACAACCCAGCGCCATTTGTTTTTTCAGCAACACCCGGGTCATACTGGGGCCAGGCGAAAGCCATGACGTCATAGTCACTCACGCATTCCGCGGTCGATGGGGAAGTCGAACCAACGGAATGGGAGAAGACGATGTCCACGCACGCGACCCGCGGGGTGCTTTTTGTGCATTCTGCGCCGCGCGCGCTGTGCCCTCATCTTGAGTGGGCAGCGGGCAAGGCGCTCGGTCACGCTGTGAGTTTCTCGTGGGTGGATCAACCCGTATTGCCGGGCACTCTTCGCGCTGAATACGAGTGGGAAGGGCCTGTCGGCTCAGGAGCAGCCCTTGCGAGCGCGCTGCGCGGCTGGGAGCATCTGCGCTTTGAGGTGACAGAAGAGGCATCTCCAGGCGTTGACGGTGGCCGCTTCATGCACACACCCGATTTGGGTGTCTTCTATTCGCAAATGGATGCGCTGGGCAACACGGTTGTTCCCGAAGACCGCATCATCTATGCCCTTGAGGTTTCAGCGGGCGACCCCGAGGAAATCAGCCGTGAACTTCGCTTGGCGCTTGGCCGGGCGTGGGACGAGGAGTTAGAGCCCTTCCGGCACGCCGCCGATCAGACTCCGGTGGTTTGGTTTCATCGGGTGGGGTAGCTAGCCGGCAGCATTACTTCGCTCCGGATTCCTGCGGTCCGTCTGGATTCGAGACTCAGCGCAGAGAGCACAATCGAAACTGCCGTCAGGACTACAAGCGCGGAAATTGGTGCCCACAACCTGGAGTCTTCGGCTCCCGCGAAAGCCGCGATTAACGCTTCAATCGACCAGCCCAGTGGTGTGAGGCCAGACACGGCCTGGTAGAAACTTGGCAGGATCTCCAGAGGAATGAGGTTACCGAGGCTGACAATCTGGATAACGAATGCGCCAAGCGATAGAGGTGCTAACCACCGCGGATTCCATACCCAGATGGCGAGGTGGAGCGCGGCAAAGGACACTGCTGTGAGGGCGACCAGTGGAGCTGTAATCACGACGCTCGACCACGAAACGCTGCCCAGCGTATGAATCATGAGAGTGACAATTGCGGTCCATGCCGCGACGACACCGATCACCGGCCGAAGTGCGCGACTGAGCAGGGTCGAGGTCTTGGCAC
>Ga0247831_1008238_pt1 | contig 11140 bp, 4 predicted proteins | sample LaCruzMarch2015__9_FD_192406 | JGI IMG/M metagenome (GOLD analysis project Ga0247831, IMG submission 192406) | Freshwater microbial communities from meromictic Lake La Cruz, Castile-La Mancha, Spain - LaCruzMarch2015_1m | ecosystem: Environmental > Aquatic > Freshwater > Lake | place: Spain...
ACGTAGACGACACAATTGATGAATGTTGTTGTTGTTGTTGTTGTTGTTGTTGTTGTTGTTGTTGTTGTTGTTGTTGTTGTTGTTGTTGTTGTTGTTGCTGTTCCACTGATTTTGTTATTTCCTGCGTAGTAGTAGGAGTCGCTATCCCCGTGTCATCCTCAAAACTTTTCTCCCATGATTGCGGCGAGTCGTTAGGAGACGCAGTGGTGGTGATATCGGGCAAAGGTGAACCACGCTCCCCATCGTTGTCAGCCGACATGCTGCTACTGTTATTGGATGTCTTGCTACGCTGGCGTATGTTGGACATCTTGTTATTCTCAGGGCAAGGGCCGATCAATAAAAGGTCCTATCGTATCAATGCCGCCACCAAACCCTACGTACCTACCATATTGAGGAAAGTGTGGGTATCCTAAAAATCAGACGCCACGTTTCGTTACGACAGTCTTTTTGAGACGCGCCCTAAGTGCAAAAAGAACGTGTGTGTCATAACGGTGACACGCTCCCTGCTCGGCTCATTCAAAGTTCGGGTCCAGCTTGCAAAGACGGCAAGGTTCTTGCCCCGAGGAACTGTCATTGCGCACCAGAATAATAATATAATCGAAGACGACGATGAAGCGGAATAACAATTACTGCTACGGTAGAGCCACGCTGCTAGCCTTCGTGGCGAATTTGCTCCTCGATGGAGACGTTGCCGTCGCTTCGGCGCGTCAAGCTTCAGCTTCTGGGTCGTTGTTCGTTCGGCAAGGGAGGCGGCATCGGGAAGGAACCTTCCTAGCCACCGCCTTCGTTCATCAACTGCAGGTTTACAATAATAATTACGAGGGTGCAGTGACATTATCTTTTTCTCCTTCGGTCGTTGGGCCACGCCATTTCGTCAAGGATGATGGCTCGTCGTCTCAGGAGGCATTGCCGCCTTCGAACAACGGGGGCAGAGATCCCGTATCATCATTAGACGGGGAATTTTCACTCTTACGACGGCATTTGGAATTCAGTGAGCTAGATCTACAGCTATTTGCTGCCGAGCGTACCGCCCACCGTCCGCGTGGTACGGATGGTGGAGGAGACTCACAGCTCTATGACGAGTTCGTAGAGGTGGAAATTGGTCAATTTCATCCGGCCACAGAAGAAGCAGCACAGGGTTTGAGGACTATAGATAATAATGAGGGGAGTGATGAAATCAGTAGCAGCGAAGACAGCATCAATTGTGTCAATGGCGTTGGAGTATCCACGCTGAGCAGCAGTCCATTTTTCTTTGCCTCTCGTCCACAAGAGGTTGGAACTACGACATCAACGACAGCGACGGCAGCTTCTCCTTATGCCAATGCAGAAAGAGAAGACCTCACTCTTCCTCCCTGGCTCCTTCTGAACAATGCGAACTCTGCAACAATGAAACTCATCAAGCTTCGACGAGACTTGGGGCCGCACATATCAAGTAAGCAAATCGATCGCATCGTAAGAGCTATCCGATCAGCGTCCAACAATGATCTCAAAAAAGTTGCGGGTGCTGCCCATTTTTGTTCATTACTGGTTAACTCATTAGAGATGACCGACCCCGAATCTCTGTGCGCTGCTGCCTTTCACTATGCCTCACTGGTGGCCGTACGTGAGCGTGAGCTGTCATTGACATCGTCCAAGGGAACTGGGAACGATGATGATGAATCCTGTCCCGTCGAAGAGAATGAATGTCTCTATCAGGCTGGACCTGACGCCAAGTATCTATGTGCTCTTGCGGGTAGTGGCATTGAGGATTTTGGCTCACTAACTGTCAAAATTGCTCTTGATGCTGCACGGCTCAAGTCGATGGAATCCCTCGCTGCTTCAGTTATGAGCTTGAAGAACGGCCGACTAGGACCGCTTCGGTCTAGCGATGCTCGTAACCTTCGGAGTCTGCTACTCACCGTGAATGAGGAGGGAGATTGGAGGGCATTAGCAATTCGGTCGGCTGCATGTTTGTATAGACTCGAGGGTCTTACAAGTTACCGCTCGATGATGGAAGGAGCCACACCAATGAAGAATGCAGAACAGAGGATTCTTGCAAGGAGGGACGGAGCTATGACCGACAAGAAGAAGACAAGACCTCCTACACCCGAAGAATCAAGGACGTCTCAGGAGGCATTGCACATTTACGCACCATTTGCTGCCCGGCTGGGGATGTTCCGGCTCAAAACCGAACTCGAAGATGCTGCATTCCGCACGCTCTGTCCGCGATCTCATGCCAAGGTCTTGAGCTTGTGCCGTGGTGAGAATACCAACAGCGTCGATGATGGTGAGGGGATGAAATCTATTTTGTCTGACATTTCAAATCAAATAAAGCGTCTCGTTCAGGAGGATACTCATTTTATGGACATCATTGAGAGCGTTAGTGTCATGGCCCGTGTGAAGGAGCCGTATTCCGTTTGGAGGAAGATGCTTAAGATAATTAAGGAGGATGAGAGCAAGAAGACACGCAATATTTCCATTCTTGATATCCCCGACGCCCTAGCGACGCGTATTGTCTTCTCAGCACGAAAGCTCACGTCGGACGAACCAGACACCACCACCCAACGTCGAGAGGAAGAGCTGTGTTACTATCTCTTTGACTTGTGCAAGCGAAGCTGGCCAGAAACTGCTGACTCAAGGTTCAAGGACTACGTGAAGAATCCCAAAGAGAACGGATACCAGAGCCTACATTACTCAAGTCGCAAGAGGTGGCGTGGAACAGACTGGCCTTTCGAGCTGCAGATCCGATCTAATGCCATGCATCGTGTCGCGGAGTATGGCGTGGCAGCACACTGGTCGTACAAGCGCACTGCCGTTGACGGGGACGAGACGGCGTCATCATCTAATCCCACCTTCGTATCGACCCATCGTCTAGATAAAACCTCCGAAGCCTACCTCAAGTCCGCACAGGAATGGCGCACACAACAGCGGGAGAATGCGATTGCGCTACCATCTTACGATCATGCAGAACCAGCAACTTACCTCGAGGATGAGATTCGTAGACAACGCAAACGCGATAGAGATGAGGTCCTTGCGCCATACCTCGAGGCACTGGTCGGTGCTCAGACGGATATCACAAGAGAGAATGTATTTGTCTTTGTGAGTGTTCAGCCAAATAAGAGTGACGATGGATCGTTGCCTCCCTGTGAGGGTACTGTCCTTTCCTTGCCTCAAGGTTCGCGACTATTAGATGCCATTCGATTGACGGAGAAATGCTTCTCATCCTTACCAGCAGGATCAGGTCATTTGTATGATGGTCGGAGTACCTTTGTTGCGTTACGAAATGGCAAGCATACATCGGCCATGGGCACAGAGTTGCTTAAGAGTGGAGACTTTTTGAGCATTTTGCCATCGAGTGAATTGGTCTCGTTGCGTTGAAGCAGCTAGGTTCTATGTTTACTTGTTGATTGTTCATTAATTGTTAGGAGTAGTTGTCCAGTATCTAGAAATGTAAATTATGATGTTCAAACATATTCAAAACCTATCGAAGCATCCATCCCAGTCAAATTGTTACAACTCTCTGTAACAACAGTCAAACTGAATGCAAGTATACCTCTGCCATTTCTATCAACCATACACGCTCTGTCTCGTTGAATTTCTAATTTCAGTGTAACCCTCCCTTACGCTTCGTCCAATCGGAGGGGGTGTTGAGGGAAATGATATTGTACCGTTCCCCCTAGCATATGCACCAAATACAAGAAAGAGAATGACAATTCCAACCAGGTAGTCCGATACAGTACTCTCTTTAATATCATCTTCGGTTGCTATGCTTTGATTACGCACATATCGAGCAGAATGTAAACCATCATTTCGTTTATTTTTCTTTGGTGCTGAATGAATACTATTGGTTTTTACATCTTTTTTGGAGGTATCGTTGTCTGACAGAGACACATACTTCGAATCTTCATGACCATTAGATTCTTCCCCCGCAGATTCATCATATTCACTATCACTAATTTCGGTCATATTGAATCCAGATACTGTATTACCTTCATCTGACTGATGCTTTGTATTGAGCCTGCGAGTATTCGACTTGAGAAAAGTATTCTTCGATACATGATTCATTGCAACAATGTTGTCAGCCCCTCCTCCTTCAGCTGAGGACACTGTCAATTGCAATATAGAAACAATCGTCAGAATGACAAGTGAAGCAAGAGTGGGCTTGTTTATGGTAGTATGACGTCGTGACATTGCCATTGTGTCTCGAGTGTGAGATATATGTGGCAATGATCCATGATAGGATGTTCCAAGAGATCCTGAATATGTGTCAAAGTTATTGACAATTCCTTCCTGTCGCCAATCCTCGAGGAGTGATGAACGGTTTCTTGATGAAAGTTTGATAGATCGTCGTCTCATAACTTCTCCTTCGATAACAGTTCGACTATTTAATTTCCCCTGTGCTCCAACATCCAGTCGACGAAAAGCTGCAAATGTTGACTTCACGTCATCTTCACTAATCCGTCCTAACCGAACGAGCATTGCCAAAGAGAACATTTCTCGTGTACACTCTTCTAATCCATCAGGTCTATCGGTTGCAAGTTTAAGTCGTTGTATTAGTCTCCCCGTTGACAATTCACGTAATTCATCATCCGTTAGGTGACTACCAAACTGTCCAAGTACAGCAATTTCCATACGACGTTTCCGTAGTTCTAATGGTATCATACTAATAAGGGACATATTCCTTAATAGTACACTTCCGGCAATGACAGTAAATATTGTAGTAAATAACTTACCAGCCGTTGTGACTGGCACTATATCACCATACCCCACACTTGTTAGTAGTACTGTAGTAAAGTAGAATGAATCTACAGCTGACATACCCTCAATGTAATGAAATCCAACACTCCCCGCTGCAATAATAAATATTGAATTCATTAATGCCTGTCTTAATGTTAAGAAGACATATTTGGCAGCCTTTATTCGTGTCATTGCCTTATTTGGATTCATTGAGGAGTTGGTGCTTTCAGTTGTGGATGTGGATGCAAATGAATGATTATCATCATCAATTATGTACGACTTTGTACTATCTATTATTCCTCCGTCGTTCGTAGCAATATTGTAATTCAAATTAGGATCCGTGAATGATCGTGTAGAAGTAGTTGTAGCAGAAGTTGTAGCAGTAGGAAGTGTATACATATATGACGATGGTGTTGGTTGCGATCGACGCAATAAATCAGTAGCACCACCAACCCCCTGTCGAAATGACGTTGATTCATCAACATGCGGTACATCCATTTCATGACTAAAATTTCGACGCAATGAATGTCTTATCCCCCCACCACCAACGTCTATTGACATGTGTCTTGTGTGAGTTTTCTGGCGGTCATTAATATTTCCTTCACATATATCTAACCCAACAATTTCTGTCTCTTCATCATCATCAGATTCGTCCTCTTCTTCGTATTCTTCTAAACTAACATCACTAGATGCATACAACCCATTCATCATTGCTCGTCTTTGTTCCTGCCGCTGTTGGATAATTAATAACATGCGTTTCTTCTCCAACTTGGCTTCCAACTTGGCACAATTAGGACAATCACGTATCTGCGCTATCCGTGCCTCCCTCTTACTTAATTCATCCATACTCCCCACAAGTAATGTCCCTAATAGTAAACCTATAGTCGCCACGCCAATATATATAAAGCATGTACATACAATCTTGGCACCATCAGAGGTGGGTACAAAGTCACCAAGTCCCGTAGTTGTTAATGTAATGACCGAAAAGTAGACACAATCGATAGGTGACCAACCTTCTTCTAAACCAAATACGAATAATGATGCCACGAGGTATAAAACAAAGTATAATGCCAAGTATCCCTGTGGCGTCACAATAACATCTAACATACGTCCAACACCATTAGTAGGAGTATTAGTATTGATTGATGTAGCTGCTGTGGCAAAGTTGATATAATCACGTTGATTCGTTTTACAATTTGGACAATAGAACATTGGCATAATCTTTGTTGATGCTGCTGCTGCTGCAGCTGCTGCTGTTGTACTATCATATGGTCTTCCCTGGTAGGGTTTATCAAACGGACGGTCAAAACGTTGAAGTGTTATTGCGTCGTCAAATTTTGTTATCACCGCATTGTTGTTGGTTTTATTTTTCGTCACAACATTTGCAGCAGCTGCATGTTGGTATGGACTTTGGAATTGCACCCGTCGACTACTATTATCAATGCCATCGCCTTCGTTGGTTCGACTAACGCAGCGGCTCGCGGTACTCCCATAGGACGACGATGCCGACGTCCCCTCCTCTTCTGATGACGACGACGACGTGGACGAGTCATCATCGTCGCTTCTTCTTCGTCGACGTCTGTTTGGCTGCAAAGACGACTGCGAAGAAGAACGTCCATCGACGGCATCTCCATCATCATGATCATTTTTCTCATTCACAATTGTCTTGCGAGGGAGGTGCAAAGTAGAGCGCTTATTCATGCTAAAAATCGTAATCAGGAATCCAAAAGCAATGATCTACGTCGTCTGGGCTACACCCTGAACAGCAATCTACAATAACCATCGCCCGGAGGGTGAATGGAGTTGAGGGATTTATGCTTATGTGGTGTCGGCCCGCCACGTGAGAGTAGAGCAGACCCGTAGTCGAGCGTCGTCGTTCGTTCGTTCGTAGCAAGTATCTATCTAGGAATCGTTTTGGACACAGCGTCCGAAGGCCCACACAGTTTGTTTGTCCCAATAATGACACGATTTGTCCGAATAGAAACTTGATTCGTCCAAATAAAGACAAAAAATACTTAACGGTAGTGATGTTTAGATTTCTTTTACTATTTTTTGCTTATTGATGAGAAGCGCGACTCATTTCTCCCTTCCGGTTCGTGGATTGTCCTCTTTTGGCTTCCCGCCGAGACGCTGAGTCTAAAACGACTCCTAGATAGTTTTTGACAACGATTTTTCTTGTCTCGCAAATAGACATAAGAAAATGACGTCTAATTATTAGACCTCACTGTCCACATAGGAATTCGTAGAATTTGTACCAAGAAAAAAATAGACCTCATTTTATGTAGTCAATTTAATAGACCTCAATTATTGACGTCTAAACAAGAGTCATCATGTGAACCGATAAGTCTTCAGGGCGCCTCCTTCGTTGATTTTGTAGACAAATACAATAGCGAAGGACGGATAGGACGGACCCGGTGACAACTCAGATTAAATCCCTCAACTTCAATCGGGGATGCCCCCCCGAACCCCCCCTCTGTTGGTGACGTCAAGGGCCATTCCCCCTTTCTTTGTTTTCTTACAGAAAGTTTTTTGGCGAATTAGCGGGAAAATATATTTAGCGGTGACGTTAAGGTAATTACAAGAAACACTAACAAACAAATGGCGGGCTTAGTTCCACTTGTATGCACGTGAGAGCGTGACAGACAGAGAGAGGGACAGGACATTAAGGGCTGCCGGGCTTTAGGAGTACCTCCAAAAGAATAAGGATAAGGGCTGCCGGCTTAAGGAGTACCTCCAAAAGAATAAGATACTTGTATGTATAGCAGCACTTACGTTTCGATTTTTGGCGGGGTGAATACCTGCCCAGATTTCCACTAAATCGCTGTGTAGAAAACATATGGGCCGGTTGGGTAGAAGCATTCGAGCTGAAATGAAACGAGATAAATAGACAAAATTCATTTGCTTAGCTGATCCTCGACTCTCCGTCGGCGGCAGCCGTAGATTGATCCATGATGTCTTCGAGATGGTCCGATGTGAATGAATATTTGGTTGTTGAGTGTGAATCCAGATATTGTGGCCATTCACTATATGCTTTACTATGATGTATTACAATTGACGCCTTAAACTATTTTGCGAAGGTAATTATTGTGAAGCTTTTTATCGTCACGTAGAATCTAATAGAGGAACTAGTATGATTTTTGAGTTTTGAGTGTTAGCTCACCGTTAGCAAACAGGCGTCAATTGTTATGACATCGGTAGTAATACAATTCGTATAACAATGTCAAACTCCACAGGATCAATATCCGCAATAAATCGGTTCCAGCGAAGTTTGAATTCTCAGATATTATAGTGTCAGCCACAGTCGCAGTGCGGGTATTACCCAAACAATAGCATTGTAATACATTGCTCCAGTCCTGTCGTTCCAACAGACTGTTGTTTTTCGTTGATTGGTAATCCCGATTGTCTTGACAATCGGGGCCACCGCAGGTTAAATCTAAACAAAGAGACGCAAGCTTGTCAAATGTACGTGTAATACATAGTACGACTGAATCCCATACATCAAGAAATGGATCATGTTCATGCCATCCCACGCATGATGAAGACAAAGTAGTAGTATTATATGGACTAGAGGTTGGGAAGCATTGATCAAATTATTTTCCCGGAAGAGGTGAGGAGTATGAACAGTGAGGAGGATGTCCCTTGATCAATTGAACCTACTAAATCTTTAGAATTACTGCTATCATCATCAGTACCTGACGTTAGTAGCGAGCGGAGAATGGATTACTAGTTTATGTTCACCTCACATTCATCGGTCTTTGTCGTCATGGTTTGCGGGGTGTCTGGGGTGACTTTTTTTGGACTGACCTCAAACTAAAACAAGGTAATTATGTAAGTAGCGCTTCCACCAACACAAAGACATTGGCCGTCTGTGGGACGGCGATATTCGGCAGTATCCGTCTAGTTTGGGCAGAGCCAAATAATGCAGCTGACAGCTTGATTTTTGACTTTGAGCGATAGAGTGACAATAATAATATTAGTTTAAATATTAGAATGATACATCATTGGACAGCACTACATCATAGTTTTCTAATGGTATCCTGGTGGGCTTATTAGTCCAAGTATTCACTTCAACTTCAAACAAGCCGTCGCCAAAAATTTAGTCAGCATAGCTGTCAGCTCCAGATTTACTTTCGTCCGAAGCGGCCACGCTCCACCACCATGAGCCTTGCCCCCACGACAATTCACCTATTCATAAGTCGATTGTGCTATTGGTATTGTTTGGTGGCTATGGTAGTGAGCAATAATTGATAGAGTCATCACGGTCGTATATCGGTCCACGTGTTGTGTGTGTTTGTGTGTGTTTTTCTGTGTCCGAGACGATACTTTTTCCAAAAGTACCACATACATTCCTATGTACGAAAAGTATCAAAAAGTGAAGCTGAGCTATCATTACCTAGCTGACAGCTAGGGGGGACGCCACCCAAACCACGGACTATGGGTGTCGACTCAAAAAAATCCCCACACAAAAATAACGTTTGAGCCGATTTGGCAAGAATTATGCGCCGACGGGCCTTTTTTCGCTCGCTCACGATCGCTGGATCAATATGTCACACTGCCAAAAACTCTTAATGTTACCGATGCGTGCTCTCAGAACAATGACAGTCCCAGCACCATTGGAGGACGACGGCGATGAACTAAATAATTTGCATGCATGAATTGGAATGTTTCAAGGTATAATAACATGCTTACCTGCGATAACAAACAGGTGGTATTCAAGAAGAACGATGAAGGATTGATGAGCGAGCGAGAGCAACACGAGACATGAGAGACAAGAGAACAAAAAATGGCACATCGTGGCTTCGCGAAAGAAAGATTTTAAATTTTAGCGGTGTTGCGGAAAATTCGAGCGATCTGAGCGAGCGAAAAAAGGCCCGTCAGCGCATCAAACTTGCTTGATCAGCTCAAGCTCAAACGAAAGAGTCGACACCCAGAGTCCGTGCCCAAACTAGACGCTCTATGCGTCTAGTTTGGGCGGAGCCCCCCCTAGCTGGTCAGCTGGGGTAATGATAGCTGTTAGCTTCACTTTTTGATACTTTTTGTACGTAGGAATAGTATTGGTACTTTTGAGCTCATAACCCATAAGCGGACTAGAAAAACACACACAAAAGCACACAACAAATGGACCGATATACAACCGTGATGACTCTATCAATTATTGCTCGCTGGCCACCAAACAATACCAATAGCGCAATTGACATATTAATAGGTGAATCGTATGGTTACAGCGTCGTGGGGGCAAGGCTCATGGTGGTGGAGCGTGGCCACTGGGGACAAAAAGAAATATGATGGAGCTGACAGCATGCTGACCAAATTTTGGCGACAGCTTGTTCGAAGGGAATACTTGGACTAATAAGCCCACCAGGATACCATTAGAAAGCTAAGATGTAGTGCTGTCCAATGATGTGTCATTCTAATACTTAAACTTATATTATTATTGTTACTCTATCCCTCAAAGTCAAAAAACAAGCTGTCAGCTGCATTTTTTGGCGCCGCCCAAACTAGACGATCGTACGTAGGAGTGAGACGTACGAGGAGGGATTTGAGGCTTGTTTGTTCTTTTCTCCGCAGACAGTAAAGACCCCCGTGGACAGAAAAGACACAGTACACAATTGCCGTATCAAGTATCAACCCATGACCGGCAAATCCATCGCATCCGTGTGATGAAGCTATAAGTTGTCTTTGTTTCGCACTGGCCCCCTTTGGTTTTGCAAAATGTACTACATCCCCAGGCAATGTTTTATGAATTTTATCCCATTGGCAATACTACCAATAAAAACAACATGACGAGACGGACGATGATGACAAAGCAGTACTGAAGGAGATTGATCCTAACAAAACTCTTTTTATTGAACAACTGGAAATCGGAAATCGGTCAAGATAAGGCCCGTTCTGTCACAAGATTTTCGAGGTACGAATGGAGGTACGAGTTCAGGTACGAACGCCTGGCGGGAACCCAATTCGTACCTAAAAAATGCCTTTGTGACAGAAAGAAAGGATTCTGGGAATACGAATCAAGGTACGTAATTTTATGTACTAGGTATAGGGAGAGCAAAGGCCAACGAACTCATCATGGCGGCAGTCAATTCAGTAATTCACTCAATCCATCATACGGTCGACCTTCAGAAGGAGGAGTACTAGTATGCTGTGGCTTGGTTTTATTGAAATCGATCCTCATTTTTTCGTCGCCTCAATGGAATCGGTCGCGGAACGGCATCCTTAGCTCTCCGATGTGGACAATATTATGCAGACTAATTCTTGATATACTATTAAACGATTTGGTTTGAAGAAAATAATATAATATCTAATTTAATGCAGTCGTTATCTAAAACACCACTATCACCGGCGGCGCGTATGCTCGAAAGCCGCAAGCGAATTCGAAGGCGATAATCCACTGAGAAATGAGATTCGGGTACACCGACCGATG
>Ga0247831_1008242_pt1 | contig 11137 bp, 8 predicted proteins | sample LaCruzMarch2015__9_FD_192406 | JGI IMG/M metagenome (GOLD analysis project Ga0247831, IMG submission 192406) | Freshwater microbial communities from meromictic Lake La Cruz, Castile-La Mancha, Spain - LaCruzMarch2015_1m | ecosystem: Environmental > Aquatic > Freshwater > Lake | place: Spain...
GGGTGATCTGGTTCTGGCTCATGGATGGAAAAGGGAGAAAATGCTGGACGCACCCCCGGCGCAAGGCGGTCCGGAAAGATTAAACCCTGAGCGCGATCCCGGGGGCCGGAAGGGCTTAACCGTGCACGATCTCGGTGCCGATGCCCTTGTCGGTGAAAATCTCCAGCAGGAGCGAGTGTGGCAGGCGCCCGTCGATAAAGTGAACACGCTGCACTCCCTCGTTAAGCGCCCTTACGGCACTTAACACTTTTGGGCGCATACCCTTGTCGATGACTCCGCTCTTTTTTAGATCATCCACTTGGGAGACTTTGAGCGTAGAAATGAGCGAGGTCATGTCGGGCGGAGCGGCGAGCAAGCCGGGGACGTCGCTCATGTAAACCAATCGCCGGGCGCGCAAGGCGCTGGCCACCCGGCCGGCGACGAGATCGGCGTTCACATTGTAAGGCTTGCCATCATGGCCCTCGGCCACCGGCGAGATCACCGGCACATAGCCCTCCGCAATCTCCTTTTTGATCAACTTCACCTTCACCTCGACGACCTCGCCAACGTAGCCGAGATCAACCGTATCACCATTATCATCTATGGTGAGTTTTTCGCAGACTAAAACGGTATCGCCAGCCAGGGCGCGGGGCTTGGAACGGGCGAGTGCTATGGCGTCGCACACATCTTTGTTTACGATTTCATCGAGCGTCTTTTTCACGATCTGCACCGTGGCCTCGTCGGTGATGCGCATGCCGTTCGGGGCAAACTGGGATTTCAAACCCGACTGCTCCATGGCATTGGTAATGGCTTTGCCGCCCCCGTGAACGACGACGACATTGATGCCGCAGGCGGCGAGAAAGGCGATATCATAGGCCACGCGGTTACGGACCTCGGGATCGGGGTCGTCCATGAAGCTGCCGCCGTATTTCACCACGAAGGTGGATCCGCGAAAGTCTTGAATATAAGGGAGCGCCTCGAGCAGGACGCGGGCCTTGGCAGTGATGTCGGAAACGTTCATTTGGATAAGCCTAGAAGGTGGGGTAAATCACCCTGCGTCAGGTTTTCCACCACATTCTCCGCGACGGACGTGTGACGGAGTGGCGGCAGCCCGAAAATGCTCTTCACTTCCCTCGTCTCCGGTCCACTTATCCGCCCGTGCCCAGTTCACAGAATACTTTTCCCTCCCGTGCCGCGCATCGCGCCTGGCTCGCCAGCCAAGCCGCCCTGCCCAAGGGCTTCCGCGTCGGGACCACACGCTTCGAGTTTTTGCCTAAGGAGGCGCCCAAGCCATCGAAAATGACGCTGACGCTGATCGCGCTCGATGCGCCGACGGCGGATTTTGCGGCCGTCTTTACCAAAAACGCCTTTCCGGGGGCCCCCGTGATCGTAGGCCGGAAACGCCTGGGGGAGCCCCGGCTCGGCGCCATCCTGATCAATAATAAAATCTCCAACGTGTGCGCCCCCGATGGCGTCGCCGCCAGCGAGGCGGTCTGCGCCGCCACCGCCGGACTGCTCGGGCTGGCGCCGTCCGAGGTGCTCCCCTGCTCCACCGGCGTGATCGGCTGGGGCCTGCCGGTCGAGGCCATGACCGCCGCTCTCCCGCAGGCCGCCACGGCGCTGGCGGCTGGGGATATCCTGCCCGCCGCCGAAGGCATCGTCACAACAGATCTCTACCCCAAAATCCGCCGCGCCGACCTCGGGGGCGGATCCATCGTCGGCATCGCCAAAGGCGCGGGCATGATCGAACCCAACCTCGCGACAATGCTCGTCTACCTCCTCACCGATCTGGCGGTGCCCCGTGAGATTTTGCGCGCCATGCTCAGCCGCGCGGCCGGCGAAACATTTAACCGCATCTCGATCGATAGTGATACCAGCACGTCCGACACCGTCGTCGCCGTCTCATCCGGCCTGGTGCCCTGCCCCGACCTCGCCGCCTTTGAAAATGCCCTGCGCGGCGTTTGCGCCGACCTCGCCGAGGACGTGGTGCGAAATGGCGAAGGTGTTCGCCACGTCCTTCGCGTGCGGGTGACCGGCACGCCGGACGTCACCACCGCGTGCGCCTTGGGCAAGGCCATCGTCAACGCCCCCCTTTTTAAGTGCGCCATGGCCGGAAACGATCCGAACGTCGGCCGCCTCGTCCAGGCGATCGGCAAATACGTCGGCGCCTCGGGCCTGGGCCTCGACCTCTCCAGACTCCGGGCATGCATCGGCGGGCAGGAGATCTTCTCCGGGGGCGCCTTCCGCCTGGACTATGCGAAGGAGTCCGCCCTGGTGGCGCATCTCCGCTCGGCCGAACTTTATCAGAGCCAACCCACCCCCGACGGCGGCTTCGCCCCCCCAGTGGACTACCCCCCGCACGAACGTTGCGTGGAGATTGAGGTAGATGTGGGGGCAGGGCAGGCCGCCGCGACGGTTTTTGGCGGCGATCTCACCCACGAATACGTGAGCGAGAACGCCGACTACCGGAGTTGATCCGGTAGGGCGTCCGGGCCAGCCGGGATCAGAGCAAATCCGCCGCCAACTCGGCGAGGCGGCTGCGTTCACCCTTGGTCAACTTCACATGAGCGGCGAGCGACTGGCCTTTCATGCGATCGTGGCAGTAAACGAGGCCGTTGCTGCGGGAGTCCACGTAAGGGTTATCTATCTGGGCGGGATCACCGATGAGCACGATCTTCGAGCCCTCGCTGATACGAGTGATCACGGTCTTCACTTCGTGCGGGGTGAGCTGCTGGGCCTCGTCCAAGATAAAAAAGCGCCGGGCGATTGAGCGACCGCGGATGAAAGCGAGGGCCTCGATCTCGACCAACCCGCTCTTGATCAGGCGCTCGTAGGGCTTCATCGGCGCGTTCGGTCCGGCCGAGCCGCCATTGCCAGTGGGAGCCGACCCCGTAAGGGCGGCGTTGGACATGGCCAGCGCCGAGGCCCCGCCCTTGCGATGTTTTTTGGAGACTTTTTTGGCGGCAAACTGCGGCTCTTTCGGCGGCCGGGAGGGTATGAGCACTTCGAGCGCGTCGAAATAGGGCTGCAACCAAGGTTTCATCTTCTCCTCAATCGTGCCCGGAAGAAAACCGATATCCTTGCCCAACGCCATGACTGGCCGAGAGATGGATACGCCGTCATAACGCGACTGGTCGTCATGGGTCTGGTGCAGCGCACAACCGATGGAGAGCAGGGTCTTGCCCGTGCCGGCCTTGCCGAAGCAGGTGACCAGCGTGATCGAATCGTCGAGCAATGCGTCCATGAAGAACTGCTGCTCGAGATTGCGCCCGCGGATCGTGATGCCGCCGGGTGCCTTGATCCAATCAGGGATCTTTAATCGGCACACGCGGCCTTCGCCATAGTAGCGCGCCGGCATGGTCTTGCCCTCGGTCGAGCGCAGGAGGACATATTCGTTAAGGGTGAGGGTGCGAGAGGTCTCGTCCTCCAGGGTAAACTCGCCCTCCGAGGCAAAACGCTGCAGCTCGTAGATGGTGACCTCGATCTCGCGGTAGTCACCCTCGTCGTCGACGTCAGCCACCTTGTCGTTGAGGTAATCCTGCGCTTCGAGACCGACGGCGCGTGCCTTCAGGGCCACATTCACGTCCTTGGTGACCAGAATGGTGGGCGGCGGATAACAGGACTTCACATACAGCGCGGCGGCGATGATGCGGTTGTCCTTTTTCGCGAGATCGGGCAGGATAGCCCGAAACGCCATCATCGCAGGAGTATCCTTGAGCGCCGGGTCGGCCAGCCAGGGATTGATGATGATGGAGAGAGTGCCGCCATTGGGCAGCTTCACGCCCTCGTGCATCGAGCGGGAATCGGGCAGCAACTCGGAGAGGATGCGGTGCACGCGCCGGGCATTGCGACCACGCTCGGTGGACTGCTCCGTCTTGATGGCGTCGAGCTCCTCAAGAACTTCGACCGGGATAGCGAGGTTGTTGTCCTCGAATTTAAAAATAGACTGGGGGTCGTGGAGGAGGACGTTGGTATCCAAGACGAAGGATTTGGCCTTCGCGGATACCTTCAGCCTAGGTTTCAGAGCAGCCGCACCAGGGATAGATTCCATTAGGTGTATAACTTGTGAATAAAGGTGAACAGACCGCGGCGCTTGTCGATGACGGATTACGCCGTTTCGTGTCGCTGCAGCGATTGTTTCCTCACCGTTGCACAAGTTTGGCCATTCCGGCCTAAGACGGCGGTCGGTCGGCCCCGGGCTTCGCCACCGGCGGCACCCAAAGCCGGAGCAAAAGCTCCGCCAAACCCCGCATGCTGGTGCGCGCACCGCCTTCACGACGCGCAAAACTGCGAAATGGCTCCACCACCTCCGCCCTCTCTCGAAAATAGCGCCAAAGCTCACGCTCCAAGTTCACCGCCGCCGCATGAAGGTCGGCATGGCCCGCCGCCTCGCGCTTGACCAAGTCCTGCCAGTGCCGCCGCTCCTCGGGGCATTTTAGCAGGTAATCATGGACCATTTGCTCGCTGCGATTAAGGCTCATGGAGAGAGATGCTGGATATGCGCAAGCGAGGGAACGAGCGCGGACAAAGACAAAAAGCGAGCGCAAGGCCCCAGGCGCAAGATTTGCTCCGCTTTCCGCCCAAGTCGTGCTAGGACCCTGCCATGTCTAAACTACAAGAACAAACCCCCGCCATCGTCATCACCGCCCTGATCATGGGCGCACTCCTCGGCAGCTACGCCTACTATGTGAACGCAAAGGTCCTGCCCGCCCAACGCGCCGAACTGGAAGCCATGCGCAGCGCCCACGCCGCCGACCTCGAGCGCACCGCCGCCGAGACCCGCAAGGAAATCGCTTCGGTGAATAAACTCCTTCAAGATGCCATCGCCACCCGCGCCGGCGGGCTGTTTTTGACCGAGGAGGAAGCCAAGGCCGCCGAAACCGCCAAAGTCACCCAGCTAGCCGAGGCCGTGGCTCAAAAACTTCAACCCTACAACCCGCTGCCCAAGACGCCGGAAGAAGCCGAGGCCATGCAAAACGCCCAGGTGGACAAAGTCTCCGGGCGCCTGTCCGAACGCATCCAACCCATCCTCGGCCAGATCGCAGCCGACCAAAACCTCACCCGCGAATCCCTCAACCGCTACGCCAACCAAATCTCTGAACAAGTCACCGGCGTGCTGGCGGGAGAACTCGATCGCAACGAACGCCTCGGCACCCAAGTCCAGCTCACCCAGAGCCTCGCCCAAGAATCCATCGCCCTGTCCTCCGAACTCACCGCCCTCTACCTGAGCTCGATCAAGGACCAAGGGGTGCTCAACCGCCTCCTCCTCCTCCCCGCCAACATCGTCCGGGATGCATCCAACTTCAGCTTGCTCAATAACGATGAACGCCGCGCCAAAGAAGCCGAACTGACCAAACGCCTCCGCGACATCCAGACCCGCCTCGAAGCCGCCCGCACCGCCACCGAAAGCACCCTCTCCAGCCGCAACCAGGAACCCGGTTCCGTGATCGTGGAACCCACCCCTCCGCAAGCCGTGCGCGCCACCCCCACCCGCCCTTCCGCTCCCTGAGCACCACATCGCGCCGTCACCTCGCCGTCACCCGGCCGTCACGCGAGCGTAAAACCAGACGTAGTGACAAAACCGTGACGCTTGGTCCAGAGGGCAAATCACCGCCCTACCTCCGCGCGCTTCTTGGCAACTAAAAAAGACGAAAAAACTTATGCGCCAAACGACGGTGAATAACTTGTCGGAAACTTCACCTTGAAAGGGTCCAGCCCCTGACCGTTACTGCACTCCCGCCATCGCTTCCGCTAGGCCATATCGCTCTTTACCACCCCCTCACTTCGCCCCCTCGGCAATCCCCCTCTCAGGGAGACGTTAAATATTTGCTAATGAATATTTAACAAAACCATTTTCTGCGCCTCCTGCGCAACTGTTTTGCAAGGCTTCCTCCCCTTGGGTTTAACCAGCCAGCGGACGAGTAGTGTGTGTGGTAAAGCGCTATTGCCAACGGTGTGAATAAACTCCCGCCCCCCCTCTCGCTCCGCCCACTCATGCCCGCCGCCATCCATAGCTCCAACAACCTCTGGGAATCCGCCAAAGCCGACCTCTGCGGCCTCTTCCCCGAGGACGTGTTCAAGCTTTGGTTCGATCCCGTAGTCTGTCTGGAAGTAACTCCCGATCAACTCACTCTCGGCGTGCCCAACGATTTTGCCGCCATCTGGATCCATGACAATTATATGGATCTCATCCTTCAACGTCTCCGCCTCACCTCCGGTCGCGATATGAAGGTCGTCCTCCGCAGGGCCGAAGCCGCTGGCTCCGCCTCGGGGCTCCCGGGCGCCGAAGCCGCTCGCCTCCGCGCCGTCGCCCCCCGCCGCGCCCCCCGGCCGGCCGAGGAACGCCTGCCCCTTAATACCTCCTTAAACCTTCGTAATACCTTCGAAAGCTTCGTGGTGGGAGACAACAACCAGATGGCCGCCGCCGCCGCCCGCGCCGTCGCCGATGCCCCCGGCCAGTCCTACAACCCCCTCTTTCTCTACGGGGAGACCGGCCTCGGCAAAACCCACCTCATGCATGCCATCGGCCACGCCATCCTCCGGCGCCGCCCCGAGGCCCGCATCGCCTACCTCTCCGCCGAAAAGTTCACCAACGAGTTTATCCAGGCCATTCAGGAAAATGCCCTGACCAAGTTCCGCCAACGCTACCGCCACGTCGATGTGCTCCTGATCGACGATATCCAGTTTCTCGCGGGCAAGGAGCGCTCCCAAGAAGAGTTCTTCCACACCTTTAACGACCTCCACGGCGCCGGTAAACAGATCGTCATTTCCAGCGACCGCCGCGCCTCCGAGATCGAAAAACTCGAGGCCCGCCTCGTGTCCCGCTTCGAGTGGGGCCTCCCTGCCGATATCCAGCCGCCCGATTTCGAAACTCGCCTCGCCATCCTTCGCGTAAAGGCCGCGGCGATGAAGTGTGAACTGCCCCCGGCCGTGGCCTCGTTCATCGCCCAAAACATCTCCCGCAATATCCGTCGCCTCGAAGGCGCCCTGATCAAGGTCGTGTCCTACAGCCAACTCACCGGCAAACCCATCGACCTGGCCGCCGCCGAAAACTTGCTGAAAGACGTTCTTATAGAGCAGGCGCAAAACCAACTCACCATCGAGGTGGTCCAAAAACGCGTCGCCGATCACTTCCAGATCCGCCACAGCGATATGACCAGCAAACGCCGCCCCAACAATATCGCGATCCCTCGCCAGGTAGCCATGTATCTGGTGCGCAACTTGATCCCCAAACACTCCCTGCAAGATATCGGCGATGCCTTCGGCGGCCGCGACCACGGCACCGTGATCCACGCCTGCAAGGCGGTGGACAATATGCTCTCCCAAGACGCCCACATGAAGGGCCAGATCGAGTTCCTCCGCACCGCCCTCAGTCGCTAAGCCGGAGGCTCGGGCGGGCCCCCTGATCGGCCAAGACCCCGGCCCCACACGACTCGCCGCCATCGGCCCTCGGCACGAGCGCCACGCGGCGGGGGCTTCGACTGCGGCCGCAGCCCCCGGCACGCTCCCCTGCCGGGAGGTAAACCTTGTGTGTCGAAAGGGCTATTCCCTTGCCCCGCCGAGTGTGCGCCTGAGGTTCGAGCGCGATGCAACGGAACGAGGTCAACCGCACCAGCCATGAGCGTCTATTCGCATAAACAGTTCACGGCAAATCGGTAAGAAAACTCAGTCCGTTGGTTAACGCCGCCTCCGCCTCCACACCTAACTGAACCTCTCCCCGCCATGGGTAAACCACGCTCCTCCCAACTCCGTCCGGCCCTAGCCTTGGACGCGACCACCCGCACTGCTGAACTTGCTCCGGCTCAAACGAATTCGTTGGCCGCAGCCGAAGTGTTTGTCGAAGACGCCGGCGAACGCCAGGTGCCCCGTCGCGAGTTTCTCGCCACCACCGCCAAAACGCTCGCTTTCCTCACCACCTTCCAAGTGCTGGGCGGCCGCCAAGAGGCCCGCGCCCAGGCCGGCGGCTTCGATCCCTTCGCCTATGGCGTCGCCTCGGGTGATCCCCTGCCCGACCGCATCATCATCTGGACCCGCGTCACGCCCGCCGCCGCCGCCCTGCCCGGCTCGGGCCTGGGTGCACCGACCCGCTGCGTGTGGGAAGTCGCCCGCGACGCCGCCTTTACCCAGAAAGTCCGCTCCGGCCTAGTCACTACCCGCCCCGCCTCCGACCACACCGTGAAGGTCGACGTCGCCGGTCTCTTACCCGCGACCGCCTACTTTTATCGATTCAACGCCCTCGGCGTCTACTCCCCGGTCGGCCGCCTGCTGACCGCCCCCGCCGCCGGCACGAACCCTGCCAGCGTGCGCTTTGCCTCCGTCTCCTGCTCCAACTATGAGGCGGGTTACTTCACCGCCTACCGCGCCCTCGCCCAACGCAACGACCTCGATTTTGTCCTCCACCTCGGCGACTACATCTACGAATACGCCCAAGGTGCCTACGGCCCCCCTGGCTTCGCCGGCACGGCGCGCGCCCACCAGCCCGCCACCGAGATTCTGTCCCTCGCCGACTACCGCCAGCGCCACGCCCAGTATAAGGCCGACCCCGACCTGCGCGCCCTGCACCAGCGCCACCCCTTCATCGCGACTTGGGACGACCACGAGACCGCGAACAACGCGTGGCGCGACGGCGCCGAAAACCACAGCCCCGATACCGAAGGCGGATGGACCGCCCGCAAGGTCGCCGCCATCCAAGCCTATTTCGAATGGATGCCCGTGCGTGTCCAGACCCCCACCGGCGACGCCGGCGAGGTCCGCCGCCTCTACCGCAGCTTCCGCTTTGGCCGCCTGATGGAGCTGAACATGCTCGACCTGCGCTCGTATCGCACCCAACAGCCCGTCGCCTCCGCCGACGCCACGACGATTAACTCCCCCTCCGCCACCATGCTCGGAGCCAGCCAGACCGCCTGGACCGTCGGCCAACTCCTCACCAGCCTCGCTGTGCCCACCACTTGGCGCTTCTTTGGAAACTCGGTGCAGATCGCCCCCGTTCAAGTGAACAACGCGATCGTGAACCAACTCAACCCCCAGGCGGCGGCCCTGATCCAAGGCCTCTACGGCATCTCCCCAACGGACAACAATTTCCGCCCGCTTAACGTCGATTCGTGGGACGGCTATAACATCCCCCGCAATACGATCCTCGGCGTCATCGCAGGCGCCCCGGGCACGCCGAACGTCGGCAACCCGATCCCGAACTGCGTTTTCCTCACCGGCGACATCCATTCGTCGTTCGCCTCCGAGATCCCTGCCAACCCCGTGGCCTACGGCACCGAGGTCAACAACGGCGGCACCAACCCCCTCGCCCTCGCCAGCCTCGGCGTCGAGTTTGTCTGCTGCTCCATCACCTCGGACAACGTCAACGAACTCATCTCCGGCGCGGCCATCGGTTTCCCCGACCTGCCCTACGTGCCCGAACGCCTGCCCGACGGCGCCGGCGGCTACACCCGCAACCCCGCCACCCCCCCATTCGAAGGCCTGATCACCGGCCTCAACCCCTGGATCAAAGACGTCAACCTAGACTTCCACGGCTTCTCGGTCGTCGACGTCACCCCCGCCCGCACCCAGGTGGATCACTGGGTGCTGCGCTCCGATGCCAACCCGACCTTCGCCGCCGACCCGCGCATCGACCCGAACGCCCAGTCTGTTTACCGCAACTCGGTGCAAACCGCCGCAAACACCCAGAAAATCACCGTGGGCAGCACGCCGCTCGGCGCGCGCTGAGCACGCCCAACCGCCGCCACCCGCCCGCAGCGGGTGGCGGTATCTTACCTGCCAATACCCAAAGCCCCGCGCTTCACTCCTGCCCGACTTCACTCTTAGCCTGACATCATGAACCTCCCAAACTCCCTCCGTTTCGCCGCCACCCTCGCCCTCGCCTCCGTATCCGCCCACGCCTTCACCGAGACGTGGACCCCTGACGGCGACTCCCAAGGCTGGACCTCATTCGCCCTCGCCGACGCCTACGCCCACCAGCAGGATTTAAACGGCGGCCTCGAACTGAGCGCCGTCAACTACTCCCGCTACTTCGCCATCGCCGACGCCGACGCCTCGGGCGGTGCCTTCACCGGCGATTACCTCAGCTTCGGCTCCCTGACCTTCGACCTCACCATCGCCGGCACATCGACGGTCGACACCCTGGCGGTGCGCCTCGCCGATTCCGCCAGCGGTCACGAGTGGACCTACGCCCTCACCTTCACCCTCGGAGCCACCACCCAGTTCAGCGTTCCCCTCTTCCCGGCCGGCACCACCGGCACCGGTTGGAGCCAACAATCCGGCCCCAACGGCGACTTCCTGAACGCGCTGGCCTCCGTCGAAGAGCTGTCGTTCGTTTTTGACGCCGCCGACACCGTCGGAATCTCCGAAAACTTCCTGGCCACCCTCGACAACGTCACCCTCGTGGCCATCCCCGAGCCTTCGTCCTTCGCCGCCCTCGCCGGCCTCTCGACCTTGGGAGCCGCACTGGCCCGCCGCCGTCGCCGCTAAACCCATCCGACGCATCAGCCCAGCCGAGACAACCCGGAGCGACGGTCCTACCGTCGCCCCGGGTTTTTTTTCGCCCGCTTGCCATGCCTCAACCGGAGCCTACTTTGACGAGTTACCTATGGCCCTCACACCCGAGCAAAAGTCCACCGTCTCCTCCTGGATCGCCGCCGGCGACAACCTCTCCACCGTGCAGAAAAAGCTGCGCGAACAGTTCCAGTTGTCTCTGACCTACATGGACGTCCGCTTCCTGGTGGACGACCTCAATCTCACCCTAAAGGACCCCGCGCCGAAAACTGACACGAGCGACGTCACCAAAGCCAAGGCACCCGCCCCGGCCGCCAAACCCGCCGCCGCCCCGGCCGAGAAAAAAGGCCTGCTCGACAAGGCGAAGGAAAAACTCGGCCTCGGCAAGGCCCCCGCTCCCGCCGACCCGGGCGACGAAGCCGGCCCCGACCCGCTCGAGGAGGACGCCCTTCCCCCCGCCCCCGGCAACGTCGTGGTCGAGCTTGATGCCCTCACCCTCAGCCCGGGTGCCATCGCCAGCGGCACCGTCACCTTCAGCGACGGCGTCACCGGAAAGTGGGTGGTCGATCAATACGGCCGCCCCGGCTTCACCAGCATCAGCCAGCCCGGCTACCGCCCCACCCCCGAGGACGGCCAAGCCTTTATGCAGGAACTG
>Ga0247831_1008243_pt1 | contig 11136 bp, 10 predicted proteins | sample LaCruzMarch2015__9_FD_192406 | JGI IMG/M metagenome (GOLD analysis project Ga0247831, IMG submission 192406) | Freshwater microbial communities from meromictic Lake La Cruz, Castile-La Mancha, Spain - LaCruzMarch2015_1m | ecosystem: Environmental > Aquatic > Freshwater > Lake | place: Spain...
AACAAATCCTATTTGGAAAAAATGGTAACACTTGCCCAACTACAGAAAACCTACAAAGGAAAAAAAGTTTTTTTAACTGGTCATACCGGTTTTAAAGGTGCTTGGATGTTGCAAATCTTAGCACAACTTGGCGCTATTGTCAAAGGTTTTTCATTAGCACCCGAACATAGTTACGATTTATATAATCTTATTGAAGGTGATAATTTATGTCACTCTAGTTTGTTTCATGATATTCGAGATGCTGAACGCTTGCGCAAAGAGATTCTATATTTTGAACCGGATTTTATATTTCATTTGGCGGCACAACCTTTGGTTTTAGAAGGCTATAAAGAACCATTGTATACTTTTGAAGTGAATACACAAGGCACTGCAAATGTGTTAGAAGCCCTTAGAATGTTAGAAAAAGACTGTGTAGCAGTCATGATTACTACGGATAAAGTATATGAAAATAGAGATAATGGTATAGCATTTGCCGAAGATGACAAATTAGGAGGTTTCGATCCTTATTCTGCAAGTAAAGCGGCATGCGAAATTATTATTTCATCATACCGTTCCTCTTTTTTTGATACTAAACAACCTCAAAAATACCTTAAACCTGTAGCCTCAGTTCGAGCTGGAAATGTGATTGGTGGAGGCGATTTTGCTGACAACAGAATAATACCAGATATTATTAAATCGTTGAGACTAGATGAGCCAATTGTGTTGCGAAATCCTCATGCGACTAGGCCTTGGCAACATGTGCTTGAACCCTTGGGTGTTTATTTACAACTTGGCGAGCATTTGTTCAATAATCCAAAGGTGTTTACTACTGCATATAATATTGGTCCAATTGATGGTGATGTACTAACAGTTGAGGCATTGACTCAAATTGCAATTAGCGAAGCCGGCAAAGGATCTTACACAATATTAGAGCAAGATAATAAACCGCATGAAGCGGCATCACTTGTATTGAATATCGATAAGATAAAACATGATTTATATTGGACTCCTCGTTTTAATTCTAAGCAGGCGATTGAAAAGACAATACAATGGTATTTAGACAATGGACATGCAGATGTAAAATGTACAATGCAAATCAACGAATATTTCAATTAAATTATTTTCATGCAAATCATTGATACAGCTATTCCTGAAGTAAAATTGATTAAATTGTTTAACGCAAACGATTCACGTGGATTATTTGTTAAAACATTTCACGAAACGACATTGCGTTCGGCTGGTATTGATTTTGAAGTCAAAGAAAGTTTTTATTCAGTATCTCATAACAATGTAATTAGAGGTATGCATTTTCAACATCCTCCACATGACCATGCCAAATTGGTATTTTCAACTTATGGTGCTATCGTTGATGTGGTTCTCGATATTCGAAAAAATTCACCAACTTATGGACAGTATGTATCTGCAGAACTTTCTGCCGAAAATAATACTGCAATTTATATACCGAAAGGTTTTGCGCATGGTTTTAAAACATTGACTGATCAGGCTACTACTTTTTATTTTGTGAGTAGTGAAAACTATCGAGGTGCAGATGATGGAATTTTGTATTCAAGTGTTGGTTTCGATTGGAATGTTCCAAACCCAATTGTATCTGATCGCGATTATTCATTTAAACCTTTTTCAGAATTTATTTCTCCGTTTTAATTTTTGATTATGAAAGTATTTATTTCAGGTGCTTCTGGTTTGGTTGGAAGTAATTGTTTACAACATTTTACCGAGCAAGGTGCTGTAGTCGTTGGCTCTTTTTTTTCATTTCCTACTGAAAACACTGTTTTTTTTGATACTTTGAATCCAGAAAATCTATCAAATTTTAATTTGATCAATTTTAAACCTGACGTTATTGTACATTGTGGTGCACTAACTCATGTCGATTATTGCGAAAATCATGTACAGGAAAGCTATGATAAAACTGTGCAATCTACTCTCAATTTAATACAGCTTGCACAACAATGTGATGCTAAGTTGGTATACATCTCTACCGATTATGTTTTTGATGGCCAGGCAGGACCATACTCAGAACTAGATATTACAAATCCATTGAGCGTATATGCCAAACATAAATATGAAGGAGAGCAAACTGTACTAGATATCATGGGTGAACAAGCGTTGGTGTTGAGAATTACAAACGTGTATGGACTTGAAATACGTAATAAAAATTTTGTTTCTCGAATTATAGAACAATGTCAGCAAGGACAACATTTAAACTTGAAGTTGCCTGCCGATCAATATGCAACCCCTGTTAATGCTTGGGATATAGCTCGAGCATTGTTTTTACTTTTAAAAGATAATCACAATGGTATTTTTCATATTGCAAGTACCGATTGGATGAATAGGGTAGAACTAGCTTTGACAGTACTAAAATATTTTCCAAATACTACTTACAATTTGGAACCAATGTCAACTGTTGAAATGAATCAGCCTGCCAAACGACCACTTCGTGGTGGTTTATTGAAATCGAAATTTTCAGCTATATATCCTACATTCCTTTTTAGCAATGTCGATGATTTTGTAAAACAATATGTTCCAAAGTAGCCTATGAAAAACGCATTTTCCAAACACCCAATATAGCTTCTTTGACTATGCCTTTAGTCATTTTGGAAATGCCTTCTTTACGATCTACAAAAGTGATTGGAACTTCTTTTATTCTGAATTTTTTGCGCCAAGCTCTGTATTTCATTTCTATTTGAAACGCATAACCAATAAAACGGATATTATCTAATTCAATAGCTTCCAAAACTTCACGCTTGTAACACACAAATCCTGCAGTACAATCGTTTACAGGCATCCAAGTGATCAATCGTACATAAACTGACGCTCCATATGAAATAAATATTCTATTCATAGGCCAGTTTTCTACTTTTCCTCCGGTTACATACCTTGAACCAACTGCAATATCAAATCCATCAATATGGCATGCATTGTATAGGCGAATGAGATCGTCTGGATTGTGTGAAAAATCGGCATCCATTTCAAAAATGTATTCATAACCCTGTGATAAACTCCATTTAAAACCAGCTATGTAAGCTGTTCCTAAGCCTTGCTTGCCTTTACGCTCAAGTATAAAAAGTTTGTTGGTATATTCATTTTGTAGTTGTTTTACTGTCGTTGCAGTCCCATCTGGAGATCCATCATCTACGATAAGAATATGAAAATCTTCACCCAATGAAAATACTTTTCGAATAATCTTTTCGATGTTTTCAATTTCATTGTAAGTTGGTATGATGATGATTTTGCTCAAAAAAATGATTTTGTAATTATAATTTGGCGAAGTTAATAAAAAACAACATTGTTGACTATTAAGTATTTACTTAAGGTTTTTTTAACATGGTTTCATGAAAGATTTTAGACACTACATTTTTGGTATCTAAAGCAAAATCTCCTTTCATCATCCAATCGTAATATTGTGGTTCTTTTTTCAAAACCTCTGAAACAGGTTTGTCTTTATATTTTCCAAAGTTAAAAAAGGGAATATTATTGACTAATCTTATACGGCGCGAATAATCCATATAATCTTCACCTTTTGAAAAATTACCAAGAAATTCAACATTGTTTTCTAAATCACTGTATTTTTCAAGTTGGCCAAATAAGATTTCCATAGTAGCCAATGCATCGGCTTCAGCGCTATGCGCATTAATCATTTCTTTATTGCAATAAAATTGGTATGCAGCCGATAAATTGCGTGGTTCTTTTTTGAAAAATATTTGTTGTACATCGACTAAATGTCTGTCTCTAAAATTGACTTCTAAACCCGCTCGTAAAAACTCTTCGGTCAAAATAGGAAAGTCAAATTTATTCGAGTTAAAGCCACATAGATCACAATTTTCCAAGAACTGTTTAATGCCATTGGCTAGTTCTTTAAAACTTGGTTCGTTAACTACATCTTCGTTTGAAATACCATGCACTGCAGTTGCTTCCGGTGGGATAGGCATACCTGGATTCATACGACGAGTTTTTATTTCTTGTTTTCCGTCAGGATGGATTTTTATAATAGAAATTTCGACAATTCTATCTTGTGTGATACTAACACCAGTTGTTTCCAAATCAACACAAGCAATAGGTCTTTTCAAATTGAGATTCATGTTGCAAAGGTGTCGATAAAGTTCGGTACTAGCAAATAATATCAGTTGCTATATTAATCTTTATGATGTGACTTGTTAAGGCTTTTTTAGCCATTCCAAAATGTCCATTTCATTCAATGTCAAGTAATTGGATTCACGCACAAGAGTTGTATCCTGAACCCATTTAATTGTTGGAAAGGTTAATCCTCCATTCATTGTCGCAAATTGTTCCGCTCCTTTAAACATCATAAAATCTATATTGGTCATTCGTGTATCTTTAAAAAAATCATCCATATTGCTCGAATCGCCATTGATGATGGCATAAAACGGAATAGATGGATTTTTTTCTTTCATGATTCTAATTCGCTTTGCTGCTTTTCTACAATATTCGCAGGTCAGACTCATAAACGTAATGATATGTTTTCCCTTTCTCAATTCAACCAATGGTGGTTTATTATTGATAGATTGGTATAATATACTGAGCGGAATTGGTTGGTTTATATCCGGTTGCTTATCATAAATATAGATGCTTTCAGGTGGATTAATAGCTATAGGTAATGATATGGAAGCAAATCCTAATATTGTAACCAATAAATTTTGGTATTTGAAATTCCATTGAATAGAGCTAAACCAAAGAATTATGATAAAAAGAATTAAAACTAAATTTTTGTAAATTGATTCAAGTGGAGTCATTGAAATGACATCTCCAAAGCAACCGCAATTACCATCATTGCCATATTGTGATATAACTTGAAGAAGATAAACTGAAAAAAGAACAAGAACGATAAATGATAATGGGATGGCTATATTCTTTAATTTAATGTGTAAAATAAAAAGTACTCCTAAAAAAAATTCGAATCCAATAAGAAATCGAGCAATCCATTCTGCCATTGTCCAATTGAGAAACGTAGTTTCAACAATTGTCCAACCGAATTGTTCTAATGTAGGGATTTTGGATATAGCAGAAAAAATAAATACAAGACCTGTAAGCACCGTAAGTACAGAAAATCCAAATCGCTTTAACATGATTGTATTCATAATGAAATTGTAAATACAAAAGTACTTACAATACAACGAAGAAACAAAGATGCATTTAGTGATTTATATATAATAAATATTAAACTAACTATACTGAACTTTTATCCATTTAAGTCAAAGAAATCAGCCAGTATTTTTAAGACTACGTCGTCTTTAGAAACTTCTATTTGTTTGTGTATGTATGTATAAAACTGTTCGTTATTAAAATTATCTAGGTATTTTAGTTCTTTGTTATAACTTTTAAAGGCCATGCTCCATTCCGAAAAATTTCTAGTTCCGATAACTCCTTCTTTTATTTTAATGACATTATCATGTCGACAGTCAACAACTATTTTGTCATACAATTCTAAAATTTGTTCTTTGTCACCTTCTAATATTTGAAAAAAGTGTTTGTTGCAATAGACAAGGATTCCAGTTATCCCTTCGAATTTATTATTTTTATTAGAACTCTCTAATATGTTGTTGATGTCTTCTAATTTTAAACAATCGCATGCCGTGCTAACATACGCTAAATGATAAATTTTCTTCTCGTCCATGGTGTAAAAGTAATTTTAATCTATTCAAAAGGAAATTGCATTTAACAATGCAACATAAACATCCTAAATAGTATGGGTAGGTTCAATTTAAAAAAAAGTTAAGCTCTTAATTTAGATAGTATGCAATCAATACTTGTCAAAATTACAAATTACAAACAAGAGTTGTTTATTGGACTTGGATTATTTAGAATTAATCGTTTTATGTATTTTTTTTTCATCAAAAAAGCCATGCAAACTGCATGGCTTTTTGACTATTATTATAATGGTTTATTAAGCCATTTGTTTCAATTCTTCAATACGTTTGTCCTTGTCTACTTCTTGAGTTAATTTATCTGATTTATCCAAATCAATTAAGATTGGTGCAGCAACAAAGATAGATGAATAAGTACCTGTAATAACACCAATCATCATGGCAAAAGCAAATCCTTTAGTGACTTCACCACCAAATAAGAACAAGATCAATAAGGTAATAAATACAGTCAACGAAGTCATAATTGTTCGACTCATTGTATCATTAATCGCTGCATTGATAATGTTTGTTTTAGAATCACCTGGACGTTTGCGGAAATATTCACGAATACGATCAAATACGATAACGGTATCATTCATAGAGAAACCAATCACAGTTAATACAGCTGCAATGAAATGCTGATCGATTTCCATAGAGAACGGAACCACTCTACGTAAGAATGAGAATACTGCAAGTGTAACTAATACGTCATGTACCAATGCCACCAATGTACCCAATGAATACTGCCATTTTCTAAAGCGAATAAATATATACACTGCAATTAAAACCAATGACCAGAAAGTAGCCCAAAGCGCACCTTTTTTCAAATCATCCGAAATGGTTGGTAATACAGTTTGAGAACTCATTAAATGATTAACTTTAAAATCCCCAGCAGTAACGGCATTTCCTACAAAACCACCAGATTTTAATCCTTCATACAATTTGTTCATCACTTCTTCTTCAACAGCTTTTGACGTATTGTCGATTTTATAAGCAGTTGTGATATTTACTTGATTTGAAGTTCCAATAGTTTTTACAATTGGAAATTCTTCAAATGAAGTTTTTAATGCATTACGAACATCTGAAGTTTTAACAGCTTTATCCAAACGTACAGTATAACTACGTCCACCAGCAAATTCAACTCCATAATCGAAACCATTAAAAATAGCTGCAATACCTAATACTAAGATTACAATTGAAATGATATATGCTTTTTTTCTCCATTCAATAAAGTGAAAATTGAATTTTTGAAAAAGCTTTTCCGACAATCCTGTGAAATAATTGAAGTGTTTGCCTTTGCTCATTCTCATGTCTGTAATTAAACGAGAAACCATGATACCACAGAATAAAGACAAAAGAATACCTAATATTTGAGTTGTAGCAAATCCTAAGACTGGACCAAGACCAAATATAAATAAAATAACAGCAGTCATCAATACCGTGATGTGACCATCCAATACTGGACTCAATGAACGTCTGTAACCTTCATTGACAGCGTCTTCATGTGATTTGCCTAATTTCAATTCTTCTTTGATACGCTCAAATATGATAACGTTGGTATCAACTGCCATACCGATTGTAAGTACTAAACCTGCTATACCCGCAGCAGTCAATGTTGCATGCAATGCAGCTAATATACCTACTGTAAATAATAAATTTAAAATCAACGCAATATTAGCAACCCAACCTGCAGTGTTATAATAAACTAACATCAAGATAAATATTACTAAAAATGAAATTACAAATGAAAGCAAACCACCTTTGACAGCTTCTTGACCTAAAGTAGGTCCTACAACTTGTTCTTGTACGATATTGGCAGGAGCAGGTAATTTACCTGTTTTTAGGATGTTAGCCAAATCTTGAGCTTCATCAACTGTAAAACTACCAGTAATGTTTGAATTACCACCTGCAATTTTTTCGCTTGGTGCTGGAGCAGAATAAACAATATCATCCAAAACAATAGCAATTGGTTTTCCGACATTTTCACCTGTCATTTTTTCCCAAGCTCTTGCGCCTATAGGATCCATGCTCATTTGTACATCGGGTTGGCCAGATACTTGATCATAATCTTGTTTAGTATCAATTACATGTTCACCACCTAAACGAGGTTCATCAGTTCCAGGACGTTTTTTGATTGCATAAAGAATACATACTTTTTCTTTTTCACGCATTTCTTTATCAGCTATACCATAATAAAACTTAAGATTTTTTGGAAATTGATTTTTAACTACATCTAAATTAAGATATTTACTTAATGCAGCTGTATCACGAATAAATACATAAGAAACCTGAGGAGTATTAACAACTTCACCAGTTTTAGGGTTTTGACGAACGTCAAAACCACCCAAAAGGAAGCTACGCAAAGGATTATCTTTTTTAGCTTTAGCTATTTTTTGCTCATCAGTCATACCAGCTGTACTCGTATCTGTTTTGGTATCATTGTTAAGTAATGAACTTAAAGAAGTAGTATCTTTAGGTGCATTTGCATTTAATGAATCATTTGTAGCAATTGAAGAAAAAGTAGTTGTGTCTTTTTTTCCAGCTAAAAATGCTTTAAGCTCTTCATCAGCTTTGATGATGTATTGTCCAATTTCATGTTGAGAATAAGTTTCCCAGAATTCTAATTTTGCTGTTGCTTGCAAATAACGACGGACACGTTCAGGGTTACTCACACCTGCAAGTTCTACACTGATAATACCTCTGTTTTCGTCTAAGTTTACATTCGGTTGAGCAACACCAAATTTATCAATACGAGTTAATAAAACACCGTAAGTACGTTTAATCGCATCTTTAGATTCTTTTCTCATTTTAGCAATGACTTTGTCATTTGGAGAATCAAACGTGATGTCTTTAGTGCTAGGAGTTACAAACAATGTAGCTAATTTAGCATTTGGGTTTGTTTTTGTGTAAGCTTGTGCAAACAAAGAAATGAAATCATCTTGGCTGTTTGCTTTCATTTTGTTTGCTTCAGCAAGTGCAGCATTCAATGCTGGATCTTTGGGGTTATTGCTCATATTACGAACAAGATCATCCAAACTTACTTCAAGTACGACATTCATACCACCTTGTAAATCGAGACCAAGATTTAACTCCTGCTCTTTAGATTCTTGATAGGTAAACTTAGCTAAACCTAAGTTCATAATGTTCTTTCCAGATAAGCTGTCTAAGGCAAATCGTAATTTATCTGCTTTAGCTATTGCTAAAGCCTCACCTTTCATTTCCGGATTTTCTTGTTTTAGTTTGGCTTCTACAATAGATGCTTGCTTTTTCTCGAAGTTGCTTACAACAAATGTGAAGGATAACTGGAACAACGAAATCAATATTAACGCAATGGTAAATATTTTGATTAAACCTTTTAACTGCATGTCTTTTAACTTAGTTTTATGTATATTTTTGAACGTGCGAAGATACAATTAATTTGGAATTAACGAAGCGTATTTCAAACAATTCGTAAATTGTATTCAAATGCTTGATTTACAAGGCTTGTATTAACAAAAAACACGATAAAGCAGTCTAACTTTATCGTGTTTTAACTTATTCATATTTTTATATTATCGTCTGCAAGTGCAATGACGGCGATGAATATGTCGAGGTGTACAAAACACATTTCGAGCTATTCGTCTATTTCTTTGATAGCGATAATAGGGTGGTGGGGGTAAACATTGGCGGAATCTTGCAGGACGTCTTCTATTGGGGTGAATACGATTACTATTTTGATAAGCATCATCATAACCTTGATTATACTGTCCTCGATCTTGATGTTGTCTTTCACCTCGTCTGCCTTGTTGGGCATTCATATCATTGGGCAAAAAATACAACCCTATTGCTAAAAGCAACATACTTAAAAATTTTACGTTTTTCATGTTCTTTAAATTTTAGTTCAATACTAAGACTGAACTCAAATATTAAAGTTAAACGATTTTAGATTATTAACTTATACTTAAGACTGTGACTCAAAATCCTTTAAATATGGCTAGTACGCACAATTTTGGATTCAATTCCTTGAAATGCTGTCTCGTTTCATTTTCTGCTACTGATATCAATGATTTTCACAGAGTTTAATTTTAGAAAAGCATGGTTAAAACAAAATCTGCAAATAAAATAAAAAAAATCAAGGTTTAAATTTTAAACAAAAAAAACACAGCAGAAGCTGTGTTAGAAACGTTATATGAATCAGTTAAGATTTAGTAATCTCTGTTGCTGTTATATCCGCCTCGGCTTCTATTATTATTATAGCCACCGGTAGATCCTTCAGTTTTAGGACGAGCTTCGTTTACACGAAGAGCAAGACCCATTACTTCACGACCGTTTAAGCCTTCAATAGCTGCTGTTGCAACTTCATCAGGCATCTCTACGAAACCGAAACCTCGGCTGCGTTGAGTAAACTTGTCCATAATAATTTTTGATGAGATTACTTCTCCGTATGCCGCGAAAAGTTCTCTTAATTCTTCATCCCGCATTTTGAAGGGGATGTTTGCTACATAAATGTTCATTGTAAAAAAAATATAAGAATGTAAATATAGGGTAAGATTTTGATATTACTTCAAAACTTACACTTTTTTCTTCGTTTTTGAGGCAAATATAGCATGCATACGTTTACCCTCTAATTTTGGCATTCCTTCCAATGCACCAAATTCAGCTAATCGTTCTGCAAATTTCAAGAGGATTAATTCACCGCGATCTTTAAACATGATAGCGCGTCCTTTAAATTGAACATATGCTTTAACTTTATGGCCTTCTAATAGAAATTTTTCGGCATGTTTTGCTTTAAAGTCAAAATCATGATCATCAGTATTGGGTGTAAATCGTATTTCTTTGACCTCACTTTTAGAAGATTTTGATTTTAATTCTTTTTCTTTTCTTTTTTTCTCATAAAGAAACTTATTGTAATCAACTGCACGACATACTGGGGGATTCGCTTGTGGCGATATTTCGACTAAGTCTACTTCCATTTCCGCACAAAGTGCTAAAGCTTTACTTAAGGGATAAACGCCAGGTTCTAAATTTTCACCGACGAGTCTTACTTCTAGTACATCAATTTCATTGTTCAGACGGTGTTCTCTTTGTTTTTTAAATGGGCGTCTGTTGTTGTTTTTAGGATACATTCAATATTTTAAGGTTTCACAAAAGTAATGCTTTTTTTAATTTTGCAAGAACAAATTAAAATTTAGCATAATTATACTCTAGTAAGCTTTTGTTGTTTGAAATTTAAAGTTAAAGACTTATTGGTTTTACAGCTGGCGAAATGGTTAATTTACCCGCTGTCTTTTGTTGAATTTCTTCTAAAGTAACATCAGGGGCATGTTCTATACATTCAAATCCATTTTCTGAAACATTAAATACACCAAGATCTGTAACGATTTTCTTCACACATTTCAAGCCTGTAATTGGTAAGGAACATGAGGGTAACAATTTTGAATTTCCGGCCTTATCGGTATGCTGCATTGCAACAATAATATTTTTAGCACTTGCTACTAAATCCATAGCTCCACCCATA
>Ga0247831_1008245_pt1 | contig 11134 bp, 8 predicted proteins | sample LaCruzMarch2015__9_FD_192406 | JGI IMG/M metagenome (GOLD analysis project Ga0247831, IMG submission 192406) | Freshwater microbial communities from meromictic Lake La Cruz, Castile-La Mancha, Spain - LaCruzMarch2015_1m | ecosystem: Environmental > Aquatic > Freshwater > Lake | place: Spain...
CGTAAAGAACACCATACAATGGGTGAAGTACAAGTGCCCGCAGATAAATATTGGGGAGCTCAAACTGAACGTTCACGTAACAACTTTAAAATTGGTCCTGAGGCAAGTATGCCTAAGGAAATTATCTATGCTTTTGCCCATTTAAAAAAGGCTGCAGCTCAAGCTAATCATGATTTAGGTGTATTAAGTGTAGAGAAAAGAGACCTTATTGGGCGTGTTTGCGATGAAATTCTAGAAAAAAAATTGGATGACCAATTTCCATTAGTTATTTGGCAAACAGGTTCTGGCACACAAAGCAATATGAATGTAAACGAAGTTGTGGCTTACAGGGCGCATGTGTTAAGCGGAGGACAATTAACTGATGATAAAAAAGTATTGCATCCCAATGATGATGTGAATAAGAGCCAATCTAGTAATGACACTTATCCAACAGCAATGCATATTGCAGCATATACCACTGTTGTGGAAAAAACTTTACCTGGCCTCATTTTATTAAGAGATACTTTGTCTAAAAAATCTAAAGATTTTGCAAGTATCGTTAAAACTGGCCGGACCCATTTTATGGATGCAACTCCTTTAACATTAGGACAGGAATTTGGTGGTTATGCTCAACAACTTACTAACGGAATTAGGGCAATTAACAATGCACTTGAAATGATTCTTGAATTGGCATTGGGAGGAACTGCTGTTGGAACAGGATTAAATACACCAAAAGGATATGATGTGCTGGTTGCACAAAAAATTGCAGAATCAACTGGTTATCCTTTTATAACAGCGCCTAATAAATTTGAAGCTTTGGCTGCTCACGATGCCATGGTAGAACTTTCTGGAGCTTTAAAAAGAGTGGCGGTTTCATTGATGAAAATTGCAAATGATATTAGAATGTTGAGTTCAGGTCCTCGTTCTGGAATATGTGAAATTATTATTCCCGACAATGAACCAGGTTCTTCCATTATGCCAGGAAAAGTAAATCCAACGCAACCAGAAGCTTTAACAATGGTGTGCGCGCAAGTAATGGGAAATGATGTAGCTGTTTCTATTGGAGGTTCAAATGGGCATTTTGAATTGAATGTATTCAAACCTTTAATTGCAGCCAATGTGCTACAAAGCGCTAATTTATTAGGAGATGCTTGTGTTTCCTTCACCAACAATTGTGCTATTGGAATTGAACCAAACTTACCACAAATTAAACTTCATTTAGAAAATTCTTTGATGCTGGTTACAGCACTCAATACGCACATAGGTTATGAAAACGCTGCTAAAATTGCGAAAACGGCGCATAAACAAGGTAAAACATTGCGTCAAACTGCCATAGAATTAGGTTTAGTAACAGACGAAGAATTTACAGCTTGGGTTGACCCATTAAAAATGGTATAAATTATGCTAAGCGGCGGCATGCTCCAAAAAAAAATCCTTGCTATTTGCCTTTTTTCATCATCTATGGCGATAGCACAAAGCTCCGCAGAAACTGCTAAAGGCGTGAATCAATTTAGTTGGGAACTCTCTAAACTTCTTTATCAAAAAGGTCAAAACTTGTTTTGCTCACCATTGAGTGTTTCACAAGCGCTGGCCATGACATATGCTGGTGCCAAAGGAATTACTGCCGATGAAATGAAGAAAGCCTTGCATTACCCGGGAGATTCGGTGCATCCGGGGTTTTCTGCATTAAATTCAATTTTTAAAACCATTAATGATAGCGGTAAGGTAAAACTTGCAGTGGCCAACGCACTTTGGACGAAATTGGTTTTGGCGCCTGAATTCTCTGCCAAGATGAAGAAATTCTACAAAGGTGAATTTTATCCTTTAACTACTGAGATTCCTATCAACGCTTGGGCAGAGAAAAAAACCAATAAACTCATTAAAAATTTATTGAATCCTGGAGACATTACACCAGATGTTAAATTGGTGTTGACTAATGCAGTCTATTTTAAAGGCAACTGGAAAAATCCATTCGACAAAGAGAGCACTTCAAAACAACCATTTTTCCTAAGCAATAAAACAAGTGCAGAAGTTGAACTGATGCAAAATGAAACTTATTATAAGTACCACGAAACAAATCAATACCAATACATAGAACTTCCTTATGAAGGCGAAAATGTTTCTATGATTGTAATTTTGCCGAGAAAAGAAAGCTCTGTGGATGAAGTTTTTGGTAGTTTAAATACGGAACAACTGTTAGCAACTCAGTCTAAAGCTTATTTAAAAAAAGTAACCTTGTTTCTTCCAAAATTTAAATTTGAAACTTCTTATGATTTAATTCCTTCTTTAGAAAACCTGGGAATAAAATCTGCATTTAAAGGGGGTAATTTTTCAGGAATCACTAAAGATAAAGAGCCCCTTGAAATAAGTAAAGTGTTACAAAAAGCGGCCATAGAAGTAAATGAAAAAGGAGCGGAAGCCGCAGCTGTTACTGTAGTTATGATGAGAACCACTTCTGCAATGCATCAAGAAGAACCTCCCAGAATTTTTTTCAGAGCAGATAGGCCATTTATTTTTGCAATTAAAGAAAATGCTACCAGTACCATTCTTTTTACCGGAGTAATGGAAAAACCTTAAAATCAATTTCTAATTCAATTTAAAACTAAACAACAAACAATTTATGAAACAATTACTTACGCTTTTATTGACTTTTAATTTACTCGCATTCTCCAATGCACAAACTACTTTATTTGAAGAAGGCTTCGAAAACTGGAGCTCGCTTACAGGATTTGAAGAACCAACAGACTGGGTAACTTCTAATTTTCTATATGGATTTTTACTATCAGCTCCTCCAACTGTTATAAAATCGACAGATGCAGCGCAAGGAACATATGCAGCCAAACTTATTGCTGTTGATGTGAATGATTCTACTCGCGTTGGAGGTTTTATGACATACACCATTCCTTTTACCGGAAGGCCAACGAATATTAGTGGTTCACACAAGTTTACATCTAATGGAGACTCATTAACTTTTGCTTTTTTACTTACTAAATTTGACCCTACTGGTGATACAAGTGTTTCAGTTGGAGGATATGGATTTGAACTTACTCAAACGGTAAATAACTATACCAACTTTAGTTTCCCCATTCAATATGAATCTACAGAAACTCCAGACAGTTTAGTATTTTTTATCTTACCTACAAATTTGGCTGTTTCAACTCAATTCGAATACTACATCGATAATATAAAACTAGAAGGCCCAGCAGGAATATTTAACGCAGAAAACAACAAGTCTTTAGGCATTTACCCGAATCCAAGTAATCAATCTTTCTTTATTCCTGCTCAAAAAGCAACTGCAACAGTTCGTTTGAATGATGTTTCTGGAAAATTAATTCAAGAAGTTACTTTAAATGCAGGGGAAAAAGAAGTTTCGACCGCACTACTTGCCAATGGTGTTTACTTTGTTGAACTTAACGTTGGTAATGTTAAAATTGGTACACAACGCATTATTGTTGCCCATTAATCAATAAAAAACATTTAGAAAAAAGCGAATCTGGAAACGGGTTCGCTTTTTTTATATCACCACATTCACCATTCGGCCTGGCACTACGATTACTTTTTTAGGAGCAGCTCCTTCTAACCATTTTTCAGCATCTGCATGTTGCAAAGCAAGCGTTTGCACTTCAGCATGCGGCATATCTGCGGCAACATTCAATTGGTAACGAACTTTGCCATTAAATGCAACAGGATAAGCAATTGAACTTTCTTTGATAAACGCCTCATTGAATTGAGGAAAAGTCGCATTAAAAATGGTTTCTTTTTCTCCAATGGCTGCCCATAATTCCTCTGCAATATGCGGAGCAAATGGTGCAATGGCAATAAGCAAATCGCGCAATGCTGATTTGTTGCTGCATTTCTCATCATTCAATTCATTTACACAAATCATAAAAGAACTTACTGAGGTATTGAATGAGAATTTTTCAATGTCTTCCTCAATTTTCTTTAGGGTTTTATGTAGCGTACGTAAAGCTTTTTCCGATGCAGGAGCATCATTCACTTTTAAAGTTCCATTGTCGTTATAAAACAGTCTCCACATTTTATTCAAGAAACGGTACACACCTTCAATTCCATTGGTATTCCAAGGTTTCGATTGTTCCAATGGCCCCAAAAACATTTCATACAAACGCAAGGTATCGGCTCCATATTCATAAATAATATCGTCGGGGTTTACAACATTGTATTTGGATTTTGACATTTTTTCGACTTCAAAATCACAAAGGAATTTATTTTCATCATTCTTTATTAAAATCGTTGATTTTTTAAAGTTGCTTTGTTCTAAATAACTTTGATAAGATTCGATATTTAAAAAGTCATTGTTGCAAAATTTTATATCTACATGGCTACTATAAGTTACTCCTTGATTAAACTTATTATATTGAGAATCTCCTCCTACTTCAACTTCAAAACTTGAATTAGGAAGTTTAGAAAGAATTTCACTATTTATTTTTTTAACAATATCAATAATTTTATTGTTGATCTTCTCTTTTTCTATTTTATTGTCATCACTTTCTCTTTCACAGTAGATTTTTGCTAAATCAGCAGATATTAATAATTCGGGAATCATTGAAGTAGTTTTTCCTATTTCATTCGGGTCTCCTTTTCCTGCTGCTAGCAAATGAATTTTATTTACAAAATTCGATCTTCCTAAAATCATCCCTTGATTCACCAACTTCTTAAACGGCTCAATTTTAGAAACATGGCCACGGTCGAACAAGAATTTCTGCCAGAAACGGGCGTACAACAAATGCCCCACTGCGTGTTCGGTGCCGCCAATGTATAAATCCACATCTTGCCAATAGCTCTCGGCTTCTTTGCCTACAAAAGTTCCATCGTTTTGAGGATCCATGTAACGCAGGAAATACCAAGAAGAACCAGCATAACCAGGCATGGTATCGGTTTCGCGTTTTCCATCAGGCGTGTTAACCCAATCTGTAGCTTTTACCAAAGGACTTTCCGGTTTTCCAGTTGGCTTAAAATCATCCATCACAGGCAAAGGCAAAGGCAAATCTGTTTCAGAAATGGCGTAAGGTTGGTCGTTTTTGTAAATGATAGGAAATGGCTCTCCCCAGTAACGCTGGCGGCTAAAACCTGCATCACGCAAGCGGAAATTCACTTTACCCATTCCCAAACCTTTTTCTTCGATGGCAGCAATGGCTTTCTTCATTGCTTCGTATCCTGTTAAACCATTCAGAAAATCAGAATTTATCATCTGCGCTTCCTTGGTAGGATTGGCTGCTTCAGAAATGTCGATGTCTTTATTGATGGGTGTGATGGGCAAATTAAAATGCTTTGCAAAATCCCAATCGCGCTGGTCACCCGCGGGAACAGCCATTACAGCGCCTGTTCCGTAACCTGCCAACACATAATCTCCAATCCACACAGGAATTTTACTACCCGAAAACGGATGTATCACGTAAGCTCCAGTAAACTCGCCTGAAATGCGTTTCACATCGGCCATGCGCTCACGTTCGCTGCGGTTTTTAGCGGTATTGATGTAACTTTCAACTTTGTCTTTACAATCGGCTGTAGTAATTTTTGCGACCAGCTCATGTTCAGGAGCCAGGGTTAAAAAATCAACCCCAAAAATGGTATCAGGACGCGTGGTAAAAACTTCTATAAATTCTGCATGATTTTCTAATTGAAAACGAATGCTCGCCCCTTCAGATTTTCCAATCCAGTTGCGTTGCATTTCTTTCATGGAATCGCTCCATTCTAAGGTATTCAAATCGTTGAGCAATCTTTCGGCATAAGCAGTAATGCGCAAAAACCACTGGCGCATTTGTCGCTTCTCAACAGGAAACCCACCACGCTCGCTAAATCCATCTTTTACTTCATCGTTGGCCAATACAGTTCCCAGGCCTTCACACCAGTTAACTGTGCTGTAAGCTTGATAAGCCAAACGAAATTGCATTAATACGGTTCTTTGCCTTTCAACTGAGAACTCTTTCCATTGTTGCGCAGTGAAACTTTCTATTTCTTCTAATTTGGAGGAAATGCCGTCCGTTCCATTTTTCTCAAAATGAGCGATTAAGGTTGCAATCGGTTCTGCTTTTTGGACATTTTCGTTGTACCAAGAGTCGAACAATTGCAAGAAAATCCATTGTGTCCATTTGTAGTAATTAGGTTCTGATGTATTTACTTCACGGCTCCAATCGTAGCAAAATCCAATATTGTTAAGCTGCTCCTTGTATCTGGCAATATTTTCTGCAGAAGTATCAGCAGGGTGACGCCCCGTTTGAATAGCATATTGTTCGGCAGGCAAACCAAAAGCATCAAAACCCATTGGGTGTAACACATTAAAACCCTTCAATCTTTTGTAGCGCGAAACAATATCCGAAGCAATATAACCTAATGGATGGCCCACATGCAAACCCGCACCAGACGGGTAAGGAAACATATCTAAGACATAAAACTTAGGCTTTGTAATATCAATATTGGTTTTGTAAACCTGATTTTCTTGCCAGTACTTTTGCCATTTCTGTTCTATCTCCGTAAAATTGGGTTCCATGTGTGTTATTAAATTTCGCGCGAAGGTACAAAAAGAGGGAGAAAATGATGTTATATTTGCGCCAATCAACATGGCGAATACAGACAGTACATTTAATAAAAGGCGTTTAAGGACATCTTACATTACATCGGTGGTAAGTTTGGCAATGGTTCTTTTTATGTTGGGAATGTTAGGTCTTTTACTGGTAAATGCCAAAAAGCTATCAGATACCACCAAAGAATCATTTACTGTTTCTATTTTCTTTAAGGACTCCGTGAATGATGCACAAATACTCGCATTTCAGAATGAATTAAATGCTGCGGCTTACACGCGCTCTACCGTTTTTACAGATAAAACAACAGCTGCTAAAGAATTTCAAGAGCAATTAGGCGAAGACTTTGTTGACTTTTTAGGGTACAATCCACTACCCGCTTCTATTGATGTAAATTTTAAAACGGATTATACCGACCAAAAGAAATTCAATGAGATTGAGCAAAATTGGTTGCGTAATCCTATGGTGGAAAAGATTGATTATCCGCGCAATCTTATCAATCAAATTGCGGAAAATATGAGGAAATTAAGTTGGTTTTTTCTTGCTTTCTCAGCAGTTTTGCTTTTCATCGCTGTTACACTTATCAACAATACCATTCGTTTGGCAATTTATTCTAAGCGCTTTCTGATTAAAACCATGCAATTGGTTGGGGCAAAGAAAAGTTTTATCCGCGCTCCTTTCCTTACTACCAGTTTATTACAAGGTTTTTTGGGAAGTTTGGTTGCCATTGGATTATTGACAGGCGTTTTAGCATTCGCAGAACACAAAATTCCTGATTTAAAGAGCATTCGCGACGTTCAATTACTAGCGATGCTGGCTGGAGCAATCCTTTTTGCTGGCGTGTTTTTATCATTTATTTGTACTTTCTTTGCCGTAAGAAAATATCTCAACCTCAACACCGATTCACTATACTAATTATGAGTACTGAAAAGAAACAAATTACAGGTACAGAAAAGAGCAAAAACACTGAAGGATTTGCATTTGGACCAATGAATTACCGATTATTGATTATCGGTGTAGTGGTTATTTTAATTGGTTTTTTATTAATGACAGGTGGTGGTTCTGATGACCCAAATGTATTTAATCCAGAGATTTTTAGTACCCAGAGAATTACAGTTGCGCCTATCGTAGTAATGATAGGTTTTATAATAGAAGTAGCTGCGATTCTTTATAAATCTAAAAAATAATTTATAATGACTTGGTTTGAAGCCTTCATCATAGCTGTGGTGGAAGGACTTACAGAGTTTTTACCCGTTTCTTCAACTGGCCACATGGTCATAGCACAAGCCATTTTAGGCGTAAAGTCTGATGAGTTTGTAAAACTATTTACTGTTAATATTCAGTTTGGGGCCATACTTTCTGTGTTGGTTTTATATTGGAAGCGTTTTTTAAAAAACCTTCCATTTTACTATAAACTTATTGTAGCATTTATTCCAGCTGCAATTTTCGGTTTTTTATTAGGAGATGTAATTGATGCCGCGTTAGAAAGTCCTTTAGTTGTTGCAATTATGTTGGTTTTGGGCGGTATTGTTTTATTGTTTGTAGATAAATGGTTTCAACAAACTCCAAAACAAGATGAAACCGTTTTAGAAAACATCAATGCCTTAACAGACCCCAAAAAAGACGAAGACGACCATTTAATAACTTACCCAAAAGCATTGATAATTGGTCTTTTTCAATGTATTGCATTAATTCCGGGAGTTTCCAGAAGTGCTGCTACCATTATTGGTGGAATGACACAAGGTTTAACAAGAAAAAACGCTGCAGAATTTTCATTTTTCTTGGCTGTTCCTACAATGGCTGCTGCATCTGGATACAAATTGCTGAAGGCGATTGACCATTTTCCTACAGACAAAATCGGCCTTTTACTTTTTGGGAATTTAGTGGCATTTATAGTAGCGCTATTAGCCATTCGATTTTTTATAAACTTCCTAACCCGCAACGGTTTCAAGATTTTTGGTTACTACAGGATTATTGTAGGCTCAATTATTCTCTTGCTCATGGCTTTCGGAGTTAATCTTTCTATAGTATGATTTCTACCCCTTACCATGAAGGCAAATTATTGTTATTGAACAAACCTTTAGGCTGGACATCTTTTGATGTGGTAAACAAAGTAAGGTATGCTTTAGAAGGTCATTTCAAATTAAAGCGAATGAGTATAAAAGTTGGCCACGCCGGTACATTAGACCCATTAGCAACTGGATTAATGCTCATTTGTACTGGTAAAATGACCAAACAAGTTGAAGCAATTTCAGGTTTGCCAAAAGTGTATACAGGTACCTTTGTTTTAGGAGCAACCACAGCATCTTTCGATTTAGAAAAACCCGTTGATGCAACATTTCCAACTGCGCACATTACCGAAGAAATGGTAAGAGAAGTTGCTAAAACATTTGTGGGAACACATTACCAAGAACCACCAGTATTTTCAGCAAAAAGGGTAGATGGCGAAAGAGCTTACCGTGCTGCAAGACGTGGAGAAGAAGTTAAAATGCGCAAAGCTGAAATTGAAATTACTCATTTTGAAGTTACCCGCATCGCACTACCCGAAGTTGATTTTAAAGTTAGCTGTTCCAAAGGAACTTACATCAGGTCGCTTGCGCGCGACTTCGGATTAGCGCTAAAATCGGGTGGTTATTTATCGAAGCTGGAAAGAACAGAAATTGGTAAATATAGCTTAGCAGACGCTCAAACTGTAGATGACTTGGTAAAGGATATTAGAGCCACGCAATTGCCTGTTACGGCAATTGATTTAAAATAAAAAAAGCCGCAACATTTTGAAATACTGCGGCTTCTGTTGAATATTTAAATTTTTCTATCCATTCAATGCTTCTGCTCCACCAACAATCTCCAAAATTTCATTGGTAATTGCCGCTTGACGCGCTTTGTTGTATGATAATTTCAATTCTTTGATTAAGTCTTTTGCATTGTCTGTTGCTTTGTTCATGGCAGTCATACGAGCGCCATGTTCTGCTGCATGAGAATCTAACAATGCTTTGTAAAACTGAACCTTTAAAGATTTTGGAATCAATTCGGTAACAATTGTAGCCTGGTTAGGTTCGAAAATATAATCAGTTGCTGCAGCCTTTTTCGCATTCTTAGGCAATTCGTTAGGAAGTACAGGAAGAAACTGCTCTTCTGTTGGAATCTGTACAGCCGCATTTTTAAACTGATTGTAAACTAGTTCTACTCTATCGAATTCTTTATTTACGAAGCCATCCATAATTCTTTGAACCACTGGAGTAGCGTTGGCAAAAGTGAGTTTATCAAATAACTCATTGTGAGAACTTAATAAATTCAACTTGTTTTTTGTGATATAATCAGTTGCCTTTTTCCCTACAGTAATAAATGAAACATTGCCTGAATTAAATTGGCTTGCATACTTTTCTGTAGTAAGTTGGCGTACAATTTTCAATACGTTGGTATTGAAAGCTCCAGCCAAACCTCTGTTAGAAGTTATTGCAACAATTAAAACTTTCTTGGGCTCACGTTGAACTGAATAAGCACCACCTTCGCTAGCATCAACACTTCCGCTTAAGTTACCCAAAATATCGCGCAACTTTTCTGCATACGGTCGCATTTGAACAATTGCATCTTGTGCACGGCGCAACTTAGCCGCAGATACCATTTTCATGGCACTGGTAATTTGTTGCGTAGAGGTTACTGATACAATCCTATTACGGACTTCTTTTAAATTCGCCATTTATGACCTTTTTTTAAAGGATAAATAAATTATTTAGTTGCGTAACGAGATGAAATATCGCGTGCTACTTTTTCTAAAACATCAGTTAATTCGTCAGTAAATTTTCCTGCTTTCAAGGAATTCATTACATCTTTATGAGAAGTGTTCAACATTGCCAGGTAATCAGCTTCAAACTCCTTCACTTTATTAACAGGAACTGCGCGCATCAAACCTTTTACACCAGCGTAAATAATAGCAACTTGATCTTCTACCTTAAATGGAGAATACTGTGGTTGCTTTAAGATTTCAACGTTACGTGAACCTTTATCTAATACAGATTTTGTAGCAGCATCTAAGTCAGAACCAAATTTCGCGAAAGCTTCTAATTCACGGTATTGTGCTTGGTCTAATTTTAATGTACCAGCAACTTTCTTCATTGATTTAATTTGAGCATTACCACCAACACGTGATACAGAAATACCCACGTTAATTGCAGGACGTACACCAGAGTTAAACAAGTTCGACTCTAAGAAAATCTGACCATCTGTAATAGAAATTACGTTGGTAGGAATATATGCAGAAACGTCACCCGCTTGTGTTTCGATAATTGGCAATGCAGTTAAAGAACCACCACCTTTTACTTTACCTTTCAAAGAATCTGGTAAATCGTTCATTTGTTGAGCGATTTCGTCAGAAGCATTGATTTTTGCAGCACGTTCTAATAATCTACTGTGTAAGTAGAAAACGTCTCCAGGATACGCCTCACGTCCTGGTGGACGACGTAACAACAAAGAAACCTCACGGTAAGCTACAGCTTGTTTCGACAAATCATCATAGATAATTAATGCCGGACGACCTGTATCGCGGAAAAATTCACCAATTGCAACTCCGGCAAATGGAGCATAGAACTGCATTGGAGCTGGGTCAGAAGCTGTTG
>Ga0247831_1008246_pt1 | contig 11133 bp, 10 predicted proteins | sample LaCruzMarch2015__9_FD_192406 | JGI IMG/M metagenome (GOLD analysis project Ga0247831, IMG submission 192406) | Freshwater microbial communities from meromictic Lake La Cruz, Castile-La Mancha, Spain - LaCruzMarch2015_1m | ecosystem: Environmental > Aquatic > Freshwater > Lake | place: Spain...
ATAGCGGTGGCCGCATGACCTTGCGGATGTTTGAAAGCCTCAAGCCAGTCATTGGCGCGATTAACGGGGCTGGGGTTGGCATTGGCGCGACCATGCAATTGCCGATGGATATTCGCATTGCCTCGACAGCAGCGCGCTTTGGTTTTGTATTTGCCCGCCGCGGCATTGTGCCAGAAGCTTGTTCCAGCTGGTTTCTCCCCCGGCTGGTTGGCATATCCCAAGCGCTAGATTGGTGCCTATCGGGTCGGGTGTTCGGGGCAGAGGAGGCCCTTGCAGCAGGATTGGTAAAGTCATTGCATGCGCCAGAAGACTTGTTGCCTGCGGCCCATGCCATTGCGCGTGAAATTGTCGAGAACACAGCACCTGTGTCAGTCGCACTCACCCGTCAGATGATGTGGCGTATGCTGGGGGCCGACCACCCCATGCAGGCCCATAAGATCGACAGTCGTGGTGTTTACTCGCGTGGGCAAACAATTGACGCCCGCGAAGGCGTCATGAGCTTCCTCGAAAAGCGACCACCCGCTTATGCCAATAAAGTTTCTAGCGATATGCCTGACTTCTTTCCTTGGTGGGATGACGTTCCATTTAAGTGACGATTAGCAATGTTTTGAACAGAGGGTGTAAACTGGATTTTAATGTTCCTCGGCCACGGTGTAAGATAGTGTGAGGACATTATGGCCGACGGAACCCTATCTGAGTTCGAGATAGACAGCTTCGAAATCGAAGAAGGGGTGCAAACCAAGACACGGGCTATGTTGACGCGGCGCCTTCAAGATGTCGTCGGACTCCCCGGGTCTCGAATTACCCCACAGGAACGCCACATCGCAGCGGATCTTCTGATCGAAGTCTTGCGTGATAGCGATGTCGGCACCCGCGTGCGCTGTTCAGAGCGCATGGCCCTGCTTGTCGATACCCCGGCCATCCTGTTGCGCTTTTTGGCCAAGGATGCGCTGCAAGTAGCGATTCCTCTGTTGGAAGTCTGCGAAGGCTTCAATGATTCCGATCTGATCGCGACGGCCCTGTCGCCTTCTGCCACGACCACCCACCGCGTCATGATTGCCAAGCGCAAAGTCGTTTCCGAAGCAGTGACCGATGTCTTGGTGAATTTGGGCGAAGTTGAAGTTGTTCAAGCGCTTCTGCGCAATGAGGGCAGCACCTTTGCGCATCCTGCGATTGAGCAAGCAACAGCCATGTCCAAGCAAGAGCAAAGCCTTGTGCCGCACTTGGCAAAGCGCCCTGAACTGAAGCCGTCGCAAGGGCTAACGATGTTCTGGTGGGCAGACGCTGAAGATCGCCGGCGCATTCTGCAACGTTTTGCAGTTGAGCGAATAACGCTCTTAGAAGCAGCTCAAGACATATTTGCCCGCGCCGCTAGTGATGGATGGCGCGATCCCTTGGTTCGCAAAACCCTTCAGTTCATCGAACGTCGCCAGCGTAATCGCGACGCGGCCGCACGCAGCCCCTACGGCAGTCTCGAAGGCGCGATTGAAGCCCTCGATCATCAACTGCCCTCGCGTGAGCTTTTTGTCGAGATCTCCTTCCTTGCCGGGATTAAGCCCATGTGTGGGGCGCAAATCCTTTCCGATGGCGGGGGTGAGTCAATCGCTGTTCTGTGCAAGGCAACAGGCCTCAAACGCAAGCATTTTCGGCAATTATGGCGTGGATTGCGCCGTCCGATGGCCGATGACCATGATATGACCGACCCGTGGGGACGATCTGTCCTTGTCTATGACACCATCTCTACCAATAAGGCACAAACTGTTCTACGTTATTGGAATTGGGCCCTGACATCTGCAATGTCACCAACCTTGGCAGCCAAGCTAGAAGAGGGTGACGAAGAGCTACTCTATTCCGTGGCAGCCCGCTCTTCTAACCTCGTCTTTGGTAATAGCCTCTAGAGCGTGTCTTGGTCCCTATGGAACCGGTGTTGCTGGCGGGCGTTCTTAACACTCTGGCCCAAAATTAATCACTAAATCTAAAATGGCGTAGCAGCTTCGTGCCGTCAGTTGATATTGGTAGATCGAAGGTTTCTCAAAGGTTACACTAGTTGTTGATACCCATTGGTATCGAGAACTTACCCTTTCTCCAAATAGAATCTGAAGTCGACTTTTTTCAACTGTGTGGGGATTTTTAAAGATGGATGAATTGTAATAATACTTTCTTAGGCGTAACCGAATAGTTCTTTTTAGTATAGAGTGTTTATTTGAGAACGTTTGCATGTGATTTTCTAAAATAGGGTGTAAATGTTTTGGCGATCAATTATGACAATCTTGATGTACCGTGGGTATCTGCACCAAACGAATGGTTTAAGTGCTTGCATTTACATCGGTAAGGTGAAACAATTCAATGGCAGGCGCTTTCTCAGTTGAGAAAACAAAGGGTTAAGACAGCAATATGGTCTTGCATCTGATCTAAATGTGCCCGCACTTGTCTAGACCTATGTAAGGTTAGTCTTTAGGGCCACTGGTCTCTAATTTCTGAGGAACTAAGTAATGGCTGAAAACGCGGATGTCGGTTTGATCGAGATGACGGTTGAGATCGTTGCTGCCTATGTGGCCGGCAATGAGCTTCCATCTTCGGAACTGCCTGGCCTAATCTCGACGGTCTATGCGTCGTTGAAGAATACACATGAAGGCGCTCCCGTTGTAGAGTCCAAGGAATTGGTTCCTGCTGTTCCTAGTAAAAAGTCAGTTTTCCCAGACCACATCGTTTGTTTGGAAGATGGTAAGAAGTTCAAGTCGCTGAAGCGCCACTTGCGTTCTTCCTATGACATGTCGCCAGATGACTATCGCGCTAAATGGGGTCTGCCCGCAGATTATCCGATGGTCGCGCCAAATTATGCTGCGGCACGCTCTGAATTGGCCAAGAAAATTGGCTTAGGACGCGGTCGCCGTTAACTATTAAGGGGTCATTTCGCTAGCGAAACAAGTATTCGCAGTGAAAAGATGAAAATATTCTCTTGCTATACATAAAGACTCTTGCGCGATTCGGTGCAAATCACTGATACTAATCTCAACAGGGGGTTAATATTGGTGTCAATGTTCCGAGCTCAATTGCTGCTGGAAGAACAGCGTCGTCTATTCGACGTCTGGAACAGCGCAGCTGGCTGCTCGGCGATGCCAACGCGTGAGAGCTTTCAGCCCCGCGCATTTGGTCCGCTTTTGCCATTTATCTCTTTAATCGAGACTAAGGCGTTAGAAGGGCCGCGCGTGCGTGTTGCCGGCAGCGCGCTTCGCGATGTATTTGGCGATGATCCGCGCCTGTGCCTAGTACAGCCAGAGCTTCCAGGCTCTATCGAGACCATCCAACGCGTTGTCAGTGAGCGGAAGCCTTCCTGCGGCGTCGCCCCTGCGGAAGTGGGTGTGCATGGCCATGCCGTGCGCTTTTGGATGCGGCTGCCACTGGGACGCGATGAAGACGTTGAAGCTGTGATCGGCCTCGATATTGCGCTATCAGGTGCACGTGCGCCAAACTGGGCGTTACAGCGGATGTTAACGGCTTAGGCTTCCGTGCTGTCGGCCCCACGGGCGGCCTTGAAGTAAGCCAAGCCGGTCCAGATCGACATCAACGCACCCAAGACGAGAATGGCAAATCCAGCGTAGCCCAATTCGGACAGACCTGTCGCAAGCCCGGCTAGCAGCACGCCCATCCCTCCCATAATCACCGCAGTCTTTGATTTTGCAGCAAAAGTCGGGGATAAGGAGATTCCCTTCGAACTGGCTTGCGCGCGTAACCGCGTCACAAGGCTGTCTCGCACCGGAATGGCCAGCAAGAAGAAGAGGCCGAGACCATAGACAATTACATATCCTAGTACACCAACAAGTACGTCAGTATGATCATTCACCTTCGAGACCCAGCCCGCCCACAGGGCCAGCAAGGTGATGCCTACTAAAATCTTGTCGCCCCAAAGGTCCAACTTGCCACCCAGTTCGCTCTTGGCGTCGAGCTTGCGCGCCAGAAAGCCGTCCAGCCAATCGGTCAAGGCGGAGAACACAAACAGGCCAAACGCCCATTCAAGCTCGCGATTGGCCACACCCTTGGTCAGCCCAATCCAGATTAAGTAGCCAATCACAGGCGCAAGGGCCAATCTGCTGGTCGAGACGGCATTGGGGAGCCACTTCATCTTTAGGTCCTTTGAAAATAGGATTGGATTCGAGCGGCCAGCTCTTCATTGACGCCGGGCACTTCCATCAGTTCAGTCGCACTCGCCCGAGCTACCCCACGCGCAGAGCCAAAGCGCGCCAAAATGGCCTTTTTCCGCATCGGCCCTACGCCCGCAATCTCATCCAACGGATTTTTCGAAATCGCGATGGAACGCTTCTGGCGGTGTGCGCCAATGGCAAAGCGGTGGGCCTCATCGCGCAAGCGTTGAAGATAGTAGAGGACGGGGTCCTTGGGCTCCAAACGAAACGGCGCGCGGCCCGGCGTGTGAAAAAACTCGCGGCCCGCATCACGGTCGATTCCCTTGGCAATGGAAATCAAGGTGATGTCTTCTTCCAATCCTAAGTCCTTGGCCACCTCGACAACGACAGCCAATTGCTGTTCGCCCCCATCGATCAAAACAATGTCCGGCCAAGCGGTGTCTTGTTGCCGGTTCTTGCGCCCACTCTCGTCAATCAGATTGCCCTCCATATCGACGCTAGGCGGCAAATCTTCCGGCTCTGGTTGGATTAGCCGCGCAAAGCGACGGGTAAAGACCTCGCGCATCATGGCAAAGTCGTCGCCGCCCTTGGCGTCTTTGATGGTCCATTTCCGGTACTGGCTTTTCTCAAATCCGTCCGGCCCGGCCACGATCATGGCACCGACTGCATGACTGCCTTGGATGTGAGAGTTATCATAGACCTCGATCCGCTGTGGCGTAGCTGCAAGGCCAAATATGTCGGCGACCCCGTCCAGCAATTTGGTCTGTGTGCTGCTTTCGGCCATTTTGCGCGCTAAGGCTTCGCGGGCATTGGATGTTGCATGGGCGACCGTATCGCGCTTTTCACCCCGTTGTGGGCACCTTATCTCAACCTTGGCATCCATCCGCAGGCTTAAGGCCTCGGCCAACAAGGCTTCTTCCGGCAGGACATGGCTGGTCAGGATCAGACTTGGCGCGGGCTTATCGTCATAGAATTGCGCCATAAACGCATCCAAGATTTCAGCCTCGGTGGTGTCTTTCTCATGCTTAGGAAAATAAGCGCGATTGCCCCAGTTTTGCCCGGCTCGGAAGAAGAAGACTTGGATACAACTCATCCCGCCATTCAAGGCCACGCCGAACACGTCGGCTTCTTGGAAGCTTTGCGGGTTTATCCCCTGAACGGCCCGAATACTGGCGAGCGCCTTGATCCGGTCGCGTAAGCGGGCGGCGCGCTCAAAATCTAAGGTCTCAGCGGCTTCGTGCATGTCATCGGCGAGGCGCTTTTGCAGGTCCACCGACTTGCCGCGCAAGAAGGCTGTCGCCTCATCGACCAGTTCCCCATAATCTTCGTCGCTGATCAGGCCAACGCACGGGGCGGAACAGCGCTTAATCTGGTGCAACATGCAGGGCCGGGACCGCCCATCATAGACGCTGTCTGTGCAAGAACGCAGTAGAAACGCCTTCTGCAACGTTGTGAGGCTGGCATTGACGGCCCAAGCGCTGGCAAACGGGCCAAAGTAATCAACGTTCTTGGCACGGGCACCGCGATGCTTGGCAATTTGGGGTGCGGCATGATCGCGACGGATCGAGATATAGGGAAAGGACTTGTCGTCCCGCATCAGGATGTTGAAGCGTGGTCGCAAACGCTTGATCAAATTTGCTTCTAGGAGAAGCGCCTCTGTCTCCGTTGCTGTGACAACAAATTCCATCGCGCGGGTCAAATCAATCATGCGGGCAATACGATTGGAATGCCCAAGCCCGCGGGCATAGGATGTAACCCGGTTCTTTAAATTCTTGGCTTTACCAACATAAAGGACTTCGCCTTCCGCACCGATCATGCGGTAGACGCCTGGCTTACCGGGCAAGCGTCGCAAATGGTCGCGGATCACCTCCACCCCCAGCAACAGTCCCTTCAACGGTGTGGCTTCGCCCGGCAGGTCGGCTAGATCGGGCAGGGGGGTTGAATCGGCCTTAGACATGGTCTGACTGAGGTGCACGCGACAGGGCCAGAAGGCAAGGCCCCTTCACTTCAGGGCTTGGCACTAGGGGCAGGTGCGGCCGCAGGTGCAGCGGCTGGTGCCGGTGGTGCCGGAAACGTGACGGGAACAACGCTCATTCCCAGTTTGGCAGAAGCCGCGACCAATTCACGACTGTACGATACATAAACGATGGATTGGTTTGGCACATCGACGATCCGGCGCAACGCAATGCTTTTGAAAAACAAGCTGGAGCCTTTGGAGAAGACTTCGGCATTCTTTGGTAGGGTCGCCAAAGTGGTCGCATCAATGGGGCTCGTCTGATGGCAATCAATGGCGGTGTTGGAAGGGTTCTCAAACCAATTGCCATTACCCAAACGATCAATCAGGCTGCGGTCGAAGGATCCGAAATAGCAGGTGACTTGCGGCAATTGTGGATCGCGCAGGGCGGTCACTTTAATCTCATTGCCCGTCAAGTCGTTGGTAAACCCACCGACCTGATCGTCCTTTGCCCCGCAGGCAGCGGCAAAAAGTGGGAGGCTGAGTGCCAGCGCAAGCGCGATTAGGCGATTTTTTGGGCGTACTTGTCGCATCTCATGCTCCTTTTAAGGCCGAATCAAACGGCATCATCTTTGTTTTTATGTGGGGACGATGATGGCAATTGTCATCGGCAACCAGCCAAGCCTGCTGTGGGTATTGTTGGTCTAGGATTTTTTGGCTGCAATCATCAGAGAAGTCGCATGATTTTCCCTTGCTTTGCAGCTTCTCTCGTTGAATACCTGCAACAAACGCCCAAAGAGGCGGCACATAATCCCTTCAGGGAGAGGAAACATCAATGCCATTTCCAGCCATGTCGGTTGCTCAAACCCATGCCATTCTAACGGGTCCCGGTGGCCCACTCGAGATCGAAACCAAGACCATTCGCGGTCAGGAGCTGCGCGTTTACAAGGTCGGCCCTCAGAATTTGCGCGACATCTTCGATATTGGCCGCTCGCATGGTGAGCTTGAGTTTTTGGTTTATGGCGATGAGCGGATAACCTATCGCGCCCACGCCAATGCGGCTGCGAAGCTCGCCCATATTCTCAAAGACACCTACGGCGTTCAAAAGGGCGACCGGGTTGCGCTTGTGATGCGCAACTTGCCCGAATGGCCCGTGGTTTTCTGGGCGAGCGTCATTATTGGCGCAATGATTTGCCCACTCAATGCGTGGTGGACGGCCGATGAGCTCGAATATGGCCTGCGCGATTCTGGTTCTGTCCTCGCCATTGTGGATGTGGAGCGCGCGGATCGTATCGCGGAAAAACTGCCCAATATTCCGAATTTGAAGGCACTCATTGTCGCGCGTGGCGGCGATGACAAGCCAGCTGGCTCAATCGCGCTTGAAGATTTGATTGGTGAGTCGGTCTCTTGGGCGGACCTGCCCGAGACAGCAGCGCCGGATGTCGCGCTCGACCCAGAAGACCTCTGCACCCTGTTTTATACGTCCGGCACAACGGGTGCGCCTAAAGGTGCTTTTGGCACGCACCGCAATGTAATCACCAATCTGCTGAACATGATGGTCAATACGGCACGCCAATTCCTGCGTCGGGGTGAGACCCCACCTGAGCCGGATCCAACCCTGCCCAAAAAGGCAGCATTGCTGGCCATTCCCTTCTTCCACGTCACGGGCTGTCACGCCGTTTTGGTGCCCTCGGTGGCACAAGGGGTGAAGATTGTGATGATGCACCGCTGGGACGCGCTCAAAGGCATTGAGTTGATCGAGGCAGAAAAGATCAACAGCTTCGGCGGGGTGCCTGCCATTGCATGGCAAGTGATTGAGCATCCACAGCTGAAAGAGTTTGATACCTCGACGGTGGAGAGCGTCTCTTACGGTGGTGCGCCATCTTCGGCAGAATTAGTCCGCAAGATTGTCGAGACCTTCCCGAAAGTGTCTCCCGGTCAAGGTTATGGCCTAACCGAGACTTCCGCCGCCGTCACTAACATCGGCTCAGAAGATTATGAATTGCGGCCACTGTCCTGCGGTCCCGCTCACCCGATCAATGATGTGCGGGTTGTCGATTGCAATGGCCAAGATGTGGCCCTTGGCGAAGTTGGTGAGCTTTGGATCCGTGGCCCCAACGTCATTGTCGGCTATTGGAATAAGCCTGAAGCCACCGAAGCGGCTTTTGGCGGCGGCTGGTTTAAGTCTGGCGATTTGGTCAAAATGGATGAGGAAGGCTTCATCTTCATCGTCGACCGCGCCAAGGACATGATCATTCGTGGTGGCGAGAACGTCTATTGTTCTGAGATCGAAGATATCCTCTACAAGCACCCCGATATCTCCGATGCCGCGATCATTGGCGTGCCGCATAAGGTTCTGGGCGAAGAAGTGGGTGCGGTGGTGACGGTGCCGCCTGGCTCGACTCTGACAGCGGAAGAGCTAAAGCGCTGGGTGGGTGCATCGCTGGCCAGCTTTAAAGTCCCTGCGCATGTGCGCATTATGTACGAGCCTTTGCTGCGCAACGCGAATGGCAAAATCCTCAAGCGGGAGCTTAAAGCTCTGTTTGAATAGGGGCAGGCAATGACAGATCGCGGACGCATTTTGGGTCTGGGCGGGGTTTTCATCAAAAGCCCTGACCCAGATCGTCTCAAGGCTTGGTACCGCGATGTGTTAGGTTTGGCGCTTGATGATTATGGTGTCACCTTTTCATTGGCGGGTCAGGATGGCGATCAAGTCTGGAGTCCGTTTGCGGCGGACACCATCTACTTTGCGCCATCGACCCGGGAAGTCATGCTGAACTTTCGGGTCGATGGCCTCGATGCACTCATCGCCAAGATCGTGGCGGCGGGTGGAGAGATGCACGGCGATGTGCAAGAAGAGCCTTATGGCAAATTCGCTTGGCTGGTCGATCCCGATGGCACCAAGATTGAGTTGTGGCAGCAAACCGGTGGCTTTGAGTGACGCGTGATCCGCGCCATGCAGTCTTTGGGATGACAGGTGCCACATTCAGCCCTATCTGCGCAGCATGACTGAAATCAGCCTCGCTTCCCATGCTTTGGTGCGCAATTCCGATGCGCAAGCTGTCCTCACTGCCCTCAATGCAGTTCAGGCCGACTGTGCCCGCTTGGTTGGTGGCTGCGTGCGAGACGCGGTTTTGGGTAAACTGGCGCATGATATTGATATTGCGACCCAATTAGCACCTGAAGCCGTGATCGCAGCTCTCCAAGCGGCCGGGATCAAAGTGGTGCCGACGGGCTTGGCACATGGGACGGTGACGGCAATTCCAGCGGGCAAGCCGGTGGAAGTGACAACCTTGCGCACCGATGTCGCCACCGATGGCCGCTATGCCGAGGTCGTTTTTACCGACGATTGGCTGGCCGATGCCCAGCGGCGCGACCTGACCATGAATGCGCTTTATTGTGACGCCCAAGGCCGCGTCTTTGATCCTGTCGGCACAGGCATTGACGATGCCAAGGCTGGCCGCGTCCGCTTTGTGGGTGATGCCGAGACCCGCGTCACGGAAGATTATCTGCGGATACTGCGCTTTTTCCGCTTCCACGCTTTTTACGGCAAGGGCGCGCTTGACCCTGTGGCTTTGGCGGCGTGCGCGGCCCACCATGGCGGCATGGCTAGACTATCGGTTGAACGCGTTTGGATGGAACTCAAGCGCCTCCTCGCGGCACCCGATCCGCGCGTCGTTCTGGCGGCCATGGCCGAAACAGGGGTTTTGGCTGCCATTCTGCCCGAGGCTGAAAGCCTAGAGGCTTTGCAGCATTTGGTTGAGATTGAGAACAGCCTATTCCTCGACCCTGAGGCCCTGCAGCGCTTGATGGCGCTGTTACCTCGCGATCCAACCCGCGTCGCAGGCTTGGTCAGCCGCCTTAAACTGTCGAGTGCGGAGGGTGATCGTCTGTTGGCGTGGGCCAGTGATCAAACGGGGGTCCAGTCCTATCTGTCCGCCCGCGAAGTACGCCGCGCGCTGTATTGGATGGGGACACCGCTTTATCTCGACCGCGTGAGGCTGGCGTGGGCGCATGATCCAGAGCCCCGTCGCACCAGCCAATGGCGCGCGATGATTGCGCTGGCGAGCGGCTTTGTCGCCCCGCGCTTTCCGGTGACGGGTGAGCAAGTGCTGGCAGCCGGTGCCCGCCCGGGCCCGGCAATAGGCCTTATCCTGCGCGAGCTAGAGCGTTGGTGGGTCGAAAATGACTTTACCGAAGACGAAATGGGTCTGGTCGAGCGTTTGAAAGCCCTCGTCCAAGCGCTCGGGTAAAGATTACCGCACCAGTCGGCTTTCTAGCCCTGCTTTGACCATCGGCCACTCCTCCCGAAGAATAGAGAACCAAGCCGTGTCGCGCCAATGGCCATCTGGCAGCAAGAGATGTCGCCGGAAAATACCTTCAAATGAGGCCCCGAGTTTCAGGATCGCGGCGCGGGAACGCGCGTTGCGCGCGTCTGTCTTCAGTTCCACGCGCTCTGCGCCGCAGGCAAAGGCATTATCCAACAAAGCCAACTTACAAACGGGATTAACATGGCTGCCGTGGGCGCTGGCGACATACCACGTCCCGCCAATCTCCACGCCCTTATGCTCTGGCCGGATTGTTAGGTAGCAGGTCTGGCCAAGCAGCCGCCCGTCGCCAGCGCGCACCGTGTGCAACAGCCACCGGCCGGCCGCTTGCTCTTGCAGCATCCAATCAAAGTTCTGATCCCACTTGTCGGCTGCCATGTCGCGCGGCCAATAGCGGAACAGGGCAGGGTCTGCGGCGGCTGCCTGCATCTCTTTTCGGTCCGCTTCGGTCAACGGGGCTAAAGAAACATCGTGTAGGTGTGCGGTAATTGCGGTCAGTTTCATGTCGCGCTGTTTATGCTGCAGTTTTATCCGCTTCAAGTCTCATGCTTTCGATTGCCCTCCCGCCAGCACGGGGCTAGGTTGCTTGGAAGGTAGAAAAACACGAAACAGGGAGCACGACATGATTTTCGAACATTCAGACGTAACCAAGCATTGGATCGACCGCGTTGAAGCCTTTATGGAGGAACATATCATTCCTGCCATTCCG
>Ga0247831_1008252_pt1 | contig 11127 bp, 6 predicted proteins | sample LaCruzMarch2015__9_FD_192406 | JGI IMG/M metagenome (GOLD analysis project Ga0247831, IMG submission 192406) | Freshwater microbial communities from meromictic Lake La Cruz, Castile-La Mancha, Spain - LaCruzMarch2015_1m | ecosystem: Environmental > Aquatic > Freshwater > Lake | place: Spain...
GCCTGCTCCTCCTCGCCACTGAACCAGTGCGCTTCCCCGGCGTGGTACTTCAGTAAAGCTGCAGCCCAAATCGTGTCACGATTTTCTCTCACCCACTTCACATTAATTTCACGAGGAGATTGCAAAACCCACCAGCGACGATTCCCCGTCGGATCGACTAAAGGGCAATGAGTATTGACTGTTGCGACTAATATGGAATGGCGAGGATGTTTCTTGGACGTTTGGTCGTAAGGGGCCCGGTAAAGATCCTCTCCCTCACTAATAAATGCCTTCAATATTCCTGCTGAATGCTTGGAGGTAAAAGCTTCTAGCTCTCCCAGTTCTGCAGCCCAAGTTTGGCCAAGGCACATCGACCAATCGCGTTTGTCCCCTTGGGAATTAAGATGACCAAAAAAGTCTTTACCAAAGAGTGCTGCAAAGAACTCCGACTTGCCTGCCCCTTGGTTGCCTTGTAGCGTCAAAACAGTTTGCAACTGACTGCCAGGCTCAAGTGCGCGAGTTACTGCACCGATCAGAGTCTTGATAATCATTTGTTTTTGTAGCGGCTCCGTCTGTTTCAAGCAGCCACTGCAAAGCTCTTCTAAAATTTGATCTGCATAATTTTCCTCAATTTTTGGAAGCCCTAATAAATACTCCACAACTGGTGAGTATTTATATGCTGTGGCATACTCCAATACTGCGTCGGATGTCGGTAATTTATTGCATTGCCAATTTCTTTCCGCTAAGATATTTAGAGGCTTGTTATTTTCTATCACTACGTTATCATTATATGTCTGAGATTTGAATTCCACCTGCCCAGACATGGTGTTGAGTCTTAATCTGTTGCCGCAACTGATTGCAAGCGCGACCACCATTTCGTAAAATTCAAATTCTGCTAATTTTTTTTCCCGTTGGAGCTCTGGTTTGCTTAAGTCTTTGATTTCCAACCAAACTTTAAATGCCTTTTCGTGGCGAGGTGGTATGTTCTGAGAATCCAGCCCCGCCAGCATTAAATATACGCCAAGTTCTCTTTTCTCTTCTTTCTTATTTCTATCCCGCATTATAGTGCTGTAGTTTTCCCCTCGTTTGCTGCCGTTTCGATATTCCATCTCCTCCAAAATCCTATCTGTTTGAGGATCACTAATACCACTGTAGGGATCGGTCATTTTTAGTGCGTTAGGGGCGCATTATTTATAGTTTTTCTTGCTGCCGAGTAAACCAGAAAAAAATTATCAATTTTTTCTGCTTCTAAGCCTCAAAAGAACTAGAGAAGTTTGCGGTTACTGCTCTGCGCCGAATGAGGCTCGCTTGTTATTTATTTGCCCTCAAAACAGCCTATATATATAGTCGGGATGTTTTAACGCTTCCTTTTGCGTCTGGCGTATTCAGCTTTTATTCAACCTCCATATCAGTCCACCCGCCACATTGCATGCATCCAGGAGCGTTTCATGGGCTAGGTGTGCATAACGTTGTGTCATGGAGCTATTGCTATGGCCTAGCAGTTGTTGCACCTCGTAAAGCGATCTACCACCATTTATTAGAAATGATGCAAAGCTATGACGCAGATCATGCATACGTAGATCATCCAGGCAGGCCTGCTTGCGGGCTGTATCCCAGGAGTAGTAAACAGAACTAAAAGGTTCATCAGTTTTGGGATTAGGGAAGATGTAGCCGCTATGGCCTGATGGTTGCTTACGGCTTTCCAATAGCTCTAGGGCTGCTGCGCATAGGGGCACATAACGGGCCTTACCAGATTTGGTTATTGGAATTTTCCATAAGCGACGCTACCAATCGATGTATTCCCAGCGGGCATCTAAAACCTCTCGTTTTCTAGCGCCAGTTATAAGCAGCATTGAAACAATTGGCTCCAGCACTATGTTTTCGCTATGGCGTACAGCATTAATTAATGATTGTGCCTCATCACTAGTAAGAAAGCGTTGGCGTTTATTATCTACCTGCATTAGGGCTAGATTCTTTGTTGGGTTAATAGTTAAACCAGGCACCTCCCATTTAAGCCCTAAATTAAAGATATAGCGCAATAATATCACGTATTTATTAATTGTACCTGGAGCTTTGCCATCATGAATCCATTTTTGCTGTAAAGCAAAGATATCAGTGCGTTTTATAATATCTAGTTCTTTATTCCCTAAAACTGGCAGTAAATGCACCCGAAGAGTAGAAAGATCACATTTCCAAGAGCGTTTATAGGTTTGGATATAAGGCAGATATTGCTCCGTAATAAATTGCGAGAAGGTGGGGGTAGATCGCAATAAGGCTTGATCTTCTGCTGGATCACCACCAAGAGCAATTGTGGTGCGAGCAGAATCTGCCAAGGAGCGTGCTTGAGCAAGGCTGAGATCACGGGCATTACCAAGCCGGTGCTGATGGCGTTTGCCTCTTTTATTGGTGTAGGTGAGATACCAAGTGCGGCCACCGGTGGAGCGGACTTCAAGGAGAAGGCCTCTACAAGCGGCATCGCGGTAGACAGTCTTGCGTGAGCCAGGAGGGCATGAAAGGTGCTGAAGAAACTTTGCGCTGAGGGGGATCTTGGCCACTCTTGTATTGGTAATGGAACACCTCACCTTCTAGAACCTGCAAGGGTTTGCGTCAGTCGATCAGGGCTACAGCTCGTATTTTTTGGCGAACTTCAACAACGCCATGGCCCGGCTGATGTTTCTGCAGGCTGAAATCACTCGCATGGGAGCTCTTATGGAAAAGCTGGATGCCAATCGCAACGGCGTGCTGGCTCAGCTACGTGTCAGCTAATCCCAAACGGATCAACCCAAAAGCACCACAGTGATCACCAGCACTCCGGGGCAGGAACTGCCCAGCGTCACCATCGACGGCCAGACCTATCTGATCGACAGCCTCAGCAACAAGGGAAAGCAATTGGTGAGCGCCATGGCGGCCCTCCAGGCCTACGATACGGCCTTAAAAGAAGAAGTGGGCCAGTAGGGATCTGGCAACAGCGGGCCAAACTTCAGCTCAAGCCAAGCCCACAGCAAAGTAGATGGCGCATCGCCGGATCCTGTTCGTTCACCAGAACTATCCAGGCCAGTTTCGCCAACTGGCGCCGGCCTTGGCTCAGCAAGGCTGGGAGGTGCGGGCCTTGCGCCAGGGCGCGGGCGCCGGTCAACAGCCCCTGCTGGCGGAGCTGCAAGGGGTGCCGCTGCTGGGCTGGCAGGCCCAGCGCGGCACCACCCTGGAAGCCCATCCCTGGATCCACGACAGCGAAACCAAACTGATCCGCGCCGAAGCAGCCGCCATCGCCTGCGAGCAGCTAGCGCGGCAGGGCTGGCATCCTGATCTGATCGTGGGCCATCCCGGCTGGGGCGAACTGCTATTTCTGCAGCACATCTGGCCGGATGTGCCCCAGCTGCACTTTCTGGAATTCCACTACGCGGCCCGCGGCCTGGATGTGGGCTTTGACCCTGAATTCCCGGCCGGCAGCTGGCGGGATGCGGCTCGGGTCACGGCGAAGGCCGGCCCCAGCCTGCTCAATCTGGAGGTGATGGCCGCCGGCATCTCGCCAACCCACTTTCAGGCCAGCACGTATCCAGGCTGGGCGCAGAAAAGGATCACGGTGATTCACGACGGCATCGACACCCGCGTGGCCACCCCCAACCCTGGAGCACAACTGCAGCTGGGGGCAGGCGGGCCAGTGCTGCGGCCGGGCGATCCAGTAATCAGCTTTGTGAACCGCAACCTGGAGCCCTACCGGGGCTACCACCGGCTGATGCGGGCCCTGCCCGAGATCCAGCGGCGCTGCCCGGAGGCGATCACCGTGATAGTGGGTGGCGATGGGGTGAGCTATGGGGCACCACCACCAACGGGCCAAAGCTGGAAACAGATTTTTCTGGAAGAGGTAGGGGGGGAGCTCGATCTGCAGCGGGTGGTGTTCACCGGGCACCTTCCCTATGCGAGCTACCTGGCGCTGCTGCAGGTGAGCGCCTGCCATGTGTATTTTACCTACCCGTTTGTGCTGGGCTGGAGCTGCCTGGAGGCGATGGCTGCCGGCGCTTTAGTGGTGGGATCAGCCACACCGCCGGTGCAGGAGGTGATCGAGCACGGCCGCAATGGCCTGCTGGTGGAGTTCTTTGATCAGCAGGCACTAGTGGCAGCGGTGTGCGAGGCCCTGCAGCAGCCGGAGCGCTTTACAGAGGTGCGAGCTGAGGCGCACCGCACGGCGGAGACGCGCTATGGCCTGCAATCGGTATGCCTGCCGGGCCAGATCCAGCTGGTCAAGAGTTTGGTGGCTGATTAACGTCGCCCCCTGACCACCAGCTATCACGATGAGCCATCAGTTGCCGGAGCACGGCACTTTTCTGCATGTGGGCTGCGGCAGCAAGCGGGCTGCCAGCACACCTTTTGCCGGCCTGGGCTGGCGCGAGATCCGGCTCGACATCGATCCTGGTGCAGAGCCCGACCTGATCGGCACCATGACCGACATGGCAGCGGTGGAAAGCGGCGCGATGGATGCGATGTTTTCCTCCCACAACATCGAACACCTCTACCCCCATGAGGTGCCGCTGGCATTGGCGGAATTCAGGCGGGTGCTCAAGCCTTCGGGCTTTGCCCTGATCACCTGCCCGGATCTGCGCTCGGTGTGTGCCCGGGTGGCTGCCGACCAGCTCACTGAGCCGGCCTATGTGAGCCCGGCCGGCCCGATTGCGCCGATCGACATCCTTTATGGCCACCGCGCTTCGATGCAGGCGGGCAACCTCTACATGGCCCACCGCTGTGGGTTCACTGAAAAGGTATTGGTGGGTTCCCTTAATGCAGCCGGCTTTACCCAGATCGCTAGCCTCACCCGCCCTGCCGCGTTCGATCTGTGGGCATTAGCCACCACTGAACCCTGGGCTGATCAACATCTGCGCGCAGCGGCCGCGCGTTTAATACCAAGCACTTGATTGTGCCCGTGCCAAGCAAACCATGGCAGACCGAGCTGGAGCGGGCCCGGCAGGCCGCATCCCTGGCCGACTGGCCGGCTTTTCAGGAGGCGATTGATCGGCTGCTGGCGCAATGGGGCAACCACAGTGATGCCCTGCTGGATGCCAGCGCGCTGTTGCTGCCGATTGGCGAGCTCAGCCAGGCCGAAGCGCTGCTGCAGTGGTGTCACCAGCTGGAGCCCCAGGCCCCAGCGCCCCTGCAAAACCTAGCCAACACCTGGCTGCAGAGCCTGCGCCAACAACAGGCGATGCAGCTCTACACCGCCCTGGCTGAGCAACAACCCCAGGCCTTGCAGCCGCTCGCCAATGCGCTGATGGCCCTGGGCTATGGGATCGATCAACCGGCGCAGGCCAGCCGCCAGCTGGCGGAGCGCTGGGCGCAGCGGGTGTTGGCCGGCGTTCAGCCCTCCCGGCCCCTCGAGCCGGAACCTGTGCCCCAGCCCGGGCAGCCGCTGCGGCTGGGCTTTCTGTCGGCCGATTTCTGCCAACACCCGGTGGGGCTGTTTCTGCTGCCGCTGGCGGAGGCCCTGGCGGCGCGGCCGGATGTGGAGCTGTGGTTTTACTGCAACAGCCCGCGCCACGACTGGCTGAGCGAGCAGCTGCAGCGCTGCGGCCACTGGTGCAGCGTGCGCGGGCTGAGTGATCAGGCCCTGGCGGCCCGGATTCGCAGCGACAAGCTGGCGGTGTTGGTGGAGCTGGGAGGGCATACCGCTGGCAGCCGGCTGGCGGTGTTGGCGCAGCAACCGGCACCGCTGCAGCTGAGCTGGCTGGGCTACTGGGCCACCACCGGGCTGCCGTTGGATGGGGTGTTGGTGGATCCGCTGGAGGTGCCGCCAGGGTCGCCGGAGGCATCCAGCTTTGTGGAGCCCCTGCTCTGGCTACCAAAGACCCGCTGGGTGTATCGACCGGTGCCGTGGATGCCGGCGGTGGTGGATCCGCCCTGCCTGCAGCGGGGCTGGATCACCTTCGGGAGCTTCAACAGCGCCGCGAAGTGGAATGGCCCGCTGCTGCGCTGTTGGGCGGCCGTTCTCAAGGCCGTGCCAGGCAGCCGGCTGCGGCTCAAGAACTACCAACTGCGCGACCAGGGCCTGCGCCAGCGGCTGCGGCAGCTGATGGAAGCGGAAGGCGTGGCGCCGGAGCGTCTGGAACTGGAAGGGCCGAGCTTCCATCAAGACCTGCTGGCCGCCTACGGCGCGATCGATATCGCTCTCGACTGCTTCCCCTTCAACGGCGGCCTCACCTCCTGCGAGGCGCTGTGGCTGGGGCTGCCGCTGGTGAGCATGGCAGGCCACAATCAGGCTGCCGTGATGGCAGCCCGCCAGGGCCCGGCACTGCTGGAGCTGATCGGCCGGCCGGAATGGATCGCCGCATCAGTTGATCAGTACGTGACGATCGCCGCTGAGCTGGCCGCCAACCCCCAGGCGTTGCAAGCGATCCGCCACAGCCAGCGGCAGCGGATCGGGGCCTCAGTGCTGTGCGATGAGCAGGGATTTGCGGATGCCTGGCTGGGGGCGGTGGTGAAGTGCTTGCCATCGGGCAGCAGGAACCCTGTAGAGCTGTCGTAGAGCTTGAGGAGCAAGCCAGCTGCTCGAACTGCCATGCCCAGCAGAAGCGGGTGCCGGTTTCGCAGGCGGCGGGGCTCATGTGGATCAGCTGGCCGTTGGCGTTGGCCGTGCTACTCGGCCCTGAACTGTTCGGCTGTGAGCGGCAGGCGCTCTGGTAGCAAAAGTGGTGCAAGGGTATCGACGGGTGTTGCAGCCGTCAGAACCACTACGCAACTATGAAATCACCGAAGGGCAACCTATCCCGATGGCCTCAGTGCTGATGTGATCCGCCAGGCCATTGAGTACTACCTTGACGACGTGGAGGATCTGCGCTGTGGTTATAACTCAGTAGATCAGTAGACGATGGCTCAAAACTAGCTCTTGACAACCCTGAGTACTTAAAGTGCTGTTATGGCAATTAAGTGCAGAGACTGATTTTGATCGCCAAGTTCACCGGCCAGCACAGAGAAGCTTGATTAATAAGAAGTCATTGCAATAAAGTAATGCTCCATATGATTCCTATTTGTTTTACGCTTATCGGATAATTGGTATACTATTGATAATAAGACAACTCAAATGCGTTATCTTGCCTTTAGCTGTAACAGCTCCTTTGCTCCGATCCTTGATAATCTGAACAACCTTGCAGGTGAATATGGTTGCAGCAAAGCAAGGATGATACGTATTTGCCTGAGGTGGGTTCTTGCGGATACGCAAAGGAGAAGTGTACTCAAAGACTGTTTAGATAACATGAAACCATGTTAAATATCATATTACTATGAATTTAATAGCCATAAATTCGATGCTTTCAAGGAAAAAAATATCAGCGTGTATTTATACGAAATATACTTATTTATATCTTCTTTTTAGTAGCCTAGCCTCTCTTGGTAACTTTCTGATCGTGACAGGCGCATGCGACCATTGTTCATTATTACATTTGTTAGATATTGGCTGGGCTGTTGTGAGCCAGGTATTGAACAATGCTTGATCTGCCAGAGCTCTTTCCACTTGAGCGGATCGTAGCCGTCGTATGGATGGGCAATAAAAAAGCCCCTCCCGAAAGAGAGGCTTGAAACCCCGAACAATAATCTTTTGAGGACTATATCAAACGAGGTAGCTGAGCCAGTTAGCGGTTGCAATCGTGCCAGCATTGGCCACGCCGCTTAGTGTTGCCAGGTTTGTTACGGTAAGATTGCCGGCCGCTGCAGTTGCGTTATCATTGATTACAGCAGCCGTTGTCACCATGGCAACATAGCTATTTACGTTGTTATCATAGACAACAAGGAAGCCGTCGCCAATGGTAGCAGGACCATTAAACGTGAGAGCGCGAGTGCCGCCGACCTCTAAGGCAGTTGCCAGAGTGGCGGCAGTGAAGGCAGTATCAGAGCTCACCGAGATAATGCTACCGGTTCCAGCCGTGCCCAAGTCATAGGCTGCCGTGATGTTGGTAACTGAAGCGATCAAGTCTGCACCTGCAACATCGATTGCCATGTTGCTAGCGTAGACAAGATTATCTAGTTGTGCAGTTAACTCAAGATTGGTGGCACTGTAGTTGCCAATCTGATCAACATCGCCGACAGTGAAGTCAGTAATGTTATCAACAGCAACAACTCCTCCGCCGCCTACAACATTTGTCATGATGAAGTCATCAGCGCCAGATCCGCCTGTGAGGACGTCAGCGCCATTCTGACCGATGATGGCGTCAGCACCAGCGTCACCACGGAGGGTGTCGATGGCGTTACTGCCAACCAGAACATCAGCATCATCGCCACCGTTGGCGACTACGCCCGCGGAGTTGGTCAGGAAGATCTCGTCAGCACCAGCACCACCGCTGAAGTTAACGAAACCGGTGAACAGTGATGTTGCACCAGCGGTCAGACCGTCATCGTTAATAATGTCAACGCCAGCGCCACCATTGAATGTCAGAACGTCAGTGGCAGTCTCCGCGAGAGCAACAAGGCCAGTGCCACCAGCGCTAGCAGTTACAACCGATGCAGCAGCAAGGGAATCTGCTGCGGTGTCAATGACTGAACGGGCAGTTCCAGTCAGGCCAGAGATATTGATAGTCGTGAGTGCACCACCACCTGTAGTCGGTGTGCCGGTCAAAGAAATACCTGCAGCGCCCGTACCAGAAGCAGTGAAGCTGGTCAGGGTGTTGGAGGCGAAGCCGTTACCAGTGCTGAGTTGGGAAACAGAAGCAGCCGCAGTATCAGCAATAGTGACTGCAATGTTCTCAACGCCGTTTGCAGTCAGCACACCCATGATGTATGGAATGCCGTTTGTCAAGGCAACACCACCATTGCCGAAGGCAACGTTCAGGGTGTCAGCCGATCCTGTTGTCGCGCCGGTAGCAGTAACTGCGTTGAATGCTTGCTGAGCACCAGCAGTTGCAGCGGTACCTGCACCGCGGTAGCTAAGTGCCTGAGTGGAGGACAATCCGTTCAGCAGGGTTGCAATAATGGCTGAGTTGTCAGCAGCAGCGTTTGCATCCAAACGAATGGTGCCGAAGCCAGGAGCACTGGTGAAGCCGAGCGTTCCGTTGACAGTGGAGTTACGCAGACGCAGGGTCTCAACACCGCTCACAGCCAGGTTGGTAATCGCCAGACCGGAAGGTGTTACGCGCAGAGTGTCAGCGCCAGTACCACCGGTCACGGTGCTACCGGTAGCGAGAGTTGCCGCTACATCAAGGGTGTTAGCGCCAGTAGCGCCGGAGAGGTCATAAAACTGGGATGTAGCAACAATGCCTCCAGCCTGCATGGTCAAGGTGTTGGCGCCAGCACCTGTGATGTTCACCCGTGAGGTGTTGGTACCAAAGTTCAGGTTGACGTTGTTGGTGCCAGAGGTGGCAACCGCGGCCGTCTCAACACCGGTAGCAGTAGCACCAGTGCTGTTGTTATTGATTACTAATGGGGAAGGAGCTGCTACATCGCCGCTAGCCGAACCAACGCCAGTGACCGAGAATTTTGCGGTGTTAGTTGCGCCAGTGATGTCAGCCGCGCGGTAGGTAACGTTAATACCGGCGCCGCTATCGATAAGCGGATTCACAACGGCATAAGTAGTAGCCAGAGCACCATTGAGCAGGCCAACCTGACCGTTAGTACTGTTAGTGGAGGAGAAGGTTCCTACGTTATTCCAAAGAATTGCATTAGTGCCGTTAGCATCAGCGGTAAGATCAGCACCACTCAGGTTACGAAAATTAACTGAACGGGCATTATTAATCTCAACCGTGTTGGCCACGTTGCCTAAAACATTAATATTTACGTCGGATGTGTTATTTGCATTAATGACATCGCCAGTCTGGAAGGTTTGACCATTTGCAGCACCATTGACAAGCGTGCCGTTCACAGTGCTGGCTGCAGGCATAACGCCCGTAGCAGGCACAGTTTCAACATTAGTAGTGAGCGTGAAAGTCTGGCCGGCTGTGCCAATAGCAGTCATCAGATCTACTGATGCTTGAGTAGCTGCTGCTGTTGGAGCAGTTTGGGTAACACCAGCCAAGTAGTTAACTGCTGATGTGAACTGAGGTCCAGTAACCCAGGGATTGGTGCTGGCGGCGTTATAAGCAATTAAAGATGCACTAGTTTCGCGAACATCGCCTGTGTAGGCGATGGCTGTTGCTGTTTTGTTATCTAGAGCGGTTTTGTCTAGTTTAGACTGGGCAGATGGGTTGTTGTTAGCTGCAAAAATAAGGTCGTTTGCAATAGAAGCAAGAGTAAGCTTGCCTGTGTTGATCTGTTGAGTCCAGTAAAGAAGACCCTCGGTATCACCACTTCTGCCAAACAGATTCAAGTAAAGTGCGTTTACTTGATCAATTATAGGAAGATTTGCATTTGCTTGCTGGAACTCGGGCTGCGCATACATCGCAGCAGCAAAATCTTTGGTGCTGATTCCTGTTGAAACCCAGTAATCCAAGCCTGCTGGATCTGCTGGGCGGCCAAAATAGGCCACATAGAGTTGTTGGATTTGAAGTGCGGTTGCCATGCTGATTAGTTCAGTTTGGAGGTGTAGGGGATCTCCGCAGCTGAGCTGCGGCTGCCGAGAAACCCTTCTGGGCTTGGCATTACTTAAAAAGCCGCTACCGCTTGTGGGCAGTTGGACTTATCAAGTTGAAGCAAATCTACAACGAAAGATGCTTGTTGCAACTTCAGCTGGGCGATGATTCCTAAATCCGCATAAATGCACGGGATTAGCCCTGGCGGGAGCTCGGCCACTAATAAGAGCAAATCAGTTGACAGCACTAGCTTTTGCCTGCTTTTGCCGGCCATTCAATCGAACGGTAATTACTTAATGTGCCAGAAGAAATTGTGGATTTTTCCTTATTGCTCAGCCATGGCGGCGGATTGGTGCTAAGCGCGGATCCAAGATTTTTGGGCCCATGCCAGCAAATTTCACGGCAATTGAGATCTTTTCGCCACTACCAAACAGATGGGTAACTCTGCCTTCCCCAAACACATCATGCTGCAATTGATCACCCACCGCCCAAACCTGGCCTCCAGCAGTGGGTTTTGCCGGTTCGCGATCGATCCTGGTGAGCCGCTCCAGCCGCTGCTCTCTGGCACCGCTGCGGGGAATATCGGCTTGCAGTGAACCCTCCGGCAGTTCAGCTAAAAACGCAGATGGCACCGCCGCCTCTCGCATGCCGCCCCAAAGCCTTCTTT
>Ga0247831_1008257_pt1 | contig 11121 bp, 10 predicted proteins | sample LaCruzMarch2015__9_FD_192406 | JGI IMG/M metagenome (GOLD analysis project Ga0247831, IMG submission 192406) | Freshwater microbial communities from meromictic Lake La Cruz, Castile-La Mancha, Spain - LaCruzMarch2015_1m | ecosystem: Environmental > Aquatic > Freshwater > Lake | place: Spain...
TGCCGGTGTGCCGTAGGTGGCGCAGGTGGAGGAGAAAACAAAGGCCTTGCAGCCGAATTCCTGCATCACCTGGAGCAGCGCGATGGGCTCGGCGGTGTTGTTCCAATAGTATTTCAGCGGATCGGTAACGGACTCGCCCACATAGGCGAAGGCGGCGAAGTGGATCACCGCCCCGAAGCGGTGTTTTTCAAAAAGCGAGCGGACTAGATCACGGTCGCCGGTGTCACCGATTACGAGTTCCACCCCGTCGTCTACGATCGCTTCGGGATGGCCGTAGGCGAGATTGTCGAGGACGACGACCTTGATGCCTTGGGAAACTAGGTGGCGGACGGTGTGGGAGCCAATGTAGCCGGCACCTCCGATGATCAGAATGGGTTGGTTAGTCATTTGTGCGGGATGAGAAAAGCCAGAATCAGCCGCCGGTGCAAGGCTAGGCTTTATGGGCGGCGACGCTGAAAAAAACATGAATGGACGGATGAGAAGCGCGGTCTAATTTTGCGATATGAAAATAAAATGCCATGCTTTGTCCGGCTTATTTGTGGGTTTCGCGGCTCTCGCGGTCTCATCCTGCGGCTACGATCCTTACTACTCAACATCCTCGTATTCCAGCGGTTACGGAAGCGGGTATGGAAGTTCGAACTTCTCCACTTCTGTTTTCGTAAGCACCGGCCATCCACGCTGGGGCTATGATCCTTACGCGCGCTGTTACTACGACTACACACGCAGGTCATATTATGATCCGTATCTTTGCGGCTATTATCCAGCCGGATACCGCCCGCGCTACGTTTACGGTGCGCCTCATCCGCACGGCTGGTCGCGTGGTAGGGGCTACTGCCCGCCGCCGACACAAATCCGCAGTCATACGATCAGGAACTGTGATAACCGCGCCGAAAGCTATCGTGAGTTGGGTAGGGACTGGTCGGAAAATGTAAGGGTAAACGCGCCAAATCCCGCTAAACCTCAGAGTCCCGGTGGTCGCGACCAGAATGGTTGGCGCGGAGAGAGGAATCATTCTGGTGAGGTAGACCTGCAATCACCGGGTATTCCGTTTTTCAATCGGGATGGAAATGATCAGGGGCAATCCGGAAGGGGCGATGCGGAAGGCGGGGGGGTTGGTCGCGACAATGAGGAGCAGCCATCTGCGCCTCAACTGGATGTGCCTCGCGATGAGTTGCCGCAGTCGCCCGCTCAGATTTTCGAGGCTCCTCAGCAGATCGAAATGCCAGCACCTTCCCAACAAGCCCCAGATCCACCGCAACAAGCCCCTGAGCCACAGGCACCGGGCGAGGATTCAGGTAGCATCATTTCACTTGGCGAAGGCTAATGCCCCGCCGAAAAATCTCAGCGCCCGCTTGCTTCGGCCAGTGGGCGTTTTTCATTCGGAGTGATTAGATACCAACGGAATACAAGGGCGAGTAGGATGGCCGCGAGGCCGACGTGTAGCACCTGCACCCATGAATAGATGTGGATCTGTGCCATCACCAAACCCAATATCATCTGCGTGAACATGATCGCCAGCACCCCGATCTGTGAGGGGGTGACGCCATCTGGCTGGTGCTTTTTCGCCAGAGAAAAGGCAAACACAGACGTAAACAGGAGTAACCAGGAAAAACTACGATGAATGACGTAGGTTATGCTTTGTTCCAGTTCGTCGATCCACGTTTCCCTCGGCGCGTCGAGATGCGCCTTGGCAAGCTCGTCGGTCATTTCACGGATTTGAGTGCCCATAATCCCCTCGACGACCACAAGAACTAGAAGAGCGAGAACCGTCATTCGGACTAGCCGGGCTTTTCCGTTCATATTCAGTTTCAGCGGATGTTCTACTCCTGCCCAGACGCAATAGGTGAGCACACCGATCAATGCCATGGCGAGTGCCAGATGAGTGCTAAGAACACCGGGAGCGATCCCACTGTAAACGACCCTTGCACCCATCCATGCATTGGCCAGGACGAGCAAGAGTCCGGCGAAGGATAACCAGAACAAAAGGGGGCGGTTTTTTCTGAGATGGAAAGAGGCGATGAAAGTCGCAAGTGAAAAGAAACCCACGGGCAGGCTGAAAAGGCGGTTGGTGAATTCAGTCCAGACATGGCGCGGATTAAACTCTGCGCGCAGCGATTCGTGAGATATCGTCAAAGGGTCACGCCCCAAACGCTCGGCCTTACGCTGGAATTTCTCGATGTCCAGTTTCCCGAAATCTACCTGTTCCACACTGGTCGGCGGAAACAGCATGCCCCAGCACGTAGGCCAGTCGGGACAGCCCATTCCGGCGCCGGTCACCCTCACGATGGCGCCCACGAAAATAAGAGTTAGCACCGAGATCAGAGCTGCCTTGGCCAGTTTGGCGTATGTCTTGTAATTCATACCTATGGTCACTCCGCTTGGTCGTCTGCCCGATTACACTTTAGCATTGTGCCGGAAGTAATCCGCGCTTGGTGATGTTCGCAACTGAATTTGTGACGATCCGTGCTCGTGTCTCTAACAAAAAGATCCGAGCATGATGACATGCTCAGATCTGTTGTTCAAAGATCAGGGTATGAATCTTATTTCGAATACTCCACCTGCGCGGGAGCTGGAGTGGTCGGGATTTCCTTGAAGGTGGGGAGCGGGCGCATCGGTGGCGCTGACGTATCGCTGGTGCAACAACCGCAAGATGTGAAAAGGATAGCGATCGAGCCTACGGAGATGGTAAATAGCAATCGAGTCATAAGGTTTGGTCTAATGGAGGATTTTATTGCTTGGGAAAGAATTGTGATCAAGAGGATCAAAAGAAAACCCCGCCCGCTTCCGGGGAAGCGGGCGGGGAGGGAACCGTAATTACTTAGCAGGAGCTTGATAAGCAGGTGCTGTGGGAGTGCTTGGGCAGCACGAAGCTGCGAAGAATGCTGCGACAGTGGCAACGACGGCAAGTTTGATGATGTTCATATTGGTTGTGTTGTTTGTTGGTTGCTTGATACCACCTACCCGTATTGGGTTGGCGTGGTCCGAGATTAGCGCTAGCGGGTTGCTCTGCAAGGAAAATGAAGGAGGTGGTGTTACGCGGAGCGTGAGTTTTTGCTCCGCCCGAAACCGGATCCTCTTTCATGGCGGTTTCCACCACCACCGCCTCCCCTACCTCCTTGTTTAACGGCGGGGGGGCGGAACCCTCGGATATGTTTTTCGTTCAAAGATTCGCTATGCCATGGGTGGTCTGTAAGACGCGGAATGGCTTTCTTGATTGTTCTCTCAATATCCCGGAGGAAATCGATTTCGTCTTCGGCGCAAAAGGATACGGCCATGCCATCAGCCCCCGCACGACCTGTGCGCCCGATACGGTGGACATAGGCCTCCGGCTCGTTCGGCAGGTCGTAATTCACTACCAGCCCGACATCCTTCACATCCACGCCTCGCGCGGCAACATCCGTGGCAACGAGTATGGGAACGAGTCCCTGCTTGAAACGAGCCAGCGCTTTTTCACGTTGGGCCTGGGACTTGTTGCCATGAATCGCTTCCGAGGCGTAGCCGGCCGCAGTGAGCGCCTTGGCGATCTTGTTCGCGCCGTGCTTGGTGCGGTTGAAGACGATGGTTAGTTTTGATGATTCAGCTTTAGCCTGTTTATCGAGAAGTTGTTCGAGCAAATACATCTTATTTCCGCGATCCACAAAGCAGAGACGCTGCTCGACGCGCTCAGCGGTGGTCACCTCGGGGGTAATGGAAACCCGCGCTGGATCGCGTAGGATTGTTTTCGCCAACTCCACGATGTTCGGGGCGAGCGTGGCGGAAAAGAACAGGGACTGTTTTTTTTGCGGGAGCATTACCACAATCCGTTTCACATCGCGCAGGAAACCCATGTCCAGCATGCGGTCCACCTCATCGAGGACAAAAAACTCAACCGCTGTAAGATCGACATGCCTCTGTTCAATAAGATCAAGCAGTCTCCCCGGGGTGGCGACGAGGACATCGACGCCGGTACGCATTGCGGAGACCTGTGGGTTTTGGCCGACTCCTCCGTAGATCAGCGTCTGGCGGAATCGAATTTTCTGGCCGTAAGTAGAGAAGCTTTTTCCCACTTGGATCGCGAGTTCGCGGGTGGGTGCGAGGACGAGGCAGCGGCACTGCTTGGGTCGGAGGGTGCGCGGTTCGTGATGGATCGCGTTGAGTATCGGCAGCGCGAAGCTGGCGGTTTTTCCTGTGCCCGTTTGCGCGCAGCCGAGGAGATCGCGGCCTTCTAAAAGCAGCGGGATCGCCTGTGCCTGGACAGGGGAGGGGGTGGTGTATCCAAGTTCGTTGAGAACCTGTTGCAGGGGCGCGGCTAGTGCCATCGCTTCGAATGTAGCGGTCATGTCTTTTCAAATTTGCCCTACCGCCGGGTATCGGCGTGGGGTGGTGTCGATTATTTGTGGCTTGAACCTCTTGCAATCCCTCATCGAACAAAGACCGGAAAAAGCGTCGCTGTGCGGCGTAAGCGCCATCAGCAGAGCGGTTGTTACGCCGGAACGGCGGAATGGCAAGTTTTATGTGTGGGTATTGAATGAAGGCGATGCTTGCCAACGAGTAGTTCAGCGACCATTTTGCGGGAGCGTCATCCGCATGAGCGGTGGAACACCCGAAAATCCAAACAGCTATGGCAGAAATTACCGAAACCGAACTCGCCCCCGTCCTGAGGCCGCTCTGGCTCAAAGCCCTGAGCGCGGCTCAGATGAACAACCTAGATTATGCAGTGAGCCTTCTTCAGACGGTGCTCAAGGACGAGCCCGCATTCCTGGAAGGGCGGATGATTCTTCGCAAGTGCGAGATTCAGATCCATTCGAAAACGGAGAAAAAGAAAAGCCTCTTCACGATGTCCGGGGGCGGCATGAATGTCATGAAACTTGCTAGCCAAGCCAAAAAGGATCCCGCGGGCACCTTTCCGCTCATCGAGAAAGAATTGGAGAAAGATCCCACCAGCGAAGCCTTCAACGAGCTACTATTTGACACCGCCCTGAGAATGGAGCTGTATGAAACGGCAGCTTTCGCGCTAGAAACCATCCGCAAACACAAGCCCGAGAACATCAAGCTTCTCCACAGGCTCGCCGAACACTACCTGTCGCGCGAACTGCCTTCCAAGGCGGCCGAGGTTTACAATGACATCATCAAGCAGGCACCCACTGATTCCGCAGCTATCAAGGGTGCGAAGGACGCGTCTGCCCGCGCTTCCATGAAAAAACAGCGCTGGGATGAGAACACCAGTATGCGCGACTTAATGCGTGACGCCGTTGCAAACGAGGAACTTGAAAAAGCAGCGCGCTCCGGCCTGACCCGCGAACAACTGGAGTCTAGGCGCGACAACGTGATTGAGAAATACAACTCCGATCCCAACAACATCGCCACGGCAAAGGCACTCGCCGCACTTTACGAACAATTAGAAGACTGGTCGAACGCCTACACCTTTTTTCAGTGGGCGCATTCACTCAGCAGCGGCGACATCGCCCTCTCCACGAAATCCGCACAAATGCGCGACCGCGCCCTTGAGGCCGAACTCAAGGAGTTGGAAACCGCCGTTGCAGCCGATCCTGATAATCTAGAACTCGCGGCGCAACTCGCACAAAGCCGTGCCCTGCGGCTTGCTGAACAGGTTAACGAAGCGAAGGCTCGGGTCGATCAGAATCCGACGGATCCTCAGCTCCGTTTCGAGCTCGGCTATGCTCTTTACCGTAGCGGAGACAACACCGCTGCTATCCCGCATCTCCAGCAGGCAACCCGTAACCCGCACATCCGCACTAAGGTGCTGCTTCTCCTTGGGCGTACATTTAGGGCGAAGAATATGTTCGATCTTGCCATCAAACAGCTCAGCGACGCCCTCGCCGATCTCCACGCCATGGACGGCACTAAGAAAGAGGTGCTTTATGAAAAAGGGCTGATTCACCACGACATGGGAGATAAGGCTGCCGCACTCGACGCGTTTAAGCAGATCTACGAGGTGGATTACGGCTATCGCGATGTAGCAGAGCGCGTGGAATCCTCCTACAAAAACAGTTGAATTCTTATGTCCGCCACGAAACAAAAGCCTATCGGTAACAGGGTCCTACTGATGGGGACCTGCCTTTGCGACGCCTTTTACGACGAGGCTGCCAAGGCCACGGTGGAAGTCCTCGAACACCTCGGCGTCGCTGTCGAGTTTCCGGAAAACCAGACCTGCTGCGGTCAGCCCGCGTTCAATTCTGGCGATTGGAATGCTTCGAGGAAAGTCGCCCGTCACACCGCCGATGTTTTCGCCGGCGAGCTCCCTGTGATCGTCCCTTCCGGTTCCTGCGCGGCGATGAATTTCCACGGCAACCTACTCCAGTTCGAGAAAGCCCCCGAGGAAAGAATCGACTCGCTTGCCCGCCGCACGTGGGAAGTGATGGACTTTATCCGTAACGGCCTTGGAGTTAAAACATGGCCAGGTGCTTTCGCGGAACCGACACGCATTGCCTTCCACCGTTCCTGTCACACGCGCGGCACAAACAGCGGTGAAGCTATCGTCGAACTCCTCGGTTCTATCGGCAACGCGGAGATCGTGCCCTTCGGTCAGGGCGAGCAATGCTGCGGTTTTGGTGGCACTTTCTCAGTTACTTTTCCCCATATCTCAGGACGCATGGGTACGCTGAAGATGGATCATATCCTCGATGCTAAACCCGACATTCTGACTAGTGGTGACATGTCCTGCCTGATGCATCTCACCGGTCTTGCCCGTGTCCAAGGTCGCCCAATCAGGCATTGTCACGCCATCGAGATCCTGCGTGATACGCTGCTTGTGAAATGATAGTTTTGAAAAATTTTACGTTTTTATGCCGTAGATTGCAGTTACTTTACACCTATGCATGACCCACGAATTGACGCCCTCGCCTACCAGCTCGTCGGCTATTCCACAGCCCTGAAAAAAGGCGAGAAAGTCCTCATCGATCTCTACGATGTTCCGGACTGCATCGGTATCGCATTGATCCGGGAAGCGCGGAAACGGAAGGCATTTCCCTTCATCCGAATCCACCGGGCGCGCATCACCCGTGAGATGTTGAAAGGAGCCCAGGACGAGCAATACCAGATCCTCGCGAGACACCTATTGACTGAAATGAAGGATATGCACGCCTACATCGCGGTGCGCGGCAGTAACAATATTTGCGAAACATCGGATGTCGCCACGGACTTCATGCAGCTCGCCATGAAAAAACTCCGCGGCGTGATGGATCATCGCGTGAGGAAAACAAAATGGTGCGTCCTGCGCTGGCCCACTCCCGCCATGGCGCAGCAGGCGAACATGAGCACCGAGGCTTTCGAAGACTTCTTTTTTAAAGTCTGCCTTCTCGATTACAAGGCGCTCTCACCCGCGATGAAAGCCCTCGTCCGCCTGATGAACAAGACCGACGAGGTGCACATCACCGGCCCGGGAACCGACCTGAAATTCTCCATCAAAGACATCCCTGCCGTCGCATCGGGCGGTAACTACAACATCCCGGACGGCGAGGTTTTCACATCGCCCGTCAAGGATTCGGCCGAAGGCGTTATCACCTACAACGCGCCTACGATCTATCAGGGTATCGCCTTCGACGCGATCCGGCTGGAGTTCAGCCAAGGGAAAATCATCAAGGCCGAGGCGGGCTCGAAGACTAAGGAAATCAACCGCATCCTCGATTCCGATCCGGGTGCGCGCTACATCGGTGAGTTCGCGCTGGGTTTCCACCCGCACATCCTCGAGCCGATGCGCGACATCCTATTCGACGAGAAGATCGCCGGCTCCTTTCACTTCACACCCGGTCAGGCCTATGAGATCGCCGACAACGGCAACCGCTCGCAGGTGCACTGGGACATGGTCAGCATCCAGCGTAAGGACTGGGGCGGTGGTGAGATCCGCTTCGATGGGAAATTGATACGAAAGGACGGCGTTTTCATTCCCAAGGAACTCGCGATGCTGAATTTCTAATGATGGCTCATGCTGCAGGCAAAGGGCGTCAGGCTCTTTGGCGGAGGCAGATCTATTGAACAAAAATGGATAATGAGTTGGTAATAAAAGTTTTAAACTTTCCTCCCATAGAGCCTTGCAATGTTCGCGGGCTGCCGATACCTGCGGCGCTGTTATGGCAAGCGTAGGAGTTATTGATTTCCCAAAAAGGGGTTTTGATGCGGTCATTTTCGACTGTGACGGGACATTGGTGCATTCCATGCCCACGCACTTTGATGCGTGGTGCGAGGCGCTTGCTTCTTACGGTGCGGGTGGGATTTTCAAGGAGGACGTTTTCTTTGCTATGGGCGGCCGTCCTACCAGAGACATTGTATTGGAGCTGAATAGCGAGTATAGACTGAAGCTCGATCCGGAATCGATCGCCTTGGCAAAGCGCGAGGCCTTTCTGCGCAAGCTTCACCTCGTGGAGTTCATCGATGAGGTCGCGGATTTTGCGAAGCAACTCAGTGGGAAGATACCGCTCGCGGTGGCTTCCGGCGGCTCTCGCTTCGTTGTTGAAAAGACGCTTAAACTTCTGAATTGCTCGGATTGGTTCGACGAGGTCGTGACCGCCGATGATGTGCACAACGGCAAGCCCAGCCCCGACATTTTCCTCAAGGCGGCGGAGCTACTCGGGGTTTCTCCGGAAAGATGCCTTGTGATCGAGGACGCTCCTCCGGGAGTGGCCGCGGCACAGGCAGCGGGCATGCAGGTGATCACCGTGCCGATGCCGCTGTTGTCACGCGCAAATTGATTATCACTTTTTAATCAGCCGTTTCCACGCTCAGCGCTTCCGATTTTTCCGTTTCTGTTTCTATCGCTGTGGGAGCTTTCGCGATGGTGTAAACTCCATCGCCTACCTCGAGGACACCTGTTCGAATGTCTGCCGCGGCGTATTGCCCGAGCTTTTCGCCGGTGGCGAGCAGGTTCGCGGTGCGGCCTTCCGGACCTTGGGTGGTGAGGATCGAACCGGTTTCCACCGTCCATGCGCCGTAAGACTGGATCAACACGAAAGTGCGATCGGCGGGTATGGAAGCGATCCTTCCCACAAGCCGTGGCTTTGACTCGGTATCGGTTTTTTCCGTGGGTGTTTGTACCGGCTTGTGCGCGCAGGCGGCGAGAGATAGGCAAAGCGCCAAGATCGTATAAACGAGGAGTTTCATATCATGGGGCGAGCCGGGCGATCGTCCAGGAGCTGTCGGGTTGGCGGGTGTAGAGAAAGCGGTCGTGGATGCGGGCGGGACCGCCTTGCCAAAACTCGATGGTCTGCGGCACCACGCGGAATCCGCCCCAGAAAGAGGGCAGGGGAATCTCGCCGTCCTTGAAACGGTTTTTAATTTCCTCTAGCTTCATCAATAGGATTTTCCGGGAGGTGATCACTTCGGACTGGTTGGAAACCCACGCGCCGATCTGCGAGTCGCGGGGGCGTGTGGTGAAATAACCGAGCGATTCCTCAGCAGAGATTTTCTCGGCATGCCCTTGAATGACCACCTGTCGCTCAAGGGTGACCCATGGGAAAAGCAAGCATACGGCAGGGTTGGCGGCGATGTGGGTTGCCTTTCGGGATTGGTAGTTCGTGAAAAAAGTGAACCCTTTCCGGTCAAAGGCTTTAAGCAGGACAGTGCGCTGCGATGGGACACCATCGGGTGAAACGGTGGCGAGGGTCATCGCGTTCGGTTCGTGGACATGGAGTTCCGTCGCCTGCTGGAACCATGTTGCGAAAACATCCGTGGGGTCGTCGCTTAGATCCTCGCGGCACAGTCCCCGGGCGGAGTATTCTTTTCTAAAATTGGAGAGATCCATGCACCTTTCCATAAGCCGCGATTTCCAAACGTCAAACCACAAGCGGAACGGATACGCATGCCGGGCTATTGCCGGGGTGCGTAAACTCGATATTTTTGACGGATTACCGGTAGGCGCCGCGAATCACATGAAATCTTGTAGGGCGATATTGCCAAGCGGGTGGCGGCGGACTAACGGAAGGCGTGACGGGTGGCGTGAAAGGTTTATCGGCGGGGATTGTGGCCTTCGGGATATGGGGGGTCTTGCCGGTCTATTGGAAACAGCTCGAGTTCATGGGTGCCATGAGCTTGGTGGCGCAGCGGACTTGCTGGACGCTCCTCGCGCTGTGGCCGCTGCTGCTATTGAGGAGAAAAGGTATCAGCGCGGATCGCAGGGTGATCGCATGGCATTTCCTTTCCGGAGCGCTGATCGCGGGAAACTGGCTTCTCTATGTCTGGGCGACGCTGAACGACCGCATGATCGAGGGCGCGCTGGGCTACTACATCAACCCGTTTTTAAACATGCTCTTCGGGGCGCTGTGGTTTGGCGAGAGACACAGCCGCCTGCAGCTCACGGCCATCGCGACGGCGTTTTCCGGAGTCTTGTTGCAGATGCCGGGCGTCGGTCATTTCCCGTGGGTTGCGTTGGCTCTTGGGATTTCCTTTTCGTTATACGGGGTGGTCAGGAAACGTTCGCCGCTGGGTGCGCTCGATGGATTGGTGGTGGAGACGACTGTGCTGGCTCCCTTCGCGTTGGCGTGGCTTTTCATGGCGCATTCCAGCGTGACGCAAGCGTTTGGGGAAAGCTGGCTGCATGCGTTGCTTATCTCAGGGACAGGAATTGTCACCGCCGTGCCGCTGCTGCTTTTTGCCTTCGCAAGCCGCAACATCCGCCTCAGCACTCTTGGCATACTCCAGTTCATCGGGCCGACTATCCAGTTCTTTATCGGCTGGAAAATTTACGGCGAACCGATGACCACCTTGCGCCTACTTTCCTTCGGCCTGATCTGGCTGGCGATCGCACTCTACGGCTCGGACTCGCTACACCGGCGTCCCTTACCTAAATAAAACGAAGGGAAATCAACCACAGATAGACGTAGATTCATGTAGATGGAAAGGATGCGAAGATTACCTGTTAGGAGGATGTTCTTTTGTCAGAAAAACCAATACTCTTATGCTGTAAGTTGAAGGTTTATAGATGGACAGTTCTTCTTACTTGGAGTTTAAAGTTTAAAATTTAAGGTTTCCCCATGCCCGGTCTCATCATCGCCCCACGCGCTCGAATCTTCCATGGCCACGAGTGGGTTTACGCCACCGAAATCAAGAAATCCTTCGGCAATCCGCAGCCGGGAGATGTGATCACGCTCAAGGATTTCCGCGACAGGCCGCTCGGCTCCGCGATCTACA
>Ga0247831_1008259_pt1 | contig 11117 bp, 13 predicted proteins | sample LaCruzMarch2015__9_FD_192406 | JGI IMG/M metagenome (GOLD analysis project Ga0247831, IMG submission 192406) | Freshwater microbial communities from meromictic Lake La Cruz, Castile-La Mancha, Spain - LaCruzMarch2015_1m | ecosystem: Environmental > Aquatic > Freshwater > Lake | place: Spain...
AATTACGTCTGCAATATTTTCTCCATGAAATGTTTCGTTAAAATCTTAAGTTACATTAATCTCAGACAGTATTAATCGGTAGGAGACAGTGCAGTAGAAAACGTTGTTCAGAGCACCCGCGGCGGTCGACGGTGTCGAAACTACAACCGCACATGTGTAACCTTTATTATCGTACGCGGTGGCAGAGACTGTGCAAGGGGAAAATTGTTGCCAATCTCTACAGACCACACGCCTGTCACATTTTCCATTGTTTCTGTTATTGGATGACGCCCTTCAATAACTACAGTTGATGAATACTCATTTTACTTATTCAACAAGTTTAGCAGCAACAGACACTAATACTAATCATACGATAGATACCAGTTTCTTTGCATCTTGAAGCCGCACCATCAACTTATTACCACTTTGATTATTTTCCAATAACAATGAATCTGCTGCTTCTGATGCTTCATCTTCTCCTAACAACGTTGTTGTTGTAACTCCTACTAATCTGGCAACATATACATCACAATTATGTACCCGTTTAGTACCAAAGTTTAATACTTCTGGACAGTACATTAATAATGCACATTCCATCCATACACCATGCGTCACAATTGCTATACTGTTATTTGTGTCTGCTGATGTTGTTCTTTGTTGTTGGTCTAAGTACAGCACTAACCAATGAAAGAAACGACGTACCCGTTGTTCAACATCTTTCCGACTTTCACGTACATTACTTTGCCACTGCGTATCATTGTCTACTGATAATGATGATTGATGATAGTATACATTTGAATAACGCATCTTTAATATTGATATTGGACCATGCTTATCTGAATAATGTATACCATATGCCTCACGTACATCGCCATGACAGATAACTTTGTAATTGAAATTATTGGTGTGATGGTGTCCTGCTTCTTTTGTTGTTGCTGTTTTTGGTATTATGATGTCGTTGTTTCTATTATTGCTGTTGCGACATCTTCGTTGTTGTTCGTCACTCTCGTCACTCCGCTCAGCAGCAGCAGCATTATCGTTATTATTATTAGCAAAGTACGATGGAAAGATGAGTGCTGCCGTTTCCATACATCGCGTCAAGGGAGAGCATATTACAAGATCAATGGGACGACCGCCGCCGTTACTTGCAACCCTGCTCTCATTATTACTAGTCGTATGCTGGTGAGAATTTGATGATTGATCCTTCATAGTCACATCGTCGTCATATCCATCATCGCCGTTATCACCGTCACCGTCAATGATGAGTCCCATTTGACATAGCCGCTTGCCAACCAAACGTGCCTGGACCCTGCCTCGCTCAACGAGGGGTGAATCTGTGAACTTTGGATCAAGATAATTCACACCCGATCTATTGTGAGCTGCCACGCCATGTCGGATGAGGTATATGGTCTTTACGACGTTAGTATTATTATTATTTGGTGTCATGCTGCCTGCTGAACTTCAGTTTAATTTTCAGTGCCTCATTAGGTCTCACCACCCACCCCTTGGCACCCCAAATACAGAGCAAGGACCGTCGACGATACCCCAGCAAGCGGACAACGCCGACAGACTCACGTCTCTCAGTCTCGGAGAGGGGCAGGCACCTTTCGCAGGTTATTATGTAGTTCCTAGTTAGCTAGTTACTCCCCAGCTGAGAAGGTTTGAGCCGAGCAGCTTGCAAACGCTCAGAAACAAAGATCGCAGTTAATCCCACATCGCTACAGTGTCGCATCAGCTGTGGAGCTGACCATGTCATTGAAAATGAAATGACCCTTCATCGTTATTCTACCTAAGATAGTTCTACATAACCTTAGAATACATAGCTTTAATTATTTCCCTCGCATCCAACACAGTGGTTCTTGAGAGTGCTTTTGAATCCTGCGTGGACCTGTTACACATTTTTGACACCTTAGAGGCAATCATCGATGCTTGTTGGTCTTCCAGTTCATAGCATTATCTACTACAAATCATACTACCCCATATCGTTAGAAGAAATTCGCAATAAAATCGAGGGTATCCAATATGCAAATATAAGATCTGGCTTACGGCAGGACTGTTTGGGCATGACACCCCTTCATATTTTGGCTTGCTCGACAGTCCAGTGTCTTGAGGTGTATCAACTCATAGTTGAAAAGTACCCTGAAAATTTGATTGTTGAAGATGCGTGGGGGACGCTACCACTTCTATATGCCATATGGGGGGATTATTCAGTTCCTTGTCAATAGCTATCAATCTCACTACCCGGATCATGAATTTGACAGGAACGACATGGTGATCACATTGGGGCGATTAGAAATCTACTGAATACTCAACCAACTTTATCTCCAATTTACAACATTGATTGGGATCAGGTTCTTCAGGCATTGGCTGTACCTCGGTCTTCTTGCACATATTCAGTAACATATTGTTTTCTTATCAGATGCAGCATTGTAGCGCGTGTAAATGCAATTGGTGTTATGCACTTTCGAGATGCCATGGCCGATATTTGGACGGGAAGTTACTTAAACTTCAACGGACAAGCTTGGCATACTGAAACTCTAACACAAGTTGAATATTATGAATCGGAGTATCGGAGACTGAAGGAATCAACATCATTGTTGGAGCTTGCGATGTGGAAGACGAGGATTGAATATGCTAGCATGGACGATGGCAATACGATGGTCGGAGGCAAGAAGAAATTGAAGATGGATCTATCAGATTTTAGACTACAGTGTCGTGTCAGTTGTGGTGCCAAACAGGTGGTCGAAAATGTGTTTCCCTACCTTCTTCCTCCTGATTTTGTACGTCGAGACTGATGATGATGATGACGATGAGGATAGTGATGAGTATGATGACGGAGAAGAAGTATATGGTGACAATGAATATATCGAGAATGTTGATGACGAGGAAGAGAATGAGGAGCATTGAAGAGTCAACATCACAACATCTGCACCATAAACGTATAGTTATAGTCGTTTTATGATTACAATGATTGGTATATTCAGCGAGCTTTAGCCATAAGGTAACAAGGAAAGATCCTGCAAATCTTAGGTGGGTTTAAGAATAAGTGCAGGATATCTCTGTTCAGAAAGAGCCCCACTGGACCAGCAAAGATAAGTAATCTGCTTTATATGACATCTACCATAAATTGATAATCATTCTTGAGTATATGTGCCGTACATTCTTGTGCACTACCCCCCATCACCACTTAATGCTCGTAATCGATCATTTCGACATCCTGCCAATGCCCTACGTTTCTTTGACGCCTCGCTTTCCTCCATCCCTTCCGCGCGTAGGTTTAAGTTGCCTGCACCTTGTGCCGCAAGGAATACTTCTTCAGTGCCCATTGATTTGGCCTTATCAAGACGTTTACTCCATGTTGTTTGCCAATCCTAAGAAAACTTGAGTACAATGAATGTGAGTATAGGTATCTGAAGGAATCAACGTCATTGCTGGAACTTGCTCTGTGGAAGATTAAGTTAGGTGAAGTAATGAGTGTTGGCAATAGGCTGGAATGTCGCATTAGTTGTGGTGCAGAGCATGTCATTGAAAATGTTTTTCCGTATCTTCTGCCCCCAGATTACGACGCAATTATTACGTGATGAATATGGTAACAATGTTGATCATCGATGGTTGAGGAGAGTCTTTCAGTCAAACATTTTTGTCATGCTGGAGTGAAAGAATTTAGAGTATTTGCATGTATTATCACACCAGCATCAGTGTTTATATAGTTGACAAAAGTGATCCCAGAACTCCTAAATAATGAAGATGAAATTATCCGTAAATATGAAGTATTTTTCAACATTTATTAGCATCAGCACACCATTGTAGCAATGCCGCATGAACCCACAATTAAGATTTTAATACACTTGCACTGAACTCCCATCCAAAACAGTGAAAGTTGTGGGAGTGCATGGGTTAAGTTTTTGCCACAAATCGATGTGCTATGTTATGACTTGGGCCTCCCATACACTTTGTACTCATAGCAGGTCAACATCATTGATTCAGCATCTTCTACTGTGGCTGGTAGTCACATTTATGCAACTCCAGCCTGATACATGCTTGGGCTCACGTCACTGTGTTCATTATACCATAGCATGAAGAATGACAATTCAAGTATATTCGTCACGCAACTAGTAACAGTCTTATGTAATTATACTTCCATATTTCTCTAACTCCTCCCTCTCTTTCTCATCTCTGTCCTTCATATAACGCAGCCAGGAACTAATACATCCCTCCAATGCTGCTCCGCCATCAAGCACTCCATCCACATCACTCGTTTCATATCCTGAACGTGAATCCTTAACAAGCTTGTATGGCTGTAAGACGTAATTACGTATCTGTGCACCCCAACTAGCCTCGATGATATCACCACGTATAGCATTAATATTCTGTAATCGTTGTTCTCGTGCTATGGCAAGTAATTGTGCCTTAAGTCGTCGTAATGCCAATGACTTATTCATCAATTGACTACGTTCCTGTGTACACTTGACTGCGATACCCGATGGGATATGCTTTATCCGAACACCAGTCTCGACCTTGTTAACATTCTGCCCACCCTTCCCACCCGAACGCATAGTTGTTATCTCGAGGTCAGTATCAGGCACAAGTACATCCTTAACTTCCTCTTCGTCTAATATCGGTACTACATCCACACCCGCAAATGTCGTTTGACGTTTATTATTGGCATTGTACGGCGATAATCTTACTAGACGATGTGCCCCACGTTCACCACGGAACCATCCGTATGCATTCCTACCCACAATTTCTAATTCGACACTTTTATATCCAGTAACTTCACCCACGCTACATTCGATCGTTGTTACCTCCATATCCATATGTCGTGCATGTCGTTCGTACATACGATATAACATGGATGTCCAATCACATGCCTCGGTCCCACCTGCACCTGCCGTGAGTAGTACTCGACAGATGTGTGTGGTATCGTATGGACCCGATAGTAATGCGGACAGTTCTACTTTATTCATGGCGTCAAGTAACTTCGTTGCACTAGTGTGACATTCATTTGCAGCCAACAGTACCATCTCGTCGTTGTCATTATTGCCATGATTGTTGTTGTCATTACTACTACTAGCGAGTAACAATTCTTCTACTAGTTCGAGCGCATCACGTGCCCCATCTCGCCATGATACCCAACATTCCATATCGGTAATGGCCTTCGTTAGTTCGGATATTTCACGCGTCGCACTTTCACTGCGTGCCAGGTTGGAAATGTCCCAAAAGTGAGGATCGGACGAGCTTTCATCGACCAAGTCGCCAAGACGCGTTTTTAACTTGTCATATGGCGTCGCTTTCGACGAGAGCGACGAGGAGGCATTCTTGGTGTGCATGTCGGTGGCTTTCGTCACGAGACTGCGGAGGGAGGCGAGATCGATCGGCATCGACGTTGTTGTAGTTGGTGACGTTGGCGACGGCGACACGCGATCCTTGCTTTCGCCATCGAAGTAGTCTGCGACGCTTAACGACGACGATGATGTAATTACTGCAGACATACTTCTTCGCCGATGATGATGCCGGTGATTCAGCGGTCTACAAGTTAGTAGCGTACAATCAACTGATGAGCGAGGGCAATGACATGATCCCTTCTTCGTCGAAACAAACGTCATCATTTCTGTGCTACTACTCGCGAAGCAACAGCTTGGCGATGACACCGATGTCAATGCCATTGCTAATGATGTTAATGTCATCCATTCACCCAAACGTCATCACTCAGGGAGAAGGGCGGGAACGGATCGTTGAAACCCAATTGAAGATTTTAAGCGTGCATGGCCACAATGCCGCCGAAGATTTGTCTACACGGGAGAAGGAGCTGTCGTTCCATCGGATGTTGTTCGTGTCCGGATCGATCCATCCGTGCTGGCTATACCAATCGAAGCATTCATGTCCAAATATAAATTACAAGAGGTTGAGTTTCACGAAGGTCTACGCGAAATTGGTAGGGGGGCATTCGACAGTTGCTCAGCGTTGAATGATATACACCTATCTGATGGCGTGGAGCGCATCGGATGTCACGCATTCAGTTGTTGTAACTTCGCTAAATTCAGATGTCCGCCACTCGTTACCACAATTCATGCCGATATGTTCAACGGTTGTAATAACATTTTTTCCCTGGAGTTCACAGAAAGTATTATTCAAATAGAAGACCAAGCGTTCGGCTGTTGCTATTCATTACGAAATATTGCCCTCGCAATGAACACATTTGTTGAGGAGACTGCTTTTAATTACTGCATGGACCTATTACACATATTTGACACCTTAGAGGCAATTGTGAACGCACTCAAGATCCGATTTGCTGGTCTTCCAATTCATGGAAAGATGTACTACAAATCTTACTACAACCCCCCTATGACTGCTGAGGAAATACGAAATACGATTATCATTGACGAGAATGGAGAGCGGGATCCAACTGGCCTACAACAGGATTGTTTAGGAATGACTCCCCTTCATATTTTGGCATGCTCGACAGTCCACAGTCTTGAGCTGTATCAACTCATGGTTGAGAAATACCCTGAAAACTTAATTGTTGAAGATGCGTGGGGGGCGCTACCACTTCTGTATGCCGTATGGGGGGATGCACCAAGTGAGATTGTTCAGTTCCTTGTCAATAGTTATCAATCTCACTACCCGAATCATGAATTTGACTGGAACGACATGGTGATCACATTAGGAAAAGCTAATGCACCGACAACTGGGATTCAGAATTTGCTCAACGTTCAACAAATGTTATCTCCAATTTACAGTATTGATTGGGATCGTATTCTTGGGGAGTTGGCTGAACGTGTACTAGGCAGCAACAAACCTGTGGCGTCTCCTAAGACATTTTGCTTTCTTACCAGACGCAGCATTGTAACGCGTGTAAATGCAATCGGGTGTTATGCACTTTCGAGATGCCATGGCTGATATTTGGACGGGAAGTTACTTAAACTTCAACGGACAAGCTTGGCGTGATATAACTCTTGCAAAACTTGAGTATTATGAATCTGAGTATCGGAGACTGAAGGAGTCAACATCATTGTTAGAACTTGCGATATGGAAGATGAAGATAAATGATGGTCGCAAGGACCTCTGTTAAATAATGGGTGGATGCAACAAGAAAATTAAGAGGGATGGACCGGAGTTCAGACTGCAGTGTCGTATCAGGTGTGGAGCCGATGTTGTGATCAAAAATGTGTGGCCATATCTCCTGCCCACTTAATTTGTGCGTTCTCCACGTCACCAACGACAAAGATGAAGATGACATCTATGATGAGGAATGCTGCTGCTGATAATGAGAAAGAGGATGTTGAGGATGTTTATGGCGAAAATGGAGGACGTTGGTGAGAATTGACAATGCTGAGGAAAATGAGGATGTTAACGACAATGTTGGGGAAAATGAGAAGGACGAGGATGATTGAGGGCGTGATGAAGTTGAGGTGCAGTAAGAAAATGAGGAGTAGACTTAACACTATACTTCAGTCACTCTATATTCCAATAACTTCGCTGAAGTACACCAATATCACAGACGATTTTGGAATTTAGAATATAAACGAACATCACATGATGGAGATGTACTTGTACTACTACTCACTTCTACGACCTCCACCAATAATAACACGACACCTTCAGAAATTAAAAAATAATGAAATGAGATGGAGGAGATGCATGGAGTCATTTTGGACACAGCGTCCGAAGGCCCACACAGTTTGTTTGTCCAAATAGTGACAGTGTTTGTCCAAATAGTGACAAAAAATACTTAACAGTATTGACGTTTAGATTTCTTTTACTATTTTTTGCTTATTATGAGAAGCGCGACTCATTTCTCCCTTCCGGTTCGTGGATTGTCCTCTTTTGGCTTCCCGCCGAGACGCTGAGTCTAAAACGACTCCGAGGGTAGCATATCAAATGGGATCAAAGTGATGGACGAATCGACCCTAGCACGTACTACATCGTGAGTGACTATCTCTCCTTCAGCTCCGGTACGAAGACCTCGTTATTGTCAGCATTGCTAGACATAATACTTGGTATCATCAGTATTTGTTTCTACAAAACCACGACCGACGCGCCTTTTCCTCGTCTCAAATCTTTTATCTCAACCCATGACGATGTTGGTGCAGGGCCTATCGCCACAAACGACGGTCATACTCGCCGTCTTATCCTACTCATTATGTAGTGGTAGTCTAGTCCTTGTGAACAAGATCATATTACATCATCTACCATATCCGTCATTGGTGATTACATTCCAGCTCTGGGCAACATTGTTTTTCATACAAATTGCCGAGGCATTTGGTTTTTTGGATGTCGATCCTGTAAAATGGAAGTTTGTGAAACCCTATTTGGCATATACTGTAGCCTTTAGTCTTGGTGTGTATTGCAATATGAAGAGTTTGTCATTGTCAAATGTTGAAACTGTAATTGTCTTTCGTGCATTAGCACCATTATTAGTGAGTGTCCTTGATGCACTCTTTTTAGGAAGAGAGTGGCCAAGTATACGTAGTTGGGGTGCACTTGGACTAATCGCATTAGGTGCATATGGCTATGCATTAACAGATACACAATTCCAAAGTCAGGGAATATTGGCATACTTATGGCCCACTGCATATCTAATCACTATATCATTTGAGATGGCCTATGGTAAGAAGATAACCACCGGTGTTGAATTGCGAACACAAAGTGGACCGGTCTTATATACCAATATGCTCGGTTGGCCGCCAATGCTTGGTTTTGCCTACATGGGTGGAGAGTATATGAGATTGCATCAACATTTAGAAACACACAAATTAAGTGGAGCCAATGGACTACTCCCACCAATTGGTCTTTTCATGCTTGCGGTGGGAAGTATCGTTGGGACAGGAATTGGGTACTCCTCCTGGTGGTGTCGATCAAAAATCTCTGCGGCTAGCTTCACTCTTATAGGCGTGATGAATAAGTGTCTGACTGTGTTGGTGAATTTACTAATATGGGACCAACATGCCGCACCTGCGGGGATAGTTTCCTTGTCCCTGTGTTTGGTTGGGGGAATGTTGTATAGTCAGGCACCCATGAGAAAGACAAAGTCGGAGGTAGCATCAGGTGAACGCGACAGTGAAATACAAATGGAACCTTTAATTAAAGATGGGGGAGCCCGATTACCTCCGTCGTCGGGGAATAATGCACCCCTTAATCGAATGCCGTCATCAAAAGGTGGGGGGGAGTAGTGAAAAGTCGAATAGAATGTAAAAAATCCACATGTTAAGATTCCGCACTAGTCATTCACTTATGGCTACTCTAGAATGTATTGTAGTATTGGATAGTTCAATCTTCAACAAAACTATCGTTACACCACTTGAGCTTTAAGCAATGACGCCTAACTTGTAATCACAATTCTTGCCCTCGAGCGATTCCACAAGTTTGACATAGTCTGTCGTCACGATACCGTCCCCCACTGGCTTACTAACCAAATCAAATGACCTTCCTCTATATTTATCATTCTCTAATGCAGCAATCATAACATTGGCAACATCCTCACGTGGAATAGAGTTATTACTCGTGCCCTGAACTGTGTCATCGACGCCCAAACACAATTCACGCTCATTCCCTGGTTCATTGAGTAATCCTCCAGGATGTACAATTGTATAAGGCAGGCCAGACTCAATGAGATATACCTCTGCCTTACGTTTCCATTTTAGTATGTCTCCACCACTGCTTGTACCATCGGCATTCATCGTCTTACCAAGACTATTTAACATATGATTTGGATTGGTCCCACCCATGGAACTGCAAATTATTACATGACATTTATTTGTGGCAGTAGCAGCATCAATGAGATTTTTCTGACCGCCCCAATCAACTATTTCTGGTTCACCATTTGGGAAACCAAACTTTGGACGCTTCGTTTCATCATCCACCTCACCGGTGGGGGCTGGCTTTGCACTTGTGCATATCATAACAGCATCACAATCCTTAATCAATTCATCAAGTTTAGGTCCTCCTTGAGTAATGTCACACACAACGACATTCTCGGGTGGGACATTACCCGATTCGATTAGTGTCTTCTTCGATGCTTCAGATCGGACTGTGCCTATGGGGATATAGCCAGGTTTGGCGAGGAGCTTTCGGAAGACATGTTGTCCGGTTTGTCCACCCGCGCCAGTCACTAGGACACGTCGTCCACTACCGCTACTATCCATGGCGAGTGCGAGACAAGGAGGACTGAAGCCGAGTGTTGATAATAGGAGGAGCACGAGCACCCTGTTGGCCGGCATGGTCGTGGTTTTGCGCCAGCACATCATTTTGGAGTCCGAGTTAAGATTCTACATAAATATCATCTTCAATGCAATAGGGTCTTCACATTATTAAAGTCTATTAATGATGTCCAAAGGAATATTAGCAGATTTCATACATGGGTCATTCATCAGTGGCAGTGATCAGAAATGGCAGCACATGTCCGATGATTACAGCAGCTCCACAGGTGACACGGAACTGCTGTCGAATGTCTGATTCATCAATCTTGATTTCTTCTGGCAATGAGCAATGAGTTGCGAGTTGCTTCCCCCTGGAGAATATTCTCATTCATCCTCAATTTCCAAAATGCCAGCTCCAGTATTGTTGTAATTTCCTTCAGCTTAGGGAGCTCTTCTTCAAAGTGGGTAAGCTTCTCTCGAATTCTATCCAAAATATTGGAGTTGTCAATATTGTATAGGAAGTTGGCAGTGTGAATCATATCTTTGATGTGGTCACGCCAAACTTTGAAGGCAATAGCCTCCACACGCTCTGACATGCCGCAAATGACAAGAAATCGCAGCCTTTTCTGATTTGGTGGTCCACCAAGATAGAATTGTGAAGGCTGTACAAACTTATCAAGCAAATATTCCCAATCAATTGTCTGATCAGGGAAGTGCATTTGTTTCACAAAAGGTAGGTTCTCAATGCTTTCCTTTGGCGTATCACACCTCCCCATTGTCTCTACCATCATTGTCCAGTTGAATACGTAACCAGGGTATGACATAGGCGCCATGGTACCGTAGTTAGTTACGTACCGCGATAGTAGGACGATACGTATGCTATAAGATGTGATGCACATAACTTGGTAGACCGCCAAAAGTTATGGAGAAGTGTTAGGAATCTTCTCGGAATTAGAAAGAACTCTTTCCTGTCTACTAGGACTTGCTCCTAATAGAAAA
>Ga0247831_1008262_pt1 | contig 11114 bp, 5 predicted proteins | sample LaCruzMarch2015__9_FD_192406 | JGI IMG/M metagenome (GOLD analysis project Ga0247831, IMG submission 192406) | Freshwater microbial communities from meromictic Lake La Cruz, Castile-La Mancha, Spain - LaCruzMarch2015_1m | ecosystem: Environmental > Aquatic > Freshwater > Lake | place: Spain...
TAAAATGAGTAAATATATGGATGATAAATTCTTGTCTCCCGAATTAACACAACAAGGTGGACATATAGTACTACAAAATGTAAAAAAACCGACCAAAATCAAATTTTTGAATATAGATACTCGTTATCAAGGAGATTATAACTTAAATAACCTAGCCACATTTAATTATAATTTACCACAACGAATAACTGAAGTGAAGAGTATAGCAGTTCGTAATATTGAAATACCAATGTCATTTTATTCGTTTTCTTTAAATAACGGAAATACTTTTATGAAAATTGATAATTCTTGTATTATTATACCCAATTTCTCTTATACTACCATAGATACGAATTTAAAAACACAATTAAATACTCAATTGATTTCTTCCACTAATTTTAGTATAGATATTTCCTTTAATCGTACCACTATTACAAATAATACAAATTCTACTCATAAAATATATTTTGATGTAGATCCTTCTGGTGGATTCAATAAATATAATTTAAAATCTACTTTAGGATGGTGTTTAGGATACCGATTACCTGAATATTCTATATTACCTAATAAAAGTTTAGTTGCAGAAGGATTAGTAAATACAAATACTATACGTTATTTGTTTTTAGTTGTGGATGAATTTAGGCAAAGTAATCCGAATTCTTTTGTTTCGCCATTATACAACGGTTATATTTCCAAAAATGTATTAGCTAGAATTACATTAAATCCAGCAATATATCCATTTGGTACAATTTTACCTGCCAATATTTTTAATGGGTTATTATTATCAGATCAACGATATTATTCTGGAAAAACAGATATTCAAAAACTACAAATACAATTAGTAGATGAATGGGGGAGAATCATAGATTTAAATCAATTAGATTTTTCTTTTTGTTTGGAAATAGAATGTGAATAATTTAATTTAATTTTAATTATTTTGTTTTTGTAAAAAAAACATTATAAATATTTTTGTTGTAAAATATTTATATTTATAGAAAAAATGGAAAAAGCAATAAAAGCAATTGCAGTGTTTGATACTGGAAAAGTAAAAGGTATGGTGAGATTTCAAGAAGATATACGAGAGAAACATGTTATTATTCAAGTTCAATTATCTGGATTGAAAAAAAATGCATTTCATGGATTCCATATACATGAAGCAGGGGATTTATCTCATAAATGTGAAAGTATGTGTGCACATTTCAATCCATATGGTAAAAATCATGGAGGTCCAAATTCACGAGAAAGACATGTGGGAGATTTGGGGAATTTAATTACCGATGAAAAAGGAAATGTGGAATATCAATTTACAGACTCAGTAATAAAATTAAGAGGAAATAAAGCTAATATTATTGGGAGAGGATTGATTATCCATGTAGATCCAGATGATTTAGGCCAAGGATTGAATAAAGCCAGTTTAATCAATGGAAATGCAGGAAAACGAATTGGATGTGCGATTATAGGTTATGCACAAGAGAATTTTGTATAGATATTATTTATTTATATAGAGTAATAGAGTAGAAATGAAAATTAAAAAAATAATAATAATACTAACTAGTATTTTATTATTTTTATTTTTGATATTGTTTATTATTAATATTAGTAATAATAGTAATAGTAAAGAAAATTTAGAAAATAAAAATAATAAAAAAATCACATTTGCGCTTACTTCGTGTGGAAGACCTGATTTATTGGAACAAACAATGGATTCTTTTTTAAAAATGAATACTTACCCAATAGAAAAATATATAATAACAGAAGATTCTACAATTGAAGGAATAAATAATACTTTAATTCAAAAATATAATTATTTAAATATAGAATGGATAATAAATAAAACTCGTTTAGGTCAAATTAAATCAATAGATAATATGTATTCCAAAATAGATACTGAATATATATTTCATTGTGAAGAGGATTGGTTATTTACTAATAAATCATTTATTGAAAAAAGTTTAGTAATTTTAGAAAAAAACCCTAAAATAATACAGGTTTGGTTAAGAGATCAATCGGACACAAATGGTCATCCAATAGAGGCATATTCAGATGACTTTGATTTACTAGAATTAGGATATAAATCATATAATAATATATGGAATGGATTCTCTTTTAATCCAGGATTAAAAAGATTATATGATTATAAATTAATTGTTTCTTATGGAAATATAGGGCATGAACCAGAAATATCTATTAAATATAATGATCTGGGATATAGAGCAGCAATATTGAAAACAAAATATGTTGTTCACATTGGAGATGAGAGACACGTAGAAGATGTAAAAGTTAAAAAACAATAAAATTGAAAATAAATAATACATTTACTTACTAATAAATAATCATTACGTATAAAATCTAACATCATGAAATTATCACCTGAGCAAACATATGCATTACAAGCATTTGAAGAAGGTAATAATATTTTTGTAACTGGTCCAGGTGGAACTGGTAAAACTGCACTAATTCAACATATTGTAAAAATTTGTGAAAATAATAAAAAGAAATTCCAAGTATGTGCATTAACTGGTTGTGCTGCATTATTATTATCAAAATGTAATGCAAGAACAATTCATTCATGGAGTGGAATAAAACAAGGAAAAGGTGATATTGAAAAAATTATTTCGGCTATTTATAAAAATAAAAAAAACACAAATGTATGGAAAACAACTGATATCTTAATTATTGATGAAACAAGTATGATGTCCAAATATCTTTTTGAATTACTAGATACTATAGGAAAACGAATTCGTAGAAATCCGTTAAAACCATTTGGAGGAATACAATTGGTTTTTACGGGAGATTTTTACCAATTACCACCTGTTGGAAATAATGGAGAAACAGATACTACTTCTTTTTGTTTTGAATCATCTAAATGGTATGACACATTTACAATAGATAATCATATTGAATTAACTACTATGTTTCGTCAAACCGATCCAGAATTTCAGTCTATTTTATTAAATATTCGTAAAGGGAAAATAAATGAAACTCAAATACAATTACTACAAACATATGTAAATCGTACCTATAATTCAGAACAACATAATGGATGTATTCCTACCAAATTATTTCCAATAAAAGCCAAAGTGGATTATTACAACAAAATTATGTTTGATCAATTACCGGGGAATAGTAATGAATATCATATAATTACTAAAAAGAATTGTAAGACCTATTTAGATAATACAAATAAAGTGATTTCATTAGAAGATTATGAGAGAAGTACTAATTTGTCATCTACTATACAAGAAAATGAAATCCGGAATTTACAATCAAATTCACCTTGTATGGAAATATTATCATTAAAAATAGGAGCATGTGTAATGTGTACAACAAATATAGATATTGATAATGGGATTTGTAATGGTTCTTTAGGTATAATAACTGATTTTCATATCAAATCTGGAATACCAATACCATTTGTGAAGTTTTCAAATGGTATTACGAGAGAAATACAAATGCAATATTGGCATTCGGAAGAATATCCTAGTATAGCAATCGGTCAATTTCCATTATGCTTAGCATGGGCAATTACTATTCATAAAATACAAGGGGCAACTTTACCTATGGCTGATATGGATATTGGTAGAACGATATTTGAATATGGACAAACATATGTTGCATTATCTAGAGTACAAAGTTTAGAAGGTTTATATTTATCTGGGTTTTATCCTGAAAATATTCGGGCAAATCCGAAAGTAACTTTCTTTTATTCTCAAATACCCGAAGTAGAATATGAAATAGAAGAAGAAGTATTATCGTTTAATCAATATATATATGTAGAAAAAACTGAAGAAAACCCCGAAGAAAAAACTGAAGAAAAAGAAAATATAAAAATCATTAAATTATAAACTTAATATAAAATACCAACAAAACAATAAATAATGACAGGTTCAAGTATACTCCCTGTAAGTATATATAAAGGTAAACTATTTTTTTTATTTGGAAAAGAAACTGAATTAGAAGAATCTGCAAAAGGATTTTCTGATTTTGGGGGAGGCGTTGAAAAAGGAGAAACCATTTATGAAACTGCAATGAGAGAAGGTGCTGAAGAATTAACTGGGTTTTTAGGAGATTCAAAACAATTACGTAAATATATTCATCAAAATGGAGGTGTATATCATATCAATTTTAAAAATGAATATCATACACATATTTTTGTAGTAGATTATGATGAAAAATTACCTGAATTATATAATCAAAATCATCGTTTTTTATGGGATAAATTAGATCATTCATTTTTAAAAGAAACGAAATTATTTGAAAAAATAGAAATTAAATGGTTTTCGGTTAGTGATATGCGAAAACAACTAAAAGAATTTCGTCCCTTTTATCAAGATATTGTAACACATATAATAAAAGAAATACCGAAAATCAAAAAATTCATTTTATCTAAAAATAAAACAAGAAAAAATAAAAATAAACCAAGAAAAAATATAACAGTAAATAAAATTATCACAATTGCAAATAAAAAAAAATAAATGTCTTGGAAAAAAACAATAAAAATAAGAATAAAAATAGAAAATAAAATACAAGAATAATACAAATCAATAAATGTCTTGGAAAAAAAAAGGAGGAATAGGTAATATACCAAATGCCAATATAAAAGCAGTTAGTATAACTACTGATTATTTTACCTTAAATAATGCATATTCAGGCATATTTAATATAAGTGGAGGATTAGACGTATATGGAGAAACCTATTTAAATAATGATTTATTTGTAGAAGGTAATGTATTTAATGATAGTAATGTATTTATTAATAATTATTTACGAGTAAAAGGGGATACTGACTTATCTAGTAATTTAATAGTTAAGGGAGATACTTATCAATATAATCATTTGTATCTTATAGATGGTAATCAAACCCAAAATAATAATGGAGTTGGTAGTATGTATTTTTTGGGAAATAATTCTGGAGTTGGTATGAATAAAAACACAACTCCAGAATCAATACTTGATATTTATGGATATAGATCTGAAGTATTAAATGTATTTTCTAATCAATCTTATACAAAAAATATATTAGCTAGAAATAAATTCAATTATGGAATTACGTTATCTAGTGATTCACGATCTTCTAATATGAATTTTTATCATTCGGATGTACCAATTAATTCTATTTACGATAATAATAATGGTCCTGGTCAAATTAAATATGAACCATCTGGAAATATGATTATATCTGTACCTAGTAATTTTAAAATATTATCTAGAATGATTGTTTCGGATAGACCTGATAAATTATCAGTTTCTATAAATAATGAAACTGCTACTATTTATGATAATTCAAATAGTATTTATCTACCAGATATTTATAATAATTTAAATATATATAGTGGAAATGCACTATCCTTAGTGAGTTCTGATACTAATTCTACTACTTTTTTAAATATAACTACTAATGAACAAATGGGATGGAAATGGGGAGGTGGTGTGTTTCCTATGGATTCTACTAGAAATATGGGTACAATGGGTTATATAGATGAAAACAATAAATATATTCCATCTGAAACAATAATATCTGGTAATTCTCTTGTAAAGAATAGATTTACTATTGGAGTAAATACATACTCCCCTAAAACTGAAAAATATATTATGGATATAAATGGTCCAATTTCTATTCAACATCAAGAATTACACTTAATCCAAACTGTCAATTATGAGATAAATTCTATATCGTTTTCACAAAAATATAATAATTTTGCAATTGCTATTGGTAAATCTAATACTATAAATAATAGTAGTAGCATTTTTAATTATTCTTATTTATTAACAACAAATAGTGGCCATTCGTGGACAGAATTGCCTTTAATTTATGAAAATAATACTATTCCAGATGTTACATTTAAAACATATTGTTATGATCCAGAAAATATAATTATTTCAAGTAATCGTGGATTTGTATTTTATTCATTAGATTCAGGAATCAATTTTAATTTTGTATTATACACATTTCCAAATACACAACCAAGTATTTATATGACAAATAATATACAAACCCAAACTCAAACAAAAACACAAATACGTACATTTATAGCCTATCCTTCTGATATTTATAATAATAAACCCTCTCTTATTTATTATTTTGATAATTATAATTCAAATACTATAACTAATTTTAAATTACCTAATAATTTTGATATTTATTGTATTGCTGGATATAATAATACATTATTTGTAGCAGGTGGTAATAATATTGCCGCTTATAATATATCTCCGAATGATATATTGTTTGGGTATATAACTACTTCTTATCAATCTAAAAATAAAAATATATTTTATAAGGCTATATATACCTTAGATGGTAATTATACAATAGCAGTAGGTAATGATATAATCACATATACAACAGATAATGGAAATACTTGGACAGATATATTAAATATAAACGCAGATTTGAATGATATTTATATATGGAATAATTTATATGCAATTGCAGTTGGTGATGCAGGAACTATTTATTATACTACTGATGGATACATTACATGGCATGAATTAAATGTAAATCAATTAAATGGTATGGGAAATGGTGCAAATATTATTAATCCAAATGTAAATATTAAAACCATAAATATGAATGCTATAGATACTTTTATTTTATCATGTGTTACTCAATCTTATAATCCAACTCAAAATCAGACAGGAAACACAAATTTATATTATTTGCATTTACCTGATTTATTTGATCGTAGTAATCATTCTTCTATATTAGATATTTGTGGAAATATGATTATTTCAGGAGATATTCATATAAATGATAGTGGTAAATTACAAACAAATAATGAAACGTTTTATTTATTAGATAAAACAGCAAACACAATTTATTTTGCAAGAGATGCAAGTAATATTTTTATGGGAGATTCTATTATAGGTGGCACTACTTATATAAACCATCAATTAGATGTGTCAGATAATACATTTTTACATCAAAATCTTGTAGTGGATGGTATTGAAACTATTCAGAATACAACAAATACAATAGATCTAAGTAGTGGAGCATTACAAGTATATGGCGGAATTTCAGTTAAAAAAAATGTATTTATTGGAGGAAATAATGTAATTTATGGAGACATTTCATTAAATGGAAATGAATATATTCAAGGTAATTTAAAAGTAAATACAAATACCATTCTGGGAAATTCTCAACAAAATACATTAACTATACATTCCAAATCTTTTTTTATTAATGACGTTTCTATAAATACTAACTTATTTGTAATTGGTGACGTATCATTTAATAATAATTTATATGTCCGAAACAATGCAGATATATGCAATAATATGATAATTCGGAAAGATTTATCCGTGCAAAATAACACTATTTTATTTAATAAATTACAAGTAATGAATGATGTGTCATTAAATAATAATTTGTCGGTTGCGAATGATACTTCTTTGAATGGTATTTTAAATGTAAATAAAAATGCGTTTTTTAATACCGATTTATATATAAAAAACAATGAATGGGTAACTGGAAATATAAATATTGGACAAGATATTTCTCTCAATAGAAATCAATATATCGGAAATAATCTTTTTGTAGCGAATGATATATCATCTAATGGAAATGTATTTTTAAATGGTAATGTTACGATTGGTAGTAGTAGTTCTAATTTATTAAATGTTAAATCTAAAACGAATTTCGTAAATGACGTCTCTTTTTCTACCAATGTTAATATTAAACAATTAGTAGTTACTACAGATCAAACAGTAAATGGAAATCTATTTGTAAAAACTTCTCTTATTCCAAACGCATTAAGAGTCTTAACAGATTCTAGTTTTGTAGGAAATGTAAATGTAGATAAAAATGTATATTGTTCTAATATTTATACTACGAATATTGGTTCAAATTCAAATAGTTCTATTAAACAGATTACCATCGGGGCACTAGCAACCCAAATTATAATTGGAGGAGATGATACAAATGTTGTTATTAATGGAACACAATCTGGTAGTATATCAAATACTAGTAACGCAATTATTTTAAGTAAAGATGTTAAAAATGCGTCAACGAATGCTGGGTTATATATTTATGATGATGATGATAATCATGCTGCTTTTTTTGCAACAAATTATAACGGACAGGAAATTAAATTTAAAGCACCGAAATCTCGTAATATAGTTTCAATTAATATACATGATATTTCGCTTAATCTAAAAGAAAATAATAATGGAATATTAACCTTAAATTCATTTTATGATATAAATCAAAGTGACCTAGATCCAGTAAGTCATCAAATAAATGTTTCATCTTTTGATATTAGTAATATTTTACAAAGAAGTATGTTTGAATCTAATGCAACAAAACAAGTGATTTTAACAGATGTTAGTATTAAAGGAAACGTAATAATAAATAAATCAATTACAAATACAAACTATGCATTAGATGTCAGTGGAAATATATCTCATTCTAATGGATGGATATCTCAATTTTAATGTAATGTATAATTGTGAAATTTATAATTTAAATATATTTTAAATAATATAATTAAATACAATGAGTTGGCCTGAACAATCAGGAAATCGTATCAAACAAACATATATTCAAGGATTTTTAGATATAAGTGGAGGTGATGTAAATATTCGGAATAATGGATCATTATATGTTGGAAATAATACATCTATTGGGGGAAATACTATTATTGATGGAAATACTAGAATTGGTGGAAATACTAGCATTGATGGAAATACTAGCATTGATGGAAATACTAGCATTGGTGGAAATACTATTATTGATGGAAATACTAATATTAGTGGAAATACGGTATTAAATAAAAGTGTAACTTCTGGTAATAATATTATTCCAATTTATGATTATTTATTTGATGTTTCATGCAATCATAATTATCAGGGTCGGGATAATAGTAATTATATTCAGATAATTCCAGCCCCTGCTTTTTTTACGAGTAATAATTTAGATATATATGATAATTCTGTAGATGGATACCAATATGAAAATATTAGTTTCAAAAATGGATCTTATGATGCTAGTTGTTCAAGTTATTATGATACTAATTCTCAAGCATATAATGCATTTAATGGTAGTACAAGTATAAATAAGTGTTGGAGTAGTGCAAAAAATTCCTTTTCTACTACTGGAAAATATACAGGAACGAATAAGGTAAATATTAGTAGTACCACCACTCCATATACAATATCAGGCGAATGGTTACAAATATCTTTACCCCATTATTTAATTATAAATGCATTTAGTATTGCCTATGTGAATAATAATAGTGATGTAAGTGGATCACCTAATCATTTTTATGTTTTAGGTTCTAATACATTAAATTCATGGACAATATTATATGATGTCAGTAATACAACTAGTCCTTTTCAATCATCTTATATAACAAATTATACAATCCAAAATCCCAATTTAAGTAGTTTTTCTTTTAATAATATTATGTTATTAGTGAATTCAACTTATAATAGTACAAATGTTACTATTAACCAGTTTAATTTATACGGATTTCCATATATTTCTAATATGAATACGAATCCATATCCGTATTATGAATGGTTTAATTATGGAACATCTATATATGATTTGTTAGATAGTTCATTTTCATCTATTAGTAATAATTCGGTTTCTGGATTAAATTCAAATAGTTTTAATTTAAACAATACTAATTATTTGGTATTACCAACATTATCATTATATAATAATTCTACTGGTTTTTTTATTTGTTTTTGGATAAAGAATCTTATTACTCCAACTTTTAAAAATACATTATTTGAATTTAATAGTTTAAATTCTTCTTTTAGTGTTCAATATGATGCAACTAAAATTTATATTATTGTAAAAAATGTTATTATATATTCTAGTAATACAACTATAATTACAAATACTATAAATTGGAATCATTTATGTTTTTCTTTTTTACCAACTAGTATTAGTATTTATTTAAATGGATTATTATATGATAATATATCAATAACCAATTCATATATTAATGAAGATTATGTTGTAAATTATGTAGGTAGATCTAATGCCGGAAAACCACCATATGGTAATTTTTATATTACCGATTTTCGCGTGTATACTAATAGTACAAATGCATTTTTAATAAATTCTATTTATAATGCAACGAATAATCTATATATTAATAATTTATTGTCATATCATTTTAATAATGCTTATTTTGGAAATAATGTAAATATTTATAATGATTTATCTTTGAATGGAAATTTAAATATTGTTAGTGGAAATATTGTAACATCAAATCTTGTAGGAAATGTGTTTACCAAAGCATCTATGTTAACAATAGGATCATCTACAACTGGAAAAATCCTAGTAAATGATCTTTCCATGAATGGTAATTTAACTGTAGTAAGTGGAAATATTATAACAACAGCAGCCACAGGAAATGTATTTACCAATGCATCTATGTTAACAATTGGGTCATCTACAACTGGAAAAATCCTAGTAAATGATCTTTCAATGAATGGTAATTTAACTGTAGTAAGTGGAAATATTATAACAACTGCAAGTATCGGAAATGTATTTACTAATGCATCTATGTTAACAATTGGGTCATCTACAACTGGAAAAATCTTAGTAAATGATCTTTCCATGAATGGTAATTTAACTGTAGTAAGTGGAAATATTATAACAACTGCAGCCACAGGAAATGTCTTTACTAATGCATCTATGTTAACAATAGGATCATCTACAACTGGAAAAATCTTAGTAAATGATCTTTCAATGAATGGTAATTTAACTGTAGTAAGTGGAAATATTATAACAACTGCTGCCATAGGAAATGTATTTACTAATGCAACTATGCTAACAATAGGATCATCTATAACCGGAAAAATCTTAGTAAATGATCTTTCCATGAATGGTAATTTAACTGTAGTAAGTGGAAATATTATAACAACTGCAAGTACAGGAAATGTCTTTACCAAAGCATCTATGTTAACAATTGGGTCATCTACAACTGGAAAAATCCTAGTAAATGATCTTTCCATGAGTGGTAATTTAACTGTAGTAAGTGGAAATATTATAACAACTGCAGCCACAGGAAATGTCTTTACCAATGCATCTATGTTAACAATAGGATCATCTACAACCGGAAAAATCCTAGTAAATGATCTTTCCATGAATGGTAATTTAACTGTAGTAAGTGGAAATA